>Ga0210382_10000072_pt1 | contig 41305 bp, 29 predicted proteins | sample PLMedo_FD_155452 | JGI IMG/M metagenome (GOLD analysis project Ga0210382, IMG submission 155452) | Groundwater sediment microbial communities from an aquifer in East River, Colorado, USA - PLM0_60_coex redo | ecosystem: Environmental > Terrestrial > Soil > Riparian zone | place: USA: East... | reverse complement strand
TGCAGTTCAGCGGCACCGGCCGCTTGGACATCAGCAGGGAGCTCAGGGTCTTCTACATCGATGCGTGTGACAATGGGCAACCGGGGACCGGCTTTGATACCTTCGCCATCAGCGTCCCGTCCGACAACTGGCAGCGAGCGGACCCGCTGAGCGAGGGCGACATCGTTAGGTGACTATGAGGCCAGAGGAGCCTTCGATAGCGCGGCGCTCGAACCACAGTGTGGCCGGCGTGCCACAAAGGCTTCTGCTCTCCGCCCCGTGTGGGACGCGCCGTGCGGACTCGGCTCGGGAAATGCGTAAGGGTGCGGCGAAGGGTTACCGCTCTGAACCACGTCATTTTTGGGAGGATGGAACCATGCTACGCAGGATAGCTCCGTACGCCCGCCTCGGGGTCGTTGCCACGCTCGGCGCGCTCGGGTGTGGAGAACCGACCGGGTTGCTGCCGCGTGGCGACCTCCTTCCGCTACCGGCCACCACCCGTATCACCGGCCGCGGTGCCACGTTGCCACCCGGCGAGCGAATGGAGTTCGACTTCGACGTGACCGACGCCCCCGGCGGCCGCATGGTGATCACCTGGTACTCCTCGTATCCCCCCCCCGATGGCGTGGAACACCTGACCGTCGAAGCGTCCGACCCAGGCACCCAGATCCTGGCGTTCAAGCGGACCTCGGCCGCTTGCGTGCAGTTCAGCGGCACCGGCCGCTTGGACATCAGCGGGGAGCTCAAGGTCTTCTTCGTCGATGCGTGTGACAATGGCCAACCGGGGACCGGATTGGATACCTTCGGCATCAACATCCCGTCCGACAACTGGCAGCGAGCGGACCCGCTGAGTGAAGGTGAGATCGTCATAGGCGCGTTCTAACATCATCAGCCGGCCGCTGACATCACTGCTGTGCGTAAAGCTCGGCGTATCGCTCGGTCATCTGTTGCAGGCTGTATTCCAACCTCGCCCGCTGCACCGCCGCCTGGCTGAGGCGGCGTGCTTCCGCGGGATCGTCGAGCAGAGCGCCCAGCGCGTTCGCGAGAGCGGCCGCATCTCCCGGCGGGACCAGCACGCCGGCGCGGCCGCCGTCGAGGACTGTGGGAACGTCGCCGGCGGTGGTGGCGACGATGGGGCGCTCCGCGAGCATCGCTTCGATAAGCGCAAGCGGTACGCCCTCGGACAACGACGGCAGCACGAAGACGTCCGCGCCGGCGAGGACGTTCCCGACATCGGACCGCAGACCCAACAAGTGCAGACGCTGGCCGACTCCCAACTCGGCGGCACGCAGGCGCAGCTGGTTTTCCAACGCACCACGACCGGCGATCGCCACGTGCAGATGAGGGCAGCGCGCGGCGAGCAAACCGAGCGCCTCCACGAGGTAGACGTGACCCTTGACGGGGTACAGGTTCCCGACGGCGACGGCCAGGTGATCGCTGCTCGCCAACTCCAGTTCGGCTCGCAGAACAGATCGTGCGCCGGATGTCGCTCGGGCGCCATTCGGAATGGTGATGATCCGTGAGGCGCGCATCCACAGATCGCGGCTCAGGTGTCGACGTAGACTTGTGGAAACGGCGACGATCGACCCACTCAGCTCGGCAGCGACGCGCATAGCGATTCGTCGGCGCAGCCGCTCCGCATAATACCGGCCGCCGTGCATCGTGAAGAGGTGGGGAACGTTTGCGCGTCGCGCCGCCCAGGCTCCGTACACGGCCATGGTGAATTCGTGACTGTGGGCCAGGGCGACACGGTGGCGGCGGAGCGTGTCCGTTAGCCAGCGCGCGAACGTTGACGACACGGCACGATCCAGATGGAACGGCTCCACGTGCGCGCCGGTCCCCCGCAGCTCACGGGCAAGCCATCCCTCGCCGTCAGCCGGCAGGATGACCACGTTCATCGTGCCAGCGGCCTGCAACTCGGCCACCAGGCTGGCGACCATGCGCTCTGCGCCACCCGGGCCGTCGGACTCGATGAGGTGTGCTAAGCGCAGGCCGCGAAGCGATGCGAGCGTCATTTTCACCGATCGTTATGTCGTGCGGAGCGAAGGCAACTTCCATACCCTTTCAGGACTCGGCGTCCCTGATTTTGCTGCGTGACGCAGAACACTCGAGCGCAGGTCAGGCTGCGGGCGACACATCGTAGCGTGGCGCGTTGCATCACGCAGTCGCGCACTCGCGTCACGGCTTAGCTGACTTGAGGGAATCCCCCCAGTTGCGCGGTCTTCCGTCGATTCGTAGTGTGCTTGCTGCGTTGTGGTTGTGCAACATTTTTGCAGCCTCTCGGTCCGATCAGTAGACGCGAAGCGCCCTTCGCAAACGATGCAGTTGTGGCCACCGCCAATACCTCGACACTGTCGGGTCCTTTGACAGTGGATGACAGCAGCTTGGCGACGTGCTGCACAGGCTGAGAGGCCGTCGCGATTATTGACAGTCTCGGCCTTGAATAAGACAGTGCCAGTTTGTGGTTAACATCATGTGTATAAATATGTTAGGCAGCGATCCCTGAGTTTGGCATGGGCGTGCCTTTGACGTCAGCCGGCATCGCTCGGGTCCGCTGGAGTGATGCTGGTAGCAGGTAGATAGAAAGTAGATAGAAAGACAAGACGCGCTGCTCAGAGCAAAGCCGCCGAAAGGCGGTGACGCAGAGCTACGGGACTACGGCGACAACGTCGCTATGTCCGCCGGGCCGCCAGCGAATCGACCAGTGGGGTCGAAGCTTGCGGCCCTCATTTTTTTTGGGTTGTCGAACAACGTAGTTCAGCAGGATCGCAGCCCCTCCTAGAGGGGAGCGCGAAAACGCAAACCCGGCGAAAGCCGGGGACGCAAAGCCCCGAGGCTACCGCACGCTGTCGCGTGCCAGGCCAGTCGAGCTACCGAACCTCCTTGGAGGGGTTATGCATTTTTACAACAGATCTTTCAGGTTTCTGACGGCGGTCGCACTGATCACGGCGTGCGAGATCCAGCGTCGGTCCTCGAGCACCGGTGTGGACAATCCCATCACGCAAGTGGTGGTGTATCCCGACACCTTAACGCTCGATCCGCTTCAGAACTTCCAATTCCGAGCCTTCGGCCGCACCGCGGCCGGCGACAGTGCACCGGCTTCGGTGAACTGGGTCGCGTCCGCAGGTACGATCTCGCAGTCGGGTATGTATACCGCCGACACTGCGGCGACTGACGTCGTCGTTACAGCGACACTCAGCAGCTCGTCAGTCAGCGGCACTTCGCACGTGAAAAAGCGCCGCGTGATCCAGATCATCATCGACCCGAAGACTACGACGGTGGCGGCGGGCAGCACTCGACAATTCACCGTGTACGGGCGCAGGAATACCGGCGACAGCGTCTCTGTCTCCGTAACGTATGCGGCAACAGGCGGTACGATCTCGAGCGGCGGCGCGTACGCGGCCGGTCAGAGTGCCGGCGGTTACAGAGTGATTGCGCGGCAAAGCGGCGGCTCTCTCGCGGATACTTCTGCGGTCACGGTGTCGGTGGTACCGGTCGCAAACGTTACCGTCAACCCTGCCACCGGGAATCTCACGCCGGGCGGAACAGTGCAGCTCGCGGCGGCGATGACAGACGCCTTGGGCAATCCTCTGTCCGGACGCGCCGTCAGCTGGTCGAGTAATGCGCCTGCGGTTGCCACCGTCGCTGCGAACGGCTTGGTGACGGCGGTCGCCGCCGGCAGCGCCACGATCACGGCGACGAGCGAAGGGCAGAGCGGCGGTGCGGCAATCACGGTGACCCTCGCGCCGGTCGCGTCGGTCACGGTGAGTCCGGCGGCGGCGAGCGTGCAGATCGGCCAGACCGCGCCACTCGCGGCGACGGTCAAGGACGCCAACGGAAACGCACTGTCGGGTCGTGTCGTGACCTGGGGAACGAGCGATGCCGCGGTCGCCACCGTGAACGGCAGTGGGCTGGTCACGGCTGTGTCTACGGGTAGCGCGACGATCACGGCGACGAGCGAAGGGCAGAGCGGCAGCGCAGCAATCACCGTAACCGTCGTGCCGGTCGCGTCGGTCACGGTGAGTCCGGCGACGGCGAGCGTGCAGATCGGCCAGACCGCGCCACTCGCGGCGACGGTCAAGGACGCGAGCGGGAACGTGCTGTCGGGTCGTGTCGTGACCTGGGGAACGAGCAATGCCGCGGTCGCCACCGTGAACGGCAGTGGGCTGGTCACGGGTGGGTCTGCGGGTAGCGCGACGATCACGGCGACGAGCGAGGGGAAGAGCGGCAGCGCGGCAATCACCGTAACCCTCGTGCCGGTCGCGTCGGTCACGGTGAGTCCGGCGACGGCGAGCGTGCAGATCGGCCAGACCGCGCCACTCGCAGCGACGGTCAAGGACGCGAGCGGGAACGTGTTGTCGGGTCGTGTCGTGACCTGGGGGACGAGCAATGCCGCGGTCGCCACCGTGAACGCCAGTGGGCTGGTCACGGGTGTGTCTGCGGGCAGCGCCACGATCACGGCGACGAGCGAAGGGCAGAGCGGCGGCGCGGCAATCACGGTGACCCTCGCGCCAGTCGCGTCGGTCACGGTGAGTCCGGCGGCGGCGAGCGTGCAGATCGGTCAGACCGCGCAACTCGCGGCGACGGTCAAGGACGCGAGCGGGAACGTGTTGTCGGGTCGTGTCGTGACCTGGGGGACGAGCAATGCCGCGGTCGCCACCGTGAACGGCAGTGGGCTGGTCACGGGTATGTCTGCGGGTAGCGCGACGATCACGGCGACGAGCGAGGGGAAGAGCGGCAGCGCGGCCGTGGCGGTGACCACGGTGGTGACGACGCCGGGGACGGTGGCGAATCTCGCCGTCGCGAGCGCGACGACGAACGCGGTCACGCTGTCCTTCACCGAGGTGAGCAATGGGGCCGGCCAGCCGGCGGGCTACGACATTCGCTGGGCCCAGGGCACGCTCTCGTGGGCGTCCGCGACCAGTGTTGCGCAGGGCACGTGTTCAGTGCCGCTCGCCGGGACGGCCATCGGCGCGGCGCGGACCTGCACGGTAACGGGTATGGCAGCGGGCACGAGCTACCAGTTCCAGCTGGTGGCGTATCGCGGCACGCTCGACGTGGACGCGGTGTTCGGGAATCTGTCGAACGTGGCAAGCGGGACGACCGCGAACTCGACGGCTCCGGTGGCTTCAGTCACGCTGAGTCCGACCACGGCGACTGTGGCGATTGGGGGGACGCGGCAGTTCACGGCGACGCTCAGGGATGCCGGCGGTAATGTGCTGACGGGCCGGACCGTGACGTGGACATCGAGCAGTCTCCTCCTGGCGTCGGTGAGCGGCAGCGGGCTCGTCACGGGCGTGGCGGTCGGCACGGCGACGATCACGGCCACGAGCGAAGGCCAGAGCGGGAGTGCAGCGCTCACGATCCAGGTGGCGCCGCCGCCGCCGCCCTCGGGCGAGCCGGTTTTCAATGTGGTGACGGGGGACGTCATGATTTTTGGCACCAACATGGACGCCTACACGTCGCCGGCCCAGATGGATGCGATTTCCGGGCCGTCGATCCATGGTTTCTATGATGCCGATTTTCCGAACAACTACTTCGTCATCGACGGGCGCGGCGGGATCGGGCATGCCATCCGGCTCGTGTATATCACGGGACCGGACCGGCTCTTATGGAAGACGAACCCGGAGAACAACAACTGGTACGCGCCGGCCAACGCGGCGATTGTACTACAGTACTGGTTCCGCATCTCCAAGAACGGCGGGCCGGGCGGCAGTCCCGGCTACGGCAGCACCGCCGTGGGCATGAAGTGGGTGGAGTTCTGGCGGATGGGGCAGTCGGATCGGACGCAGTTTGGGCCGACGGCGGGGAACGCGACGACGGGCCCGTTGTGGAGCCTGCACGCCGGGGGCAGCTCTCTGATCATGGGTTATCAGCCGGTCGGGCCGTACTGGAATCAGTTGAACAATAACGAGTGGCATCGCGCGACCTACTTGTTGCAGCCGGCATCGTCGCCGGGGGCGACGGACGGCCTAGCCCGGATGTGGGTGGACGGGACGAAGATCGTGGACATCTCGGCCGCGGCGGCGGGAGTAACGCCGGCCGGCGGCACGAAGGTGTGGTGCACGCTGGCCGAGGTGGCGCAGCTGGATACATACCAGACCGGGTTGATCAACCTCGGCGAATACATGAACGGTCGGTCGGGCGATGGCGTCACCGATCTACCGATGACGCTGGACTTCGACGACTTCGCTTGGTGGAGGCTGCCGGCGCGCATACCCTGAAGCCAAACGCCCGCCCTGTAACAAACCGTACAAGCCGTTGAACACGCAGAAACTGAGGTGGCCGGCCCCGGATTTCCGGAGCCGGCCACCCGCAGGGGTCGTGTGCGCCCGAGTTTCGCGCACGGAACAGCTCTACTTCTCACTCATGGAGACGCGGCGATGACCTTCAAGCACAAGCTCTCAAAGCGCCTCGCAATCTTGTGGGGTATCGGGATGATGCTCTCCGCGGTCGTGCCATTCGGGTGCACACCGGATGATCGGATCGCGTCGCCCAGCCAACCGAACTTCATTTCCCTCGTATCGCAGCCAGGCTCCATTTCGGATCTGCAAGTGACGGCGACGAGCGACACCTCGGTCTCGCTCGCCTTCACCGCAGTGGATGACGGGGCCGGCCTGCCCTCCCATTACGACGTGCGTCTCGCGGTGGCGCCCCTCTCGTGGGGCGCGGCGTCGAGCGCGTCTCCGGGGAGCTGCAACGCCCCGGTCGCCGGTGCCGCCAGCTCGATGGTGGCCTGCAGCGTCTTTGACCTTCGCCCCACCACGACATACGAGTTTCAGCTCGTCGCCTTCCGAGGGACGCTCGACGTAGACGCCGTGTTTGGGGGGTTGTCGAACATCGCGCGCGCGACCACCGGTGCGAGGACACCCGGTGCAGTGACGGATCTCGCGGTGAGCGGGACAACCGATACGACCGTTACGCTGACGTTCACTGAGGTGAACGACGGCACCGGCCTCCCCGCGAGTTACGACCTGCGGTTCGCCGCCGCGGCGCTTTCGTGGAGCTCCGCGTCCAGCGTTGCCCGGGGAACGTGCAGGACTCCGATGAGCGGCACGGCAATCGGTACGAAGCGCAGCTGCAAGGTGCGCGGCCTCGACCCCGCTACGCGCTATCAGTTCCAGCTCGTTGCCTTCCGGGACACGCTGGACGTGAACGCCGTGTTCGGCGCGTTCTCTAACATCGCAACCGAGACTACCCGTGCCGCCAAACCCGGGACGGTAAACGACCTGGTGATCGTGGGAACGACGGACTCTTCAGTGACCCTGTCCTTCACGGAGGTCGGTGACGGCGCGGGGGAGCGGGCGAGCTATGACATCCGCTCGGCCCCCGGGGCATTCTCGTGGCCCTCTGCGAGCAGCGTAACGCGCGGCAGTTGCGGCACGCCCGTGGTGGGAAGTGCCGTCGGAGCGAAACGGACGTGTACGGTGCTCGGGCTCGCCGCGAGTACGGGCTATCAGTTTCAGCTTGTGGCATTCCGCGGTACGCTGAACACCGCGAGCGCGGTGTTCGGCAATCTGTCCAACCTGGTGAGCGACACGACAACCGCGCCGCAACCGGTCGTGGTGTCCGTGGCCTCCGTGTCGGTGAATCCGGCAGTGACGGGGATGGTGGTGGGGCGGACTGCGCAGCTCACGGTGGCGCTCCAGGATATCAATGCTAATGCCCTGAGCGGCCGTGTTGTGACCTGGACGACGAGCGGTGCGGCAGTGGCCACCGTCAATGACAGCGGGCTGGTGACCGCGGTAGCAGCCGGGAGCGCGATGATTACGGCGACGAGCGAGGGAAAAAGCGGGAGCGCGGCCATGACGGTGACCGCTGTGGTAACGACGCCGGGGACGGTGACGAATCTCGCCGTCGCGAGCGTGACGGTGAACGCGGTCACGCTGTCCTTCACCGAAGTGAGAGATGGGGCCGGCCACCCGGCGAGCTATGACGTGCGCTATGCGGCGAGCCCGCTGTCGTGGGGATCGGCCCCCGGTGTCACGAACGGGACGTGCGTGGCCCCGCTGACCGGGAGTGCAATCGGCGCGACGCGGACCTGCACGGTGACGGGTCTGGCGGCAGCCACGAGCTACCAGTTCCAGCTGGTGGCGTATCGCGGCACGCTCGACGTGGACGCCGAATTTGGTGGGCTTTCCAACGTGGCGAGCGCGACGACGGGGAACTCCGTCTCACAGCCGCCACCGGCACCGCCACCGGCACCATCAGCCTCGGGCGAGCCGATTTTCAATGTGGTGGCAGGGGACGTGCTGATGTTTGACATCGATATGGACTCGTATACGTCGCCCGCTCAGATGGACGCGATTTCCGGGCCGTCGATCCATGGTTTCTATGATGCCGATTTTCCGAACAACTACTTCGTCATCGACGGGCGCGGCGGGATCGGGCATGCCATCCGGCTCGTGTATATCACGGGACCGGACCGGCTCTTATGGAAGACGAACCCGGAGAACAACAACTGGTACGCGCCGGCCAACGCGGCGATTGTGGTGCAGTACTGGTTCCGCATCTCCAAGAACGGCGGGCCGGGCGGCAGTCCGGGCTACGGTAGCACGGCTGTGGGCATGAAGTGGGTGGAGTTCTGGCGGATGGGGCAGTCGGATCGGACGCAGTTTGGGCCGACGGCGGGGAACGCGACCACGGGCCCGTTGTGGAGCCTGCACGCCGGGGGCAGCTCTCTGATCATGGGCTACCAGCCGGTCGGGCCGTACTGGAATCAGTTGAACAATAACGAGTGGCATCGCGCGACCTACCTGTTGCAGCCGGCGTCCGCGCCCGGGGCCACGGACGGCCTAGCCCGGATGTGGGTGGACGGGACGAAGATCGTGGACATCTCGGCCGCGGCGGCGGGAGTAACGCCGGTCGGCGGCACGAAGGTGTGGTGCACGATGGCCGAGGTGGCGCAGCTGGATACATACCAGACCGGGTTGATCAACCTCGGCGAATACATGAACGGTCGGTCGGGCGATGGCGTCACCGATCTACCGATGACGCTGGACTTCGATGACTTCGCCTGGTGGAGGCTCGCCACGCGGGTTCGCTGACGGACGGCACGCGAAGCGCCGGGGTCGGCCAAGTAATTGGTGGCTGACCCCGGCATGTGACTTCCGGTGTTGCGGCCGTGCAACGGATTTCCAAGGTGAGACGCTGCAGCTAGCCCGTCTCTTGCAGAAGCAGAACCGATTATGATCGCTCCGCATGACAGCCGTCGCTGACGCGGGCGGCCCGGGCGTGAGCCAGCCGTCGCTGGTGCAACGATTCGCCGCCGCGGTCGCTCCGCCTATCCGGTGGCTCACGCGACGAGCGCCGACGGTCGTTTCCAAGCTCGTCCTTCATTTGCATCGTCCGCTCGTCGGCAATACCGAGATACCGGTATCGATGGGCGCGTTGCGCATCCTGGTCAATCCGCAAGACAATTGCGGTGGCAGTTTGTATTACGGCGGTTGCTACGAGCCTGAGGAGACGCAGTGCTTCACCAGGTTGCTCCAGGAGGTGAGGCCGTCTGTCTTCATCGACATCGGGGCGAACATTGGGTACTACACGCTCCTCGCCGCGGGTCGGGGTGTGCCGCGACTCGTAGCCGTCGAAGCTTCGCCGCGCATCGCCGCGAGCCTCGAGCGCACTGTGGCGCTCAACGCCCTGTCGTCCCGCATCCAAGTAATCGCGGTTGCCCTCTCCGATCATGCTGGCACCCTCACGTTCTGGCTGAATCGCCAGGAACACAACTTCGGAACCGGCTCGCTCATCGCCCGGCCAGACCTGGGCGAGAGCGAGAGCGTGGACGTCCCGTGCTATTCGGGCGACGCGCTGTTCGCTGATATCGACACAGGACGGGCCCTCGTGAAACTCGACGTTGAGGGCGGTGAGCTCCTGGTCCTCCACGGAATGACCAAGTTCCTCACGCGGGTCCGTCCGACTTTGGCGATTGAAGTGCATCCGCTTTACCTGCGCTCATCGGGTCACAGCGCCGAGCAGTTGACCAAATTCCTGAGCGACCTCGGCTTTACGCTCGCCCGCCTGTCTCGCGGTGGCGAGATCGCTCTGTCTGGCACCGAGTCGTTGGGATCGGACATCTTTTGGCTCATCGCCCGCCCTCGCGGAGCCAGGTAAGGTGCTTACCGTCAGCCGGCTCTTCGCGGTCCTGGCGATCGGGCTAGGGACGTTGACCGCGTCCTGCGACAGCAGCTGCGAACACGCGCTCGCCTATGAAGACAAGCCTCCGCCCCCCGCCGCTCCGCCGTCTGACGAGCCGGTGTTCGACACGGCGCAAGGGCACGTGCTGGTTTTTCGAGATAACGTGGATACCTACACCACACCGGTGGATGTGGGAAACTGGCACGGATGCTACCTGCGCCCGTTCTACCCGGACCGCTCTCCGGGTGGCTATTTCGTCATCGGGCCGGGGCGGGGTGGGAGTGGAAAGGCGATCCGGCTGGTCTATCTGCAAGGGGCGGAGCGTCTCTTATGGAAGACCAATCCGGAAGACAACCGCAATTGGTACACGCCGGCGAATGCACCGATTGTGGTGCAGTACTGGTTCCGCATCTCCAAGAACGGCGGGCCGGGCGGGAGTCCGGGCTACGGCAACACCGCCGTGGGGATGAAGTGGGTGGAGTTCTGGCGGGTGGGGATGGGGGATCGGACGCAGTTTGGGCCGACGGCTGGAGGCCCGACCACGGGGCCGTTGTGGAGCCTGCACAGTGGCGGTAGTGCCTCGATCATGGGCTACCAGCCGGTTGGGCCGTACTGGAATCAGCTGAACAACAACCAGTGGCACCGCGCGACCTATCTGCTGCAACCGGCGTCGGCGCCGGGGGCGACGGACGGGGTGGCGCGCATGTGGGTGGACGGGACGAAGATTGTGGACGTCTCGGCCGCGGCGGCGGGGGTCACGCCGCCGGGGGGCACGAAGGTGTGGTGCACGATGACGGAGGTGGCCCAGCTGGATACGTACAAGACGGGCACGATCAACCTCGGCGAGTACCTGAATGGCCGGTTGGGGGACCCCGTCACCGATCTGCCGATGACGCTGGACTTCGATGACTTCGCGTGGTGGAGGCTGCCGGCGCGCGTGCGATAGTGGCACCTCCACTGTCGCGCCGACGCGACAGTCATCCCAGTGAGCCCCGCTGTTTAGCGGAGCCGTTACTTGGCACCGACCTTGCGCTGCCGCCTCATAATGGAGGGCAACTCCCGCGGGTTCCCCGGTTGGCTTGCGCGCCTCGACGGGCTCTTTGGTTGCGGCGGTATCATCGCGTACCATGACATCACGCGAGTGCCGTTCTCGCCGTCCATGCACACGTGCGTCCATGCGCTCGCCGAGCACCTGGCGTTTCTGGACGCCGAAGGGTATCGCGTCATCTCCCTGGCCGAGCTGATCGAGCGTCGTCAGACGAACCGATCGGTGCGACGCTGTGTCGCGCTGACATTCGACGACGCCTACCACGGCGTGCTCGAGTTGGCGCTGCCCCTACTGGAGCGGTTCGCGGCTCCCGCCACGGTCTTTGTCGCGACCGGGTACGCGGGCGCGGGGGAGACCACACGGTACTGGTGGGACCGGCTCAACTGGGTGCTCGAGCGGGCGGACTCGGCTGACGCCGGACAGGTGATCGACGCGCTTCATCTCGCGGGGGCTTCGGGCGACCAGATCCGCGCCACGCTGTGCGCGTCGTCCGCCGGTCGCCTGAGCGACGACTGGGACACCGTGATTGCCGCTGCAGAGCGCGTTGTCGGCGTGGTTCCGGAGCGGCCCCTCACTGAACTCGAGTTGCGCGAGCTCGCGCGCGCAGAGCTCATCGAGTTCGGTTGCCACACCGATTCGCATCCGGCGCTGCCGGCGTTGCCAGCCGGCGAGCAGCGACGGGAGATTTCCTCCAGTCACGTCTGGCTGAGCGAACGCCTGCCACGCGTCCGTCCATTCCTCGCGTATCCATACGGCCTGTACGACCGCACGACGGTGCAGGCGGCTCGCGACGCCGGCATGCACGCTGCGTTCTCGATTGAAGGATGGGCGGCGGGACCGCGCTTTGATTTGTACGCCTGTCCTCGCATCGGCCTCGCCCAGGTCAACAGCGTTCGCAGCATGCAGCTCCGCCTCAGTTGGCTCACCATACCGCTCGTCGCCTGGCGCAATAGAGGGTGGCACCCGCGCAGGCCGCGGTTAGCTGGGCAACACTAGTGCGCATCCTCCTCTTGGCCGAAGGCAATCCTGAGACGTGGGACTCGTGGTCGGGGAGTTCTCGCGGGTTGCTCCGCGCCCTGCGCGCGCTGGGGCACGACGTGATCGCCGGTGATGTCAGTGAGCCCGCCCGGGAGCGGTGGCTGAACATCCTGCGCAATTGGGTGCCCGACCGGCGCCGCTGGACGGCGCGGTACCATTTCGGTCCCCTCGGGTTCCGCAATCGGGGCCGCGGCGCGGGGACGCTCCTTGCCCGGCACGCCGGCGACATCGACGCCGTGCTGCAGATCGGGGCCACGTTCGACGCGCTGCGATGGGTCGACCGGCCCGGATTCGTGTACTGCGATTCCAACATGCGATTGACGGCCCGCGATGCGCCGTCCGGTGAGGTGGCGGCGTTGCGTCCGTCGGAACGGGAACAGGTCTTCGCTCGCGAGCGAGCGGTGTATGCCGGAGCAAGCGCGGTGTTCGTGATGAGTGAGTACCTGCGCCGCTCCATGGTAAGTGACTTTGGGCTCGCCGAGGACAAAGTCGAGACGGTGCTGGCGGGTGCCAACCTCGATCTCGACGCGCTTCCACCGCTTGCTAGCACGCACGCCGGTCCGCCGACGATCCTGTTCGTCGGCAGGCAATGGGAGCGAAAGGGGGGGCCGCTGCTGCTGGAGGCTTTCCGCGGCGTTCGTCGTGCGGTCCCGGATGCCCGTTTGCTGGTCGTCGGATGCACGCCGCCGCTCGCCGGAGCGCAGGCGGACGGCGTCGAGGTCCTCGGTCCAGTGACCAAGCATGCGCCGAACGGACAAGCCCAGCTCTCGGCGCTGTACCAGAACGCTGACGTCTTCTGCATGCCGTCGCGGTTCGAGCCGTTCGGCGTCGTCTTCGTCGAAGCGATGCTGCACGGGCTCCCGTGCGTGGGGAGCGACCGGTGCGCCATTCCCGAAATCATCGCGCACGGCGAAACGGGCTGGGTCGTGCCCGGTGACGACGCCGTGCGTCTGTGCGATACGCTGGTCGCGGCGCTGGCCCGTGGGAACGGGGGGGGAGGCAAACTGCATGAGATGCGGCGTCGCTGTCGCGAACGTGCCCTGCGGCTCTTCACCTGGGAGCGTGTGGCCGAACGTATCACGGGCGTGATGTCCCGGTACGTCGCGTGGCGGGCGGTTGCGCCGGCGGGAGCGAGGGACTGATGTGCGGATTTGTCGGCGGCATCTTCCGGGGGGAGGTCGAGCCGCGCCACGTCGAGGCGCTGCGGCGGGCGGTCCGCACGCTGGCCCATCGCGGTCCCGACGCCGAATCCGTTGAGGTCGTCCCTGGCGCTCGCGCGGTGTTGGCGTTCCGGCGCCTGGCGATCATCGACCTCGCGACGGGCGATCAGCCGATGAGTCTCGACGGGACGTATCACCTCGTCTTCAACGGCGAGATCTATAACTACCGCGAGGTCCGGCACGCGCTGGAGGGGGAGGGCGTGCGGTTCCGGACGGCCTCCGACACGGAGGTCCTGCTGCGCTCGCTCGCGCGGTCGGGATCGCGTGGACTCGACAGGCTGCGCGGCATGTTCGCCTTCGGCTTCATCGATGGTTCGAGCCGCACGCTGCTCTTGGCGCGTGACCGGCTCGGCGTGAAGCAGCTCTATTTCGCCGACGTCGCCGAGGGATTCTTCTTCGCGTCCGAGCCCAAAGCGTTGCTGGCGCTCCCGTGGATTCGCGCCGAATTCGCCGAGGAGCAATTGCCCGCGTACTTCACGTTTCGCTGCGTCCCCGCTCCCCACACGCTGTTCCGCGGCATCCAGAAGCTGCCAGCGGGCTCGCTGCTCCGCTACGACCTCGAGACGCAGCGCTCGCGCCTGGAGCGATACTGGACATTCCCGGCCGAGCGGGAGGATGCCGGGCCTGGTATTCGCCCGGGCGAAGCGCTCGACGCATTCGAGGCCGCGGTCCTCGAGTCGGTTCGGCGTCGCCTCGTCGCCGACGTGCCGGTCGGGGCGTTCCTCAGCGGGGGGCTGGACTCGAGCACGATAGTGGCCGCCATGCGGCGCCTCGGGCATCCGGAAATCCGCACGTTCACCGCGGCGTTTCCAGGGTCGCGCGACGACGAGTCCGCGTTTGCGCGGCGTGTCGCGAGCCGATTCGGGACCGAGCATCACGAGCACGTCGCGAGCGATGGCGATTTTCTCGCGGCCCTGCCGGGCTGGGTGGAGCTGAACGATGACCTCGTGGCTGACGCATCGAGTCTTCCCCTCCGTGGCGTGAGCCAGCTCGCGCGTGATCGCGGGTGCATCGTCCTGCTCTCCGGAGAGGGCGCCGACGAGCTGTTCGGCGGCTACGGAGCGTATCACAAATTCATGCTGCTTCGCGTTTGCGCCCGTCTCGTGCCGACCACCGCCGGTCGGCGCCTGCTGACCAACAGTCTCGAAGCCGCCGGCCTGCTGGGAGCACACGACCGGCCCCGCGTCGACGAGTACTTCGTGCACCGGCGGTCCTACATGGGTACCGCGGCCGTGTTCGGCTCGGCTGAGCTGCGGCAACTACTGGCGACGGCTCTGAGCGACGGCTCGCTCCCGCGGGCGATCGGAACCAGCCTCCAGGCGCTTGGCGCCTTCGACTTCGCGCGCCGGATCCCCGATGATCTTCTGGTTCGCACCGATCGCGCGACCATGGGCGCGTCGATCGAAGCCCGCGTGCCCTTCCTCGATCACGATCTCGTCGAGCTGAGTTCCCGGCTGCCGGGGGCGGCCCGCGCGCTCCCGGGACTGAGCAAAGTTCTGCTGCGCCGGCTTGCCCATCGCTGGGGCGTGCCCTATCAGACGATTCTCCACCGCAAGATCGGCTTTCAGCTTCCCATCGGCGCGTGGTTTCGCGGTCCCCTCCGGCAGCTGTGGACCTCGATCCTGGCGGAGCGCGTCGTCCCGGGCATCAACTACGGCTTCGTCGAACGTCTGCTACGCGCTCACGAGCGCGGCGCGGGCCAATTTGAAGAAGGATTGTGGCGGATAGCCGCCCTCGAATTGTGGTACCGGCGCTGGGTCAGCGGGGAGCCCGAAGATGCGCCGGCCAGCCTGGAACCGGCCGGCGGTGGGGCGTATGTGTCCGACCACCGCTAGGGAGCTGCGCTCCGCGACGGGCCTCCCGGCCGCGGTCGCGCGGTCCCTCACCATCTGCCAGGTCTGGGATGGAGAGTACCCCTGGGACGTGCGCGTGGAGAAAATCTCCCGTGCGTTGGTCGACGCAGGTCATGCCGTCCACCTCGTCGCCCGCAATCGCCGGAATGAGCCGGTCACCGAGCGTCTCCCCGAGGGCATGGTCCACCGTCTGGCGCCGTGGCGGTGGGCTCCGCAGTGGCTCAACGCCGGGTCGATGTTCCCGGCATTCTTCAACCCGCGCTGGATTCGCGCGATCGAGCGGACGGCTCACGGCGCGGGCGCCGATGTGATCCTCTGCCGCGACTTGCCTCTCGCGATTCCCGCCATTCTCGCGGGCCGAAGGCTGGAGACTCCGGTGATCCTGGACATGGCGGAGAACTACCCCGCCATGCTCCGATCCCAGTGGGACGCGGGACCCATGCGGCCGATGGATTTCCTGGTGCGGAATCCCGCCCTGGCTCGGCTGGTGGAGCGATGGGTTCTGCCGCGCGTCGACGGTCTCCTGGTCGTCGTCGAAGAAGCCCGGGCGCGGCTGATCGCGAAAGGAGTCGCGCCGGAGCGCGTCACAGTCGTCTCGAATACACCGCCGCTCGCGCGCCTGATGAAGTCCGGGCGGGTCCTCGAAGCGGCCGGCACCCCACTCCGCATTGTGTACCTCGGGTTGATGGAGGGGGTTCGTGGTGTTCAGGTCCTGCTCGACGCGGCCGCGTTGCTCGCGCGCCAGGGCATTGCGTTCGGGCTGACGCTGTACGGTGATGGCAAGGACCTGCCACGCTTCCGTGCCCACGCCCGAGCCCTCGGCTTGACCGGGTCACAAGCCGACTTTCGCGGTCGGGTCCCGAACGCCCAGGCACTCGCCGCACTCCCGGCGATGGACGTGGGCGTCATCCCGCACGTCGCCGAAGAGAGCTGGCATACCACCGTACCCAACAAACTCTTCGACTATATGGCTGCCGGACTCGCGGTGGTGACCTCGGACGCGCGTCCGGCGGCGCGTATCGTCCGCGAGACGGGTGCCGGGTTCGTCTATCATCACTCCGAAGCTTCCGACCTGGCGCGGGCGCTCGCCGCACTGGTCGATCCCGACGTGCGGCTCGGGTTTGCGCGGCGCGGGCAAGCAGCGGTGCGCGACACATACCACTGGGAGCTGGACGCGCAGCGCCTCCTCGCCACGGTGCAGGGTGCCGTCGCCGGGGCGGACCGGCAGCCATGAACGGTCGCGACTCCACGTCTATCCGCGTCGCGGCAGTCGGGGACCTGCAGCTGGGCGATTCGCCGGTCAGCGTCGGCTTCGGCCTGGCCAGCCGATATCGCTCGTGCGGCCTGGACAGCGCGTTCTCGGCGCTCCGTCCCATGTTCGCCGAGGCCGATCTCGTGATCGGCAATCTCGAATGCCCGTTGTCGACGGCGGGGCTCGACGCCGCATCGTGGCGATCGGCGCAGTTGCGCGGCGAGCCGAGCTTCGCGGGCGCGCTCTCGCGTGCCGGTTTCACGGCACTGAACGTGGCGAACAACCACGCCGTGCAGCACGGCATCGAGGCCTTTCGCGAAACCGTCGACCTATTAGCGAGCAACGGGATCAAGTGCTGCGGCGTGAGAGGGGTGGCGCCGTGGTGCTCCCAACCGGTCATTCTCCTGATGCCAGGAGGCCGCCGCCTCGGACTCCTCGGGTACTGCCAACGGCCGCGGCAATACGGATCACAGGAGCCACCCTTTGCCGAGGGTACGTCCGCCGAGATCCTCAGCGACGTCGTACGCTTGAAGTCCACGGTGGACGACGTCGTGGTGTCCCTCCACTGGGGGGAAGAGTTCGTGAGCCAACCGTCCCGTGGCGAAGTCGCGCTGGCACATGCCGTGATCGAAGCAGGGGCCGCGCTCATTATCGGCCATCACCCGCATGTACTCCGCCCGGTCGAGCGGTACCGTCACGGCCTCATTGCCTACAGCCTGGGGAATTGCCTGGCCGATATGGTCTGGTGGCGCCGGCTGCGGCAGGGCGGCGTGCTGCGCTGCACCATTGATGCGTCGGGAGCCGGATCGGCTGAGCTCACGCCGATCTACATTGACGCCGCGTATCGCCCGACGCCGGTCGCCGAAGCGGCGGGGAACGGCCTCCATCCGCTGGATGAGCATACCTATCGGAATGCGGTGCGTCGCACCGTGAGGTTGCAGCGCGTGGCCGCTTACCGTCACGCGGCGTTGAACGTGTGGCGCTATTCGCCTCGCATGCTCGGGCAGCTCGCCGCCGCGACCATCCAGAACAAGACTGGGGCCCTCCGGACCTGGTTGAAGCGCGCACGATGAGTGACGCGCTAGCGGCGGTATACGCGGCGTCACCGGTGTGGATCCAGAGCCTCCTCCTCTCGGCGTACGGGCTGCGTCTGCGGTTTCTCCGCTATGGGCGGCTGCAGCGCCGCTATCTCACGGAATTGCGGCGCACGCAGTGGTGCTCGGAAAAGGAGCTCCGCGCGCTGCAACTCGAACACCTCAACGCGTTGGTGCGCCACGCCTATGACACCGTCCCGCTGTATCGGGACCGCATCAACCCCGACCGCCGGTTCACCGACCTCGAGCAGCTGCAGGAGCTGCCCGTGCTCACGAAGGACGAACTCCGCGGTCCGCGGAGCAGCGTGACCTCAGCGCTCTGGGGGACAGGGCGGATGGGCCGTCGCCTGCTGGAAGTCCATACCGGGGGCACGACGGGGAAGCCGTTGACCATCTACTGCGACCGGCCGACGCTGCAGCGCAACTACGCGTTCTTCGCGCGCTTCCGGGAATGGGCGCGAGTGCCTGGGGGAGCCCGCGTGGCAACGTTCGCCGGGCGGACGATCGTGAGCCCCGGTCAGACCAGACCTCCGTTTTGGCGGTTCAACGCGGCCGCGAACACCCTGCTGTTTTCATCCTACCACATCGCGCCGGACACGCTCCCGTATTACGTGGAGCGGTTGCGGAGCTTCGACCCTGATCTGATCGACAGCTATCCCTCGAGCCTCGGCCCCATCGCACGCTACGTCCTGAATGAGGGCATCACCGATCTACGCCCCCGCGCAGTCATCACGTCGTCGGAAACGCTGGACGCCGACGCGCGCCGAGACATCGAGACGGCGCTCGGATGTCGCGTGTTCGATCACTACGGCGCTGCCGAGATGGCCGCGTTCGTGACCCAATGTGAAGCGGGCACGTACCACGTGAATCCGGAATTCGGGATTGTCGAGGTGCTGCGGGACGGCCGGCCCGCGCGCCCCGGTGAAGTAGGAGAGATCGTCGCGACGGGCTTCGTGAACCCGGTCATGCCGCTAATCCGCTATGCCACCGGCGATCTCGCGGAGCCGGCAGCCGGCGGCTGTTCCTGCGGCCGCGCGTTTCCCTCGCTGGCGCGGATCGTGGGCCGCACCGATGACGTGCTGGTGACGCCTGAGGGCCGCTGGATCGGCAGGCTCGATCCGATCTTCAAGAGTGTGTCCTCATTGCACGAGACGCGGATCGTGCAGGACCGGGCTGATCATGTGCGCGTCGAAGTAGTCCCGTTGCCGGCGTTCAGCAACGCCGACCGAGACACGCTCGTCCGCGCGCTGCGTCAGCGGCTGGGGCCCTCGATGCAGATCGACCTCGTGCAGGTGAGCCGCATTCCGCGCACCGCTGCCGGAAAGTTTCCAGCAGTGGTCAATCTGGTTGGCCGAAATACCTCGGACTCATAGAGCACACGTTACGTCATATTGCGTTCTCGCCACAATCTGACGCGCGCTTGCTTACGCGCAAAAGCAGCATCCCTCCGTGAGTTAGGCCTTTCTGACGGGAACAGTTTTTGCCCCTCGGGATCGTGACTCATTACTGGAGTTCACAATGCACCGGATTTCCTGCGTCTTATGCCTCGTCGCGGTCATGGTGGGCTGTCGCGACTACGAGTCACCCACCGCCGCCATGCAGGGCTCGGTCACTTCCGATCTTTCTCCGACACCATACGAAACGATCGACCTCGGCACCCTCGGTGGGATTGCAAGCATTGCGATCGACGTCAACGACCCCGGCCAAGTCGTCGGCTGGAGCCGCGATAGCGCCGGCGCGGTGCGCGCCTTTTTGTGGCAAGCCGGAGTATCGCGTGACCTGGGCACGCTCGGCGGGACTACTGCTGTTCCGAGCGACATCAACAACGCCGGCCAGGTCGTGGGGGCGTCGACGACCGCCTCAGGAGTTACGCATCCCTTCCTCTGGTCGGACGGCGTAATGCAGGATCTTGACCCCGACGGACAGTGCCGTTGTGGCGCCGTGCGTCTGAACAACGCTGGTCACGTAATCCTCAACGGGAGCGATGGACTGGGGCACGGCAAAGCGTTTGTGTGGCGCGACGGCGTGCTGACCGCACTTGCCACTCTGGGCGGACCCCCGGCTCTACTGGCGGGGGACATCGCGGGGGACATCAACGATCACGATCAGATCGTGGGCACATCCAATGCTCACCCAGTTCTCTGGGAAGATGGCACGATCCGCGACCTGGGGGTGCTATACGTTCCCCCCGGGGTAAGCAGCGCGATCGGGATCAACAACCGAGGGCAGGTGCTGGGCAGCTACCGGAAGCTGGGTCGTCTCCCCCGTGCGTTTTTCTGGGAGCGCGGGCAGATGAGTGATCTTGGACCCCTCCCCGGCCAGGACGAATCCAATGCAATTGCCATCAACGAACGCGGTCAGGTCCTGGGTCAGAGCGCGCGACGGGCCGTTACCGAGCAATACCAGCCGTTCTTACGAGAGCGAGACACCTTGGTGCCGCTCAGTCCGACCTATCAGACCGATCCTAGCCGGCGAGTGGTGGCGCTGAACAACCGCGGCGTCGTCCTGGGGAAGGACGCCTGGGTGTGGGAGGATGGCGTGATGTGGGAGCTCCCCTCGGTGATGGGTACAGGGCAGGAGGCCATCGCTATCAACACACGCGGCGACGTGGTGGGATGGGCGGACGACGCTTCGTTCCACACGCACGCGGTGCTGTGGCGGCGAACCGGTCCGGGCGCCCTGGCACAGCCCTAAGAAAAGGGGATCCAATGACACACTCGCGCTGCGTCACCGTGCTCCTCGGTGCCTTGATCCTGGCCTGTGGCCAGTCGCCCGCGCCGACGGCGTCGGGGCCGTCCGGGCTCGACATCGGTGCTCCCCTTGTGCCCTACGAAGCGATCGACCTCGGCACGCTGAGCGACAGAATCAGTGCTCAAGCCACCGCGATCAACAACGACGGGCAGATCGTCGGGTGGAGCGAAAGTTGGCAAACCAGCCAACCGGCGCACGCGTTCCTGTGGCAAGACGGCGTGATGCTCGACTTGGGCACCCTGGGCGGCAGCACGAGCCGGCCGACCGACATCAATGAGTTAGGCCAGGTCGTGGGCCAAAGCACAGCCGCCGACGGCATGTGGCACCCCTTTCTGTGGTCCGATGGCGTGATGCACGATCTTCACCCCGGCGCTCCGAACTTCAATCCGTCGATCTCCCCCCGCGTGAACAATGCCGGTCAGGTCGTATGGAGTGGCCGCGCCGTTGGAGATCAGTTCGGCCCCCGGTATGCGTTTTTGTGGAGCGACGGCGTGCTCACGGATCTTGTCGGCCCCAGGGGCATCGTGTCGGCCATCAACGAACGAGGTCAGGTCGTGGGCAGTATCGTCGGTGGACCACCGTTCCTGTGGGAGAACGGCACCGTGACGTACCTCCCGTCCCTTGGCGCCTGGGCGACGCCAGGCGACATCAATGACCGGGGACAAGTGATTGGCGTTTCGCAACTGCCGTCGTCCACTACAAGTCACGCGGTGTTGTGGGACGATGGCCAGATCGCAGATCTCGGCGTCCTGCCCGGCGACTCGCTTTCCAGCGCCGCCTTCATCACGCAGTCTGGTCTAGTGGTAGGAATGAGTCTCAACGACGTCTTCGCAGGCGGTCATCCATTCCGCTGGGAGCGGGGCGTTCTCTTGCCGATGAGTCCCACGTATCAAGCGGATCCGCTTTTTGTGTCGATCGCAGGGGTGAACGAGCGCGGCACGGTGGCCGGGATCAGGAATGGTGGTCGAGAAGCCGTGGTTGTGGAGAACGGGATTACGTGGGTGCTGCCCGGGCTCGAAGGGTCCGTCGCCACGCGCGCGAACGGGATCAACGCGCGGGGCGACGTGGTGGGATTTGTGTATATGGACAATTTCGCCACGCAGCGCGCGGTGCTGTGGCGGCGGACATCTGTGCTCACGGCCCAAGGGTCACCCTAGAGGCGGGCTGCCCTGTGCCGCTTCGATACGGGCGCTCTTCACCAGCCCCATCGCCAAGGCGATGAGCACGTAGAGCATATCCGCGTACGCGAGCGACAGGAAAAAGGAACCGACGGCAAATCCCACCAGCGCTGCCATGAGACTCTGCCCGAGCCGCGACACTTCACCGCGACGCGTCCCTCGGCGCAGCGAGAGGAACGCCGTGCCGATCGCGCCGAGGTAGAGCAGCAACCCCGGAAACCCGAGCTCCGCGCCGACCTGCACGTAGGTATTGTGCGCAGCACCCCACCAAACCCCGATGCCCCGTTCGCGGAGTCGTGCCCTCGGTGAGATGGTCCCCTCGGCCACTTGAAAATTGCGCATCCCGACGCCGAACAGCGGGTGATCCTCCATGTAGCCGATGCCGCGTTTCCAGATTCGCACCCGGCCCGTTTCGGACGTCATGTTGTAATCCTGATTGTAGTGAATGATGGTCTGCATCTGCGTCCAATACGTGTTGCTGGCGGTCCCCAGCAACACGACGAGGATGACGACGAGCCCACCAATCCGGGATCGCGCGGGGATCGTAGTCATCCCGACGAGGACGAACGCGGCAACCGCGAGGAACGCGAGGAACCCTCCGCGTGAGCCCGAGCGGATGAGTCCCACCGCCAACACGATCAAGCCGCCGACGGCGAGCAAACGCCAGACAAGGCGTCGTTGCCCGATCACGAAGTACAGGCCGAACGGCATCGCCGTCGTGATCAACGTCGCCAGGTCGTTCGCGTCGTACGTGTAGAGGTCGCCGAGTCGCCAGTTGTCGCCGCCCAGGTGGAAGCGTGAGAGGACGACGGCCACGTAGGCGACTGTCACGCCGAAGTAGACCAGGAAGAAGCGTTCGATGTCGCGCGGATGGCGTACGCTGGCCGCGACCACGAAGCACATGATCATCGTGCGCGCGAAGTCGGTCCAGGAGTAAAAGGCCAGGCCCTGATTCAGCGCGACTGGAACGGACAGGGCACCCCAGAGCACGAGTCCGATCAGACACATGGTCGTCCGGGAGTACAGCAGGCCCATCCGTCGTCGCGGGGCTTGCTGGAGCAGATAGAGCCCGATCGACATCACGCTGGCGAGCAGCGCCGGCTTGAAGGCCAGCAGGATGGGGAACACCTCGTGGATCCGACCGACGGCCGTGGCGAGGTAGACCGCCACGCACACCAGCAGCAGATCCCATCCGGGACTCCGTGCCACCCGGATCGGCGACGCGACGTCAGCACGCTCGTCCGGCCGCGAAACCTCCCAGCGCGCCGTACTCCTCATGTGCGCTGCCTCGTGCAAGACTGACGCCAATAGCGAGGTGCTAGGGAGACCGATGCATCGGCCCGCAGGGTGTGGCGTTGACGCAACGTCACAGGCGGAAAGCACGAAATCCCCGGCCAACCAGGCCCGGCCCGCATGTTGCGTTGGCCTTTGCCACGAACATGCGCGTCTTGGTCACGGACGGAAACGAGCGGGTCGCGCTCGCCGCGGCACGCTCGCTGGTGCGAGCAGGTCATGCGGTGTGCGTGACGGCACCCACGCGTCTCTCGCTGGCGGGCGTCTCCCATGGCGTGCGCGGGCGCACGCTGTCGATTGATCCGCTGCGGGATCCCGTGGGCTACGCCGCAGCCCTGGGGCACCTGGCTCGACACGAGGGGATGGACGTTCTGCTGCCGATGACCGATCCGTCGGTCGAGGCGGTTTTGGAGCACCGGGCGGCGCTCCCGGCGGAAGTCACCGTGCCGTTTCCCGACCTTGCGACCTACCGTGCCGCGTCGGATAAGCTGCACGTGCTCGCGCTGGCGCGAGCAAGTGGTTTCGGCGTACCGGAGACGCGCATCGTCGCATCGCCGAGCGAGGCAACGGACCTCCCAGACGCCTCCTTCTTTCCGGCCTTCGTGAAGCCCCACCGCTCTGTGGTCACCTCCGGCGGCATCCGACGCAAGACGGCTGTTACGCCGGTCGGGGACGCCGCCGCATGTCGCCGCGTTCTCGCTGCACTTCCCAGAGAGGCGTTCCCCGTGCTGCTGCAGCGGCAGATCTCGGGTGTTGGCGAGGGCTTCTTCGCGCTGCGCTGGGGTGGTCGGACGATTGCCATGTTCGCCCACCGCCGCCTGCGGGAGAAGCCGCCCGCCGGCGGCGTCAGCGTGTATCGCGAGAGCATCCCGCTCGACGAGGCGCTGGTCGGTCCGGGACTCCGGCTGCTCGAGGCACTCGATTGGCGCGGCGTGGCGATGATCGAGTGCAAGCGCGAGGAAGCGACCGGCCGTCAGGTCGTGATGGAGGTGAACGGGCGATTCTGGGGCTCGCTGCAGCTGGCGATCGACGCCGGCGTGGACTTCCCCGCACTCCTCGTCCGCTGCGCCCGGGGGGAGACCGTGCCGGAAAGTCGTGATTACCGGGCCGGCGTCGGGAGTCGCTGGTTCTGGGGTGACGTCGACCATCTGTATCTGCGTTTGCGCGCCGCCCGAGCCTGGGGCTCCGGTCTCGGCGCGTTGCTCGAGTTTCTGCGGGTGCACCCCGGACGCGACCGGTCGGAAATCTGGCGTTGGCGTGACGCGGCGCCCTTCGTGGTCGAGACGTTGCAGTGGCTGCGGATCCTCCGAACCGAACCGCCCCGCGCGGCCGATACGGAGTCGTCGCCGGGCGCAAGCGTGCTGCGGCCTCGATGCACCTCGTAGCGCGTCGTGTGACTCTGCCAAGGAACCTGTCCTCGCTCGGCGCGCGCACGGTGACGCGGAGTCCGTTGTCGCACGTGCTCGCATTCGGTCCCGCGGTGTGGGATGCGGTGGGAGGGGATGTTGGATCGCGGTCGCCGTTCATGAGCTGGGCATGGCACCGCGCCTGGGCGGACTCGGCTACGCCGGCGGAGCTGGCGGCGAGCGAAGTGCTGCTGCTCCACGCGTCCGACGGCTCGCTCCAGGCCTTGCTTCCCATCACGGTGCGCCGTCTCCGCTTCCGTCGTGTGTGGGTGCGCGCGCTGACGTGGGCGATAGGAGATGTCGGTTGTCCCGACGAGCTCGACGTCGCGGCCCACGCGGACGCCGATCTGGCGGCGCTCGTCGCGACGTTGGAGGACCTGCCCTGGGACGTCGTGATCCTCAGTAACCTCGCCGCCGCGGCGCCGAATGCGGGACGGCTCAGCGCCGCGCTGGAGGCGCGCGGCCACGTGGCGCGCCACCGACCGCTGTGGAGCTGCCCTCAGCTCGATCTCCCCGACTCGTGGGACGCCTACCTCGCCACGCTCAGCGCCAATCGCCGCCAGATCCTCCGCCGGAAGGAGCGCAGCCTGCGTAGCAATCACGCGGTCGCGCTGACGGACTACGCAGCGGACCGGCTCGACGAAGGATGGGGCCACCTGATGAGGTTGCACGAACGGCGGTGGGGAGATGACGGAGGAGCGTTCCGTGACCCTCGGAGCGAACGCTTGCAGCGACAATTCGCCGGCGAGATGGCGCGGCGCCAGCAGCTCTGGCTCACGACGCTGGATGTGGACGGACAGCCCGCAGCAGCGTGGTACGGGTTTGCCTGCGGTCGCACGGTCTATTTCTACCAGGGTGGTCGCGATCCCCGATGGGAGCGGGAGAGCGTCGGGCTCGTGCTGATGGGCATGATGATCCAGCGCGCCATTCAACAGGGATACCGAGCGTTCAACTTTCTGCGGGGCGACGACGCCTACAAGCGACAGTGGACGCCGTCCGGGCGCATGACGGACGAGACGGTCATCTTCCGGTCCGGGTGGGCCGGTCTGGGGCTGCGCGCACTGGATGCCGTGGCGGGACTGCGCGGCGGAGCGCCCCGCGATGGGTAACGGTGCCGGCGCACAGGCGAATGGTGTGCTAGTCCTGGTCTCCCTCGACACCGAGGAAGACAACTGGTATCGCAGTCGCAAGGGTGTAACGGTCGAGAACATCGGCGAACTGCGTCGCCTCGCGGCGCGGTTCGAGCGCCTGGGCGTGCGGCCAACGTATTTCACGACGTATCACGTCGCCACGGCGCCACGAGCGGCCGACGTGTTGCGAGAGGTATGTGACGGGGGCCGAGGGGAGATCGCCGCTCATCTGCACCCCTGGAACACTCCTCCACTCACGGAAGCGTTCACCCGCCGCAACTCGATGCTCAAGAACCTCCCGGGAGAGCTGCAGCTGGCCAAGCTGCGGACGCTTACGGCGGCGCTCGAGGAAGCCTTCGGTGTCACGCCGCGCGTCTTTCGCGCGGGCCGGTACGGTTTGGGAAGCGATACCGTCGCTGCGCTGCTGCGCTGCGGGTACTCCGTGGACAGCAGCGTGAGTCCGTTTCTGAACTTGGAAGGGTTTGACGACGGGCCGAATTTCGTCGGCGCGCCAATCGTACCATACCGATTGGCACCGTACCGCGACGTCCGCCAGCCCGCGGCGGACGGGGCGCTGCTCGAGATTCCACTCTCGCTGGGTTTCAATCGCACGCCCTTCGGTCTATGGGACCCCGTCCGTCGTCTGCTGGAGGTCGCTCCCTTTCGCTGGTTTCACCTTGCCGGACTCGCGCACAGCACCGGACTGCTCAAGCGGATTGATTTGTCTCCTGAGTTGGCCTCTGTGGATGACATGCTGACGCTGTCGCGCCGGCTGCTCGAGGAGGGGGTACCTTATCTACACGTGTCTTGGCATAGTCCGACTCTCACGCCCGGACTCGGCCCCTACGCCGCCACGACAGCGGACGTAGAACGACTGTTGGCCACCGTTGAGGCCTATTTCGAGGGGTTGGCGCGGCTGACGTCGCTGACTTTTGCCACGGTCGGCGAGGCCGCAGCGGTGTTGGGATGAGGCCACCCGTGGAACGACACAGCGCGTGCGCTGTAGTGCAGGTTCAACGATTCCGCCCCGCGGATGTGAATCTGTGATCAAGAACATCGGCAGCAACTGGCTTGTGACCGTGGTGACGATCGTCGCGACCTACTTTCTCATGCCGTTCACCATCCACCGACTCGGCACCGACAGCTACGGGACCTGGAATCTCGTCAACGCGATCACCGGGTATCTGGGGCTGCTCGTCCTGGGCGTCCCGATGGCATCCGTGCGCTACTTCGCCCAACACGTCGCGAACGGTGATGAGAAAAAGCTGAATCAGGCGATCGGGAGCTGCACCGCGCTTTACTTACTGTTGGGTGCGATCGCGCTCGTGGTGGGCGCCGGCCTGTACGCGTTCTTCACGCAGTATCAGATCCCGACGCCGCTGCACGGGGACGCCCGTTGGGCCTTCGCGTTGATGGTACTCTTCGTGTCGCTCGGGTTCGTCGGGCTCCTGCCCAACGGCATCCTGGCGGCACACGACGATTTCGTCCCGCGCAACGCGGTCCGTTTGTGGGGCGTCCTGCTCCGCCTGGTGCTCACCTTCGCGCTGCTCACGCTCCGGGCGTCGCTGACAGTGCTGGCACTCGTGCAGCTGGCTTGCATGGTGTTCGATTTCGCCCTCTGCTGGCTGCTCGTGCGGCGGCGCTACCCCGCGATTCGGATCCGCTTGGCGGATCTCGACTGGGGCCTGACCCGCGCGATCTTTGCGTTCAGTCTCTACGTCCTGGTGTTGAACGCCGGCGCCCGGCTCGCGTTCGAAACGGACGCCATCGTCATCGGTGCGTTCATGGACGTGGGCTCCATTCCCTACTTCACCGTCGCCAACAGCTTCATCATCTACCTGATGGAGTTTCTGATCGCCATCGCGGCGGTGGTGATGCCGACGGCCACGCGCCTGCAGGCACAGGGCAAGACCGCGGAGACGCGAGCGATCTTCCTGAAGTGGTCCAAGATCGCGCTGTCCTTGACGCTCGCAGCGGGACTTTTTCTGATTGTGCTGGGGCCCCGGTTCATCGCGTGGTGGGTCGATCCCACATTCGAGCGACCGGCGGGCCAGGTGCTGCAGATCCTCATGCTGTCATATCTCATCTTCCTGCCCGTGCGCGGCGTGGCGCTGCCGATTCTCATGGGACTTGGTAAGGCGGGCCTGTCCACGATCGGCTTCCTGGTGGCCGGCGTGGTCAATCTGGGGCTCAGCATCGCGCTCGTGCGGCCGCTCGGGCTCGTCGGTGTGGCGCTCGGCACCGCGATCCCCAACGTGTTGTTCGCTGCGTTGGTGTTCCTCCAGGCGTGCCGGGAGTTGGACGTCTCGGTCGGGGCGTTCCTGCGCTACGTCGTTCCGCGCGCGCTGCTGGGTGCGCTGCCAGTGCTGGCGCTGCTCCTCTGGTTCAAGCAAGGCCTCGGTGTGCGCAGCATCACGGCCCTGGCGGCGGCGGGCGTTGCGATGGTCCTGGTGTTCGCTGTGACCTGGGTGTTCTACGTCTATCGCAACGACCCGTATGTAGACCTGCGGGGCGGCCTGGCCCGGCTGCGCGTCTGGGGGAAGGCGTGATGTTCTGGGCACTGGTCGCTGCACTCGGCGGCGTGGTGTTCGCGCTCGTCGAGGCAGGAAGCCGCCTGTGGATTCGCCGCCGGTCACCGTACACAGTGTGGCCTCCCGGAATGCGTCTCGAGATCCGGCTCGCGCGAGACCTGTTTCCGCAGCTCGAGCCCCGCGTGCGGTTCGACATAAACGCCGACGGCGAACGGGGCGGCGACGTTCGCGACGACGAAGCCGGGCTGTGCCGTATCCTGGCGGTGGGTGGAAGCGCCGTCGAGTGCTACGCGCTCGATCAGCCAACCAGCTGGCCCGGAGCGCTTGAACGTCTGCTTAACGAACCCGCCGGCCTCCGCGCGCTCGGAGCCCAGCGGGTCCACGTCGGCAACATCGGTCACTCGGGAATCGGGTCGGCCGATTTGGATCTCATTCTCGAGCGGGTCCTGCCTCGGTATCGCCACCTCGATGCGATTCTCATCATGGTGGGGGCCAGCGATGTGTACCACTGGCTGGAGGACGGTGCCACGCCGTCGCGTCCGCCCTCGCCGGTGCCGGAGGAGCTGCTGTTCGCTTGTTACCCGGGGCAACGCTTCGGCTGGAAGCCGAGTGCGTTGGGCCTGGCGGAGATTGCGCGCCGGCTGCGCCGATCGTGGTTTCATAGTTTGGAAGTGAAGGAGCGCGCTGGAGCGTGGTTCGCGGCGGCCCGCCGCATGCGTGCCGAAGCGACGGACGTGCGCACGACGATGCCGGATCCCACCGTCGTGTTGAGCCATTTCGAGCATCATTTCGATCGCATCGTCCGAAGGGCGAAGGCTCACGCGGATCGCGTGCTCGTCGTGCGCCAGCCCTGGTTCGACAAGGATTACACAGCCGAGGAAGCGGCGCGGTTCTGGCACGGGGGTATGGGGAGACCCTGGAAGGAAAAGGTCAGCGTCTATTTCGGCCTGGCGCTGGTGAATCGCCTCTTGGGACTCGTCGATGCCCGCGTGGTCGCGGTAGCTGACGCGCTTGGCGTTCCGCACCTCGATGTGCGCGTGCTCCTGAACCAGGGCTTACTCCATTTCTACGACCATGACCACTACACGCCCGACGGCGCAGCTGTGATCGCATCCGCCGTCGCGGCCGAGCTGACCCGTACGTCTGCCAGTCAAGCGACGCGGACTTCGGACACGGTCTCGAGCGTCACGTGGTAATCGTGCACCTGGTCGCGCCCGCGGAGTTTGGCGGTCTCGAGCGGGTGGTGCAGATCCTGGGGCAGGGGTTGCGGGGCCGAGGCCACGAGGTGCACGTCGTGGCAGTAGGAGCGGGGGCGGAAGCTGTTGAGCGGTTTCTCTCGCCTTTAGCGGATGCCGGCGTGCGGACGCACGCGCTCGCGCTACCGGGCCGGGCGTATCCACGCGAGCGCGCTGCCATCACCGACCTGTGCCGTCGCCTGCGCCCCGACGTCGTTCACACGCACGGCTATAGACCCGACGTGCTTCATGCGGGCGTCGTACGACGCCTGGGCACGCCGGTTGTCACCACGGTGCACGGATTCACCGGCGGCGGGTGGAAGAATCGGTTCTATGAGTGGCTCCAGCGCCGGGCGTTCCGGCGATTCGACGCGGTGGTCGCGGTGTCGCGTCCGTTGGCGGACCGCTTGGCGCGAGCCGGCGTCCCCGGATCGCGCATCCACACGGTGCACAACGCATGGCGCGAGATCGCGCCGCCGCTCCAGCGCGAGGCCGCGCGCCGCGCGTTGGGCATTCCGCGCGACGGCTTCGTGGTCGGCTGGGTGGGCCGGCTCAGCCACGAGAAAGGACCTGACGTGCTGCTCGAGGCGCTGCCGCACCTCAGCGACATACCGCTCGCCGTGTCGGTACTGGGAACCGGAGCGCAGCAGGCCGCGCTGCAGGCGCGCGCGCGCGAGCTGGGTCTCAATGGCCGGATCCGCTGGCACGGCGTGATTGCTGACGCGGAGCGGATGTTCACGGCTTTCGATGCTTGCGTGCTGAGCTCCCGCACCGAGGGCACGCCGGTGGTGCTGTTCGAGGCGATGGCGGCCGGCGTTCCCATCATCGCGACCCGCGTGGGCGGCGTGCCCGATGTCGTGTCGCCAGCGGAAGCCGCGCTCGTTCCGACCGAAGACCCGGTGGCGCTCGCGGCCGAGCTGCGCCGCGTACACGGCGACCCGGCTGCGGCGCGGCAACGTGCCGGCGCCGCGCATGCCCGCTTGGTGCGCGAGTTCGGCGTCGCGCCGTGGCTCGATCGCTACGAGGCGATCTACGGGCGCATCAGGCACGGCGTCCCGGCGTCGGCTCGATGACCGTGCTGTACGGACTGTTCGCGCCGGCGCTGGCCCTTTGCCTGTACACGTATCTCGGCTATCCCGCGATACTCAAGGTGCTCAGCATGATCCGCAGTCGGCGTTCGCCGCACGTTCCCGCAGATCGGTCGATGCCACCGATCAGCATCGTTCTGCCCGTCTACAATGAGGCCACCGTCATCGCGGCCACGATCGAACGCCTGCTCACGATCGACTATCCGGCCGACCGGCGTCAAATCCTCGTGGTGTCGGATGCCTCGACGGACGGGACCGATGCCATCGTGGCCGGGTTCGCGAACCGTGGAGTCGAGCTGCTGCGGCTGCCGCGGCGACAGGGCAAAACGGCCGCGGAGAACGCGGCTCGCCGTCATCTGACGGGCGAAGTCATCGTCAACACCGACGCTTCGGTTGATATCGATCCCGCAGCCATCAAGCATCTCATCGCGGAGTTCAACGATCCCTCCGTCGGTGTCGCCTCGGCACACGATGTGAGTGTGTCGAGTCTGGACGCGCAGGCGAACAGCGGCGAGGGAGCGTACGTCGGACTCGAGATGTGGATCCGCGGCCTCGAGACCGCCGTGAGTGGAATTGTCGGCGCCTCCGGGTGCCTGTATGCGATCCGCTCAGAGCTACACATGCATCCGGTACCCGATGGCTTGAGTCGCGACTTCGCCGCGGCGCTGACGGCGCGGGAGCACGGGCGGCGGGCCGTGTCGGTTCCGCAAGCGCTCTGTTACGTGCCCCGCAGCGCGTCACTCCGACAGGAATATCGGCGCAAGGTTCGAACGATGACGCGCGGTCTCGCCACCCTGATGCACAAGCGCGCGTTATTGAATCCGTTCCGCTATGGCGTGTTTGCCTGGATGCTCTTCAGCCATAAGGTGTGCCGCTGGCTCGTGCCGTGGGCATTGCTCGGTATGCTTGCCACCATGGGAGCGTTGGCGGTCACCTCGGTCTGGGCCCGCCTGTTGCTGGCCGCCTCTGCCATAATGGGGACGCCAGGCCTGATTGCCTGGGTCCGGCCGGGCGGGGCCTCGATGCCGCGCCTCCTGGCCCTGCCGGGCTACGTGTTGGCCGGCAACATGGCCGCGCTGCAGGCCTGGATGCGGGTTTTCACGGGCCGGCACGCGCCGGTCTGGGAGCCGACGCGGCGTGATGCGCGGGTGAGCGAAATAGCCCCGGGTCATTGACGTTCGACAGGTGAAGCGTCGTCGCTGCACCCGGTTGGTCATGGAACCAGCCCTCGCCTGCGTTATCTCCTTAGCTCACAACACGATAGGCTGCTTGAGCGATTGTGGCGTGGGTCCTGCAGTGGGGCCAGCAGCGTGGTGGTTCAAACAAGGAGCGCGGGACGTGGTCAAGGTCGTGGCGACGCGCCTGGATGTGGCGTCCGAAGCCGTTGACGGGTTGTACGGACTCCTTTCGGACGCGGAACGACGGCGTGCGAGTCGGATGGTTTTCGGTCGCGATCGCCGGCGGTTCATCGTCGCGCGGGCGCGTTTGCGGCAGCTCCTGGGGACACGCCTGGGTGTTCGGCCCGAAACCGTCGAGCTGGCGTTCGGGCCGACTGGCAAACCTGCGCTCGCACGGGACTTCGTGGATTCGGATCTGCGCTTCAACGTCTCGCACCGCGATGATGTCGCCGCGTACGTGTTCGCGGAGGGACGCGAGATCGGAATCGATATCGAAGCGGTGCGCGTGATGCGCGACGCCGACGTCCTTGCCGACCGGTTCTTCGCGGCCGGCGAGCGCGAGGCCTATCGCGCTCTCGATCCCGCCGACCGGCCGTTGGGATTCTTCAACTGCTGGACCCGCAAGGAGGCCTTTATCAAAGCGCGGGGCGACGGCCTTGGCCATCCGCTCGATCGCTTCGATGTCTCGCTCACGCCGGGCGAGCCGGCGAGGATAGTGCGGGTTGGGCGCACGTCTGGAGACGCCTGCGGCTGGCGCATGATGAGCTTTTCGCCGGCTCCCGGATTTGTGGGGGCCGTCGTCACCGAAAGGAAGGCGTCGTGACGACCTCCACCATGCCGATGCCTCCCCGCATCTACGAGTCCGCGTGGGCGGACGACGAGGTGCGGATGTTCCGCACCTCCGTCCGGCAGTTCATTCAGAAGGAATTCGTCCCGCATCAGGCCCGCTGGCGCGAGCAGCTCTGCCCTGACGCCGAGGCGTGGACGGCGGCAGGGGAGGCCGGCATCCTGCTCCCCGACTTTCCCGAGGAGTACGGTGGTGGCGGCGGGACCTTCGCTCACCAATCCGTCGTGTTGGAGGAGCTCGCCCGAGAGGGAGTCCATTTCGGCGCCCTCATCCAGAGCGTCGTGGCGCACTACATCCTCGCCTACGGCAGCGAGGCACAGAAACGCAACTGGCTCCCCCGCATGGCCCGTGGCGAGTTGGTGGGCGCGATCGCCATGACCGAACCCGGGGCCGGCTCCGATTTGCAGGGCATCAAGACGACCGCCCGGCGCGACGGCGACCACTACGTCATCAATGGCTCGAAGACATTCATCACCAACGGCCAGCACGCCAGCCTCATCTGCCTCGCCGTGAAGACCGACCCGAAGGTGTCCGGCGTGAGGGGCATCTCGCTCGTCATCGTCGAACCGCGCGGACTTCCCGGCTACCGCGTCGGGCGCTCGCTCGACAAAGTCGGCATGCACGCGCAGGACACCTGCGAGCTCTTCTTCGACGACGTGCGCGTGCCGCGCGCGAACCTGCTGGGTTCCGCCGAAGGCCAGGGGTTTTTCCAGATGATGGAGCGCCTGCCGTACGAACGGCTCGCGGTCGGCGTGACCGCGGTCGCTACCGCGGAACAGGCGGTGGCCGTCACGACCCGGTACGTGAAGGAGCGCACGACGTTCGGCAAGGCGCTGATCGATTTTCAGAACACGCGCTTCACCCTGGCCGAATGCAAGACGGTGGCGCACATCGGCCGCGTCTTTCTCGACAACTGCATCGAGCGGTTCATCGCCGGCCAGCTGGATGATGTCACAGTCGCCATGGCGAAGTACTGGCTCACGGATTGCCAGTGCCGCGTCGTCGACGAATGCGTGCAGCTCCACGGTGGCTATGGTTACATGACGGAGTATCCGATCGCCCGAATGTGGGCCGACAGCCGCGTGCAGCGCATCTACGCGGGCGCTAACGAAATCATGAAGGAGCTGATCGCGTGCTCGCTGTGAACGCGTCTCTCTGCCTGCATCAGCTGATCGAGCGCCAAGCCCAACGCACGCCCGATCAGGTGGCCTTGGTGTTCGAGCAACAACGGTTGACGTATTCCGAGCTCAACCGTCGCGCCGACCAACTTGCCCGACACCTGAGGACACTGAACGTTGGGCCGGAGACGCTCGTGGGACTGTTCGTCGAACGGTCGCTCGAGATGGTGGTGGGCATCCTGGGCGTCCTGAAGGCGGGAGCGGCCTACGTGCCTATTGATGCAGCGAATCCGCCGGAGCGGATCGCCTTCGTGCTCACCGATGCCAACGTGACGGTGCTGCTCACGCAACACAGCCTGTTGCCGGCCCTGCCGGCCGGTGTCGCGCCGGTCGTTTGTCTGGACTCGTTCGACTGGACGCAATCGGAGCAACGCCCGCACGACGATATCTCGGTCCGACCCGGCAACCTGGCGTACGTGATTTACACGAGCGGCTCGACGGGCCGCCCCAAGGGCGTCTGCATCGAGCATCGCAGCATCGTCAACTATGTGCTCGGCATCAGTGAACGCCTGCGCCTCGAGCCCGGGATGAATCACGCGACGGTGTCGACAATCGCCGCTGATCTCGGCAACACCGTGGTCTTTCCGGCGCTGGCCACGGGTGGCAGTCTGCACATCATCTCGCACGAGCGAGCCGAGAACCAGGCGATGCTCTCCGAATACTTCACTCGTGAGAACATCGACGTTCTGAAGATCGTACCGTCGCACCTCGCCGCATTACAGACCGGCAAAAACCCGGAACGGGTCATGCCCCGGCGGCGGTTGATCCTTGGTGGTGAATCCTCGCGGTTGGACTGGATTGAGGAACTGCGGCTCCTGGCACCGAACTGTGAGCTCTACAACCACTACGGCCCCACCGAGACCACCGTCGGGATGCTGACCTATCGCGTCGGCGCGCAATCGCCCGTCACTCGGTCGGGCACGGTCCCTTTGGGAACACCTCTGCCCAACGCGCGCGTCTATGTCCTCGACAGCGAGGGGCAGCCCGTACCGATTGGCGAGGAGGGTGAGCTGTACATCGGTGGCCAAGGAGTGGCGCGGGGCTACCTCAACCGCCCCGACCTGACCGCCGACAAATTCGTCCCGGATCCCGTCAGCGCCGATCCCGGTGGGCGCCTGTATCGCACCGGTGACCTTGCGCGGTACCTGCCGGACGGGAATCTCGAGTTCTGCGGTCGTATCGACGACCAGGTGAAGCTCCACGGCTACCGGATCGAACCCGGTGAAATCGCCGGAATTCTGCTGGAGCACCGTGGCCTGCGGGACGCCGCGGTACTCCCGCGCGAAACGGAGACCGGCGACAAACAGTTGGTGGCGTACCTCGTGCCGCAGCGGACGCAGCAACCGCTGTGGGCATGCCCGGATCTGCATGTCCTGCCCGACGGCTCGCCGGTGGCGCATCTGAACAAGAGCGAGACGGACTACATCTACAACGAGATCTTCGTGCTGCAGGCGTACCTCCGGCACGGGATCACCATCAAGGGCGGCGACTGCGTCGTGGATGCGGGCGCCAACATCGGGTTGTTCAGCATGTTCGTCAGTCGCCTGGGCGGGGACGTGCGGATCCATTCGTTTGAGCCCAATCCCGCTGCATTCACCTGTCTGCAGGCGAACGCCGCGGCCTTCGGACCCGGCGTGAAATGCTTCCCGTTCGGACTCTCCCGCGAGAATGGGTCGGCGGAGCTGACGTTCTTCGAGGGACTGTCGCTGTTATCCGGCTTCTACGCTGATGCGGCGACGGAACGCGACGTGGTCAAGAGCTACGTGTTCAACCAGCAAGATCAGTCGCAGCGGACCCAGGGCTGGGACACGGAGATCGGCGCATTGATCGATGACCGGCTCCAGTCAAAGACCGTGTCAGCGCAATTGCGGACCCTGTCCAGCGTGATCGCCGAGGAGGGGATTGAGCGTATCGACCTCCTCAAGATCAATGTCGAAAAGAGCGAGCTCGACGTCTTACTGGGACTCCAACCGGATGACTGGCCCAAAATTCGTCAGTTGGTCATCGAGGTGGACCGCCAGGACAACCTGGAGCCGATCACGACCCTGTTGGAGCGGCACGGCTTCGAGGTTCTCGTGGAGCAGGACCCGCTGCTGAGATCGACCGAGCTGTGCTATGTGTACGCGATTCGACCATCGGCAGCGGGACGCCTCGTCCGCCACCAAGCGGCCGATGCGCACCTGCGTTCCCTGCCGCCCGGGGACGAGGAGATCCTGACGCCCACAACCCTGCGCAAGTACCTGACCGCGCGGCTCCCGCAATACATGGTTCCGGCGGCGTTCGTCCTGATGGCGGAGTTCCCGCTGACGTCGAACGGCAAGCTCGATCGCCAGTCGCTTCCCAATGTCACGTCCGAGCATACGCGGCCCGCGCGTGAATCCGTCGCGCCGCGCACCGAGACCGAGCAAGCGCTCGCCGCCATTTGGACGGAGTTGCTGAAGGTGGAGCACATTGGTGGCGACGACGATTTCTTTGATCTGGGCGGGCACTCATTGCTTGCGATCAAGCTGGTGTCACGCGTCCGGGACGTCTTCGAAGTCGATCTGCCGCTGCGCAATCTCTTCGAGCGCCCGACCGTGGCCAAGTTGGCCGAGGCCATCGACGCCCTGGTGTGGGTGGCACGCTCCAACTCACGCCCAGGTGTAACTGGTGATCGCGAGGAGATCGCGGTGTGAGCGTCGCGACTTTTCTCGCGGAATTGCGCAACCGTGACATGCAGGTGTGGGCGGACGGCGATCAGTTGCGCTGCAATGCGCCGGCAGGTGTGCTGACGCCAGAAGTGCGCGATCACCTGCGGCGGCACAAGCGCGACATCCTGGATTTTCTCCGCTCGGCGGAGGCCCTCGCCCGCCAGCAGCCGGCGATCGTGCCGCTGCAGCCCCGCGGGGTGCGTCCCCCCATCTTTGGCGTGGGCGGCCATAACGGCGATGTCTTCTGCTACCGTGCCCTGGCCCAGCACCTGGGCGACGATCAACCGTTCTTTGGACTGCAGCCTCCAGGGCTCGATGGCCAGAGCGAGCCTCTGCGACGCGTCGAAGATCTGGCCGCGTACTTTGCAAGGCAGATCCGCGAGTTCCACCCCGACGGCCCGTCGGTGATTGCGGGCTTCTGCGCCGGCGGCACGATCGCCTTCGAGCTGGCGCGCCAGCTGCAGCAGCACGGGGCTGCTGTCAGCTGCGTCGCGCTGTTCGCCGGCCCGTACCCCAACTGGTATCGGTATCTGCCGCAACTCCGCGAGCGCGTCGGGTATGCGGTGCAGCGTGTGCGCCACCACGCCCGCGCGCTGGCATCGCTCTCATACCGGGAGCGTCGCGCGTACATCACCGAACGATTGGGTGAAGGCGCCGCGCGGCGAGCGGCGAGGCGGGCTGCGGTGCCGGACCCGGTGTTGGTCCCGCGCGGCAAAGTCGAAGACGCCACCTTGTTCGCCGTGCGTCGCTACGTACCACCGCCTTTCGCGGGCCGTCTGAGCCTGTTCGTCCCCAACCGGCGCTGGCTGCGTTCGGGCAACATGCTGCTACGCTGGCGGCGGGTAGCGCTGGACACCGAGCAGTACTGCGGTCCGGACGGCTGCGAAGGCGACGTGATGCTGCGCGAGCCCCACGTACGGGCTATCGCGGATCTCTTCCGGCGCGCTCTGTGATGTGTTCCGTGGGGTAAGTCAGCTTACCAGCCGTACCGGCGGCCGAGCATCACGGCCGGCGTGAGCAGCATGATCTTCAGGTCCTCGAGCGCTGAGCGGTGACGAATGTACTCGAGATCGTAGGTGAGCTTCTCGCGGACGTCGTCCACGCAGCTGTCATACGCCAGGTTGATCTGCGCCCAGCCGGTGATTCCTGGCAAGACGCACTGGCGTCGCGGATATTCCTGGATCTGCTCGCGAAGGACGGCAAAGATCGCGGGCTGCTCCGGGCGCGGACCCACCACGTTCATGTCGCCCATCAGCACATTCCAGAGCTGCGGCAGTTCGTCGAGCCGGAGTTTGCGCAGCATGCGTCCTACGGCCGTCACGCGCGGATCGTCGCGCTGCGCCCACACCTGCCCCGCTGCTTCGCCGTCCGCCCGCATCGTGCGAAACTTGTACATGGTGAACGTCCGCCCGCCCTCATCTATATGGCGCCGCCAGTTGCCGCCCGCGTGCTCGGGTTCGCGGCGGTCGATACCGATCCGTTGCTGCGCGAATAGCACAGGGCCACGCGACGTAAGCTTGATCAGGACCGCGATTATCACCATGACAGGCAGGGCGAGCATCAGGCCCAGCATTGCGATGAGAACGTTGAGCGCGCGCCGCATTCCGTCGCGCGTCATCGGCAGTGTGACGGCGGACCAAGGGAGCGGACGCAGGCGAGGCAGTGTCATGCCCCGGTAACTGGCAAGGCCTGTGCCGCTTACAACGCTGGTGCGGTACCGACGCTACGTGGTACACCCTCCGCTTGTAGCGTGCGTGCGACGGCGCGGTCCGGGAATGGATGCAAACTGGGTCGTCCGAGGAGGTCCCGCACGGTATAGGTCTTGCTCGCTAGCTTCCGCAATGAATCCAAAGTCGCTTCCGGCCATCCGCAGTCAGCCCACGCCGATGCTGCGGCGGGCCAACGCTTCTCCGGCGCCGACCCTCCCAGAACACGAGTCGGGCCCTGACTGGCGGCGCATCGCGAGTGCGCTGCTGCGCTTCAAGTGGATCGTGGTCCTCATGGTGGCGCTGGGCTTGGGCGCAGCATTCGCGGCGACCCGGGTGCTGCGTCCGATCTACAGAGCGCAGGCCAACGTCTGGGTCGACGTCCCGAACCGACGCGGTGACTCCCCCGCCGATGCTCGGGGGCCGATCCGGCAAGGCGCGCTGCTCGACGCTGATGCCTGGGTGGAATTGCTGCGATCCTACATCGTGCTGGACCAGGTGGTCCGGGACCTCGGGCTCTACCTCGAGCTCAAACACCCCAGCGACCGGGCGAGCTTCGCCGGCTTTCACATCAACGACGATTTCCGGCCGGGAGAATATCGGCTGAGCGTCAGCGGCGACGGGCGCACATATACGCTCTCCTCGGCCGCGGGCTTGGTCTTGGAGCAGGGAACCGTCGGCGACTCGGTGGGAGGGCGGATGGGTTTCCGCTGGGCGCCCGCGCCCGGGAGTCTGGCGGCGGGCCGCACGATCGAGTTCACCGTCGTGGCGCCACGCGACGCCGCGCTCCGGCTCGGCGAGGACCTGGATGTCCGGATGGACTTGAACGGCAATTTCCTGGCGCTGGAACTGCGCGGCACGAGCCCGGTCCTGATTTCCAACGTTCTGAACGCCATAACCCAGCGCTACGTTGCGGTGGCGGCCCAGCTGAAGCGTGAAAAGCTCACTGAGCTCACGAGGATTCTCGAAGACCAGTTGACGACCGCGCAGGGGAATCTGCGCGATGCCGAAGACGCGCAGCAGCGATTCCGCACGCGCACCATCACCCTGCCGTCGGATCAACAGCGCTCTGGCGCCGCCGCCGAGACCCGTGACCCGATCCGGGCGAGCTTCTTCGAGATGGAAGTGGAGCGCGACCAGCTGCGGCGGGACCGCGATGCCATTCAGCGGTTGATGAGTTCCGGGCTGTCCACGGACGCGTTGTCGGCCATCGGGTCGGTGCAGCGCGCGCCGGAGTTGTCGACCGCACTCAAAGAGCTGAGCGACAAGCAGGCGCAGGCACGCAGCTACCGGTATCACTACTCCGAGGCGTATCCGCCGTTGCAGCGTCTGGTTGCCCAGATGACGGAGCTTCAGGAGCGAACGATCCCGACGCTCGCGCGCGAGCTCGCGTCGCAGCTCGCCGCCCGGGAGGCGGAACTGGCCAGGCAGGTAGACGCCGCATCCCGCGATCTGCGCCAGATTCCCGGCCGGGCCATCGAAGAAGTGCGGCTGAATCGCAACGCCGAGCTGAAGGAGCAGACGTATACAGCGCTGCAGCAGCGCTACGATCAGGCCCGGCTGGCCGCGGAGGCCACCGTGCCGGATGTTCGGATACTCGATCCGGCAGTCGTGCCGCAACGTCCCGTCAAGAACACCGCGCCACGTCTCCTGCTCATGGGTCTCATGGCCGGCCTGGGGCTGGGGGTCGTCGGAGCGATCGTGCTCGACCGCATGGACTCGAAAGTTCGCTACCCCGAGCAGGTCTCGCGCGATCTGGGCCTGCCCATTCTGGGTGCCGTGCCCCATCTGCGTGCCAAAGAACCGGCCGAGGTCGTGGAAGCCCTTCGGGCCGTGCGTCTCAACGTCGCGAACGAGTACGGTGCGACACCGCTTCTCGTCACCATCACGAGTCCGGGACCGGGCGACGGGAAATCATTCCTATCGGCCAATCTCGCGCTCACGTTCGCGGAGGGAGGCCAGCGCACTCTGTTGGTGGACGGCGACGTGCGCCGTGGCGTGCTGCACCGCCGGTTCGGTGCGAACCGTCAGCCCGGCCTGGTCGATTTCCTCGGCGGCAAGGCACAGCTCAGCGAAATCGTACAGCACACGCCGTACCCGCGGCTGTCGATCATCGGCTGTGGGACGCGGACGCAGCGTGCGCCCGAGGTGCTGGGATCGCCTGCGATGACGGAGCTGGTTGCCGGCTTGCGCGAGCAATACGAAGTGATCATCGTCGACAGTCCACCGCTTACCGCGGGCGTCGATCCGTTCGTCCTGGGAACCGTGACCGGTGCGCTGCTGGTCGTGTTGCGGACCGGGCACAGCCATCGCGACATCACAAGCGCCAAACTCGAAGTGCTCGACCGTCTGCCGATCCGGTTGCTCGGCGCCGTGTTGAACGACGTGCCACGCGGTGCCGCTTACGGGTACTACGCATACTACTCCTACTACCTGCCCGGCTACGAGGCTGTAGACGAAGTCGACGGCAAACACGCCGAGGTTTCGAGAGTCGTGTGAAGTGCTCCCTGAGGTCATTGGCTATCGCAGCGGCGGTGCTCGGTAGCGCAGTTTCCGGACTGGCGGCGCAAGCGCGCACGACCCCCTTCCAGGCGGGAGACCGCATCCTGCTTCTTGTGGAAGGGGACTCGGCGCTGTCGGACACGTTCACAGTCGTGGCGGGGCCCGCGTTACGTCTCCCCGACATCGGCGAAATCTCACTTGCCGGCGTGCACCGTTCCGACCTCCAAGCCCATCTCACGCGCGAGCTGGGTCGTTACCTCAAGGATCCGGTCGTGCAAGCGCATGCCCTGATCCGCGTCTCTGTCCTCGGCCAGGTGACGCATCCCGGTTACTACGCCGTCCCGATCGACCTGGTGCTGGCCGACGCGCTGATGCTCGCGGGCGGCGCTACCCAGACTGCCCGAGTCGACCGGCTGAGCATTTTGCGCGGTAACTCCGCATTGTGGAGCGGGAACAAGCTTCAGGGAGAGATCGCGCGGGGCGCGACGCTCGAGGAGCTCGGCGTCCGCGCCGGTGATCGCATTCAGGTTCCGGGCCAGCGCGACCCTGAGTCCCAGTGGCGGATCGTCGGCATCGTCGTCGGAACCCTCGCGACCGCGGTCGGCCTCATCGCGTTGACGCACCGCTAGCGACTGACCCGCTGGCGCGAGCGATACCGCCGTCTGAAGGTGGTGTCGCCTAGATTAGGGCATGTCGTGTTCGCGGCGTTGGACGTACTGCGCGGTGGCATTATCGAGCGTGCCACTCGTCACGCTCGCCGCGCAGCAACCCGACACCACCAAGCCCTACACCCTGCCGCCGACCACGGTCTCCGTCACACGCGCCGAGGTCCCGCTTACCAAGGTCGGTACGTCAGCTCGGTGGTCATCAACGCGGCGCGAAGTCGCTTCTACGAACCGGCTCCCGGCCGCAACATCTATCTGGGCCTTTCGGTCGGAGCCGGTCGATAGGTAGCTTGGACCCATGACAAA
>Ga0210382_10000071_pt1 | contig 41309 bp, 47 predicted proteins | sample PLMedo_FD_155452 | JGI IMG/M metagenome (GOLD analysis project Ga0210382, IMG submission 155452) | Groundwater sediment microbial communities from an aquifer in East River, Colorado, USA - PLM0_60_coex redo | ecosystem: Environmental > Terrestrial > Soil > Riparian zone | place: USA: East... | reverse complement strand
CCCCCCCCCCCCCGAGCTGGCCGCTGAGGTACCGAGCGTGAATCCGAGCAGCACGAGCAGCGCCAACGCGGCGACCTTGAGGACGGTACTGAGGTTCTGGAGGATTGCTCCGCGATGGATCCCGAGGTAGTTGACCGCACCTACCATGATGATGTAGCAGGCCCCGAGCAGCTGCTCCGCCCGGATGTCCACGGGTCCGACGGCGGCCACGACCGCGCCGGGGTTGAAGCCGAGGGTGCGCAGGGTGTAGGCCGAGGCGGTGATCCCGATCGCGCCGAAGGCGCCGGGGCGGATGACCCACAGCTCCGCCCATACGAATAGGAAGGCCGGGAGCGGGCCGAACGCTTCGCGCACGAAGACATACACGCCGCCCGACCGCGGAAATGCCGCCGCGAGCTCCGAGTAGGTGAGCGCCCCGCACAGCACGACGGCCGCGCCGAGCACCCAGGCCAGGAGGAAGAGCGGCACGTCGTCCACCCGCTGAGCCACGCCCGCCGGCGTGCGGAAGATGCCGCTGCCGATCGTCGAGCCGACGAGCACGGCCACCGCGCTCCACAGACCGAGGCGACGACTCAACCGCTCGCCCCAACGATCCACTGCGACCGGAGGTACAGTCATAGGGTTCGGGAATATACATTTCCGGCCCTATGACGCGACGTTATGCGACGCTCGCCTGGACGGCCGCCGCCTGCACCTATCTGCTCATCGTCCTCGGCGCCGTCGTGCGCATCACCGGCTCCGGGATGGGCTGCGGCGACCACTGGCCGCTCTGCAACGGTCACCTCTTCCCTCCCCTCGACGACATCGGGACGGTCATCGAATGGAGCCACCGGTTGGTGGCGGCGCTGGTCTCGGCATTGGTCGTTGGGTTGGCTGCATGCGCGTGGTGGGGTTCCCGCTTCCCCGGGCTGTCGCCCGGGGTCAGCCGTGTTCCACGCGCACCCGTTGTCGCACTAGGTCTGCTCGTCCTGCAAGTCGCGCTCGGTGCCATAACCGTGAAGCTCGAGCTACCGCCCTGGACGGTGATCCTGCACCTCGGCACAGCGATGCTGCTGCTGGCGACGCTGCTCGTCGCCGCCAGTCCTCACCCCCTTTCCCCCTCTCCCTTCGGGAGAGGGGGGACGCACGGCCTGCTTCTCGCGCTCGCGTTCGTCACCGTCCTCTTCGGCGCGCTCACCGCGAACCTCGGCGCCGCGGCGGCCTGCACGGGATTCCCCCTGTGCAACGGGGAGGTGTGGCCGTCCGCGGGAGGCCTCGCCCAGGTCCAATGGATTCACCGACTCCTGGCCTACACGTTGGCGGGGTTCGTGATCTGGTCGGCGGTGCGATCGAAACGGCGTTGGGCGTGGGGCGTAGCGGCGCTCGTGGCGCTGCAGGTTGCGGTCGGGGCCGCCACGGTGCTGCTCGGCCTGCCGCCCGGTCTGCAAGCGGCGCACCTGGCGGTCGGCGCCGCGGTCTGGGCGGGTGTGGTGCTGACCGGACTACGGTAGCGGCATTCGGCGCTCAGAACCGCGCGACATCGTCCACAGCCTCGCGGCCCAGGAGCTCCCGCCAGTTCGGCCGGCCTACCTCGAGCAAGTCGTCAGTCCAAATGAGGGCGTAGTTGCCGAACCGCGTGAAGTCGAAGAAGACGAACTTGCGGGCGCGGCGGCGCGAGTACTTCCACACCTCGTAAGGATTGGTGGACCCGGGCTGGGGCCGGCTCAACACGGCGTCCGGTGGACCGTTCCTGAGATAGACCCGGCCGCGATCGGTGCGCCAGCCGGGGATGTCCGCGGCTCCGCCCTCGCGAAAGGCACGGTTCGCGGCCTTGAGGCGCGCCTGAAAGTCTTCCAACGCCTCGTTGCGCGGCGTGCCGGGGGTGGGGTCGCGTCGTTCCCAGAAGCGGCGCAAGTACTCCCGCTTGCGCTCGACGCCGAGCCGGCCGTATTGCCCGCGCTCGTCGTCCCGCATGAGATAGATGAGCGGACCGTACAGGCTGTCGAGTTGCGCCTCGGTGGCGTTCGCAAACGGGTCGGACGTGGCCGGCTCGGCCTGTCCACAGACGGCGGCGGGGGCGGACACGGCGAGGACCACTGCGAGGACGACGACAGGGATCCGCATGGCTACGGGCCTCAAGACACCGGGCCCCGGGGTTGGTTCCCCCCGGGGCCCGGTCTGCTCGACACTAGGGTGCTACTTCCGATAGATCGTCACATACATGTTGTCCGGCTTGTCGCCGTCGAACAGCTCGAGCACGAAGTAGTGATCGCCCGGCGGGTACTTGAACGCTGTCGGCGTCCGGACGCCACCGACAAGGGGGTTCTGGAGATACTCCGGCTTACGGCCCGAGGCGGCGGTGCCGCCGCTTTCAAAGCACCCCGCGAACCCCGTGCCGTCGCATGCATAGACATCGATATCCGCGTCGTTGTCCCAGTCGACGCGGAGCAACAGGTTCAGCGAGTCCGGTCCCGCCACGGTGAACTTGTAAATCACGCACGGGCCGGTGGAGAAGTTGGGTGGCCCGGCAGGACCGTACTCGGCACAATGCGTAAAATTATTGGGGCCCAAGTTGGTGATGGTGTGGACGCTGTCGCCCACAGCCGGCAGGGGCAGGACCGTGAAGAGATTGGGCGCGGTAGCGTACGAGGTGTCGCCGGCCGGCCAGAGGTCGCCCGTCACCCTCACGCGCCTGGTCGTGGGGAGGTCCTGCACCAGGCCCGCGTGATACAAGACGTTGACGTTCGTGATGGTGAGCACACCGGCCGAGCTGCCGAAGGGTGCTACCACGACGACCGAGTCCGCCGTCACGCGATGCCGCAGGCCGGGAATGGAATCGTCGCCCCCGAAGAGCACCTCGGTGGCCGCGGTGAACTTGTGCGTCGGTGACGCGCGCACGGTGATGGTCTGTCCCGCCCTCGGCACGGTATCCGAGATCGTGAGGGGCAGGGCCGGGAGCAGGACCGTGATCGTGGCCGTGTCCGCGATGCCGCTGCTCGTCACGACCAGCCTCGCTTCGCCGGGCGCGCGGGCGGTGACGACGAAGTTGTAGCGTGCGCCATCCCCCGAAGGCGCCGCGGTGTCGGGCCCCACGGTGAAGATGTTCGGGTTCGTGGACGTCAGCGTGACGCTGGCCGCGACCGGATTCAACTGCGCGTCCCGCACGATGACCTCGAAGCCGCGCGTGGTACCCGAATCCACGAACATTTGGTCGGGCCTGAGGCTGAAGTTACTCGGGCCGGTGCGGAGCGACTCAGTGGGATCGCCCGCGCACGCCGCCGCGGCCAGCACCGCCGTGCCCGCGACAATCTTACGGATAGCCAGTCGCTTCATACACGTTCTCCAGACAAGGGAATGGGCCATCGTCAGAACCGTTCGATCTCCTGCACTGCGTCTGTGCCGAGCAGCGCCTCCCAATTGGGAAAGCTGCGTTCCTTCCGGTCGTCCGTATACAACAGGACGTAGTTCGCCAGGCGCGTCTGATCGTAGAACACGTACTTCACCGGACGCGGGCGCGTGTATTTCCACGCCTCCCAGGGATTGCTCGGCCCGGTGGAGGGCCGCCGCAGGATCTGGTCGGGCTCGCCATGCAGGATGAAGATGCGCCCGCGATCGGTCCGCCATCCCGGGATTTGCGCGGCCCCGCCCTCACGAAACCGTCGGTTCGCCTCGCCGATCCGCTGGTAGAACCCAATCTGCGCCTCGTTCTCCGGCGTTCCAGGCTCGGGGTCCCGCTGCCGCCAAAAGGCCCGCAGGAACCGCTGCTTCCCGTCGAGGGTCAAGCCGCCGTATACGTTCAGCTCGGTGCCCGACGTCAAATAAAAGAGCGGCGCGAACAGCGTGTCCAACTGCGCCTCCGACAGCCGTGCGAACAGGTCCTCGGACTCCGTCGCCGTTCGCGCCTCTTCGGCCAACTGCTGCTCTACCTCGAAGCCCGCCATCCGGAACTCGGCGGAGCGGCCCGTCGTGTCCGTGCCCGTTCCCATCGTCAGCGCAACCCGATACGCACCGGGGGGCAGCCCGGCCAAATCCACCGCACCGGTCACCACCCCGCCCCCTGCGGCCACCGGCGTTTCGGCCCGGGCGGTCGTAACCACCGACCGGCCGTCCGCCGCGACGACATGCAACGTCCAGGGCACCCTGCCGGCGCTGTCCCGGTACACCTCGCAGTAGTAGTACATCATCGACTGCGTGGGTGTCAGCACCAGATCCGGCCCGGTGGTGATCAGCAGACCGCCCTTGCGCAGCTCGCCCGGACCGGTGACGGTGTCGCCCGGTTCGGTCCGGCGAATACGGTACGCCACGAGCAGATCGGACGCCGCCGGGCGCGCGGCAAAGCTCGTGACGGCGGCGCTCCCCGCCGTCTGGCGCCCCGAAGCCGAGTCCCTGACGGCGACGCGCACCTCGTACGCGCCGGGGCCCAGGGCGAAGGTCAACAGCTCGACGGTCGCCGACCCCCGCATCCGCAGCGCCGCCCAGGGGACCTGCCGGCTCCAGCTGTCGGTCGCCAGGGTGGTGCCGCCGCGATCCACGACGCGAACGTCCAGACGGAACGCCCCGAACCCGCCCGGGCCGATGGTGACCGCTCCCAGGAGCTCGTGCGGGATCCGCACGAACCCGTTCACCAGCGTGCGATCACCCCGGTAGAACCGCGCGGCGCCGACCGTCACGTCGCGCGGCGCCGGGGGGGGGCGAGAACCCTGCATCGCCGCCGCGCTGCGCGCGAGGGCGAGTACCGTTAGCCACCACACCAGTCGAATCTTCCTTCCGCGTCCCCTCCGGTCTACCAGGAGACCGAGAAGGTCACCATGTTCGTGCTGCCCAGGACCCCCAGGCTCTTGAACGCATAGTCTACGCCCAGCCCCACGTTACCGCGCTTGTAGCCGACGCCGAAGCCCGCGGCCACACCGTCCATGCTTTCCTTGCCGCCCAGGTCGGTCGCGAAGCCGGCGCCCTGACCGGCGTCGAGGTTGTTGTCCGCCTGATACGACCAGCTGCCCCGCCCGCCGAAATAGAAGCCGGTCTTGCCGAGGTCGTTTAGCATGAACTCGGCGCCGAGCGCGAATCCGGCGCGGTTGTTGTTGGGTTGCGTGAACTCGGACAACACCGTGAGGCGGCTCTGCTCGTTGCTGAACGCGTCGATGGCCGCGCCGACGCGGAACATCACGGGCAGGCCCCATTCCTTCGTGGCCAGCTCCGCCGGTTGGTCTTCCTGCGGTACGTCGACCTGTCCGGGAATCGGGGGCCGTTCGACCGCCTGGTCGAGGGCGGAGCCCGAGTGCTTGAGCTCCGACCCCAGGTTCTGAATCACGAACGACACGCGGATCGGGCGCCCCCCCGCCATGGCGTGGAAGTTCGTTCCGAAGTCCACGGCCATCGCCGTCGCCGAGGTTCTGCCGAGCGCATCCGAGATCACCTTGCCGGTGATGCCCGCTGAGAATCGGTCACTGAAGTTCTGGGCGTACGTGAGCCCAACGAACGTCTGGCCCACGTCGTACTTTGTGCCGTCCCCGTCCGGGTTTTCCACGGTGTACACGGGCTGGCCGCTGAAGCCGAAGTTGCCAATCTGCAGCCCGATGGTCTTCGCGCCGCCCGCCATAGGGAGGGCGAGGCCGGCCCACGTGTAGTTGGTGTTCACCACGTAACTGTAGGTGGACACCATCGCCCCCGGACGTGTGATCTGTGCGGCGCCGGCCGGGTTGTAGTACAGTGCACTCACGTCCGTGGCGAGCGCCGAGTAGGCGCCGCCCAACGCGAGTCCCCGCGCGCCGGCGCCCAGCAGCAGGAATTCCCCTGCCGTGGTGCCGTAGGCGGTGTTGTCGGACGGCAGGCTCACCTGCCCCGCGAGTGGCCCCGCGACCAACGTCAGCGCCGCGAGGGCCCCGCTGAAGCTTCGAGTCATGTGCGTCATTTCGAATGCTCCCTCTGTGGCGCTATTGCGCGAAGTTGACGACGGTGAACCGCCCGACCTTCGTCTTCCCATCCGGGGCTTCCACATGATAGAAGTACACACCGGAGGCGACGAACTGGTTGTTGCGGTTGCGGAGGTTCCATTCGATTTCACCGCCGCCCGTCGGGTCGTTCAAGGTCAGGACGTTCACCAGCACACCGCTCAGCGAATAGATGCGGACGATCGCCTGACTCGGCAGGTTCACGAACCGCAGCTTCTTGCTGTTGGGCGACTGCTCGAGCGCGTTGGTGACGTAGTAGGGGTCCGGCACCGTGTGCACTCGCTCCAACTGGGTGGCGGTCGTCACGGTCGGGTCGAACGTCGACCCCTGGTAGGCCACCTGCACCCTGAGGCCCGGCACCGCGGCCGGCCGGAGCGCGGGCTGGAACGCGTAGGTGCCCGGCGAGCCCACGATGTTGCCGGAGAAGAACCGGACGTTCCATTGCGTGCCCGCGGCCGGCAGCGCCGCCATCTGCATCAGGAACGAGTGCCCATTGATGTAGAAGATGAACCCCGTGCCCGTTGGGGCCCCCGCGGTCAGCGCGGGAGCGTTCGCGAACAGGGACGACTGGAAGATGACCGGGTTCAGCTGCGCCTGATTCTGCAGGACGGCGGGCGCCGGCTGCGACGGCGGCACCAGCAGGGTATCAACGCACTGCCGGATGTATGTCGGCACCGGATCGACGCAGTAGATGTCGGTCCAGGTGAGCTCGCCGTTGCTCGTATCGGGCGTCGACGCAGCGCTGGTACCGGGCCCGGTGAACGACGCCACGTTCAGGAAGCCCCACGAGGCCCGGATCTTCGGGCTGAAGGGGACCCGCACTTTGTGGGTGAGGTCCATGACCGAGTCGACCGCCCCGCTCGCGCCCCAATAGACCCGCATGTCCGCAGCGCGGAACACGCCGGAGGTGATGCCCTCGAGCTCGCGCGGCGGTGCGTTCTGCACCGTCAAATACGAGCTGTGGTGGAAGATTCCCACGCCGGGGATCGAGCCGGCGTTGCGCGTCAGGTTCGTCAGCGCGCAGGCGCCGTCGGCCGGTGAGCACACGATGCCGTTGGGATCGTCCGTGGTCTCGTTTGTGATGCCAGGACCTCCCAACCACCAGCGCGGCCCGGTGTGATCGGAGTTGGCGGGATCTTCGTTGATGCTGGCGCGGCCGTACGAGGTCACCCGGTAGTCGCCCGGTGCGTCGATCCCGACGCTGCCAAACAGCCTAAACGTCGAGTCGCCGCCGTAGCGGGTCGACTTACTCGTGGTGATCGCCGTGGCCGGGAAGTTCGCCGAGCCGCTATTATCGCCGCTGGTCTGGGCGTTCGCGACCACTAGCGTGAAGGCCGTTGGGGCACCCGCGCCCTGGGCGCGGAGGTAGTACGTCGCCGGCCGCGCCGTCCCGAACGCCGATCCGGGGACGATCGAATCGATGAACATCGTCACGCTGCCGTTGGCGAGCACCTCAGGCAAGAACGCGGCGAGGCCGAGGTTGGTCGCGTCGGTCGGCTGGGCGGGGCCGGAAAACCTCCCAGTCGCCGCGTTGATGGTCGGCGCGGTGCCGCTGAGCGTCGAGCCGTCGCCGCCGATAAGCGTCTGCGGCAACAGCGCGCCGGCCGTCTGCTGGCCCGAGTTCTTCCGCGGCACCACCGTCTTCACGGTGCGCGGCGATTCCAACGCGGTGCTGCCGGGGCCCACCGAGGCGACCGAGTTCACGTCGAACGCAGTCACGGCGTAGAAGTAGGTGAACGAATTCTTCACCGCCCGATCAGTGTACGCGAACGGCACGCCCTTGTCCTCGAGCGGCAAACAGGCGGAGGGCCGGCACGAACCGCTGGTCCCGCCGCCGGTCGACGCGGTGTCGGCGCCGATCACGAGAATCGTCGAGTCCGGCGACAAGGCGATACGGCCACCAGCCGGAATCTGAACGACATCTCCGACGAGGTCGTGCGGCACGCCGACGGTAGCCATGCCCGTCGGACAGCCCGATGTCACACCCAGCTCGGGCGCACACTTGCCGTACGAGAACGCGCCGGTGAAGTCCCGGATCTGCCTGCCGGCGTAGTCGAACTGCGCGATGAGGGTCAGATCGCCCGACGTGCGGCCCCGGTAGACGCGGTACCCCTCGACGTCGAATTGCCGATAGTTGCGGTCGTAGAGCACCGAGAGCGGATTGCTGGCCACCGTGAAGTACGGGTCGCCGGCGGTCTCGGTCCGGCTCTCCTTCCACACGATGGTGACCTGGTTGTCCCCCGGCACCAGGAAGAACTGCGGTCCGTCGGGCGGGAACGGCAGCAGGAACTTGGCGTCGAACACCGCCTGGGCGACGAGCCCCTTCCCGAGGAGGGAGCGCGGCACCGTGCGGACTTCGTTCTGGTCGATCTTGCCGTTCGGACCGCCCGCCAACGCGCCGCCCGTGTCACCCACGATCGAGGTCGCACCGAAGACCCTGTCCACCGACCGCAGCGTGTCCGTTCCCAGCGGTCCCATACGCCAAGGCTGGGCCGGCCAACTGGGCTTGAGATCGAAGGTCAGGCTGCGGCCGGCGATCGCCGGGACGTTCACGGGCGCCGCCGCGATGTAGGCCACCACGATCGTGGCCGACTGACCCGGCTTGAGGCTCAGCGGACCGGACGACTGGAAGAAGCGGATGTCGTCGCTCGCCTGGCTGACGTAGCAGACATTCGTCGAGTCCGCCAAGAGGCCGCTCGGCTCGTTGCACGGCGCGTCGCCCGCGCTCGGGTTGAGCTTGGCGGACAGATAGCGCCACAGCTGGGTGGCGTTCTGCGCATCGTCGAACTGGCCGCCGTTGATCGTGTTGCTGAACATCGTCAGCCCGACTTCCTGGCCGTTCACGACGGGGCTCTTCAGGTACTTCACGCCCACGATGCCGGGCGCCGCCGCGAAGGGGGGAGCGAAAATTGTCGTCGGAAACAGCATTTCGGGAGCGAACCAGTTCTTTTTGAACGCGGTCCCCATGTTGAAGGGGAGGAACGCGGTGGAGTAGTTGTCGCGCGCGGCATCGGAGACGTCGGCGTCCATCGCGAACGCGGCGTACATCTGGGTGATCGTGTAGCCCGTATCGGGAATCAGGACGTTGAATGCCGCTTCGTTGAGCGTCTGGAACCGCGTGCCGAGCTTGATGAGCGAATCGACGTCCGGCTGCCCCGCGTACACCGCTGGGTCCTTTGCGGTGATGTTGGTGAAGGTGTACAGGTAGTAGATGATGTCTTCATTGCCGGAGGGGAAGTTCCACGCCATGCCGCGCTGCGTGACCAGCACCCCGAGAGGGTGCTTGCGGCCGTTGTTGTTCGCCGGGTTCCCGTCCCAGTAGCGCAGCCACGTATCCTGCTGAGAGGCGGCCTTGAGCCCGAACAACACCGGATTGAACAGGGTGGGGTCATTCGGCACGTAGGCGTCGCGCGGCCAGTTGTCGTTGTCGCTTGGATCGAGCGAGCTCCACACGAGGGACAGGCGGTCGCCGTGCTCGGTCGTGCCCTTGGGATCGAAGAAGAACGCGCCCACGGTGTCGCTCGCCCAGCCGAACCCCGCGATGGCGGGGTTGACGATGCCGGCGAGCTGCAGCCCCGAGTTGAACACGTACTGGTCGGGATTCCCCTTGGGCCAGAAGCCGCCGCCCACCGTGGTCGAGCCCCTGGGATCCACGCACACCATGCCGACGGCGTTCAGGCCGCAGTCGAACCGGTTGACGTTCTGTTGGCCGAGGAACCCGGAGAAGAGATTCAGCACGCGCCGCGGGCTGCCGGGGCGCGGCCCCGCCAGCGCGGGGGTGGTCGCGAGGACCAGGCTCAGCCCGAGGAGCGCGCCGAACCGGAGTCCCTGCCTTACGATAGCACTCGACATTGCACCCTCTCCTTGAGAAATGCGGCTCTGGAAATGGGCCGCCGAGAGCACCGTCCGGACGCCGCAGCGTCCGGACGGCTCACCAGCGGTTTCCCAGGACGATTCGTTAGAACGAGATCTCCGCGCCTACGCGAATCCGCCGGCCCGCGCCGTAGAACCGGTCGGGCGCGTGGGCCAAGTTGTACCAGGCGTTGAACGCCGCCGTGTACTCAGACTCCGTGAACAACAAGTCGCCGTTGCCGAACCGGGCCTCGGCGCGCTGCAGCAGGACGCAGTCGACCGGTCCGCCCGCCGCGCTGCCAGGGTCGTTACGCGAGACCCACGACGCGCACACGCCCGGCGCGGACAGATCGAGCGCCGGGTCGCCCGTCAATGGATCGACCGCAGCAACGTGGTTGGTCGTGGCCGCCACTTCAAGCTGGTCGGTCTGTTCCGTGAGGAACCGCTTGCGGTGCTCGGCGTTCACCACGTCACCCGTCTCGAGGAACAGGTTCAGGACGTTGCGGAAGTTGAAGAGGTTCTTCGATTCCGCGAACAACGTCCAATCGAGCGACCCCACGCGCAGGCTCTTGGTGACCCGCAGGTCGACGTTCTTGAACCACGGCATCGTCGACGAGTTGATCGGCTCGATATTGGTGAACTCGAGCGGCGCCTCGCCTTGCGCGACGCCCTCGCCGGAGTTGCGGATCTGCGTGAACGGCAGGCCGCTCGCGAACCGGAACGTGGCGAACACGCCCACGTCGCGCAGCACGTTCCCGAGCGTCGTGCCCTGCCGCCAGTCACTCGGGAAGTTCAGCTGCACTGCCCCGGCGATGTTGTGCTTGCGGGTGTCGTCGGTCGGCAGGAACGCCTGCGGCGGCGGCGCGGTTTCGTTCGTCAGGGAGCTGATCACGCGGGCGGTCGTTCGGAAATACGCGAACGGGTCCGACCCGGTGCTCTTGGCCACCTGGAAGGTGTACGCCAACGTGCCTTGGAACAGGTTCGAGAAGCGGCGATCCAGCTTGAAGTCCACGCCGCGCACGTTGCCGAAGTCGGCGTTGTTGAAGACACGCCAGTCGCCGATGGCTCCGTCCGCTCCGGGATCGGGAATCTTGAAGAGCCGGCCGGAGATGTCGGCCACCTTGTCCTTGTTGTAGGCCGCGATATCGAGGACCATGTCCTGGCTGAACGCGTGCCGGATGCCGAACTCGAAGATGATCGTCTTCCCGAAGTCCAGGTCCCGACCGAACGTCTGGTTCCGGTTGCTCAGCGTCAGATCTGTGTTCTTGCCGCGGTAGATCAGGTCGAAGTCAGGCGACTGGACCTGGTGCGCGTAGGACAACCGGAAGTTCGAGTGATCGGTCACCGGGAAGGAGACCTGCACCCGTGGGCTGATGGCGGTGTGCGCCGGCGCCGCCACAAAATTGGCCGTCGGGTTCAGCGGATCGAACGGCGCCAACCGGAACGTATCCGTGCCGAGCACGACGAGGCTGTCCGTGATCGACGAGATACGGCTAGGCACGACGGCGAACGTCGAGCGGCTGTCGAACCGGTCGAAGCGCACGCCGGCCACCAGCACCACGTCGCCCAGATCGAGGCGGTCTTCGGCGTACGCGCCCATCCGCACCGGCTTTTCGGCATACCCGTTCAAGCCGAACGCGGACGTGATACCCGTGTTGTAGCGTTTCGTGTCGAAGGTGTGAAACTCGCCCCCCAGCTTGATGCGGTTATAGCGGTCCGCCTGCCAGTCGAAGTTCCCGCGGAACTGCCAGCGGCGCTCATCGCTCAGATTGAACGCGTTGTCCAGCCCCTTCGTGAACAGCGGCAGCCGTCCGCTCTGCTCGGCGGCGTAGGGATTCATCCGATAGGGCTGCCCCGAAAAGAGATCGTTGTGGTCGAGAAACGGCACCATGTCACCACAGGCCGTCCGCCCCGCCTGCAGGCAGTGCAGCTGCGTCTCGTCCAGGTAGTGCACGCCCTGGTACGTCGTGCCCGCGATGGTGACGTCGTGGGTGGTGTTGAAGTCCACGATGAACTTGAGGGGACTGAGCAGGAACCCCCCAAGTGGATCGCGCGAAGCGAGCTCCGACTCGCGCGTCATCGGTCCGGTGATGGTCTTGTCCGTCTGATACGAGGCGAACAGATCGAGGGCCATCGCCCGTTCTGCCGACCGCGCCAGATTCTGCGTCCACTGGAGGATCAGCGCGTTGGTCGTGACCCGCGTGGCCGTCTGGTTCGCCGCGTTGTAGAGGTCGTTGAGCGGCAAGTTGCGGTTCTGCGCCACGCTGCCGACGCCGCTCACCCGCACGCGGGAGCCCTGACCGTACGTGAAGAGGAGCGACGCGTTGCCAGTGGCAGTCGCCCGGGCCGAGAACGGCAGCCGCATCCCCTGGCACTCCACGCCGTAGTTGCTCGAGATGTCGCGCTTCAGCTGGCTCGCCCCGGTGGGCTGGTTGCTGCACCAGCCGCTGTACTGAACGAACCGTGGGATCGCCACCAGCACCGTGTCGCTCAGGGGATCACCGACAGTGAACGGCTGGCGTACGATCGTGTCCACGCCGCTCGCCACATAGATCGGCCGCTCGATGTCGCGGTCCAACTGCGGCTCACCGAGCAGGCCCGGGGCGGACTGCTGGCCGTTGAGTGTCGCGCCGAGGAAGAACGTCAAGTTGCCGGCGACGGGACCGCCGACGCTCCCCTCCATCCGGTGCAGCCCCACGTTCCGCCACAGCGAGCCGATCTGATCGGTTGTGTAGGAGACCGCTCCCTGATAGCGCTGGGTGCCGGACTTGGTGACGATCGCGAACACGCCCGACTGCGCTTCGCCGAACTCGGCGCCGAGCGCGCCGGTCGTGACCGACGCCTCCTCGATGGCGTTGACGCCCAGATCGAGGTTCGTCTGGCCCTGCTGGCTGTTGCGCACCAGGACGCCGTCCACGAAGATCGCCGCCTCACCGGGCCGGCCGCCGCGAATCACCAGACCCTTGGCGTTGCCGCTCTCGACCACGCCGGGCTCGAGCCGGAGCGCCTCGCGCACGTCGTTGATCGGCAGCCGGTCGATCGCTGCGCCGGTGACGATACTCTTCGATGTGACTTGGTCACGCGGCACGATCGGATTGGCCGCCGCCGTGACGGTGATGCCCGTCAGCACCACCGCGGAGGATTGCATCTTGACGTCGACTGTCGCCGTCTGGCCGCCCTGAACGCGCACGGCCCGCACCTCCGACGGCGCGTAGCCGATGAACTGCCCGCGGATCGTGTAGGTCCCGACCGGCACGTTGTTGATGAAGTAGTAGCCCTTGTCGTTCGTGACCGCGCCGAATGACGTGCCGACGACGAACACCTGGGCGTTCGCAACGGGAACGCCGGCCTGGTCCGTCACCGTGCCTTCGACTTTCCCCGTGGTCTGCTGCGCAACGAGCGGCGACGCCGCGATCACCAGTGCGATCGCGGACCCGACGCCCAGCGCGAGGAAGCGACCGAAAGCGCTCCGCACACGATAAGTCATGGATCTAGTCCTCCAAAGACGTGAATGCGCGTGGACTGACGAACGGAAACAGTGACGTCGACACGCCACCTCCCCTCGGTGTGCACGTACCCGACGGCAAACTCCTGCTATTTTGGTAAGCTGCGCCGCCGCAACAGCAACGTCAAGGCAAAGTCACGTCAACGTCTAGGGCGCTCCCTGTCCACCGGAGGGGACAGGACGGCGATCGAGCGGCGGCGAAAATGCCGCCTGCGGGCCAACCCCGCAAGACCCCTCCCTCAGACCAACAGAAGCTCGGCTTGCGGGGTGCTGGGCGTGACCTCGGGACCGGTCTCGTGCAAGAACACGTTGATCTCGCTGCGCATCCCGAAGCGCCCGGTCAGATAGATGCCCGGCTCGACCGAAAACCCCACCCCCGCGATGAGCACGCGGTCGTCGGCGGTCTCGAAGTTGTCGAGGTGCGGGCCGGAGCCGTGCAGGTCCCGGTCGATCGAATGGCCGGTGCGGTGCACGAACTGCGCACCGTCCCCCGCCTTCGCGATCCCACCGCGGGCCCGGCCGCCGGGCCCGGCCCCGGTCCCCGCGGCGCGGCCCCCCCCCCCCCACCGCTCGCGCAGCCGCGCGACGGCCGCGTCGCGCGCCGCGTGCACCGCCTCCCACACCCGCCGGAGCTCGGCATCGGGGGCGCGGCCCGCGAACGCCATCCACGTCTGGTCGGCGAAGACCGAGCCGCGCGCCGGCCCCGCCCACAGATCGAGCAGGAGGACATCCCCCGTCTGCAGCCGGCGGTCGGCGCCTTCGCGCGGCTCATAGTGCGGGTTCGCGCTGTTGGCCTGGAAGCCGACGATCGGCGGATGGTCGGTCACGAGCCCGGCCCGCGCGAACGCCTCCATCACGCGCCGCTGCACCGCCGTCTCGCGCACCTCGGCGCCGCGCGCCAGCTCGCTGCCCGCCCAGCGCAGCGCCTCCTGGGCAATCCCGGCGAGCGCCTCGGCGGCATCCCGATGCCCGGCCAGCTCCGTCGCCGACCAGCGCGCCGCGAACCGCGTGACGAGCGAGGCCGACGGCACCACCCGCGCGCCGAACCCCTCGAGCAGCTGGACAACTCCGTGTGGCACGCGATCGAGATACGGCACGCCGTCGTGCGGCGACACTTCCATCGCGAGCGTCTTGCCGGCGACGAGCGGGCGGAGTGCCGCGTGCAGCTCGCGCCACGCCGCGTAGGGGCGCACTTCGCCGGGGAAGCCGTCGAACGACGCGAGCTCGATGCGATGCGCCACCGCGACCGGGGCGCCCGCGCGCGGGAGCAGCACGAAGAAGCGCCGCGTGCCCATGCCGCGGATGCCGAGCACGTGGGTCGCCACGGGGTTCACGCCGTGGAAGTCGTACAGCAGCCAGGCGTCGGCGCCGATCTCGCCCAGTAGCTCGGCGAGCGCGGGGAAGTCGAAGGCCTCGAGCAGGCCGCCCATCAGTGGTGGCGGGGGTCGGGGGTCGCGGCGCGCCACTCGCAGGTCGCGGCGCCCGTGGTGCGGCAGGCGCTGTGCAGCATGGCGCCCTCGTAGCCGACCAGCAGGCGCAGCAACTCCGCGAGGGCGGCGCCGTAGAAGCCGCAGGCGGCGCCGTCGGGCGTGGCGTTGACGGCGATCGGATCGGCCACGCGCGCGACCGGCAGGTGCCGCTCGCGCACGAGATCCGCGCCCAGGACGGCGCGGGCGGCGCGCCGCGCGGCGAAGTGCCCGAAGAGGCGCAGCGGCGCGAAGATCCGCCGCACCGCCCGCCGCGCCGCACGCCGCCCCGCGTCCGCGAATACCAGGTCCGCGTCGGGCCGCCGCCCCACGAGACGCAGCAGCGCCTCGACGTGCGCGCCCTCCACCCGCGCGTCGCGCCGCACCAGCAGCTCGTACTCGGCGAGCTGCATGGCGACGGTCGGCGAGAGCCCCAGGCGCTTCACCAGGAGTTCCTCGGCGAATTCCGTCAGCCCGTCCTCGACGGGCGTGTCGAGATTCTTGACTGCCTCGAGGACAGCGAGCGGGACGATGCTGTGCACCACGGCGGGCGAAACCTAGCACCCCATTGCGGAACCCGGGAGCCCGGACGAGCCTTAAGCAACCCCGATGGCGACCCCCAACTCCGCCCCGCCCCCCCCTCCCGTCCCCGTCGACGAAAAGCGCGAGAGCTTCGAGCGCGAGGCGCTGGTGCACCTCGACGCCTTGTACCGCGTGGCGCTGCGCCTCACCAGCAACGCCTCCGACGCCGACGACCTGGTCCAGGAAACGATGCTCAAGGCCTACCGGGCCTGGGATCAGTACGAGAAGGGCACGAACGCCAAGGGGTGGCTGCTCACCATCCTGCGGCATGCGTTCATTAATGAATACCGCCGCCGCACCCGGCACCCCGAAAACGTGGACCTGGACACTATCGAGCCGTTCGCGGTGTTTGGGGAGGTACAGGACCAGGACCCCCAGGGCGCCTTCTTCGACCGCATCGTGGACGATGAGGTGCTCCGGGAAATCGACAAGCTGCCGGAGGCGTTCCGGGAGACCCTCGTCTTGAGCGACGTCGAAGGCATGTCGTATCAGGAGATCGCCAAGATTCTCGAGATTCCGGTGGGAACCGTGAAGTCACGCCTGTTCCGCGCGCGCAAGGTGCTCCAGGGGCGGCTCTACGACTACGCCGTCAGCCAGGGCTACATCAAGGGAACTCCGGCATGAACTGTCGCGAGTGCGTGGACCACCTGTACGAATTCCTCGACCGGGAGGTCACCCCCGAGCTCGAGCGGGACATCCGCCAACACCTGGAGGAATGCCCTCCCTGCGGCGAGCAGTTCGACTTCGAAGGCCTGTTCCTCAAGTTCTTGCGGGCCCGCTGCCGAACCCAAGGCGCTCCAGCGGACCTCAAGCGTCGGGTGCTGCGCGAGCTGTTCGACGAGTGAGGTGGCTGACCTCGGCCGGGGTGGCGGCGGCGCTCGCCGTCGGCGGGGCGACGATGTGGGGCGTGGGATGGCGAGGGTTGCTGTTGCTCCTCGCTTTTCTTGTTTCTGGGAGTCTGTTGACGCGGGGCGGCGGACCCCGTAACGCGCGACAGGTCGTGGCGAACGGCGGCGTGGCGGCGGTGGCGGCGCTCGTCGGCAGCTGGCCCGCGTTCGCCGGCGCGGTGGCCGCCGCCGCCGCTGACACCTGGGCGACGGAGATCGGCGCCTACTCCCCTACCGCCCCGCGACTGGTTACGAGCGGAGCCCCGGTCCCCCGGGGCGCGAACGGCGGCATCACGTTGCTGGGCACGGCGGGGGGCGTCGTCGGGGCGGCGGTCATGGGCGGTCTGACCTGGGTACTGGGACCGCACGACCTGCGGCTCACGGCCGTGGTGGCCGCTGCCGGTGTGGCAGGCATGCTCATCGACTCGCTGCTCGGCGCTACGCTGCAGGGACCCGAGGACAGATGGCTGGACAACGACGCGGTGAATCTCGCGATGACGCTCGCCGGGGCGGGGATCGCCGCCGCCGGCTGGCGACTCTGCTGCTAGCATGACGTCCTGGGACGCCGTTGTCGTCGGCGCGGGGCCAGCGGGGTCCGCGACCGCGCTCCTCTTGGCCCGCGCCGGCGCCCGCGTCCTGCTGCTCGATCGCGCCCGCTTCCCCCGCGACAAACCCTGCTCGGAGTACCTGAGCCCCGAGACGACCCGCGTGCTGGAGCGCCTTGGCGGCGGCGTCCTGGACGCCGTGACGGCGGCGTCCCACGCGCGGCTCGTCGGGATGAAGGTCGTAGCGCCCAGCGGCGCCGCGATGGTAGGCCGCTTTGACGGCCGCTTCAGTTTCGCGCTGCCGCGCACAAGCTTCGACGCGATCCTGCGTCAGGCCGCGGAGGCGGCGGGCGCGGAGGTGCGGGAAGGCGTACGAGTCGAGGACCTGCTCTACGATCGCGGCGCGGTGGGGGGCGTGGTGACACGCGCGGGGAGCGGGGAGCGGGGAGCGGAGCGCGCCCGCGTTGTGGTGGGAGCCGACGGCTTGCGCTCAGTCGTTGCCCGCCGCCTCGGCGGCGTGCGCACCTCGCCGCCCCGCCGGGTGGCGTTCGCCGCCCACGTCGCCGACGTGGCGGACGTTTCCGACGTCGGCGAGATGCACGTAGGTGCCACCGGGTATGTGGGGCTGGGGCCGATCGGCGGAGGAGTGACGACGGTGGCGTTGGTGTTGCCGTTGCGCACAGTGAGGCGGCACGGGGCGCCCCGGTTCTTCGAAGCGCTCGAGCGGTTCCCGGGGTTAGCCGGCCGCTTCGATCCTCGCCGCGTGGTCCGCGGGGTGCTCGCGACGGGCCCCTTCGCCCAATGGTCGCGGCAGCCCGTGGCCCCCGGAGGAGGGGCGTTGCTCGTCGGTGACGCGGCCGACTTCTTCGATCCGTTCACGGGACAGGGGATCTACAGCGCGCTGCGCGGTGCGGAGCTGGCCGCCGCGGCGGTGATCGATGCCCTCACCACCGGCGCGAGCTTGCGTGCGTACGCAGGCGCGCGGCGTGCCGCGTTCGCCGGCAAGTGGCTGCTCGAGCGGCTGATCGCGCTCGGCATCGCCTGGCCGGCGCTCGCTGAGCGCGTAGTGGGGCGCCTGGCCCGCCGCGCCGATCTCGCGAATCTGCTCGTGAGCGCCACGGGGAATTGCGTGCCCGCGCGCAGGGTCTTGGCTCCCCGCGTCCTCGCCCGCCTGCTCTGGTGACCATGACCACCCCCTCGCCGGGCGTCGCGCCCGATCAATTCCGCCAGCTGCTCGGCCGCTTCGCCACCGGCGTCACGGTACTCACGACGCGCACGCCGCCGCCCAGGGCCGAACCGATCGGCATGACCGCGAGCTCGGTCGCATCCGTTTCGCTCGATCCGCCGCTCGTGCTGGTGTCGGTGGACCGCCGCCACGACATGCACGCTGCGCTCGCGGCGGCGTCGCACTTCGTCCTGAACGTTCTCGCGGCGGACCAGGAAGCCTTGTCGCGTCGCTTCGCCGCCGAAGAGCCGAACCGCTTCGACGGCGTCGGCTTCCGCCCGAACAAGCAGGGGATCGCCGTGCTCGACGGCGTGCTGGCGCACATCGAGTGCGAGAAGCAGGCGGCGATCCCGGCGGGCGACCACACGGTGTTCCTCGGCTCGGTCGTCGGGGGGAGCGTCACCGATCGGCGGCCGCTGCTGTACTACCGCGGCGGCTACACCGGCCTCCACGGCTAGTGCGTACGGTCAACCGCATTCACATGCGCGCCCCGCTCGAGCGGGTCTTCGCCGCCGCGAGCGCGGTGGACCGCTGGCCCGCCATCCTGCCCCATTACCGCTGGGTTCGGCCCCTCGGCGGGGGCCTGGTGGAGATGGCCGCGTGGCGGCCGTTCGGCGGCGGGATCCTCAACTACCCCACTTGGTGGGTCTCGGAGATGACGGTCGACCGGGCTGCGGGCGAGATCCGCTACCGCCACATCCGGGGTATCACGCGCGGCATGGACGTGGTGTGGCGGCTCACGCAGCGCGACGGAGGAACGGAGGCCGAGATCGTGCATACCTGGAGCGGGCCGCGCTGGCCGCTGGTCGGCGCACTCGCGGCGGACCTCGTGATCGGCCCGGTGTTCATTCACGCGATCGCGGCACGCACGCTCGCGGGGATCAAGCGCGCGGTGGAAGAAACGAAGGTGGGAGCGTCGTGGTGATGTCGCGAGTAAACTCGCGGCTCGGCGCTGCCGCTGAAGCGGCATGCCCGTTCATGGGCAGCCGCCGAGCCGCGGCTTGAGCCGCGCCATGCAGGCACGGCGGGTCGTGATCACGGGGGTCGGCGCGGTGACGCCGATCGGCACCGCGGCGTCGGGCCTGTGGGCGGGTCTCGAGGCCCGCGTCTCGGCGGTGCGCGAGATCACACGGTTCGACCCTGCGCCGTTCCGGAGCCACATCGCCGCCGAGATCCCGGACTTCCGTCCGCAGGACCACCTCGACGCGAAGCGCACCCGGCGTCTCGACCGGTTTTCGCAGCTCGCCGTGGCGAGCGCGCGGCTCGCGCTCGCGGACGCCGAGCTCGAGCCGGAGCGAGAGGACCGCGACCGCATCGGCGTGATGATGGGATCGGCGCTGGGCGGCGTGGCGTACGCCGAAGCGCAGGTGCCGAAGTACCTTGCCGAGGGCCCGCGGGGATTGGATGCCGGGCTGGCGCTGGCCGTGTTCGCCGGTGCGGCGAGCTGCAACATCGCGATCGAGTGCGGGTTCACAGGCCCGAACGCGACGAACGCGATGAGCTGCGCGTCCGGCACGATCGCGGTGGGTGAGGGATTTCACGTGATCCGCGACGGCCGGGCCGACGTGATGCTCGCCGGCGGTGCCGAGGCGCCGCTCGCGCCGCTGACGTTCGCCGCGTTCAGCAATATCCGCGCGATGAGCACGCGCAACGACGACCCGGCGCATGCCTCGCGCCCCTTCGACGCGGGCCGCGATGGGTTCGTCATGAGCGAGGGCGCGGCGGTGTTGGTGCTCGAGGAGCGGAGTCGCGCCGTGGCGCGAGGCGCCCGGATTTACGCCGAGGTGGTGGGGCACGCGTACACCAACGATGCCTACCACATGACGGCACCACGCCCCGATGGACGGCAGGCCGCCCGCGCGATGCGGCTGGCGCTCGCCGACGGCGACGTCTCCCCGGCGGAGGTCGGCTACATCAACGCGCACGGCTCGTCCACGCCGCTCAACGACAGCACCGAGACGGCCGCGATCAAGCAGGTGTTCGGGGACCACGCCTACCGGCTCACGGTCAGCGGCACGAAGGGCTACTACGGCCACGCGCTCGGGGCGAGCGGCGCGATCGAGGCGGCGATCTGCGCCCTCGCGCTGGCCCGCGGCTGGCTCCCCCCGACCCTCAATCTGGAACGCCCCGATCCCGCCTGCGATCTCGACTGCCTCCCCGGCGAGGGCCGCGCGGCGCGCCCCGCGGCGGTGATCTCGAACTCGTTCGGTTTCGGGGGGATCAACGCGGCGCTGGTGTTGCGGTCCGACGGCGGCGACCGGTAGATTGCCCCCGCCTTCACTCTCCGGAGCAGACTCGTGAATCTCCAGGCCATGCGGCCGCTCGTCGCCGAATTCGTCGGAACCGCGCTGTTCGTCTTCTTCGGCGCCGGCAGCATCGTCGCCAACGCCGCATCGGCCAACAGCCTCGGCGGGCTCGGCACCGCCCTCGCGCACGGCGTCGGGATGGCGGTGATCGTCACGATGACGATGTCGATCTCAGGGGGCCATCACAACCCCGCCGTGAGCGTCGGGCTCTGGCTCGCGCAAAAGATCGACGGCCCCACACTCGGCCGTTACGTCGCGGCCCAGCTGGTGGGGGCGGTGGTAGGCGCGCTCCTGGTGAAGGGGCTTTTCCCGGCCGGCGCGGCGCGAGTCACGTCGCTCGGCACACCGCAGGTCTCCGACACGCTCGGGCTGTTCTCGGGGATCGGCGCCGAGGCGCTGCTCACGTTCTTCCTCGTGAGCGTGGTGTTCGGCACGGCGGTGTCAGCGCAGGCGCCCAAGGTGGGGGGGTTCGGGATCGGCTTGGCGATCTTCGTGTGCGCGCTGGTGGCCGGCCCGCTCACCGGCGCCGCGATGAACCCGGCGCGCGCCTTCGGACCGGCGCTCGTCTCGTGGGATTGGCACGGCCAGGCGGTGTATTGGATCGGTCCGCTGCTCGGTGCGACGGCGGCCGGCGCCCTGTGGAAGTTCGTCTTGTTGCCGAGAGACGCTACCAACATCAGGTGACGGCTTAGAGCTCTTCGGCGGCGACCGGCGCGAAGTACGTCAGGATTATTCCCGCGCCGGCCCGCCGGATCGCCGTCAGCGATTCCCACATCGCGCGCTTCTCGTCCAGCATGCCCCGCTCCGCCGCGGCCTTGATCATCGCGTATTCCCCACTGACCTGATACGCGGCGAGCGGCGCGCCGAACTCCTCCTTGGCGCGCCGAATCAGGTCGAGGCACGGGCCTGCGGGCTTGACCAGCACGATGTCGGCGCCTTCGTCGAGGTCGAGCTGGATCTCCTTCATCGCTTCGTCGCCGTTCGCGCCCGCCATCTGGTAGGTCTGGCGGTCGCCGAACTGGGGCGTCGACCCCGCGGCCTCGCGGAACGGGCCGTAGAACGCCGACGCGAATTTGGCGGCGTAGGACATGATCGGCAGGTGGGCGAAGCCCGCCGCGTCGAGCGCCTTGCGGATACCCGCCACGCGGCCGTCCATCATGTCGCTCGGCGCGACGAGGTCCACGCCCGCGCGCGCCTGCGTCACCGCCACCTTGCCGAGCAGGTACACGGACGCGTCGTTGTCCACGTCGCCGTCGCGGATCACGCCGCAATGGCCGTGGTCGGTGTACTCGCACAGGCACACGTCGCCGATCACGAGCAGCTCGGGTACGGCGCGCTTCACCGCGCGAATCGCCTGCTGGACGATGCCCTGCTCGTCGTGCGCCTCGGAGCCTGTCGCGTCTTTCGCCGCCGGAATGCCGAACAGGATGATGCCGCCCAACCCCAACGACTTGGCGCGCTGCGCCTCCTTCACAAGCTCGTCGGGCGACAGCTGATGCACTCCGGGCATGGCCGCCACGGGCCGCCGGACACCTTCGCCGTGCGTGACGAACAGCGGCCAGACGAGCTGCGAGGGGACGAGGTGCGTCTCCTGCACCAAGCGACGCAAGGCGGCCGTGCGGCGCAAGCGCCGCATGCGGCGAATCGGGAATGGGGCAAAGGGAGACGGCGGGCTCATCGCGCGAGTAAGCTCGCCGCGCCGTCGGCCTCGAGCAAGCGGGCCACGGCCTCGCCTGCCGCTTCGGGCCGCGCCGAATCGATCTCGGCGGAGGCGGTGTGCTGGACGACGCCGTCGAGGGCGGTCACACGACCGAAGAGACGCCGCCCCCCGCCGCCCGCGTCGACCCAGGCCGCTACGGGTGCCTGACAGCCGCCGCCGAGGGCCGCAAGCACGGCGCGCTCCGCCGCCACGGCCTGCGCGCTCGCAGCGTCGGCGAGCGGCCGCAGCGCGTCGCGGGTCGGCCGGTCGTCGGCCCGGATCTCGAGCCCGAGCGCTCCTTGCCCCGGAGCGGGCATCACCACCAGCGGATCGATCGGAACCGCCTGCTCCGCGAGCGACAACCGCTCGAGCCCGGCGAGGGCGAGCAGCGCGGCGTCGCACCCCTCGCCCTGCTCGACCTTGCGCACGCGCGTCGGCACGTTGCCGCGGAGCGGCACCACCTCGAGATCGGGCCGCAGGTAGCGCACCTGCGTAACGCGGCGCAGGCTCGATGTGCCGATCCGCACACCCTCAGGGAGATCGAGCAGCGTGGCGGCGCGGGTCCGCGCCACGAGGGCGTCCCGCGGGTCGTGGCGAGCCGGCACCGCTCCGAGTGCCAGGCCCGGCGGCAGCCCGGTCGGGAGATCTTTGAGGGAGTGCACTGCGACGTCGATCACGCCGGCGAGCAGCGCGTCTTCGATCTCCTTGGTAAAGAACCCCTTGCCCTCGAGCTCGTGCAGGGGGCGATCGACTTCGGCATCGCCGCGCGTCTTGATGACGACGATCTCCGCCGTGACGCCGTGCGCTGCCAGCCGCCCGCGTACCCACTCCGCCTGCCACTGCGCGAGGCGGCTGCCCCGGGTCCCGAGCTTCACGCGAACCGCCGCAGCAACGCGTCCACGAGCCCTGGGACGGTGTGCGGCTCCGCCTCGAGCACCTCGCGCAAGCCGAGCTCGCGCGCTGTGGCCGCGGTGACCGGCCCGATCACCGCGGCGGCAAACTTCCCCGACCGGGCGGCGTCTCCCCCGACGAGGTCGGCGAAGCAGCGGACGGTGGACGACGACGTGAAGGTCACCGCGTCGATCCGGCCGCCCGTGAGCTCGGCCGCGAGCCCGCTCAAGTCCGTGCGCGCCGGCACCGTGCGGTACACCGGGACCACCTCGACCACGGCGCCGTGCGCCCGGAGACCGGCGGCGAGTGTTTCGCGCGCGTCCTGAGCACTCGGCATGAGCACCCGACACCCTGCCAGCCCTCCGCGTGCGGCCAGCGCCTCCGCCAGGGCTTCGCCCACGAATTCGTCGGGGACGAGCGCGGGTGTGACCCCGCGCTCGGTGAGGGCGCCCGCGGTCGCGGTGCCGATCGCGGCCACGGCGGTCGTGGCGAAGACGCGTGGCGCGAGACCCCAAGCGAGGAGCCGGTCGAAGACGATCTGGACGGCGTTCTGGCTCGTGAACACAACCCATCGGTAGGCGGAGAGGCCGGCGAGCGCGGCGCGCAGGGCGCCCAGCTGGGGAAGAGGCTCGATGCGGATCACCGGCGCGAGCACGACCGCCGCGCCATGCGTTTCGAGGGCCCGTGCGAGCTCGCCCGCTTGCTCGCGCGTGCGAGTGACCACGATGCGGCGCCCTTCGAGTGCCCGTCCCATGCGCCGTTGCAATCTCACCGCGGCTGCACCCATTATCAAGCAATGCTCCGGCCTCTGCGCACCGCGCTCGCACGGTTTTGCGTGCGTCGCGCCGCCGCCTGCCAGCGCCACGCCCCTGCGCGCGCCCTGGCGTGGCTGCGCCTCGGCTGCTCGGTCACGCCCACGTTCGGGGAGGCCTACGCCGCGCTGGTCCATCTGTCGCGCGCGCGCGAGGACCGCTGGGGCGCCGTGGACGCGGCGCGCGAGGCAAGCGTGCGCTTTCCCGACAACTCCGACGCCTGGATGCTGCTGGGGGAAGCGCTGCAGATGGTGTTCCGGCAGGGAGAAGCGCTGGGCGCGTACGAGCAGGCGCTCGCGCTGGAGGAGCGCGCCGACGCGGCGCTGGCCGCGGGCGAGTTGTACCGGCGGGCCGGCCAGTACGCGGACGCGGCGGCGCGGTTCGCCCGCGCCTACGCCGCCGGAGGCGGGGCCGAGGCGCTGTGGCACAACGCGCAGGCGTTGTTTCAGGCGGGCGATCACGGCGCGGCCGACGAGGCGCTGAACCTTTGGGCCACCCAGGTGCCGGACGGTCACGAGCGCCTGCCCGCGGTGCGGGCAGAGCTGCGGGGCAAGGCTTAGGGCTTGCGCGTGCGGCGGTAGAGGAGGACGGCGTAGCCGACCAGGATCGCCGCGGTGATGATGTACGCGGCGACCATGTATGGCGTGTTCTCAGGCATGCTGCTCCGCCTGCTCGCGCAGCAGCGACAGCGCGTAGCGTTGCGTGACCAATCCCACGTACAGAATCGTGAATACCAAGAACGAAAAGAGGAGGGTCACGAGCATCTCCCCGGGCAAGGACGGCGCGCTGGGCTTCAAGACGATCGGCTGCGGATGCAAGGTCCGGAAGAAGTACACGCTGAGGTGAATGAACGGCAGCAGCACGAGCCCGCAGATCCCGAGCACGGCGGAATAGCGGGCCCGGAGACCCGGGTCGGTCACCGCGCCGCGGAGCAGCAGGTACCCGAGAAACAAGAGGAAGAGGAACAGCGTGAGGGTGAGGCGGGCGTCCCAGGTCCACCAGGTGCCCCAGATCGGCTTCGCCCAGATGGGTCCCGTGGTCAGCATCACGAGGGAGAACGCCGTCCCCACCTCCGCCGACGCCTCCCCGAAGCGATCGAATCGCGGGTCCTTCAGCAACAGATAGAGGATACCGGCGATCCCGACGAGTCCCATGGCGAGCATGGCGCACAAGGCGGAAGGCACGTGCACGTAGTAGATCTTCTGGGCCGGTCCCTGGAAGCGCTCGACGGGCGTGAAGGCGAGCGCCCGCACGTACACCGCGGCGAGCAGTGCCAGGCCGACGATGGTGATCCAGCGTCCCGTCTTCAGAAGCGTCATTCGTTGACCGTCGCCGGAAAGAGGACGAACGCGAGCGAAACGAACACGATGTCGAAGGCCGCCAGCAACCTAAGCCACCCCGCCGCCTCGCTCAAGGGACGGCCCGCGAGCAGCGAGGCGGTGGCGAGCACCGCCCAGATGAGGGGCGGGATCATGAAGGGCAGGAGCAGCACCGGCAGCAGCAGCTCGGCAAAGCGCGTGCGCGCCGTCATGGCGCTGAAGAGCGTGCCCACCGCGACGAATCCCACCGTCGCCAGCGCCAGCACGCCGACGAGCGGTCCGAGCACCCGCAGTATCGCGACGTTGAAGAACAACGCAAACAGCGGCAGCCCGATCGCTTCGACGGCGGCCACGAAGATCAGGTTGGCGACCAGTTTACCGAGGTAGATGCTCGCGCGGCTGACGGGCGCGAGCAGCAGCCCGTCCAGCGCCTGGTTCTCGAGCTCGAGCTGGAAGGCGCGGTTCAAGGCGAGCATGGCCGCGAAGGTGAAGGTGACCCACAGGATGCTGGGCGCGAGGTCCACGGCGGCGACGGCGGTCGGGTCGCGGCCGAAGTTGAACACCATCAGGACGAGGACCGTGAACACGGCGGCCGACAGAATCGCGGTGCGCGAGCGGAACTCGACCAGCAGGTCCTTGCGCGCGAGGCGCCAGGCGTGGCGCAGCACCTCAGCCACCGGTCACCGCCCGGCGGTAGCTGTCGGCGATCTCGGCCGCGTCGCGCCCGCTCCGGGGCGCCATCTGGACGAAGCGCCCCCCCCGCATGAACGCCACGTCGCTCGCGAGCTCGGTCCCCTCCTCCACGTTGTGCGTGACGAGGACGGTGACGCGGCCGGCCGCGGCCTGCTCGCCCAGCAGCCGGCGGAGCTCCTCGGCGGCGGTGCGGTCGAGGCCCGTGAAGGGCTCGTCAAGCAGCAGGACTTTGGGGTCGTGAATCAGCGCGCGCGCGATGGCGACGCGCTGGACCAGCCCGCGCGACAGCGCGCGCACCAAACGGTCGGCATGCTCGGTCAAGGCGAGGCGCGAGAGCAGGTCGGCCTCGCGTAACGCCAGCTCGGCGTCCGGCACGTCGTACAGCGACGCCCAGAACCGCAGGTTCTCGCGGACGCTGAGATGCGCGTAGAGCTGCGGCTGGTGGCCGATCCACCCGACGGCGCGGCGCCCCCCCTCGATCCGGGCGCGACCGCCGCGCGGCCGGATCAACCCGGCCAGCACCTTGAGGAGCGTCGTCTTCCCGGCGCCGTTGGGACCAAAGACGGCAAGGGTCTGCCCAGGGTGTAGCGTGAAGGTGACGTCATCGAGCGCCCGGACGGAGCCGAACGCGTGTCGCAGTCCCTCAGCCAGCAGCATCGATGGCGGCCGCGAGCTCGTTCAAGTCGTACGGTTTCACCAAATAGCGGCTGTGCCCCAGGTCCAGCACGTTCATGAGGGGCTCCATGCTCACGTAGGCGGTGGTGACGACGACGGGGAGGCTGGGCTGGGTCTCGCGGATCCGCTGCAGCAACGCGATACCGTCGGTGTCCGGGAGGCGCATGTCGAGGACGAGGACGTCAGGTTGGAACGCGGTCAGCTGGCGCATCGCCTCGGCGCCGTTGGGCGCATACGCCATGGTGTAGCGGCCTTCAAAGAAACGTTGGTACGAGGTCCGCAATGCGGATTCGTCCTCGACGAACAGAACCTTGCGTGCGGCAGTCGGCGCGGCCATGGTGCGCCACAATATACGGCGCGGGGGCGGTCAGGGCACGCTGGTTTCGAGCTCGAAGAGGTCGTCCAGCTTGGTGAGCACCAGCAGGAAGCGCAACTCTTCATTGGCGCCCCGCAGGCACACGGTTTGGCGGCGTTCGGCGGCCTTGCGCTGGATCAGCATCAGTGCACCAAGCCCGGCGCTGTCCACGCCGCGCGTGCCGGATAGATCGATGACCAGGCGGCCGGCGCCCTCGTCGAGCGCTTCGAGCAGCTCGCCGGCGGCACGGCGGAAGGCCGTGCGCGACTCGAGATCGAGCCGCTCAGGTGCCGCCAACGACTTTTCCATCGGACGCGTGGACATCACGGTAGTCTCCACTGGCATCGGTGACATGTGTGTTCTCCCCTGCCCCTGCATATGCCACTCCGATGCCACCCCAGCTAAACTGTGTCGCGTCAAGCGGTTGTCAAAAAGGGCGTGACCCCGCTCACGCGCCGGGCTGCCGCAGAGCGAGCGGCGCGGCGCAACTTGCCAGACTTCCCTCTTCCTTATATCTCACAGCCACCACCACAACGGCGGGCAAGGTGAAACCGCAGGAGCAGACCGAGGTCAGCGAAGCGCAGATCGCCGTGCACTGGAAGGAAGAGGAGTACTATCAGCCTTCCGAGAGATTCAAGGCACAGGCGAACATGCGAGATCCGCACATCCTCGAGAAATTCGGCCTGGACCGGTTTCCCGACTGCTTCAGAGAGTATGCGGACATGCTGACCTGGTTCGAGCCCTATCACACCGTCCTCGATACCAGCGACGCGCCGTTCTGGAAGTGGTTCGTCGGCGGCAAGATCAACGCGTGCTACAACTGCGTGGACCGCCATCTGCCGAAGTACGGGAACAAACCCGCCTTCATCTTCGTGCCCGAACCTGAAGGCGAGGCGGATGTCGCCATCACCTATCAGGAGATACACACCCGCGTCAATGAAATGGCGGCCTTGCTGCGCGGCCTGGGACTCAAGGCGGGAGACCGCGTCACCTTCCACATGCCGATGGTCCCGGAGCTCCCTATTACCATGCTGGCGTGTGCCCGCCTGGGAATCATCCACTCCCAAGTCTTCGGCGGGTTCAGCGGTCAGGCGTGCGGCTCGCGCATCCAGGATTCGGGCAGCCGTGTGCTGATTACGATGGACAGCTACTGGCGCAACGGCACGCTCGTCGATCACAAGGCGAACGCCGACATCGCCGTGCGGACGGCGAAGGAGGTAGGGCAGGACGTCGACAAGGTCTTGGTGTGGCAGCGGTATCCTGGGAAGTATTCCGGCAAGACGCCGATGGTTCCAGGCCGCGATGTCTTCGTGAACGACCTGCTCAGGGAGTACAAAGGAAAGAAAGTAGACCCGGTTGCGCTGCCGTCCGAGGGGCCGTTGTTCCTGATGTACTCGAGCGGCACGACGGGCAAGCCCAAGGGCGCGCAACACAGCATCGCAGGGTATTTGGCCTACGTCACCGCCACGTCCAAGTGGATTCTCGACATTCATCCCGAGGATGTCTATTGGTGCATGGCGGACATCGGGTGGATCACCGGGCATTCGTACATCGTCTACGGTCCGCTGGCGAACGCGGGGACGAGTGTGTTGTACGAGGGCGTGCCGACGTTTCCCGACGCGGGGCGGCCTTGGCGCATCGCCGAGCGGTTGGGCGTGAACATTTTCCACACCGCCCCGACGGCCATCCGCATGCTGCGGAAGCTCGGTCCCCAAGAGCCGCGGAAATACAAGTACGCGTTCAAATCCATGACCACGGTGGGGGAGCCGATCGAGCCGGAGGCGTGGCGCTGGTACTACGACGAGGTCGGCAAACGCGAAGCCGTCATCACCGATACCTGGTGGCTGACCGAGACCGGCGGCTTTCTCTGCACCACCGTTCCGGCGATTCACGCGATGAAGCCGGGGAGCTGCGGTCCCGGCGCGCCCGGCATTCATCCGGTCATCTACGACGAGACCGGCGCAGAGGTGCCCAAGGGGTCGGGCAAGGCAGGCAACATCTGCATCCGCAATCCGTGGCCAAGCATCATGCAGACGATCTGGGGCGACCGCGACCGCTACATCAAGACCTATTTCGCCAAGTACAACAAGAATCCCAAGAGCAAGGACTGGCGCGACTGGCCCTTCATGTGCGGCGATGGCGCACTGCAAGCGGCCGACGGCTATTACCGCATTCTCGGCCGTATCGACGATGTGATCAACGTCGCGGGCCACCGTCTCGGCACAAAAGAAATCGAGTCCGCCTGTCTCACGGTCCCGGAAGTCGCGGAGGCCGCGGTGGTGCCCGTCCAGGACGAGCTCAAGGGGCGCGTGCCCGAGGTGTATGTCGCCGTCAAGCCGGGCGTGCCGCCGGGCCAGGACGTGATCGACCGCGTGGTGAAGGCGATCGAAGAAGTGATCGGCAAGATCGCGCGACCCAAGCGTGTGTACATCGTGCCGGATATGCCCAAGACACGCTCCGGGAAGATCATGCGCCGCGTGCTCGCGGCGATCTCGAACCGCAGAGATGTCGGCGACGTGACGACCCTGGCGAACCCGGATGTGGTCGAGCAGATCCGCACGCTGGTGCAAGGCGAGGACGCCGTCGTGACGCGAGAGGAACTGCCGGAGGACATCGCGAAGTTCGGGGAGGTCGAGTAGGGGCTTGGGGCTAGGGGCTCGGGACTCGAGGTGGCGTCCCCGAGTCCCGAGCCCCGAAGCCCGAACCCCGGCTCGCCGCCATCGAGATCACCCAAATCGCCGTCATGATCGCCGCGCTCGCCACACACCACCGGCAGATGGCATGGATGACGAACACCTCGAGGTAGGTGAGCCAGCCGCTGAAGAGGACACCGCCGGTCGCGAGGGCGGCGAGGAGGACGGTCGGGCCGCGGCGCCCCACCCACGCCGGCTGTAGGCCCACCAGCGCCACGGCGAGAATCGCCGCGTACCCGGCCACGCCGTAGAACGCCACGGGAACGCCGAGCAACTCCGCCCAACGGCTCGCCTGCACGGTGTCGCACTCCCCGGTCCCGCACTTCAGCTCTCCACCGACGCCGAGCGCGTGGAGCCACAGATACAGCGCAACGAACCAGCCGACCAGCGCGAGGACCGCGATCGTTTGGCGGTGCCGCGTCACTTCCGGCGGGCGGTGAGACTGTCGACGATGGCCTTGAAGGCGTCGGAGGTGGGGCGCGGTCCCGTGAACTTCACGCCGTTGACGAAGAAGGTCGGCGTCCCGTCCACGAGACGCTGCTCCCCCTCCCGGCGACTGACCTCGAGGCGCGACGCGAAGCGACCGCTCTCCATGCAGGCGTCGTAGCGCGCCAGGTCGAGGCCCACGGCCCGCGCGAAGTCCCGGAACAGGCTGGTGGGGTTCCTGCCCGTCTGCGCCCAGGAGTGGTGGTGGAACAATTGATCGTGCATCTCCCAGAACTTGCCCTGCTCACCGGCGCACTGAGCCGCATGCGCCGCGTACCGCGAGTACTTATGGCCGGGGAGGGGAAAATCGCGGTACCGCCAGCGCACCTTCCCGGTCGCGATGAGCTGCTCCTTGATCGTAGGCATCTGGATCGCCGCGAAGTTGGCGCAATAGGGACACTCGAAGTCGGAATACTCGATGATCTCGACGGGCGCCGCGTCGCTGCCGAGTGTGTACCCGCGGAACCCGTCGTCGAGCACCGCGACGGGGGCGTCGGTGGCGGCCCGTGGGGCGGCCGGATTGGTCTTCAGTAAGTAGATCAGCAGTCCGCCGCACGCCACCGCCAACGTCCCCAGCATCACGTAGAACCGATTCATTCCGGCGCGCCCCTCCTCCAGGGTTCGTCGTCATCGGGCTCGTCGAAGGCCGTTTCGTCCAGCCGGCGCTGCGCCTCGTCCACGATGCGCCGGCTCTCAGCGACTTCCGGCGAGTCGTACGTACTGCGCACTTCGTAATGAAACAGCTCGCTGCGGGCGTTCCCGAGGAGCTTTTGCAGCTCGGGGGCCGCGTCGAGCAGGCGGCCCCCCTCCCTTCCCGCGCGATCCAGCTCTTGGATGCGCTCGGCCAGGGCCCGCAGCAGCGCCACGAGGCGTTGCGCGCGGTCTGGACCGTACACTTCTTCGTTCATCTGGACCTCCAGGGGGCTCGAGGAACCCGCGCCCCCGCCGTGGCATTATACCACACAACCGATTATCTTGCGGCGCCGTTCCACCAAACGCCCGTCGCCTGAGAGGAGCACCGCCGCATGGCCAAGAAGCGTAGTGAGCCCCGGAAAATCACCACCCCCACGACGTTCGAGCAGGCACGCGATGAGTTGTTCTCCCATATCCTCCGCTGCGGCGTTCTGGAAGCGACGACCGAACACCAGAAGGAATGGTTCGACGACACGATGGGGTATCTCGCGGACCGGTACGTGGACCTGAGCGAGATTGAGTTGGGCGAGCTCCGGGTCCTGGGCGAGCGCTATTGCCGCCCGGTCGTGGCTCGGTCCGCGCCCGTCGGCGCCGACGTTTAGCCCCGCCACCAGCGGGGAAACCACCGCCCCCGCCATCCCGCGGCGAGCAGCGCGCCGCCGCCGAGCCCCAGTTCCGCGTACCACCCACCGCGCCGCCCCGGCGCCCGTTCCAACCCCACGAGCAGCGCCAGATACCCACGGCCGGGCGATCCCCGGCGCGCCGCCACCGCGGCGCCGAGCCCGCCGTACAGCCCGGCACCAGCCCGGGCGGCCGGCGTGACGAGGAACTGGGCGGTGATGCGGGCGCGCGCGGCCGCGCGGCCGCCGTCCGTCCCCGCCGCGACCGCGAACGCCACGCGGCTCTCCCCGCCCGGCCGGTAGCCGGCCCCCAGCTCCGCGCCCGCAAAGGTGTGCCGCGCCAAGGCGACCGCGACGCCGGCGCCGGCCTCGAAGGCGCTGAGGCGCTGACCTCGCAGCGGCGCGGCGCACGCGGCGAGCGCGGCGAGCGCGGTGCCCACGAGCAACCCCCTACGCAACGGTGACGTCGTAGCTGATGCGGATGTCGGGCGCGAGCGAGGCGACGACCGAGCAGTACTTCTCGAGCGACAGATCGACGGCGCGCCGCACCTTCGCCTCGTCAGCGCCTTCCCCGCGCACCGTGAAGTGAAACGCGATGGCGGTGAAGCGGCGCGGGTCCATCTCGCGGCGCGTGCCGTGGACGGCGATGTCGAGCGCCGCGAGCCGCACGCGCTGTTTCTGGAGGATGATCACGACATCCGCCGCCGAGCACGTCGCCGCCGCGAGGAGCAACAGCTCCACCGGCGACGTCGCCGCCTGCGAGTCGCCGTCCACCAGGATCGACGGCCGGCCGGTGGCGCCGCCGGTGAACTCGAGCCCCTGGGTCCAACGCATGGTGGTGTCGGCCGCGGGGGGGGGGGGGCTCCCCACGGTCAGTTCCCCCGCCGCGTCGTGAGCCCCACGTAGATGCGATGGCGCCGCAGCACGTCCATGCCGTGGTACTCGAGCATCCAGTTGAACGTCGACCGGTAGCGGAGCTCGAACCCGAAGACGACGTTGAGCCACAGGTCGGGGCAATCGGGGTCGGCCCCGCAGTTATCGCGCCCCGCCAGGGACAACCCGAGCCCCACGTAAGGCGTGGCGACCTCCTCGTCGTCGGTGAAGCGCCACAGCGTTTCGAAGCTGCCGACGTAGGTGTTCGGCCCGTTGAACACGCCGACCTCCGCCGACGGGCGAATTCGGACGCGCTTCGAGAACAGGTCGCCCATGTCGAGCGTCGTGCCGAACACCAGCTGGCCGGAGCCCTTGAAGTCGATGCCGCCCCGCACCCCGAAGCCGAACAGGCCGATGCGGGTCCCGCCCGTTCCCGCGGAGCTCTTGGGCGGGACGAACTGCTGCGCCGCCGCGTCCGTCGGCGCGAGCGGACTCGCGGCAGCGACCACCCCGAGCAACGCGATCCCCGCAATGCGCATCGGTTCCCCCCCCCCGGTCAGCGGTGCGCCGCGGCCCGTGCGGCCGCGCGCCCGTAGTCCCACGTTGCATACACCGCGATCGCCGCGGTCGCCCACGCCAGCCGCCGTCCCAGCGGCGAGCCCGCGATACAGGCCACGAGCGTGAGTATCTGCGCCACCGTCACGGCCTTGCCACCGGCGCGGGCCGGGAGCGCCACCGGGCGCCGCAACAGCCACGTGCCGAGGAACCCGAGCACGGCGAGGATGTCCCGCAGCAACACGCCCAGGACCTCGTACCACTCGAGCAGGCCGCGACTCGCCACCGTCAGGAACGCAGTCGCCGCGAACGCCTTGTCGGCCACCGGGTCGAGCACCGCCCCCACACGCGATCCGCCGAAGCGTCGCGCCAAGATGCCGTCCACGAAGTCCGTCGCCGCGGCGACGCCCACGATGACGAGCTGCCAGAGCGGGCCGGGCGCGAACGGAAACAGCGCCGCGAGCGGAAGGCGAAGCGCCGTCACGACATCCGCCCACGTGCCCCACGGTTTCACTTGCCCGTGCCTCCCCGCCGCCGTACTTTCACTCGGTGGACCTGAAGCTGCTGAAGCAGGCGGCCATCTTCCAAGACCTCGACGAGGGTGAGTTGGCCCGCGTCGCGGAGGTGTGCCGCGAACAGAAGTTCACAGTCGGCCAATCCGTCTTCAAGGAAGGCGAGCCGGGCAACCGCCTGTTCCTCATCTCGGAGGGCGAGGTCCGGATCTCCCGAACCATCCCCGGATCGGGCGAAGAGGCGCTCGCCGTCCTGAAGCCCGGCTCCTGCTTCGGCGAGATGTCGATCTTCGACCGCTCGGAACGCTCGACGGACGCGATCGCCAACATCTCCTGCACCCTGATCACGATCTCTCGCTCCGATTTCGAACTGCTGCTCGACTTCAACCGCGACATCGCCTACAAGGTGCTCTGGTCGGTCGTGCGGCTCCTGTCCGCGCGGCTCCGGGTGACGAACGACAACCTGCGGTCGTTCCTCGCCATGTCCATGTTCTAGGTGGTGACCGCGGTCATTCCGTGCGGCGGCCGAGGCACCCGCATGGTGCCCGTCGCCGGCGACCTCCCCAAAGAGTTGCTTCCCGTGGCCGGCAAGCCCGTGCTCCAGTGGACCCTGGAGGAGGCGGCGGCGGCCGGCATCGAACGCGTCGTGGTCGTCACCAGCCCCGAGAAACCCCAGATCGCGCAGTTCCTGTCCGGCCGTCCGACCGTCCGACCTTCCGTGAGCATCGTCGTTCAGCCCCGGCCGCGCGGGCTTGGCGACGCGATCGCCTGCGCCCGCGCCGCAAGCGGCGACGGTGCCATCGCCGTGCTGCTCCCCGACAACCTCTTCACGACGCGCGAGCCCGCCATCGCGCCGGTGCTCGCCGCCCACCGGCGCACGGGCCTGCCGTGCGTGTTGTTGGCCGAGCTGCGCGGGTCGGACGTGACCACCACAGGCGCGACGGCGCGCGTGCACGGCCGGGCCCGCACCGACGGGCTGTGGGACGTGCTGGCCGTCACGGATAAGGGAGGCACCGACCGCTCTCCCCTTACCCCGATCGGCCGCATGGTGTTCGACCCCGGCGTGTTCGACCGGCTGGAGCGGGTCCGCGCGCGCCTCGCCCCGGGCGCCGAGCTCGACGACGTGCCGCTCCTACAGGAGCTGGCGATCGAACGCCGACTCGTGGGGGTACCACTCGCCGGCGCGTTTTTCGATGTCGGCGTCCCCGACGGATACCGGGAAGCCCTGGCTGCGCTAACCTAAGGGGTTTTACACTTCATGCCACTCATGCAACGTTCCCGTTGCGCCACTCCGCTCGCATCCCTCGCGCTCGCGCTCGCCGCCGCGTGCGGGGTGAGCGATCCCGGGGCCAGCCCGCGCGTCGTGATCGACCCGATCCTCGACTCGCTCTTCGTGGGGGACACGCTGGCGGCGCGCGCGGTCCGCTACTTCGACACGCGCGGGGACTCCCAGGCCACCGGCCCCGTCCGCTGGGCCAGCTCCGATACGGCGCTGCTGCGCGTCGACAGCGTCACCGGCGTGGCGATCGGGCGGCGGCCGGGCGCGGCGCTGCTGTCGGCCCGGGCCAACGGGATCACGGGCACCGCGCTGCTGGTCGTGTCGCGCGTCGTGGACGTCGCCCTGCTGCTCGACACGATCTTCCTGATGCCGGGTGACACCTTCACCGTGCCCGTCGAAGTGCAGGTCAAAGGAGGCACGCCGGCGACGGTGTGGTTCCGCACGCCGCCCAACCCATTCCACACCGTCGACTCCACCACGGGGCGCGACACAGCACTCGTGTCCGGCCCGGCGCAGCCGTTCTACGTCTTCGCCGCCGTGGGCTCCGACACCGCGGCCGACAGCGGCGCCACCGAGGTCGTCCAGCTCAGCGACACCGCGGGCGGCAAAGGGTTCTTCACCGTACTCGGCACCGTGATCGAACGAAGCGGCGCGGGCGCCCGGGCGGTCAATTATCGGCGCCAGGGAGACACCGTGACGTTCCGCGTATCGCTCCCAGTCGTCGTGAATGGCGTGGCGGTCGAGAACATCGTGATCACGTTGCGAGACTCGGTCGGCGCGGCGGGAGCGTTCCCCATCGATTCGATCTCGCCCGCCGAAGCGTTTGGAGCCGGCTCGAACTTCGTTTGCCGGCCCAAGCGTCCGTGGGCGTTGTGGTCCATCCAGACGGCGCCCCCGCTGCGCGGCCTGTCGCGGCCGGGCGGCGCCATCACGATCACGCGCGTCGTGACCATCGCGCACGGTCGGGCCGTGAGCGGCCGGTTTGCGTTCTCCGGGCAGCGCAACGACCTCTACCGCGATTCGCTGGCCACCCTGCCGATCCGCGGCACCTTCGTCGCGCCGCTCATCGCCGACAACTCGCGGACGTGCGGTTAGTGACGTTCGCCCACGTGTTCGCGGACCTGGGCGGCGTGCCACCCGACCGCCTGAGCGACGGGAAAGCCTTGGCCGGCCTGATGCTCGCCGCCGCGAACGCCGCCGGGTTGAACGCCGTCACCCCGCCGGCCATCACGTCCGGCCCCAAGAACGTGGGGGTGGCGTTGATGTGTCATGGGGGTCACATCGTCCTGCACGCCGTGCCGGACGAAGGGCTCTGCTTCGCCGACGTCGCGGGAATCGGCGGCACGCACCCGCAGCGCGGACTGGACGTGATCATCAAACGGCTGGGCGCGCGCGAGGTACGGACCGATGCGCGGCAGCGCGGCCCCGTCACGAGAACCCACAACCCGGAGCGGTCATGAACGCATTGGCGCCGTACGCCGCGTTTTTCATGCGGCTGGCAGTGGGAGGGGTGTTCCTGAGCCGCGGCCTGGACCGGATCCAAAGCGGCATCCCGAGCCTGTCCTTGGGCACGCTCCTGCTCCTGCTGGTGATCGCGATCGAGACGGTCGGAGCGGTGTGCGTGCTGCTCGGGATGTGGACCCGGCTGTGGGCCACCGCGATGGCGGTGTTCATGACGGTGACGATCTTGGCCAACAAGCTGCCGCATCACGCCAACTTCGCGCTGGAGGCTCTGCTGCTCGCCGGCGCCGTCACCCTCATGGCGCTGGGCGATGGGCCCCTGTCGATCGGGATCCGATTCAAGAAGACGGCCTAATGCAGGATTCTTAGCACTCCCGCATCGGCGCCGGCCCGGAGGAAGCTCTCCGGGTCGCCGGCCGGGATGACGAGGCCGGTCTGCTTGCGCCACCGCTTGGCGCTCGCCTCCATGTACTGCTCCAGCGACCCGCCGGCCCATTCGGCGGCGTCGTCCTTCATTTGCCGCACGATCTCCTCCCACGTGCCCACGTAGGTCGCGCCGGACGGGATGCTCACGCGGTGCACCTCGGCGCTCACACCCGTGCCGCGGGTGCGCATCCCCTGAAGCTCGGTGAGCAGCGTGCCGAACAGCTCGATCTGCCGGGGATCCCGCACCTGGCCGTCCGGCCCCATGGCTTCGATCTCCGCGAGCAGCAGGTCGTCGGGCTCCGCGTCGCCGGTGAGGTCGCTCAGCCGGTCGTGCCACGGCACCAGCTCGGGGTCGTCCTCGGGCAGGCGGTAGACGCTCTTCTTGAGCTCGATCAGCCGCCAGATGGCGAGGGCGTCGTAATGCTCGTCGGGGTCGGTGCGCTCGAGGTGGAACAACGCCGCTTCGTATTCGCCGCGGTCGTACAGCAGGTTGGCGAGGTAGACGCGCGCTTCGCCGAGGCTGGGATCGAGCTCGAGGGCGCGGCGCAGCCAGTGCAGGCTGTTGCCCTCGTCCGCCAGGCGGTGCGCGGCGTAGCCCGCGCATGACGCGGCCTCCGCCGAGTCGGGGTGGGCGGTGAGCGCGATTTCGAAGAAGCGCCGTGCCTGGTCGAGCACGCCCTCCCGGAACAGCGCCCGCCCGAGCTGCAGCATCAGGTCGTGGTCGCCCTCGAAGCCGAGGGCCAGGATGCGCTCGAAACAGCCGATGGCGCCGGCGCGCTCCCCAAACTTGAGGAGCACTTCGCCCAGCCCGGCGAGGGCGTCCTCGTGGTCGGCGTCGAGACCCCGCGCTTCCTCGAAGGCACGTCGCGCCCAGGCAAACTCCTCGCGGGCGAGGCGCGCATAGCCCATCCCTACGTACAACTCCACGGCATGGGGATAGAGCGCCAAGCCCTCGCGCAGGCTGTCTATGGCGTCGTCGTACTGTCCTTCGTTGTAGAGCTGATGTGCACGTTCGTCGTATTCGTCGGAGCTGAGAAACGGATCCGACATCGAACGGGACCCTCCGGGAAGGTTGTGCTATGATACGAAACACGGGGCGGTTACACAAGCGACCGGCGGCCGCTATGTTGACCGCCGATGACCTCCGCCATCGCTCCGCTGACGGACGGCTCGGTGACCGCGCCGCCCGGTTTCACCGCCGCCGCGGCGCACGCCGGCCTGAAAGCAGACGGCGGCCTAGATGTCGCGCTTGTCGTGAGCACGGCGAGTTGCGCGACCGCGGGCGTCTTCACGCGCAACGCGGTGCGCGCCGCGCCCGTGGTCTACGATGCCGATCTGCTCGGCGAGAGACCCGGCCGCATTCGGGCCGTCGCGATGAACGCGCGGGTCGCGAACGCCTGCACGGGCCCCGAGGGGCTCGAGGCGGCGCGCGCCATGGCGCGCGCGGCCGAGGAGGCGGCGGGGCTGCCGCCGCGCACCGCCCTCGTGCTGTCGACCGGCGTCATCGGCGTGCCGCTGCCCGTGGATAAAGTGGCGGCCGGGCTGCGGGAGGCCGCCTCCCGCCTCTCCCCGGATGGCGGCATCGACGCCGCCCGGGCGATCATGACCACCGACACGCGCCCCAAGCACTGCGCTCTGCGGCTCGAGACTCCCGCGGGCGCCATCACGGTCGGCGGGATGGCCAAGGGCGCCGGGATGATTCATCCCGACATGGCCACACTGCTGGGCGTGCTCACGACCGACGCCGTCTCCGAACCCAGCGTGCTCGGGCCGTTCCTGAAGCGCGTCGCCGACCGAACCTTCAACGCCATCTCAGTGGACGGCGACACCAGCACCAATGACACCGTCCTTCTCCTCGCCAACGGCGTCTCGGGAATCGACCCGGCGCGCGACGGGGCCACGTGGAAGCTGTTCGAGGAGGCGGTGACCGAAGTGGCGCGCACGCTGGCGCTGGCGGTCGTGCAGGACGGCGAAGGGGCGACCAAGCTCCTGGAGATCCACGTCGTGGGGGCGCAGACCGAGGCTCTCGCGCGGGAAGTGGGCCGGGCCATTGCGCGCTCCACTCTCGTCAAGACGGCGATCTATGGGGCGGACCCCAATTGGGGGCGCGTCCTCGCCGCCGCCGGCGCCGCGGGCGTACCGATCACCCCCGACCGCTTGGGTCTCCATGCGGCCACCGATGGCGAGTGGCTGACGCTCGCCACGGCGGGGGCGACGGCGCATCCCGATCCTCAGCGCGCCCGCGCCATCTTCCAGCAAAAAACCATCCGCCTCCGGCTCGACCTTGGGGTCGGGCGCGCGGAGGCGGTGGTGTGGACCTGCGACTTGTCGCCGGACTACGTCCGGATCAACTCCGACTACACGTCCTGACTACGGCTTGACGGAGTCGCGGCGCGCCGTCGTGTCGCGGCGCGCGGCCGTGCCCTTCGGCTTGAGCTTCGACGCACGCCGCGTGCGGTGCGCCTTGGTCTTGCTCGTGTCCGCGCGCTGCATCGCCTGCACCCGAACCGGCTTGGCCGGCGTCTGCGCCGGTTGCGGCGCGGGCTGTTGCGCCAGCGCGAGCGTGGGGGCGGCGGCGAGTGCGAGGGTGAGCAGGGTCTTGCGAAGCATGGTGTGGCCTCGTGTTGGGGTCGTCCCTACGACCTCGGCCCCGGCCGGCGCGTCACAGCGCGGGGCCGGGGTGGCGGAACTTCGGGGACGTTGGGGAGCATCTCCCGCACGCGCACCAACGCCTCCCCCGGCGCGCAGCCCCGCTGCAGCTCGTGTGACGCCGCGGCAGCGACGTCGAGGAGGCGCACCCCGCGCAACCCCTCACGCTGCGCGGTCAACAGCAGATCCGCCGCCGAGTCGGGCGGGAATCCGCGCGCTACCAGGTCCGCCGCGGCGTGCAGCACCGGCCCGGCCGGCTCGGGGGGGGGGGGGGGGGCCGCCCCGAGCAGCCGCTCCACCAGCGCCGGGCTCAAGCCCCGGGCCAGCGCCGCGCTCACGGCCGCGACATCGCCCGGGGTCACGGCACGAGCCGGCGCGGCGCGGACCAGGATCGCCCGCGCGTCCCGCAGCTGCGTCAAGCCGCGCCGCACGCCGTTGACCAGGCGATCGGCCGCAATCCCCTTCACGCCGCCCTCGAGCGCCTTTTGTAGCAGGGGCTCGGTGGGCAGGCCCTCCGACCCGGCCTGCGTGACGAGCGAGTCGATCGCCGGCAGCGCCGCGGCGGGGACGCGATCCTCCAGGCGGGCCCGCACGCTCTGGGCCGAGACAGCCGAAGCATGAGACGCCGCGAGGACGAGGGCGAGGCCGAGCGCGGGCCTCACGGACCCACCGCCGGCCGCACGATCAGCAGCGCATTCTCGCGGCCGAAGCCGTCGTCCACGTAGCGGCCTGCCAGGGGATCGGCCACCCAACGCTCACCGTCCACCACGAACATGTACTCGTGCTGGCCGGCGGGGAGCACCACGGCGCCGTGCCAGATGCCGTCGTGATGCTCGTCGCTCAGCGGGAGGGCGCCGCGCCTCCAGTCGTTGAACGACCCGACGACTTCGACCGACCGCGCGCCGGGAAAGTGACCCACGAACTGCGCGACACCCTCTTCGGCGCCCGGCGCGACGGACTCCGCCAGCGGCAGGAAGACGACCGCCGCGAGCGCCGCGGCGATGGCCAGGGTCCAGGCGGGACGGAGGCGCAGGGTGACGGCGCGGGGTTGCGCGAACCAGCGGGCGACCCGTCGCGCCACACCGTCCTCGAACGCAAGGGCCGCTGACGCCGGTGCGGGTAAGCGGCGGACCTCCGCCATGACGCGTTCGGCGACGCTCGCGGGCGGCGTGTGGCTCAGCAGTTGGGCCGCGCCCACCAGGCGTGCGTAGGCCTCTCGCAGCTCGGCAGGCAGCGTGGCCGGGTCGCGCTCGCCGTCGAGCGCTTCCTGCAAACGCCGATCGATGGATGTCATACCCGTTCCTCCAGCGCCGCGAGCAGCGCTTCGCGCGCGCGATGCACCCGCATCTTCAGGGTGGGAATTCGGGAACCGGTCGCGGCAGCCATCTCTTCGTAACTCATCCCCTCAACGTGCTTCAGCACGAATGCCTCGCGTTTCTCGGGTGACAGCGCGGCGAGGGCGCGCTCCACCAGGGCGACTTGCTCGCCGCGCTCGAGCACCTCCCAGGTGTCGGCGGGGTCGGCGATCGGCGGGACGTCCTCGAGCGGAACTTCGCCCGTCCGCCGGCGGGCGAGGTGGCTGTGGCAACGGTTCCCGGTGATGCGGTACAACCAGCTCCGCAGGCGCGCCGGGTTGCGGCATTGCGCCAGGTGGCGGTAGGCGCGCACCAAACTCTCCGCCACGGCGTCGGCGGCGGCGTCGGAGCTCCCGAGCATGCGCGTGGCGAAACGCAGCAGGCCCGGCTCGTAGCGCTGGATGATGATGCCGAACGCTTCCCCGTCGCCGCCCACGACACGGGCGACCACCTCGACGTCCGACGAACGATCGCTCACTGCGAGGGAGACCCGCGCCTGGCGGGTTTGGTCACGGCGCGCGGTTGGCGAGGACTTCGCGGGCGGCGCCCAGGAACGTGGCGGCGCGAACGCCGGCGCCGGTCACGCCACCGGCGAACGCTTCGAGCGCGCTTTCGGCGCGGCGACGGTAGGCCACGTTACCGGTCACCTCCGCCAGGCGCAGCAAGACGCGGGCGGCCCAGGCGTTCGCGCCGGGGAGGATGTCGTCGAACACCTGCTGGGTGCGGTCGGCGAGCGCGGGAGCGGCGGGGTCGGCCGCAGCGGCGTCGTAATAGCCGCCCAGCGGGTCCGCGTAACTGGCCTCGAGGGTCGCCGCGATGTCGCGGGCCACCTCGAGGTAGCGCGCCTGGCCCGCCCCCCCCCCCCCCCCCCCCCCCCCCCCCCCCCCCGCCCCCCCGCCCCCCCCCCCCCCCCCCCCAGCCCCCCCCCCCCCGCCCCACGCGCGCGCCGCCCCCCCCCCCCCCCC
>Ga0210382_10000069_pt1 | contig 41644 bp, 38 predicted proteins | sample PLMedo_FD_155452 | JGI IMG/M metagenome (GOLD analysis project Ga0210382, IMG submission 155452) | Groundwater sediment microbial communities from an aquifer in East River, Colorado, USA - PLM0_60_coex redo | ecosystem: Environmental > Terrestrial > Soil > Riparian zone | place: USA: East... | reverse complement strand
CGACGGGCGGCGGGGGCTGCTGCAAAGCCGCCGGTTTTGCGGCGGGGGCTTTTGCCGCCTGCTCGAGCACGTCGCCCTTGGTGACGCGTCCGTCGCGGCCAGTGCCAGGGATCTTCGAGGTGTCGATGCCCTGCTCTGCCGCGATTTTCCGGGCGGCGGGCATCACCGCAGGGGCGGTTTTGGCTTTTTCGGGAGGAGATTTTTTCTCGGAAGGCGGGGCTGCGGCGGCCTTCGCCTCGGTATCAATCTGCGCGATGACGTCGCCCGAGGTTACCGGGTCGCGGCTCTGCTTCAGGATCTTGACCAGCACGCCGTCGGAGGGCGCCGGCAGCTCGAGCACCACCTTGTCGGTCTCGATGTCGATCAGGTTCTCGTCGCGCGAGACCGGCTCGCCTTCCTTCTTGTGCCAGTCGAGCAGCGTCGCCTCGGCGACCGACTCCGACAGCTGCGGCACCTTCACTTCGATGATCATCGTTGCTCCCGTTTGATTTTTCCCCGGCTTCCGCTGAGCTTCCGCCGAGTTGCGAAAAACCAGCGCGTAACGCGCCGGGTTGGGAAACCGGGTCTATTTGAATTTACCGAAGGCTTGTTCCACTAGCGCTTTCTGCGCCTCGTTGTGCCGCGCCATGTAGCCGCTCGCGGGTGATGCGGACGGCGGACGGCCTGCATAGCAGAGCTTCTGGTCGTCGCGCATGTTCTCGCGCAGATAGTGGCCGCTCTGGTACCACGCGCCCTGGTTCTGCGGCTCCTCCTGGCACCACACGACTTCGCTCGCCCCCGGATAGCGCTTCATCTCGGCTTCGAACTGCTTGTGGGGAAACGGGTAGAGCTGCTCCAGGCGAATCACCGCCACATCCGTTTTCTGCAGCTCTTTTCGCTTCGCGATGAGGTCATAGTAGACCTTTCCGCAGCAGGCGATGACCCGCTTCACGTCCTTCGCCTCGAGCGGCTCGACCTCCGGGATCACCGTCTGGAACGAGCCGCTGGCGAGCTCGTGTATCGAGGCCGAGGCCTCCTTCTTGCGCAGCAGCGACTTCGGCGTCATCACCACCAGCGGCTTCCTGAACGGCCGCAGCATCTGGCGCCTGACGAGGTGGAAGATCTGCGCCGCGGTCGTCGGCACGCAGACCTGCATGTTGTGCTCGGCGCACAGCTGCAGGTAACGCTCGAGCCGCGCAGAGCTGTGCTCGGGCCCTTGTCCTTCATAGCCGTGCGGCAGGAACTGGGTCAGGCCGCAGACGCGGCCCCACTTGGTCTCGCCCGAGCTGATGAACTGATCCATCACCACCTGGGCGCCGTTGGCGAAGTCGCCGAACTGCGCTTCCCAGATCACCAGCGCGTTCGGTTCCGCGGTCGAGAACCCGTATTCGAACCCCAGGACCGCTTCTTCCGACAGCACCGAGTCGATGACCACGAAGTCGCCCTGGTCCTTGGAGATGTTCTGCAGCGGGATGTAGCTGCCCTCGTCCCAGCGCTCGCGCTCCTGGTCGTGCAAGACCGCGTGCCGATGAGCGAAGGTGCCGCGTGCCGAGTCCTGCCCGGAGAGCCTCACGTCGTAGCCGCTTGCCAGCAGCGACGCGTAGGCGAGCGTCTCGGCCATGCCCCAGTCGACCGGCAGCTTGCCCTCGGCCATCTGCTTGCGGCTTTCGATCACGCGCAGCACCGTCGGGTGTACTTTGAAGCCTTCAGGCACGGCCGTAAGTCTTTCTGCCAACCTTTGCAGTTCCGCCAGCGGAACCTGCGTGTCGGCGGCGTCGGTCCACTTCGAGTTGAGGAACGGCGCCCAGTCGACCGCAAACTTGCTCTTGAAGTTGGAGAGCACCGGGCTGACCGTCTGCTGGCCGGCGTCGAGCATGGCGCGGTATTGCTTGATCAGCGCCTCGGGCTCCTCGGGCGCGATCACGCCCTGCGCGAGCAGCTTGTCGGCGTAGAGCTTGCGCGTGCCCGGATGCTGCATGATCTTCTTGTACATCAGCGGCTGCGTGATCGACGGCTCGTCCTGCTCGTTGTGGCCGAGCTTGCGGAAGCAGACGATGTCGATCACCACGTCCTTGTGGAACTTCTGGCGGAAATCGAGCGCCAGCTGGGTGATGAACAGCACCGCCTCCGGATCGTCACCGTTGACGTGGAAGATCGGCGCCTCGACCATTTTCGCCACGTCGGTGCAGTAGATGGTCGAGCGCGTGTCGCGCGGATCGGAGGTGGTGAAGCCGATCTGGTTGTTGATGATGATATGCACGGTGCCGCCGGTGCCGAAGCCGCGCGTGCCCGACAGGTTCAGCGTCTCCATCACCACGCCCTGCGCCGCGAACGCGGCGTCGCCGTGCAGGAGAACGGGCATCACCTGGTCGCCGGTCTTGTCGTCGCGCCGGCGCTGGCGCGCCCGCACCGAGCCCTCGACCACCGGGTCCACGATCTCCAGGTGGGAGGGGTTGAACGCGAGCGAGATGTGCACCGGGCCGCCGGGCGTCGAGATGTCCGAGGAGAACCCGTTGTGGTATTTCACGTCTCCGGAGGGCAGCTCGGAAGCTTGCTTGCCCTCGAACTCGAGGAACAGGTCCTTCGGCATCCTGCCCAGCACGTTGACCAGCACGTTGAGCCGCCCGCGGTGCGCCATGCCGATCACCATCTCCTGCACGCCGTTGCCGCCGGCGCGCTGGATCAGCTCGTCGATCGACGGGATCAGGCTCTCGCCGCCCTCCAGCGAGAAGCGCTTCTGGCCGACGTAGCGGGTATGCAGGTAGCGCTCGAGCTGCTCCGCCTCGGTGAGCTTCTGCAGCAGGCGCTTCTTCTGCTCGGGCGGGAAGTCCGGCGTGGCGCGCAGCGGCTCGATGCGCTCCTGGATCCAATGCCGCTGCGCGCGCTCGCTGACGAACATGTACTCGAAACCGATATTGCGGCAGTAAGTGTCGCGTAACGCCTGCAGCAGATTTCTCAAGGACGTCCGGTCCAGGCCCACGAACGACCCGGCGTTCACGGTCTGATCGAGATCCGCCTCGCTGAGATCGTAGAACCCCGGCTCGAGCTCCGGGATGCTGGGCCGCGGCATGCGCTTGAGCGGATCGACCGTCGCCCAGCGCGAGCCGGCGATACGGTATGCGGTCACCAGCAGCAGCGCCGCGACCTGCAGCCGCTCCGGCGTCACCGGCTCCGCCGGCAGGGTCCTCGCCTGCCCTCCCAGCTGGCCGGCTTTCGCGCGCTGCACGAAGGATTCGACCACCGGCGCGTGCGCCACATCCTTGGCGGCGCTTCCGGGCAGCACCTGCATGCGGTCGAAGTACTCGCGCCATTCCTCGGGGACGGACTGCGGGTTCACCAGGTACTTCTCGTACAGGTCCTCGATGAAGGTCGCGTTGGCGCCGTACAGGTACGAGTTGTCGAGGAACTGGCGCATCACGGTTGCCATGGCTTATCTCTTGTCGATCGGCTTGACGTCGCGCTTGGTCGGGCCCTGGTAGAGCTGGCGCGGGCGCCCGATCTTGTACTCGGGATCCGAGATCATTTCCTGCCACTGCGCGATCCAGCCCACGGTGCGAGCGAGCGAGAAGATGCAGGTGAACATGGCGACCGGGATGCCGAGCGCGCGCTGCACGATGCCCGAGTAGAAGTCGACGTTCGGGTAGAGCTTGCGGCTGACGAAATAGTCGTCCTCGAGCGCGATCTTCTCGAGCGCGATGGCGAGCTTGAACAGGCGATCGTCGCGCAGCCCGAGCTCGTTCAGCACCTCGTGGCAGGTTTCGCGCATCAATTTCGCGCGCGGGTCGTAGTTCTTGTACACGCGGTGGCCGAAGCCCATCAGGCGCACGCCTGAATTCTTGTCCTTCACCTTCCTGATGAACTCGGAGACCTTCGAGACGTCGCCGATCTCCTCCAGCATCTGCAGAGCGGCCTCGTTCGCGCCGCCGTGCGCCGGCCCCCAAAGCGAGGCGATGCCGGCGGCGATGCAGGCGTACGGGTTCGCGCCCGAGGAGCCGCAGAGGCGCACCGTCGAGGTCGAGGCGTTCTGCTCGTGGTCCGCGTGCAGCAGGAAGATGCGGTCCATCGCGCGCACCAGCACGTCGTTGACCTTGTACTCCTCGGCCGGCACGGCGAACATCATGCGCATGAAATTGGCCGTGTACGACAGGTCGTTGCGCGGGTAGATGAACGGCTGTCCCACCGAGTACTTGTGCGACATGGCGACGATGGTCGGCATCTTCGCGATCAGCCGGAACGCCGAGATGGTGCGGTGCTGCGAATTGCTGATATCGAGCGCGTCGTGGTAGAAGGCCGACAGCGCTCCCACTACCCCGACCATCACCGCCATCGGGTGCGCGTCGCGCCGGAACCCCTGGTACAGCCGCGCCAGCTGCTCGTGCACCATCGTGTGATGCGTGACGATGCCGACGAATTCGTTCTTCTGCTTGCGGTTGGGCAGCTCGCCGTTCAGCAGGAGATAGCACACCTCGAGGAAGTCGCAGTGCTGCGCGAGCTGCTCGATCGGGTAGCCGCGGTACAGCAGCACGCCGGCGTCGCCGTCGATGAAAGTGATCGCCGAGCTGCAGCTCGCCGTCGACAGGTAGCCCGGATCGTAGGTGAACATTCCCGATCTTGCGTACAGTGTGCGGATGTCGATCACCTCGGGCCCCATGCTGCCAGTGAGCACCGGGAATTCCAGGGCGCGGCCATCGGGCAGCTTGACGGTCGTCATCTTTTCCATGGTCGTTAACCTCTAGGCAGCGCGCAGCCGCGCCACGGTCTCGTGCAGGTGAAAGGCATACTGGTCGCTGCGGCCGCAGACGATGTCCCACAGGTCGTTGTCAGGCAGGTCGAGCAGCTCTGAAAGCCTCTCGTCCTGTGGATTTGTTTTCATGTACCTCTCAAGAACCAGATCGAGCTCGAGCAGGCCCCGGCGGCACTTCCACTTCAGTCGGTTCCTGTCGACGCAATTCATCATACCGCGCGCTTGACGAGGAGCTCCTTGATCTTGTTGATGGCGCGCGTCGGATTCAGGTTCTTGGGGCACGCGTCGACGCAATTCATGATGGTGTGGCAGCGGAACAGGCGGTAGGGATCCTCGAGGTTGTCGAGGCGCTCGGACGTCGCCTGGTCGCGGGTGTCGGCGATGAACCGATAGGCTTGCAACAGCCCGGCAGGGCCGACGAACTTGTCGGGGTTCCACCAGAACGACGGGCAAGAGGTCGAGCAGCAGGCGCACAGGATGCACTCGTAGAGGCCGTCGAGCTCCTCTCGCTCCTGCGGCGACTGCAGCCGCTCGCGCTCGGGCGGCGGATCGTTGTTGATCACGTAGGGCTTGATCGAGTGGTACTGCTTGAAGAACTGCGTCATGTCGACGATCAGGTCACGGATCACCGGCAGCCCCGGCAGCGGGCGCAGCGTGACGTGCTGCGGCAGGTCGGCGACCCTGGTGATGCAGGCCAGCCCGTTCTTGCCGTTGATGTTCATCGCATCCGAGCCGCACACGCCTTCGCGGCAGGAGCGCCGGAACGACAGCGAATCGTCCTGCACCTTTGCCCTCACGAGGACATCGAGCAGCATCCGGTCGGAGGCCTCCGGCGTGACCTCGTAGTCCTTCATGTAAGGACGCTCGTCCTGGTCCGGGTCGAAGCGGTAAATGGAGAGTTTCATCAGTAGGTGCGTACCTTGGGTTCCATCGTTTCAACCGACAGCGGCCTGAGGTGCACCGGCTTGTAGTCCAGCCGGTTGCCTTCCTTGAACCAGAGCGTGTGCTTCATCCAGTTCTGGTCGTCGCGCTCGGGAAAGTCGGCTCTCGCGTGCGCGCCGCGGCTCTCCTTGCGCGCTTCCGCCGACACCGCCGTCGCCAGCGCGGTCTCGACCAGGTTTTCCAGCTCCATGGCTTCGACTCGCGCGGTATTGAACACCTTCGATTTGTCGTGGATGAAAATTCTCTGCGCGCGGCCCGCGATCTCGTTCATCTTGCGCACTCCGTCGGCCAGGTCGTCCGGAAAGCGGAACACCCCGCAATGCGCCTGCATCGCGCGGCGCAGGTCGTTAAGGACGTCGGCCACGCGCTCGCCGGAATTCGCCGCGTCGAGCCGCGCGAGGCGCGCGCGGGTGGCCTCGCCTGCTTCCTTCGGCAGGTTGCGGTGCGGTCTCGGCTGCGCATGGATGTCCTTGAGCATCTGCTCGCCCGAGGACTTGCCGAACACCAGCAGGTCGAGCAGGGAGTTGGTGCCGAGGCGGTTGGCGCCGTGAACCGAGACGCAGGAGCATTCGCCCGCGGCGAACAGGCCCGGGACGATGGCCTCCTTGCTTGCGCCTTCGGGCGCCACCACCTGCCCCATGTAATTCGTCGGGATGCCGCCCATCTGATAATGCACTGTCGGCGCCACCGGGATCGGATCGCGGATCGGATCGGCGTTGGCGAACTTGATCGCGATCTCGCGGATGCCCGGCAGCCGATGCTGGATCAGTTCCGGGCCGAGATGATCGAGCTTGAGCAGCAGGTAGTCGCCCTCGGGACCGCAGCCGCGGCCCTCCTTGATCTCGGTGATCATGGCGCGCGACACCACGTCGCGGCTCGCCAGGTCCTTGGCGTTCGGCGCATAGCGCTCCATGAACCGCTCGCCGTTCTTGTTGACCAGATAGCCGCCCTCGCCGCGTACTCCCTCGGTGATGAGGACTCCGGCGCCCGCCACGCCGCTGGGGTGGAATTGCCAGAATTCCATATCCTCCAGCGGCAGCCCGGCGCGCGCGGTCATCCCCAGGCCGTCGCCGGTGTTGATGAAGGCGTTGGTCGTCGCCGAGTAGATGCGGCCGGCGCCGCCGGTCGCCAGGAGCACCGCTTTCGCCTGCAGCAGATAGAGCTCGCCGGTTTCCATCTCGAGGGCGGTGACGCCGATGACGGCTCCGTCCTGCGGGTCGCGCACCAGGTCGAGCGCCATCCATTCGATGAAGAACTGCGTGTTGGCGCGCACATTCTGCTGATACAGCGTGTGCAGCATCGCGTGCCCGGTGCGGTCGGCCGCCGCGCACGCGCGCATCGCCATCTTCGGGCTGCCGTAGTTCTGGGTATGGCCGCCGAACGGGCGCTGATAGATCTTGCCGTTCTCGAGGCGGTCGAAGGGCATGCCCATGTGCTCGAGCTCGACCACCACCTCGATGGCGCGGCGGCACATGTATTCGATCGCGTCCTGATCGCCGAGGTAGTCGGAGCCCTTGACGGTGTCGTACATGTGCCAGTGCCAGTGGTCCTCGGTCGAATTGGCGAGCGGCGCGGCGATTCCGCCCTGTGCCGCCACGGTGTGCGAGCGCGTCGGGAAGACCTTCGAGAGCACCGCGACCTTGAGCTCCTGGCGCGCGAGCTCCAGCGCGGCGCGCATGCCCGAGCCCCCCGCTCCGACCACGAGCGCGTCGAATTTGCGGACCGGGATCATCGCCAGAGAACCTGCACGGCCCAGCCGAGGTACCAGGCGAGCAGGAGCACCGTCAGCACCTGCAAGGCGAGCCGCAGCCCGTCCGGCTTGACGTAGTCCATCCAGATGTCGCGCATGCCGACCCAGGCGTGCCAGGCCAGGCTCGCGGCGAAGAGCAGCGTCGCGACGCGCATCCAGCCGTTCGCGAACAGCTCCTGCCACTCGGCGTAATCGAACGGCCCCTCTTCGAGCAGCACGAAGCCGAGGATCAGGGTGTAGACCGCCATCATCACCGCGGTGATGCGCTGCGCGAGCCAGCTGCTCATGCCGTAGTGCGCGCCGACGATGACGCGGTTCACCATAGGCGGTATCCGAAGTACGCCGTGAGCGCGAGGCTCACCACGAGCACCAGCGCGGCGCTGCGGCGCGCCGCCTGCAGCTCGATGCCCTGGTTGATATCCAGGAGAAGAAAGCGAATGCCGGCGCAGAAATGATGGCAATACGCCCAGATGAAGACCAGCAGCCCCGCCTTCGCGGGAGGCGACTGCAGATAGTGGTCCTTGATGTGGTTGAAGCCTTCCTCGGAGGCGAGGCTCTGGTCGAGCAGATAGAGCAGCCATGCCGCCAGCGGAAAGACGAGCAGCGCGCCGGAGATGCGGTGAAGGATCGAGACCTTGCCCGGCAGGGGCAAACGGATCTGGAAGAGAAGCGCGGCAAGACTCAGGTACTTCGGACGTCGTCTCTTCAGCGCCGCATTCGCCATTGGAGTCTTGTAATTATAACGCTGCAGTGCAATAACTCCGCCTGGGTCGCTGCGGTACCATCGCTCCGCAACCCTCCTCCGGAGCATACATGCCCAAAGTCCCCGTACGCGTCGCCGTGACTGGCGCCGCCGGCCAGATCGGCTACTCGCTGCTGTTCCGCATCGCCGCGGGCGAGATGCTGGGGAGGGACCAGCCGATGACCCTGCAGATGCTCGAGATCCCGGACGAGAAGGCGCAGAAGGCGCTGAAGGGCGTGATGATGGAGCTTGACGACTGCGCCTTTCCCCTGCTCCAGGGCATGTCCGCCGCCGCCGAGCCGGAGGTCGCGTTCCGCGATGTCGACATCGCGCTGCTGGTCGGCGCGCGCCCGCGCGGTCCCGGCATGGAGCGCAAGGACCTGCTCGAGGCGAACGGCAGGATTTTCGCGCCGCAGGGCCGCGCGCTCGACAAGGTCGCCAAGCGGGACGTGAAAGTTCTGGTCGTCGGCAACCCGGCGAACACCAATTGCCTCATCGCGATGAAAAATGCGCCGGGCCTGAAGCCGGCGCAATTCACCGGCATGATGCGCCTCGACCATAACAGGGCCGTGTCGCAGACAGCGCACAAGGTGGCGAAGCCCGTCAGCGCGATTCGAAAAGTCACCGTCTGGGGAAACCACTCGGCGACCCAGTACCCGGACATCTTCCAGGCCGAAGCCGACGGCAAGAAGGTCTGGCCGATGATCAACGACCAGCGCTGGCTCGAGCAGACCTTCATTCCCGCCATCCAGAAGCGCGGTGCCGCGATCATCGACGCGCGCGGGCTGTCCTCGGCGGCGAGCGCGGCCAACGCGGCCATCGACCACGTGCGCGACTGGATCGGCGGCACGCGCGAGGGCGACTGGGTGACGATGGGCATCGCCGCCGACGGCAGCTACGGCATCCCGGAAGGCGTGATCTACGGCTACCCGGCGACCAGCAAAGACGGCAGGTGCTCGATCGTCAAGGGCATCGAGATTTCGGAATTCAGCCGCAAAAGAATGGACGCGACTCTGCGGGAGCTCCACGAAGAGCGCGACAGCGTCAAGCATCTGCTATGAGCGCCGGGGCGAAATTCAGGCAGGCGCTGGCCGAGGAAAAACCCCTGCAGGTGATCGGCACCGTCTGCGCCTATCACGCCGTGATGGCGAAGCGCGCCGGCTACCGAGCGATCTATCTTTCCGGCGCCGGCGTCGCCGCCAGCTCGCTCGGCATGCCCGACCTCGGCATCTCCAACCTCGACGACGTGCTCACCGACGTCCGGCGCATCACCGACGTGTGCGACCTGCCGCTGCTGGTGGACGTCGACACCGGCTTCGGCGTCAGCGCGTTCAACATCGCGCGCACCACCCGCTCGCTCATCAAGGCCGGCGCCGCGGCGATGCATATCGAGGACCAGGTCGGCGCCAAGCGCTGCGGCCACCGTCCCGGCAAGGAGCTCGTCAGCGGCGAGGAAATGGCCGACCGCGTCAAGGCGGCGGTCGACGCGCGGACCGATCCCTCCTTCGTCGTCATGGCGCGCACCGATGCGCTCGCAAACGAGGGCCTGGATGCCGCAATTTCCCGTGCGGTGAAATACGTGGAAGCGGGCGCCGACATGATCTTCCCGGAGGCGATCACCGAGCTGGCGATGTACCGCAGGTTCGCCGCCGCGGTGAAGGTGCCGATCCTCGCCAACATCACCGAGTTCGGAGCCACGCCGCTCTACACCGTGGCCGAGCTGCGCTCGGCGGACGTGGCCATCGCGCTCTATCCATTGACCGCGTTCCGCGCCATGAACCAGGCGGCGCTCAGGGTTTTTGAAGCCGTGCGCCGCGACGGCTCGCAAAAAGCCCTGCTTCCGGAAATGCAAACCCGGGAAGAGCTGTACGAGTTCCTCAACTATCACTCTTACGAAAAGAAGCTGGATGAGCTGTTCTCCAGAGGCAAAGCCCGCTAAGCCCAAGAAGTCGGTCGCCCTGTCCGGGGTCGCCGCCGGGAACACCGCCCTGTGCACCGTCGGGCGCACCGGCAACGACCTGCACTACCGCGGCTACGACATCCTCGACTTCGCCGATAAGGCCGAATTCGAGGAGATTGCCTACCTGCTGGTGCACGAGAAGCTTCCCACGCGTGGCGAACTCACGGCTTACAAGAAAAAGCTTCAATCGCTCCGCACGCTGCCGCGCGAGCTGCGGGCAGCGTTGGAAAACATTCCCAGCAGCGCGCACCCCATGGACGTGATGCGCACCGGCGTATCGGTGCTCGGCACGCTGGAGCCGGAGAAGGCGGATCACGGCACCGCCGGCGCGCGCGATATCGCCGACCGGCTGATGGCTTCGCTGGGCTCGATGCTGCTCTACTGGCATCACTTCAGCCATCAGCGCAAGCGCATCGAGACCGAGACCGACGACGATTCCATCGGCGGCCATTTTCTGAATCTCCTGCACGGGAAAAAACCCAGCGCGGAATGGGTGCGCGCGATGCACACTTCGCTCATCCTCTACGCCGAGCACGAATTCAACGCCAGCACCTTCACCTGCCGCGTCATCGCCGGCACCGGCTCCGACCTGTACAGCGCGATCTGCGGCGGCATCGGCGCCCTGCGCGGCCCGAAGCACGGCGGCGCCAACGAGTTCTCCTACGAAGTCCTGTCCAGATATTCCGATCCAAACGAAGCGGAAGCCGATATCGTGCGCCGCGTGCGGGCGAAGGAGATCGTCATCGGCTTCGGCCATCCGGTGTACACCACCGGCGATCCGCGCAACGAGGTCATCAAGGCCGTGGCGCGGTGGCTCTCGAAGAGCGCGGGAAACACCAAGCTGTTCGACATCGCCGAGCGGCTCGAGCAGGTGATGTGGCGCGAGAAGAAGATGTTCGCCAACCTCGACTGGTTCAGCGCGGTCTCCTATCACATGCTCGGCGTGCCCACGGCGATGTTCACGCCGATCTTCGTCATCTCGCGCGCGAGCGGCTGGTCGGCGCACGTCATCGAGCAGCGCGTCGACGGCAAGATCATCCGCCCGGGCGCCAATTACACCGGCCCGGAAAACCTGCAGTGGATTCCACTCGAGAAGCGGTGAACATGTACGAGTCTGATCTGACAAAGTTCATAAGACAGTTCCTGGCCGAGCATCCCGAAGAGGTCGAATCGCAGAAACAGGGGCGCGCGATCTGGTGGGACAAGAAGCCGGGCGAGCGCGCGCCAGTGCCGCCGATGCGCCATGCGCCGAAGGCCGGGGGCAGCGAGTACACGTTCGAGCCGCTCGACGAGGCTGACCTCTGATGTCGGCCTTCCTCTCGAACGTCCGGCCGAAGCCCGACAAGGTGCTGACGCTCATCGCGGACTACGCGACCAAGTTCGACGTCAAAAGCCGGCAGGCCTACGAAACGGCGCGCTATTGCCTGATCGACACGCTGGGCTGCGCTCTGGAGGCGCTCGAGTACCCGGCGTGCACCAAGCTCCTCGGGCCGATCGTGCCCGGGCCCATCGTGCCCAACGGCGCGAAGGTGCCTGGAACGCGCTACCAGCTCGACCCGGTGCAGGCGGCGTTCAATATCGGCGCCATGATCCGCTGGCTCGATTTCAACGATACCTGGCTCGCCGCCGAGTGGGGCCATCCGTCGGATAACCTCGGCGCGATTCTGGCGGTCGCGGATTGGCTGTCGAGAAACAAGAAGCAGCCCCTGTTGGTCAAGGACGTGCTGACGGCGATGATCAAGGCGCACGAGATCCAGGGAGTGATCGCCCTGGAGAACAGCTTCAACCGCGTCGGTCTCGATCATGTCGTGCTGGTCAAGGTCGCCTCCGCCGCGGTGGTCGCCCCCCTGCTCGGCTGCACCTACGAGCAGGTGGTCAACGCGGTGTCGCAGGCGTGGGTCGACGGCCAGGCGCTGCGCACCTACCGCCACGCGCCGAACACCGGCTCGCGCAAGAGCTGGGCCGCGGGCGATGCTGCTTCGCGGGCGGTACGGCTCGCGCTCATCTCCAGGACCGGCGAAATGGGCTACCCGTCGGTGCTCACCGCCAGGACCTGGGGCTTCTACGACGTGCTCTTCAAGGGCAGGCCATTCAAGTTCCAGCGGCCTTTCGGCAGCTACGTGATGGAGAACGTGCTGTTCAAGATCTCGTATCCGGCGGAATTCCACGCGCAGACCGCGGTCGAATGCGCCATGAAGGTCTTTCAGGAAATGAAGAAACTGGGGAAAACCACTACCGACATCAAAGCCATCAGGATCCGGACTCATGAGGCCGCGATCCGGATCATCGACAAGAAAGGGCCGCTCGCGAATCCGGCCGACCGCGACCACTGCATCCAGTACATGGTCGCGGTGCCGCTGATCTTCGGCCGCCTGACGGCCGCGGACTACGAGGACGAAGTGGCCGCCGATCCCAGAATAGATGCGCTGAGAAAGAAAATCACCTGCGTGGAGGACAAGCGCTTCACCCGCGACTACCACGACCCGAAGAAGCGCTCGATCGCCAACGCGCTCACGGTCGAGTTCAGGGACGGCAGCAAGCTAAAGGAAGTGGTCTGCGAGTACCCGATCGGCCACCGGCGCCGCCGCAAGGAAGGCATGCCGATCCTGGTGGAGAAATTCAAGAGCAATCTCGCGCGGCGCTTCCCGCCGGAGCAGCAGAGGGCTATTCTTGATCTGTGCATGGATGCCGGCCGGCTCGAGAAGATGCCGGTCAATGAATTCGTCGACTTGTTCGTCATATGAGCGCCGACCTCGAACGCCGGATCGCCGAGCTGTCGGAAGAGATCCGCAACTATCCGACGCCGATCGCCCGCTGCGACGAGCAGCTCGCGGCGCTGCTGGAAGAGCGCGCGCGACTTTTAAATGAATTGAAAAAGCACGATGGAGACGTCAATGCCGCATAACCTGCACAACACCCTGCAGAGCTTCAAGCACGGCAAGCTCTACTCGCTGCCGATGCTCGGTAAAGCGCTGAATCTGAAGCTCGAAAGGCTCCCGGTATCGATCCGCATCGTGCTCGAGTCGGTGCTCAGGAATTGCGACGGCAAGAAGGTCACGCAGGCGCACGTGCGCCAGCTCGCCGGCTGGCAGCCCAACGCCAAGCGCACCGACGAGATCCCCTTCGTGCTGGCGCGCATCGTGCTGCAGGACTTCACCGGCGTGCCGCTGCTCTGCGACCTCGCCGCGATGCGCGGCGTGGCGCAGAAGATGGGCAAGGACCCGAAGCTGATCGAGCCGCTGGTGCCGGTCGACCTGGTGGTGGACCACTCGGTGCAGATCGATCACTACGGCACGAAGAACGCGCTCGATCTGAACCAGAAGCTCGAATTCAAGCGCAACGAGGAGCGCTACCAGTTCATGAAGTGGGGCATGCAGGCCTTCGACACCTTCAAGGTGGTGCCGCCGGGCATCGGCATCGTGCACCAGGTCAACCTCGAGCACCTGGCCCCCGGCGTGCACAAGTCGAAGGACGGCGTGTGCTACCCGGACACGCTGGTCGGCACCGACAGCCATACGACGATGATCAACGGCATCGGCGTCGTCGGCTGGGGCGTCGGCGGCATCGAGGCCGAGGCCGGGATGCTCGGCCAGCCGGTGTACATCCTGACGCCCGATGTGGTCGGGGTTCACCTGAAGGGAAAATTGCATCCGGCCTGCACGGCGACCGACCTCGTGCTCACCGTCACCGAGATGCTGCGCAAGGCGAAAGTGGTCGGCAAGTTCGTCGAGTTCTTCGGCGAAGGCACCGAGTCGCTCTCGGTCACCGACCGTGCCACGCTGGGCAACATGGCGCCCGAGTACGGCGCGACCATGGGGTTTTTCCCGGTGGACGGCCGCACGCTGGAATATTTCCGCGGCACCGGGCGCAGCGACGAAGCGGTGGACGCGCTCGCCAGCTACTACAAGGCGCAGGGCCTTTTCGGCATCCCGAAGAAGGGCGCCATCGACTATTCGGAAGAGCTCGAGCTCGACCTGTCGAGCGTCTATCCGTCGCTCGCCGGCCCGAAGCGCCCGCAAGATCGCATCGATCTCGACAAGGTCAAGGACAGCTTTGCACGGCTGTTCTCCAGGCCCGTGGCCGAGAATGGGTTTGCGAAAAAGCCTGAGGAGCTCCAGAGAAGCTACAGGACGTTCGACGGCAAGGAGCTCAAGCACGGCGACGTGCTGATCGCGGCGATCACCTCCTGCACCAATACCTCGAACCCCGGCGTCCTGCTCGCAGCGGGTCTGCTGGCGAAGAAGGCGGTCGAGCGCGGCCTGACGGTCAGGCCGCACATCAAGACGTCGCTCGCGCCGGGCTCGCGCGTGGTCACCGAATACCTCGGCAAGGCCGGGCTGCTGCCCTACCTCGAAAAACTGGGCTTCAACCTCGCCGCGTATGGCTGCACCACGTGCATCGGCAATTCCGGGCCGCTTGCGCAGCCGATCGAGGAGGCGATCGTCAAGAACGACATGGTGTGCGCCGCGGTGCTCTCGGGCAATCGCAACTTCGAAGCGCGCATTCATCCGAACATCCGCGCCAACTTCCTCGCCTCGCCGCCGCTGGTGGTGGCGTATGCGCTTGCCGGCTCCATGCTGGTGGACTTCAAGACTCAACCGCTCGGCAAGGGAACCGACGGGAAAGACGTGTACATCGGCCACATCTGGCCGACCCAGGAGGAGATCGCCGCCCTGATGAAGCTGGCGATGGATCCGGCGACCTTCCGCCGCCTGTACTCGAACCTGGCCGAGACCAATCCGCTGTGGAAAAAGATCTCGGCGCCCGCCGGGCAGGTGTACAGCTGGCCGAAGTCGACCTACATCGCCGAGCCGCCGTTCTTCCGCGATTTCTCGATGGCGCCCGGACAGCCCGGCGACATCTCGGGGGCCAAGATCCTCGGCATCTTCGGCGACTCGGTGACCACCGACCACATCTCCCCGGCCGGCTCGATCAAGCCCACCTCCCCGGCCGGCATCTACCTGCAGGAGCACGACGTCGCGGTCGCCGACTTCAACAGCTATGGCGCGCGCCGCGGCAACCACGAGGTGATGATGCGCGGCACCTTCGCCAACGTGCGGATCAAGAATTTGATGCTGGCGGGCACCGAAGGCGGAGTGACTCTATATAAAAACGAGAAGCTTCCAATCTACGACGCCGCCATGCGCTACATCGCCGACGGCACGCCGACCGTAGTGTTCGGCGGCGAGGAGTACGGCACCGGATCGTCGCGCGACTGGGCGGCGAAGGGCACGCAGCTCCTCGGCGTCAAGGCGGTGATCGCGCGCAGCTTCGAGCGCATCCACCGCTCCAACCTGGTCGGCATGGGCGTGCTGCCGCTGCAGTTCACCGGCAACGACTCGGCGCAGTCTCTCGGCCTGAAGGGCGACGAGACCATCGACGTGGTCCTGCCCGCGGAAATCGCGCCGCAGCAGGATCTCTCTCTGGCGATCCGGCGCTCAGACGGGAGCGAGTCTCGCATCACCGTAAGATCCAGGATCGACACCGCGATCGAGGTCGACTACTACAAGCACGGCGGGATCCTGCCCTTCGTGCTGCGCGAGCTGATGTCGACCGAAAGACCGGCGAAGGCGAAGGCGGCCTAGCGAGACCTCATGCCAACCACGTGGATTGTCGCGGCCGACTCGAGCCGAGCCAGGATCCTGCGGGTCGTGGGCCGCGAGCACCGGCTCGTCGAAATCCAGGACTTCGTCAACCCCAAGGGCCGCATGGACGAGCGCGAGCTGATCACCGACGCCCATCCGCGCCAGGAGACCACCGCGGTCGAGCATGAGACCGAGCTTTTCGCCAAGCAGATCGACCGGTACCTCGACAAGGCGCGCGTCAAGGGGCTATTCGACAAGCTCCACCTAGTAGCGCCGCCGAAGTTCCTCGGTCTGCTCAGGCACAATCTCGGCAAGGAAACCGCGAAGCGCGTCGCCGAGGAGATCGACAAGGACCTGTCCTGGTTGGACGTCCGGGAGCTCGAGAAGTACGTCGTGCCGGGAAAAGCGCGCGAGCGCTGAGGCCTTACTTGCCGGCGCTCAGGCCGGCGAGATAGTCGGCCAGGACCTGGATGTCCTGGTCCGAGAGCGCCTGCGCGGCCGAGGTCATGTTGCCGTCGATGTCGGCGCGCGTGCCCGCCTTGAAGCCCTTGAGCTGCGCGAGCAGATAGTCCGGCTGCTGCCCCGCCAGCCGCGGAATGTGCTGCTGCCCCAGCAGCTCGGGCCCGTGGCACTGCACGCAGTGGAACTTGTGCGCGAGAGCGGGTGCCGCGGCGGCGTTTTCCGGGGCAGTGCGGTGCTTGGGCGGCGCGGGCCTTTCGGCGGCGAAATATTCCGCCAGGTCGTTCAGGTCGCCATTGGAAAGACCCGCGGCGATCGGCGACATCTGCGCGTCCTTGCGGTTGCCTTCACGGAACAGGAACAGCTCGGTGGCGACAAACTGCGCCGGCTGGCCGGCGATCGAGGGCACTGCAGGGTTCACCGAATTGCCCGCCGGGCCGTGGCAGGCGGCACACACCTCGGCCTTGCGCCGGCCGGCTTCGCGATCGGCCGCGGCGAGGCTCGCCGCACCGAGCGCCAGCGCGGCGAATGCGATCGCCGCGCCGCGCCGGGTGGCCGAAGCAGCCGTCACTTCCCGTAGCTGACCCGATACAGAATGCCGTTGTAGTCGTCGGAAACGAGCAACGCGCCGTCGCGCATCACCAGCACGTCGACCGGGCGGCCCCACATCGGCGGATCGCCCTTCTCGTCCTGCAGAAAGCCCGTCAGGAAGGGCGTCGACTTGATGACCTTGCCCTTGTCGTTGACCACCACGCGCGTCACGTTATAGCCCTGCTTGGTGCTGCGGTTCCACGAGCCGTGCATGGCGATGAAGATATTGTTCCGGTATTCGGCCGGGAACATCTTGCCGGTGTAGAACTTCATGCCCAGGGGCGCGATGTGCGCGCCGAGCTTGAGCGCCGGCGGGGCGAATTCCGAGCACGACCGGTTCTTCCCGTAGTCGGGGTCGAGCGTGTCGCCCTGATGGCAGAAGGGATAGCCGAAATGAGCTCCCTTGCTCGTGACCCGGTGAAGCGTGTCGTTCGGCGACTCTTCGCCCAGCCAGTCGCGCCCGTGGTTGGTGAACCACAGCTCCTTGGTCCTGGGATTCCAGTCGAAGCCGACCGAGTTGCGCACGCCCAGGGCGACGTTCTCGAGCACGCCCTTGCCGGGATCCACGCGCATGATCGAGGCTTGCATGTAGTTCGGCATCACGATGTTGCCCGGGGCGCCGATGTTGAAGTAGAGCTTCCCGTCCGGCCCCATCGCGAGGTACTTCCAGAAGTGCCCCGGCTGCTGGCTCGGATCGAGGCCCTCGACCACCACCTTGCCTTCGCCCGGATTGTCGAGCTTGCCTTCGATGCCGTCGTAGCGCGTGATCTTGTCGCGCTCCGCGACAAACAGGGTTCCCCGGCTGAAGGCGATGCCGTTCGGTGCGTTGAGGCCCTTGAGAATGGTCTTCACCTCGCGCGTGCCGCCGCGGTCCACGACGGCGTACACGCTCTTCGACAGGCGGTTGCTCACGAACACCGTGCCTTTTTCGCCGCGCGCGAGCGAGCGCGCCTCGGGAATGCCTTCGGCCCAGACTTCGACCTTGAAGCCGGCCGGGACCTTCAGCTTGTCGGTCGGCAGGTCCTTCGCCGCCCGCCCGGTCAGGTTCGGCGCGAACGGGTGGAGCGTCGACTCGCCCATCGCGGGCGGCTTGCCCTGCTGCCAGGGCGGTGGCGGCGCTGCGGCGGGCTTGTCCTGGGCCTGGGCAACGGTGAATACGGCCATGACCGCGGCAGCAACGGCGACGTCTCTCATGTTTTTGTCTCCTCGGTAGGAAGCATTATTAGAACTGAAGGCTTGCCTGGATGCCAATAGTCATGTTGCGGCGCGGCGAAGGCTCGTAGAAGCGTCTGTTCGTCTCGTTGACGATCACCGAGCCCACATAGTTGCGGTCGGTCAGATTGTCGATGCGCGCGAACTCCGTAATGCGCCACCCGCGGCCCTGCTGTATGACGCCGGCCATCAGGTTAAGGGTCGTATAGGCGTCCGCGAACTCCGAATTGGGGTCGTTGACCGCGACGCGAGATTTGTAGAGCGCCTCGAGCTGCGCATAAAACGGCTCGGTGCGATAGCGCAGCTCGCCGTAGAGCACGCTCTTCGGCACTCCAGGCAGGAAGCTACCGGCCGGCACGTTGACCGGCGTGTTCGCGGTATTCAGGACCGTTGTAAAACTTTCACGGAACGTGGCCTTCAGGTACGTATAGGCGAGGCGCGCTTCGAGGGGCCCCGTGAGCAGCGTCTCCGCGCCGAGCTCGAAGCCTTTGCGGTCGGTGTGACCGACGTTCTTGAACGAAGCCCGCCCGCTCATGTTCTGGTCTACCACGATCTCGTTCTCGTTCACTATCTTGAACAGCGCAGCATTGAGGCGCACCCAGCCTGGAACGAGGCTCTTCACGCCGAACTCGCCGTGGCGGCTGCGGCTCGCGTCGAGACCGAAATTGAGCCCGCTCTGGCCGGGACCGCGGTTCGCGAGCTCGACGAACGTCGGCGTCTCGAAACCGCGCCCGAGGTTTCCATAAAGGCTGGTGCGCGGGTTCAGCTTGAAGACCAGGCCGCCCACGGGAGTGGTGCCGCGGTAAGACTTGGCCCCGCTGTCGTCGCCGTTGGACAGAAAGGAATCCCTGGAGCGGAACTGCACGGTCGTCGCGCGCACCCCGGCGTGCGCCGCCCAGCTCTCGGCGAATTTCCATTCGCCCTGCGCGAACAGGCCGGTCGTCGATACGTCGTTGCGTTCGTCTCGCTTCAATGCGCCGGCGACGCCGAAGTTGTTGATGAAGCCCTTGCGGCGCTCTTCCATCGTCTCGTATTCGAGCCCCGCGGACAGGCGCACCCCCGCAAGCTGCGTGAAATAGCGCAACGCTGCGCCGCCATAGTCGCGATCGAGATTCACCACGCCGCCCGAGTGTGTCGACACCATTTGGGCGCCGAGCGGGATGGCGAGATACTGCTCCACAAAGCGCTGCCCGCCGTAGACGGTCGCTTGAAGGTTGTTGGCCGGATCGAGCCGATGGTTCAGCGTAAGGCCGAGCTGGTCCTGCGTTATTGTCTTGCGCGTGTTGAACTGGATGGCCTGCGGCGTGACCTGCCGCGGATCCTGCTGCAACTGGGTGCGATCGAGCCCCAACGGGTCCTGGGTTTGCGGTTGGCGCAGCGTGTTGGCCACCAGCGCGAAGGAGGTGTCGGGGCTGAGCTCGTATTTCAGCTTGCCATTGACGTGATCGCGGTTCGCCTCGCTGTGCTGCCGGTAACCTTCGGTATGGAAGTGCGACGCATCGACTATGCCGTTGAGCGCTCCCCATTGGCCGCCGAACTTCGCCGCTTCGCGCCAGGTGCCGTAGCTGCCGAGCATCAGGCCCGCCTCAGCGGTCGGGATCGGCGGGCCGTCCTCCGTCTCGATGCTGATCACGCCTCCTGCCGCGTTGCCGTAAAGGCTTGAGAACGGCCCGCGCAGCACCTCGATGCGCTGCGCCGAGCCGAGCGCGAAAGTCGCCGCCTGCCCCTGGCCGTCAGGCATGGTTGCCGGAATGCCGTCGGCGATCAGGCGGATGCCGCGCACGCCGAAGGTCGAGCGCGCGCCGAAGCCGCGCGAGGAGATCTGCAGGTCCTGGGCGTAGTTCTGCCGGTTCTGCACCACGATGCCCGGCACACGGCCGAGGCTCTCCGACAGATTCACCTGCGGCCGGCCTTCGCGAATCTCGTCGGCGTAGATCCGGTCGACCGACGCCGGGATTTCCAGGCTCGGCTGCGGCTGGCGCGTCGCCGTGATCACCACGACGTCGTCCTGCGCCACGGCGCAGGCCGGCGCCATGGCGAGCAGCATGGCCGCGACCCTCCTCCCCTTTCTCATGGGTGATAGGCTACATGCAATGAAGCATTTTTTGCTAGCGGTCGTGTTTCTGTTTCAGCTCACCGCCTGGGCTCAACCGGACGCGGCGCTGCTGGCCGAGCTGCGGCGCGGCGGCTACGTGCTCTACATCCGGCACACTTCGACCGACTTCGGCCAGAATGACGCGAAAATGACGGGCTACGAGGACTGCGCGAACCAGCGCAACCTCACCGACAAAGGCCGGGAGGAGGCGCGTGCGCTGGGCGAACACATCAAGCGGCTCAAAATTCCGATCGGCAGGGTATTCGCAAGCCCCTTCTGCCGAACCATGGAAACCGCGCGGCTCGCCTTTGACAAGGCGCAGCCGATGCAGGAAGCGCGCGGCGGCCCTTCGCGCACCGATGATCCCAAGCGCTACGACGGTCTGCGAAAACTGTTGGCCAGCCAACCTTCTCCCGGCACCAATACAGTCATTTCCAGCCATGGAAACCCGTTCCATGCCGTCGCCGGCCCGCCGTACCTCGCTGAAGGCGAGGTCGCCGTGGTCCGGCCGCAGGGCGATTCAGCTTTCGCCATCGTCGGCCGGATCCGCCTGCAGGATTGGGAGCTTCTCCAGTAATCGGCGGTCGCGCTTCGTCGGCCGGCCTTTCAGCGCCGCGGCCGGCTCCGTGCCCCAGCGGCGAAGATCCATGCGGCGCTCGCGCTCCGCGCGGCTCGCTGCGTGTTCCTCGTACAGTTTTCTTGCTTCTTCGGCCGGCCCGCGCTTCTCGGACAGGTTCTTGACGGTAACGCTCCAGTCAAAAGACTCTCTTTTGACCGAAACTCCATCGCCAACTCTGATTTCCAGCGCCGGCTTAACGCGCTCGCCGTTTACTTTGACGCGCCCCGCGGCGACCGCCTGCTGGGCGCGGCTGCGCGTCTTGAAGAAGCGCGCCGCCCACAGCCACTTGTCCAAACGGGTCACGCCTTGGCGAGGACTCCAACCGGGCAGGACACGCCGGTGCCGCCGAGGCCGCAATAGCCCGCGGGGTTCTTGGCGAGATACTGCTGGTGATAGTCCTCGGCGTAGTAGAACTCGGGGGCCTCGCGGATCTCGGTGCTAATTGCGCCGTATCCTGCCTTTTTCAGGGATTCCTGAAAATGATCACGTGAAGAAAGCGCGGCTTTCAACTGCTCCGGACCATATGTATAGATGGCCGAGCGATACTGCGTGCCGGCGTCGTTACCCTGGCGCATGCCCTGCGTCGGGTCGTGCCCTTCCCAGAAGACCTTGAGAAGCTGGTCGTACGTCAGTTTTCTCGGATCGAACACCACCTGCACGACTTCGGCGTGGTTGGTGAGGCCCGAGCAGACTTCCTCGTAGCTCGGATTCTTCGTCTCCCCGCCCGCATAGCCGACGGCGGTCGAGTACACGCCGGGCGTCTTCCAGAACAGGCGCTCGGCGCCCCAGAAGCAGCCCATGCCGAAAACGACGCGCTGCATGCCTTCTGGAAACGGCGGCTTGAGCGCATTGCCATTCACGAAATGCCTCGCGGGCACCTGCATCGGCGCCGAGCGGCCGGGTAGCGCGCTTTGCGACGGCAGCAGCTGGGACGTCTTCTTCATGAACGAGAACATTTGCATGACTCCTCGAAAACGTGGTCTGTCCCTGTTTTCCCTAGAATAGCACCATGCGTATTTGCGTCTACGGTGCCGGCGCCGTCGGTGGTTTGATCGCGGCGTGGCTGTTCCGTTCCAAGCACGACGTCTCGGTGGTCGCGCGCGGCGCCCAGCTCGAGGCCATTCGCGGCGATGGGCTGCGCGTGCGCTCTAGCGCCGGCGGCGAGTTCTACACCGCGCGGCCGCGCGCCGAGAGCGACCCGGCCCGGCTCGGCCCCCAGGATTACGTGATCGTCGCCGTCAAGGCCCAGAGCCTCGCCGGGGTCGCCGAGCGGATCGGTCCGTTGGTCGGCGCGGACACCTCGATCCTTACAGCGATGAACGGCGTGCCGTGGTGGTTTTTCGACCGCTTGAAATTCGGCAACGGCCGCGAGCGCCTGGAGTCGCTCGATCCCGGCGGCAAGCTCTCGCGCGCCATGCCGACCGGGCGCATCGTCGGCTGCGTGATCCACCTCGCCGCCTCGACCCCCGAGCCGGGGCTCATCAGCCACAACATGGGCAAGCGCCTGATCCTCGGCGAGCCCGGCGGCACGAACACCGCCCGCACCACGCGCATCGCCGAGGCGCTGGCCGCGGCCGGATTCGAGGCCGTGACGAGCGAGTTCATCGAAAAGGAATTCTGGGTGAAGCTGCTGGGCAACGTCAGCTTCAATCCGGTGTCGGCGCTGACCATGACGACGGCCGACCGGCTGATCGAGGACCAGGAGATCAAGGCCTACATGGTGCAGATCATTCGCGAAGTGCTGGCCATCGGCCGCGCGGTCGGCGTCGACGCCGACATCGATCCCGAGGCGCGCATCGACATGGCCCGCCACCTCGGCAAGTTCAAGACCTCGATGCTGCAGGACATGGAGGCGGGCAAGCCCCTCGAGATCGACGGCCTGCTGGCGGGCACCCTCGAGATCGCGCAGAAAGCCGGCGTGCACGCGCCGTTCACCGAGAGCCTGTTCGGCCTGATCCGGGTGCGCGCCGCGGCTTCGGGACAATATCGATGATTCTCGTTGCCCCGATGATGGATCTCACCGACCGCCATTGCCGGTACTTCCTCAGGCAGGTCTGCTCGCGCGCCCGGCTCTACACCGAGATGATCACCTGCGGCGCGCTGCTCCACGGCGACGTCGAGCAGCATCTCGCTTTCGATCGCGCGGAGCACCCGGTCGGCCTGCAGCTCGGCGGCAGCGACCCGGAGGATCTCGCCCGCTGCGCGAAGCTCGGCGCGGACTACGGCTACGACGAGATCAACCTCAACATCGGCTGCCCGAGCGAGCGGGTGCAGAAAGGCGCTTTCGGCGCCTGCCTGATGGCCGAGCCGGCGCTGGTCGCGCAGTGCGTCTCGAGAATCAGGCGCGAAGTCGGCATTCCGGTCACGGTGAAGCATCGAACCGGCGTCGACAGGATTGAGGATTACGCCTTTCTCAGGAACTTTGTCGCCACGGTCGCCGCGGCCGGCTGCGGGACCTTCATCGTCCACGCGCGCAATGCCATCCTAAAGGGCCTCTCGCCGAAAGAGAACCGCGAGGTTCCGCCGCTCAAGTACGAGTACGTCTATCGGCTGAAGCAGGACTTTCCGCAGCTCAGAATCGTGATCAACGGCGGCATCACCTCCGGGCAGCAAATCGAGGAGCACCTGGCGCACGTGGACGGGGTAATGCTCGGCCGGGCTGCGTATCACAATCCCTGGCTGCTCGCCGATGCGGGGAAAACGCGCGCAGACGTAGTGCGGCGGATGGCCGGGTACGCGAAAACCGTCGCCTCCCTGCGGCAGGTCACGCGCCACATGCTCGGGCTCTATCACGGCCACCCGCGCGCGAGGCTGTGGCGGCGCCTGCTTTCCGATTCCACCCTGTTAAAGCAGAACCATCCCGGCCTGCTTCTCGATGCGCTGGACGCCGTCGAAAGCCGGGTTATGATTGCCGCCTGAATCGGAGAGCCCCATGGCCGCCAACCTGCAGCTCAAGTCCACCCCCCTGCGCGAGCGCGTCAGCAAGGAAGAGTGGGACGTGCGCGTCGATCTGGCCGCCGCCTATCAGCTCGCGGCGATCTTCAAGTGGACCGACCTCATCTACACGCACTTCTCGGCGCGCGTGCCCGGTTCCGAGGACTTCCTCGTCAATCCCTACGGGCTGATGTTCGACGAGATCACGGCGTCGAACCTGGTGAAGGTGGATCCGCACGGCAAGGTGCTGGACGATCCGACGGGCCTGGGCTACAACGAGGCCGGCTTCGTGATCCACGGCTGCATGCACGAGGCGCGCCCCGAGATCAACTGCGTGCTCCACACCCACACGCGGGCCGGCGTGGCGGTATCGGCGCACAAGTGCGGCCTGCTGCCCATCAGCCAGCACGCGATGATGGTGCAGCAGCAGGTCGCCTACCACGACTACGAGGGCATCGCGCTCGAGATGGATGAGCGCAGCCGCATGGCGCGCGACCTCGGCAAGACCTCCAAGGCGATGATCCTGCGCAACCACGGCCTGCTCACGCTCGGCGAGACCGTGCGCGAGGCGTTCGAGCTGATGTACTACCTCGACTGCGCCTGCCAGATCCAGATCGACGCGATGGCCGGCGGCCTGCACAACGTGCAGCTGATGTCGAAGGAGGCGGCGGACACCGCGGCGCAGCAGTTCAGCCGCGAGAGCCGCCCGGCGCAGCAGAAGGACTGGCCCGCGCTCCTGCGGCTCCTCGATAGAAAGGCAATCCGCTACCAGGACTAGGTAGCGGCAGCGGTTCTGGTTCTTCCCGGCAGCTGCAGCACGGTAAGCATCGCGAGCAGAGTAAAGCCGAAGATCGTGTAGAACACGCCGTGCGGCAGGCTGTGGTCCATCAGCCAGCCATAGAACACCGGCGTCGCGAACGAGCCGACGTCGAGCCCCGAGTACACGAAGCCGTACACCCTGCCGGTTGCGCCCGGCGGCGTCGCGGCGCGCACGATCAGGTCGCGCGATGGATAGGTCAGGCCGACCGCGATGCCGGCCGCCGCCAACGCCGCCGGCAGCGTTGCTCCCGGAATCGCGCCTGCGGCGACGCTGAGCATCACGCACGCCGAGAGCACCATGCCGGCGGCCGCCACGAAGTCGGGACGCGAAGCGCGCGACGCGACGAAGCCGCCGAGGAGCATGCCGCCCGCGGAGCCCACCATGTATGCCGCGACCGCGGTGGACGCCAGGGTGGCGGCGACGCCGAACTGCTCGTTCATCGCCGCGACGCCGAAGCTCATCAGGCCGGTGAGCGCCGCGGCGTGCAGCGCGAAGAACAGGAAGCACGCCACCACTCGCCCTGACAGCAGCACGCGCACGTCGTCCATGAACGGGGTTTTCACCTGGGTGCGCTTTTCATGCACGAAAGCGAGCTGATTCATGTTGAGCAGCAAAAGCAGAAAAACGCCGCAGGCCACCCCTGCGCCGGCAAGCAGCGCCGCATGCCAGTCGAAGAGGCTCGCCAGCGTGGCGCTGAACACCGGCGCGATGGCGAAGCCGAGCGAGCCAGCCACGCCGTGCGCGCTGAAGGCATAGCCGAGCCGCGGCGGGCTCACGCGGCCGTTCAGGATCGAAAAATCGGCCGGATGGAATACGCTGTTGCCCAGGCCGGAGAGGGACGCGCCCAGCAGCAGCAGGCCGGGATCGTGCGCGAGGCTCATAGCCGCCGTGCCGAGGCTCATCAGGGCGATGCCGCCGAGCAGCACGCCGCGGCCGCCGTAGCGGTCGACGACGAATCCGGCGAGAGGCTGGAGCAGCGCCGAGACGGCGTAGAACACCGCCGCCACCATGCCGAGCGTCGCATACGTCACGCCGAGCTCCTCGCGCATCAACGGAAACAGCGGCGGCAGCACGAGCTGCATGAAGTGGCTGGTCGCGTGGCCGAGGGCGACGAGCGAGATGACGAGCGGATCGTTGCGCCTCATGCTTTCAGCCTGTCGAGGAACGCGCTGACGGCCGAAAGCGTCTTCTCCGGCTGATCGCGGAACGGAGCGTGCCCGCAGTCGGTGAGCTTCAGCAGCTCGCAGGGGCCGCCCGCCTGCCGCTCGATCGCGTCGAGCTGCGCCATCGTGCCGTACTCGTCGCCGCGGCCCTGGATCGCCAGCACCGGGCAGCCGATCCGGGGAAGGTATTCGCTGATGTCCCAGCGCCTGAACTCGGGATCGCGCCAGACGTCGGCCCAGCCGTAGAAGGTTTTCCTCACGTCGCGGTGGTAGCGCCCGAGCTTGTCCGGCAGGTCGGTGGCTTCAAAAGTGCGCGCCGCCCCGACGATCGAGCGAATGCAGATCTCTTCGACGAACACGTGCGGCGCCATCGCCACCATGGCCTTCACCTTGTGCCCGGCCCCTGCATGGATCAGGGAAATGGAAGCGCCGTCGGAGTGGCCGACCAGGACGGGATTCTCGACTTTCAGGCAGGCAAGAACTTCGGGCAGGGAAAGCAGGGCTTCGTCGTGCATGAATCTCACGCTGCGTCTGGGCTCCTGCAGCACCTCGGACTGCCCGTAGCCGTAGCGGTCGTAGACGAGCGCGCGGCAGCCGAAGGCTTCAGCCAGCCTTTGCGGGAAGTCGCGCCACTGCCGGATCGAGCCGAGACCTTCGTGCAGAAACACCAGCACCGGCCTGCCGCTCCTCTCTGTCCCGACCCATTCGTACTCGAGCGAGCGGCCCGCCGCCGTTACGCGAGGCATGATCGAGCTTAGCATGCAGGCGATAATCGCCCGCGCATGCGTTTCACTGCCTGGCTCGTGCTCTTCGCCACGCTGCTGCTGTGGTCCGGCAACTGGATCGTCGCGCGCGCGGCGCGCGAGGAGATCGGCCCGGCGCTCGCCACCGTCGGGCGCCTGATCCTGGTGCTGGCGATTCTGCTGCCGTTCACGTTCAGGGGTCTAACCCGCAAGCTCCCCCTGTTGAGACGACGCGATTGGACCGTGCTGGCATTCCTTGGTCTCGCCGGCGGCGGCCCGCACCTCGCGCTGCAATGGCTCGGACTGCACTACACCACGGCGACTAGCGGCATCCTGTACCTTTCCGTCACGCCGATCTTCATCCTGCTGCTCGCCGCGCCGCTCGGCGAGCGCATCCGCCTGGCGCAATGGATCGGCGTGTTGATCTCCTTCAGCGGCGTCGCGACGATCGCCACGCAGGGCAATGTGCATCGGGTCTCCTTCAATATCGGAGACCTGATGGCGATCGCCTCGATGCTGATGTGGGCCGGCTACACCGTGCTGCTGCGCGTGCGGCGCGATATGCTCGACATCGCCGAGCTTCTCACCATGGTGTGCGGATTCGGCCTCGTCTACATGCTTCCCTGGCTGGCATGGGAAATCACGGCTGATGACATGCGGTTGACGGCGCGAGGCGCGCTCGCGGTGCTCTACTCGGGGATCGGCTCGCTGCTCCTCGCGTATGCCGGGTGGAGCTACGTAGTGACGCGCCTCGGCGCGGCCCGGGCCGGCGCGACGCTGCACCTCATGCCGGCGATGGGAGTCGCGCTTTCGGCGCTGTTTCTCGGCGAGCTGCCGAGCTGGTACCACTTCGCCGGCATCGGCCTCATTCTCACAGGGACATGGGTCGCCAGTACCCGGTGAGCTCGAGGTAGCCGCGGCCGACTTCGTTCCTGCCGTCGAAGGCGCGCACCGCGCCTTCCCAGTAGATCGTCCCCGCGCTCGTGCGCGCGTCGAGCTCCTGGTCGTCCATGAGGGGTTCAAGCATCAGTTCTGTATTTCCCTGTCGAACCTTCATGGAAACCGGGTACTGCACGCCTGTGCGAGGCGATTTCCAGAGGCGAACCGGCTCGAACGACACTCCCGGCGGCGCGTAATGCACGCCGCCCTTTTTCCCGCGCATGCGGAACGCCGTCAGCGAGCCGCCGTCGAACAGGTTGATCCCGGTCCAGTCCCAGCCGGCCGCCTCGGGGGCGAGGTAGGCGCTCGACCATTCGTGGTCGAGCCAGGCGGCTCCGTCGATCTGCCTGCCGTTGACGCTGCCGACGACGTGCAGGTGGGGCCGGCTGTAGTAGTAGCTGGCTTCCCCGGGACGGTGACCCTTTCGGCTGAAGCCCGCCTCGCCCTGCAACAAGGGTTGAGCGGAAGTGAAAAACGTCAAGTCCAGGTCGAACTCGCGCGCCGCGATCTGCGAATGGTACGTGTCCCCCTCGAGAACCAGCCGCCAGTCGTCGATCCAGACGCCGGTGCGCTCGGTCTCGGCGTGCGCGAGCGTGAAACCGGCGCGCGCCGCGCGCTCCTCGTGGATCAGGCGGCCGCGCTTCGGGTCGGCGATGGCGGCGTGGGCCACTAATACCTGGCGCGGGTTGAAGCGGCTCGGGTTGTCGGACTGCTCTTGCGGACGCGCGCGGAAGAAGGTGATCTGGAAGCCGATCGGCCCGTCGAGCCAGCCGGTGACGTACCACCACTCGGTGCGGTAGTCGGGATGCGCGCCGTGATCGCGCGGGAACTGCAGGCGATGGTGCGGAACGACGGTGGGATACGCCGCCAGCGCGAGCAGCTTGAGGAAATCCCTTCTTTTCACCAGTCCTCGCGCACCGCTCGAACCGGCCCGATTCCCATCGCTTCTCTCCCGGAAATGATTGCCGTAATGACGGCCAGAAAAATCAACAGCGCTATTAATGCGGCGAGGAGGAGAAAAGGCACATGCAGCTCCATGCTCCAGTTGAACGACTGGCGGTTGACCACGTAGACCAGAACGAGGCTGATGGCTGCTCCGGCCGCCAGGCCGGCGAGCGCGCCGAGGAGCGCGAGCAGCCCGCCTTCCGCGGCGAGCATGGCACGGATCTGCGCACGGGTGAGGCCGAGGTGGCGCAGCATGCCGAACTCGCGCCGCCGCGCGAGCACGATGGCGCCGAGGCTGGACGAGAGCCCGAACAGGCCGACCAGCATCGCCACGGCCTCCATCGCATAAGTGACGGCGAAGCTGCGGTCGAAAATGCGCAGCGACAGCTGCCGGATCTCGCCCGGCGTGCCGAGGTCGATCCCGGCGCTGCCGGGCAGCGCACGGATCGCGTCCATGGCCTGCGCCGGCGTCGCGCCCGGCGCGAGCCACAGCGCCGCGTCGTTCACGCGCCGGTCGCCCGTGAGCGCGGCGTAATCGGCGCGGTCGATGAGAACCGAGCCGTGCTGGCGGGCGTAATCGCGGAACACTCCCGCAACCACCAATGCGATGCTTTGGCCGTTGATGGGCAGCTGGATTTTCTGGCCCGGAGAAAAGCCGTACAGATCGCTGACTGCTTCGCTGATCCACACCGCGGCGGGGTCGCCCGCCCGGCGCAGATACTGCCGGCCAACCTTCGGAAACGCCTTCTCGGCGCGATCGCGCGCGATCAGCACGAGCGGCGGACGAGAGGGATCGAGAAGGATGCGGCCCGAGCGCAGGAAGTCGGCGCGCGCCACCTGCGGCAGCGCGCGCACGCGCTCCTCGAACCCGGGCTCGAGGTAGCCGGTGTCGCCGGCATGGCTGGTGCGGAAGTAGAGCTCCGCCGGAAGCACCGTGTTGAGCCAGTCATCGACCGACTGCCGGAACGACGCCACCATGATCGCCATCGCGGCCATCAGCGAGAAGCTGGCGACGATCGCGGCGAGGCTTACTGCCGCCTGCCCCGGTGCACCGCGCAGCTGGGCGAGCGCGAGCGCGAGGCTGGGCGAGCGCGGCAGCGGCAGCGCCTCGAACACCGCCTGCGAGAGCCTTGGCATGAGCGCGATGCTGCCGATGAGCAGGCAGCCGATGGCCGCGTAGCCGCAGATCGGCAGCCCGCCGAGCGGTCCGAGCTGCGCCAGCGCGCCGCCGGCCAGGATGAAGGCCAGCCCGGGCCAGGGCGACGACAGCCGCGCGAACAGGCGCTGCTCATCGCCCGCCTTCAGCGCCTGTGCCGGCGGCCGGTGCGCCGCGTCGAGCGCCGGAAGCAGCGCTCCGGCTACCGCCACCGCAATTCCGCCGGTGAGATAGACAAATGCAGGGATCAGGGAAAAATCCAGCTTGGGTGAAAGACCCCGGAACACCCCGGCGCCCAGGTCCGCGCCCGACGCGCGCACCGCCGCAAGCGCCAGCGCATAGCCGAGTCCGACGCCTGCCAGGCCGCCGATCGCGCCGAGCGCGGCAGCCTCCAGCAATACGAGCTGCAAAACGCCGCGCCGCCGCAATCCCAGCACCCGCAGCAGCGCATGCTCGCCGCGGCGCCGCGCGACCTGCAGGGCCTGCGCCGAGAACACCAGGAAGCCTCCCGTGAAGAGCGCCACCATGGCGAGCACGTCGAGATTCACGCGGTAGGCGCGCGATGGATAGCTGCTCGCCTGCTCGAGCGCCTGCACCGAAGCCACGTGAACGCCGGGCGGCAGGAGGGCGGCGATGCGCGAGCGCACTGCCTCGCGGTCGGCCCCGCGCTTCAGGCGCACATCGAGGCGGTTCAGCTGGCCGAGGCGCTCGAGCCGCCACTGCGCGGTGGCGATGTCGGTCAGCGCTTCGGCGCCTTTGAGGTCCACGACCCCGCCGACCACCAGCTCGACCGTGCGGTGCCCGACGACCAGCCGCAGCCGATCGCCCTTCACGAGCTCGGCAGCCGCCGCCGAGAGCAGGACCTTGTCGGGCGCCAGCAGCTCCGGCCGCCGCTCGCGCAGCGCATCGATGCCGATCAGCCTGATGGTCCGCTCGGTCCCCGCCAGCCCGGCGTCGAGCTCCAGGCCGGGGCTCACCGAGGCGACGCCGGGTAGCCTGGCGATGGCCGGATAGAGCGACTCCGGAAACCCGCCGCGCCCGCCCCTCACCTCCAGGTCCGCCTCGCCGGCAAGGCCGCGCACCGCCGCGGCGAGCTCGTCCACCGCGGCGCGGTTGACCAGGTACACGCCGTAGCCGAGCGCGACACCGAGGGCGATGCCGAGGACCGAGAGCAGCGCGCGGCCGCGCGGGCGATGAGAGCCAAGCAGCAGCAGGCGCAGCATGCCGCCCACTATAACCATGGATCATTCGGACTACGGCAACGTGACATATTGCGCTGACTGGCGCGACCCAGCGCGCCTAGACTCGCTCCACGAAGTTGCAATCAAGGGGGCGGCCATGAAGAAGACAGGCATTGCGCTCGCTGCGCTGCTGGGCTTCGTTTGCATGCCGCTCGCGGCCTTCGCCGATCCGTCTTTCTACCTCGGCTACACCGGCAAGAAGTGGACAAAGGACTACGGCGTCATCGCCGGCACCTGCGACGCCGCCGCCGTGAGCCAGAGCGTGGCCGCGAAGCAGATAGGCGCGGTGGCGATGATGAGCGGCACCAAAATCCGCCCGCAGCTCGATGATGCCGACCGCGGCTGCTGGGGCCATGCGCTCGAGCTGGCCGTCGTGAAGAACAGCGTGGTATGGACCAACAAGGCGACCGGCGTCAGCTATCGCCTGGTGCCCACGCGCGACTTCCAGCAGACCGAGCGGCCGTGCCGGGAGTTCACCACGCTGATCACCGCCGACGGGCGCCAGCACATGATCCGCGGCGTCGCGTGCCGCCGCGGCGAGGGCGAGTGGGCGCTTAGGATTTAGCCGCAGTAAGCGGGCTCGCCGAGCTCGTTGCCATTCCCCGCCGGTTTGTCACTGCTCTGGCAGCATTTTTCCGCTTGATATCAAATTACTGGAAATTCAAGCGGCTAAGAGGCATCATTGATGTTGGGGACGAGAAGGGAAGGCCCGGACAGTGGCGCAAAAGATGCTGGGGCGTTATCGCATCCTGGGAGAGCTTGGCCGGGGTGCCATGGGGATGGTTTACCGCGCGGTCGATCTCCTCCTTGAGCGCGAGGTTGCGCTGAAGACCCTGCTCCCGGACCTGCCGGAGGACGTGATCGACGAGATCCGCATCCGCTTCTTGCGCGAAGCGCGCTCCGCGGGCCGGCTCAGCCACCCGAACATCGTGACGATTTTCGACGTCGGCCAGGAGGGCGCAACGGCCTACATCGCGATGGAATTGCTCGAAGGCCGCTCGCTGCACGCGATGCTGAAGGACCCCCAGCGCATCGCGTTCCACACCGCCGCCGACATCATTGCCCAGGTCGCCGATGCGCTCGAGCACGCGCACAAGTTCTCGATCGTGCACCGCGACGTCAAGCCGGCCAACGTGGTGGTGGCGCCCTCGGGGCGCGCGAAGCTCACCGATTTCGGCGTGGCCTACATTCCCGCCTCGAACGTGACCCAGACCGGCTCCGCGCTCGGCTCGCCGCGCTACATGGCGCCCGAGCAGGTGCTCGGCCAGCCGATCGATTCGCGCGCCGACCTGTTCTCGCTCGGCGTGGTGCTCTACGAGCTGCTGACCAAGCGCACGCCGTTCGAGTGGCCCGGCGACACCACGGTGTTCGCCCTCATGCAGCGCATCGCCGGCGAGCCGCACCCGCCGCTGCGCCAGATCGATCCGCAGATCCCGGAAGGATTCGACCGCATCATGGACCGCGCGCTCGCGAAGCGGCCGCAGGACCGCTATCAGAAGGCGGCCGAGATGGCGAGCGACCTGCGCAACTACCACAGCCTCGGCGGCGGCACCGAGTTCGCCAAGACGGTTCCCCTCCCGGTCCTGCCGACCGCGGCCGCGGCGGCCGAGGAGCAGAAGGTGCGCAACCAGCTCATTCACGATCTCGACCAGTTCGCGAAGAACTTCGGGGCCCTGGAGAAGGAGCACCTGCGCGCGGAGCAGGAGGAGCGTCTCAAGAAGGAGCAGGCCTGGCGCAACTGGGGCGCCGCCGAGGAGCAGAAGCGCGAGTCCTTCGAGGGCGCCGCGTCGGGGACCGACCCGAAGTGGATGTCGATCACGCGCCGGATGGAGGCGGTCGAGATCATGCGGCAGCAGGCCGCCCTCAAGAAGCAGCAGGCGAACGCAAAGCAGATGGCGATGGCGGCGCTCGACTCCGCGATGCGCGCCGCCCACCAGTACCTGACCGAATTCGGCAAGGAGATGAACGCGCACGAGCCGCATGCGGGCAAGCCCTACGAATTCATTTATCTCGGCAGGCTGCCCTCGGTAACGCTGACCCAGGCAACGGTCAGCAGCCGCATGTTCAAGCTCGCGGCGGACAAGGATCTCTGCGCGCAGATCCGCTTCCATTATCGCGTCCGGGCGGCCGAGCCGCCCAAGGTCATGCTCCTGGGCGAGGACGTCGGCCGCTGCGAGCAGTACCTCAAATCCCTGCGCGTCGCGTTCCAGGTGCGCGCGAACACCGAGGGCAGGGAACGCCCGACGCTGTTCGTCGTGAGCGGCCCCCTGCCCTGCGAGATCAACTTCCGGGCCGATTACGAGGCGGCGACCGCCAGTGTCGAGCTGATCAACGTGCGGCGCTTCGGCCGCGTGACGGTGCGCTTCCCGACGGATGCCTTGAAAGGCGTGGTCGACGACCTGGCGCGCTACGTGCTCGGCGTCGACAACGATTTCAGCCGGCTGCTCGCTAAGGCCTGAGCGCCGACGCCTTCCGGTACTCGGCCAGCTTCTTCTCGAGGTCGCCGTACTCGGCGCAGGGAAGCAGGCAGATTTTCCGCAGGGCCGCGAGGTGCTCCTCGGCCTTGGCGGGGTTGTTGATCATCAGGTAGGCCTCGCCCAGATATTCGTGCGCGCCGCGATGGCGCGGGTCGAGCTGCAGCGCGCGCGAATAGTGCTTGAAGGCGAGCGGCATCTCGCCGAGGTTGCGGTAGGCGTAGCCAAGGTAGTTCTGGAGGTCGGCGTTGCGCGTGTCGCGCAGCGCCGCGGAGGAAAGCAGCCGCACCGCGCCCCGCCAGTCCTTCGCCTCGATCGCCTGCCGGCCGCGCACGTACTCGGGGTCGCCGCTGCCTTCTTCGTCGCCCGGATCAGCGCCCGCGGCAAAGGCGCCGGACAGCAGCAGCGCTAGCGCTGCCCGGCGCAGCAAACTGCTGCTCACTTCGCGCTGGCGAGGTACTGCTTCAGCTCGACGATCTCGGGCCGATCGCCGTCGGCGTCGCGCGTCAATCGCGCAAGCTGCTTGTAATACGTGCTCGCCTTCTTCGCCTGTCCCGAGTCTTGCGCCGCTTTCGCCGCGCCATAGTAGCCGCGCAGCCGGTTCGGCGCGTTCTTCATCGACACCTCGTATTCCTTCAGCGCCGCCGCGGGCTGGCCGTAGCCGCGCAGCATGTCGCCGAGCAGCTCGCGCATCGGATACAGGCGGTTCTCCATGGCGACGTGCTTCTCGCTCGAATCTTCGAGGTCGGCGGCGCCGTGCATGAACTTCAACGCCTCGTCGCGGTTGCCCTGACCGTCCTGCAGCCAGGCGATCGCACCGAGCACCTGGATCTCGACCTGCTCCGCCCAGTACGGCTGGCGGGCTGCGAGAAGTCCTTCGCGCAGCTGCTTCAGCTTGTCGATGTCGGCCTGCGCGGCGGCGGGATCGCCGCTGCGCGCCGCGCCCATGGCGCGGGCGAAATGCGTGATGGCTTCGGCGGCCGGGAACGGCGTGCCGAGGGGCTGCAGCTGCGCCGCGCCCTTCCAGTCCTGACGTTCGAGCGCATAGCGCGCCGGAACCGCGGCGCGCGCGGTATTGCCGGCCGACACCGGCCCGAGGACCTTGCTGATCTTTGCGTTCTCGCCGATCAGCTCGCGCGCCTTCGCGTCCTGGCCGAGCTGCAGGTGGGCGTACTGCATGAAGTCGTAGGAATGCGGCACGCCGACCAGCACGCCGTCGAGCTTGGCTTTCGCCGCGTATTCGCTGGCCACGGCGACCGACTTGATGTTCGAGGCGATCGACTCCTTCCACATGCCGACCATCGAATAGATGTGCGAAGGCATGTGCTGCGCGTGCGACGCCGACGGCGCGATCTTCGCGTACTTGTTCGCCACCGGCACGCCCTTCCTGGCGAGCGGCGCGAAATCGTAGCTGTGGATCAGGTAGTGGGTGATCCCCGGATGGTCGGGATATTTCTTGTTGAGCGGCTCCAGGATGCTGATCGCCTTCAGCAGCGGCGCCATGCCCTTGTGGTCGAAAATCTCGTTGAGCGCCAGCGCGTGGAACACCTTCGCCTCGACGTCGTTCGGATACTTCTTCGACAGCGCCGCCATCGCCTTCTCGTAGTTCCTGGTGCGCGTGTCCTGGTCGACCTTGTCGAAGTCCCTGTAGAACTCCTTGATTGCCGCCAGCCAGTCGCGCTCGCGCTGGGTCTTGGCGCCGATCGCCTCGCCCTTCTCCACCGCATCGAGGCCGCGCTTCAGCGTCGCGGCGTCCCACGGGCCGACCAGCGGATTGGGGCGCGTCGCCACCGCGAGCCCCCAGTAAGAGATCGCGCAGCCCGGATCGGTTTGGGGAATGGCGGCGAACGACTTCAGCGTTTCGGGAAAATCGAACGAATGCAGCTGCGCCAGCGCGCGCTCAAACTCCTTCTGCGCCTGCGGGCTGCACGAAGTCTTGAATAGCACTTTGCCGAACGCTTCCCTCTCGTCGTGAGCCAGCGCGTTCGACGTTGTGAATGCAAATAGAGATAGAACAGCGATCAGCCTGGGTTTCATTGGTAGGTCTCCTCCCCGGAAGACGAGGTCAGTCTACGCCGCCACGAGGGAATTCAACAGGACGGCGCCGTCAAGCCCAAACCGCTGGAAATTCAAGCGGGTAACCGGCATCATGCAGACCGGGGATAAGGAGAAGCCGGGGTTGGACCCAAAGACGCTTGGCCGTTACAGGATCCTGGGAGAGCTGGGGCGCGGCGCGATGGGCGCGGTGTTCCGCGCCATCGATCCGCTGATCGAGCGTGAGGTCGCGCTGAAGACGCTGCTTCCCGAGCTGCCCGAGGAGGTGATGGCCGAGGTGCGGGAGCGCTTCCTGCGCGAAGCGCGCTCCGCCGGCCGGCTCAATCACCCTAACATCGTCATCATCCACGACGTCGGCGAGCAGGACGGCGTCGCCTACATCGCGATGGAGCTGCTCGAGGGCCGCTCGCTGCAGCAGATGCTGAAGGACCCGCAGCGCATCCCGCTGCAGACCACCGCCGACCTGGCCGCGCAGATCGCCGACGCGCTCGAGCACGCGCACAAGTCCTCGATCGTGCACCGCGACGTGAAGCCGGCGAACGTGATGGTCGCGGCCTCGGGGCGCTGCAAGCTGACCGATTTCGGCGTCGCCTACGTGCCCTCCTCGACGATGACGCAGACCGGCGCCGCGCTCGGCTCGCCGAAGTACATGTCGCCCGAGCAGGTGCTCGGCCAGAAGAGCGATCCGCGCTCCGACGTGTTCTCCCTCGGCACCGTGCTCTACGAGATGCTCACCGGCCGCTCGCCCTTCGAGCGGCCGGGCGACACCTCGGTGTTCCAGATCATGAACCGCATCGCCGGCGAGCCGCACCCCCCGCTGCGCTCGGTCGACTCGAAGCTCCCCGTCGGGTTCGAGCGCGTCGTCGACCGCGCGCTCGCGAAAAGGCCCGAACAGCGCTATCAGCGCGCCGGCGACATGGCGCAGGAGCTGCGCAAAATGCAATACGCGGATACGGCGTACGACAAGACGCTGCTCATCAACCCGCAGAAGCCGGCGCCCAACCCGCTGCTCGACGATCTGGACGAGTTCACCAAGCGCTACGACCTCGAGGAGCAGGCGCGGCTGCGCGCCGCCGAAGAGGAGCGGATCAAGAAGGAAGAGCAGATGCGGCGCTGGCAGGAGGAAGAGGCGCGCAAGCGCGCGGCGTACGAGCGCGAGCGCCAGGCGGGCGAGGCGGCGCGCCGCCTGGGCGCGGTCGAGATGCTGCGCAAGCAGGGAGCGCTGCAGCCGCGCCGCGAAGACCCGGCCGCGGCGCGCGCGAAGGCCATGGCGAAGCTCGACCAGGACCTGCGCGCCGCGACGCAGTACCTGGCCGAGTTCGCGAAGGAGCTGAACGACGTGGCGCCCGCCACTGGCGCGCCCTACGACTTCCTTTATCTCGGCCGCGTCGCGACGGCGACGCTGTCGGAGGCCTGGTGCGACAGCCGGCCGCGCCGCATCGAGGGCAAGGACTACTGCGAGCACGTGATGCTGCGCTTCCGCGTCAGCCCGCAGCCGCCGGCGCGGGTCACGCTGCAGACGGCCGACATCCCGCGCTTCGAGCAGTACCTGAAGGCGATGAAGGCGGCCTACGACCTGCGCGTCGACGCGCGCAGCGACTTCGGCGAGGCGACGCGCGCCACCTTCAGCGTGCGCTCCGGGCTGCTTTGCGAGGTGGAGATCCGCGCCGACTACGAGGCGCTGGCGGTGACGATCGACGTGACCAACGTGCGGCGCATCGGCAAGGTCCGCGGCCGCATCCCGGCCGCCGTCGTCACGGAGGTGGCCGACGAGCTGGCGCGCTACGCGCTCGGCGTCGACAGCAACTTCGCCAAGCGCCTGACCGCGGTCTGATGGATCGTCCTGCCTCGGGCTCCAATTTCATCCGCCAGATCGTCGAGGCGGACCTCGCCTCGGGCAAGCACCAGCGCATCGTCACGCGCTTTCCGCCCGAGCCGAACGGCTACCTGCACTTCGGCCACGCCAAGTCGATCTGCCTCAACTTCGGCCTCGCCGGGCAGTACGGCGGCGTCTGCCACCTGCGCTTCGACGACACCAACCCGGTCAAGGAGGAGCAGGAGTACGTCGACGCCATCAAGGACGCGATGAAGTGGCTCGGCTTCGAGTGGGGCGGGCACGAGTACTACGCCTCCGATTACTTCGACAAGCTCTACCAGTTCGCCGAGGTGCTGATCAAGCGTGGGCACGCCTACGTGGACAGCCAGAGCGCCGAGGAGATCCGCGCCACCCGCGGCACCCTGATCACGCATGGGATCCTCTCGCCGTACCGGAGCCGCAGCGCGGAGGAAAATCTCGAGCTGTTCAGGAAAATGAAGTCGGCCGCGTTCCCGGACGGCGCGCACGTGCTGCGCGCGAAGATCGACATGGCCTCGCCCAACATCAACCTGCGCGATCCGGTCATGTACCGCATCCGCCACGCCCATCACCACCGCACCGGCGACAAGTGGTGCATCTACCCGACCTACGACTGGGCGCACGGCCTGTCGGACTGCATCGAGCGCGTCACCCACTCGCTCTGCACGCTCGAGTTCGAGGACCACCGGCCGCTCTACGACTGGTTCAACGAGCGCGTCGCCGAGGCGGGCTTTTTCACTCCCCCTCTGCCGCAGCAGATCGAGTTCGCCCGCCTGAACCTGACCTACGTGCTCCTCAGCAAGAGGAAGCTGATCGAGCTGGTCGAGCAGGGCCACGTCGCCGGCTGGGACGATCCGCGCATGCCGAGCCTCGCCGGCGCCCGCCGCCGCGGCTACACGCCCGAGGGATTTCGCCTGTTCGCCGAGCGCATCGGCGTCGCCAAGGCGGACTCGTGGATCGAGCTCGGCGTGCTCGAGGACTGCATGCGCGAGCACCTGAACGACGTCGCCCCGCGCCGCATGGCGGTCCTCGATCCGGTCAAGCTGGTGATCGAGAACTATCCGCTGGGCACCGAGGAGCTGGTCGAGGTCCCCAACCACCCGCAGAAGCCCGACTGGGACAGGCGCCGGGTCCCTTTCTCGCGCGAGCTGTGGATCGAGCGCGACGACTACCAGGAGAAGCCGGAGAAGGGCTACTTCCGCCTGTTCCCCGGCAACGAAGTGCGCCTGCGCTTCGGGTACGTCGTGAAGTGCCTGGGCATGCAGGACGGGGTAGTCCGCTGCAGCTACCACGCCGACTCGAGGTCAGGCACGCCCGGCGCCGACAAATACAAGGTCAAGGGAAATATACACTGGGTGAGCGCCGCGCATGCCTTCGCGGCCGAAGTGCGGCTCTACGAGCGGCTGTTCCGGCGCCCGCAGCCCGAAGGCGCCGCGGACCTCAATCCCGCTTCGAAAAAGATTGTCACGGCGCAGCTCGAGCGGGCGCTGCGCGAGGCGAAGCCGGAGGAACGCTTCCAGTTCGAGCGCCACGGCTACTTCGTCGCCGACCGCGTAGACAGCCGGCCCGGCGCGCCGCGCTTCAACCGCGCGGTCACGCTCAGGGATTCCTGGAGCAAATGAAAGGAAATAAAAACGCGGTCATAATTCCTCGCGCCGCGGTTGCGGTTTTACTACCCTCGCTGCTCATTCCCGAAAGGCCGGCATGCAATTCCGCATCGGCAAGATCAGCGCGAAGTGCTCCTCTTGCGACAGCACGCAGTTCAAGGCCGATCCAGAGGACTATTCCGGGCCCCTGGCGCGGTTCTACTGCGCGGTCTGCGGCACCGCGATGCAGTATGCGGACCTGATCGCGCAGATCGGGAAGCAAGCCGCGCCGCATCCGAAGGAAGCTCGCCCCGCCCGTCCGAAGCAACGCGCCAAATAATTATTCCAGCGGCGGCACCGTCCGCAGGTAGGCGACGATCGCGTCGAGGTCCGGCTCGGTCAGGCGCGCGTACCAGGCGAAGCCCATCGGCGGCAGCAGCTTTCTGCCGCCCTTGCCGACGCCTTGCGTGATCGCGCGCTTGATCTCCGCGTCGCTCCAGCCGCCGAGGCCGGCGACCGGGTGCGAAGTGATGTTGCGCGACACGCTCACGCCCCACGGCCCCTCGAACCTCTCGCCGCCTTTGCCGAGCGCACTCAGATCGCTGCGCCCGTCCGTGCGCGGCGAGTGGCATTCCATGCAATGGCCGCTGGTGACGAGGTAGAACCCTCGCTTCACCGGATCCTGCATGGCGCTCTCCGGCATCGGCTTGTCCGCGCCGGCCGGAATATCCACGTGCATCTTCGCGACCTTGTACACCGATGCCGGCACCTTGCTGGAAACGGCAGGCAGCGAGCGGACATAGGCCACCACCGCCTCGAGGTCTGACGGCGTGAAGATCTTGTAGTAGCCATAAGGCATCTGCGGCGAGAGCTGCTGGCCGTTCGGCCGCACGCCGTCGCGAATGGCGCGCAGCACCTGGTCAGCGCTCCAGTTGCCGATGCCGGTCTCCCGGTCGGGCGTGATGTTCGCGCCCTTGACCTTGTACTCCGACGTCTCCCACGTCTGCGGGCCGCCCGCGTGCAGCCGCGCCGTATCCAGCGCACCGCCCTGCACGCGCGGCGTGTGGCAGTTGCCGCAGGTGAGGATCCCTTCTACCAGGTACTTCCCGCGCTCGAGCGGCGTGTCCGCCGCCACCGCGCCCGCCGCTGCGCTCAACACCGCGACCAGGAGCGTCCCGACTTTCATCATCTCCCCTCCCCTGGGCTTTCCGCCGCTCGTTAGTTCGCCGCATGCTACGCCATAATGCGCAAATGGAGCCCCGCCATGAGTGAAACTTCCGCACCGAAATGGAAATACGGCGGCGTGCGCGTGGTCCACTCCAACGAGCTCGACGTCAACACCCCGCAGACCCCGGGCATGAACCGCGCCGCCGCCATCACCCACGCGCGCGCCGGCGCCGAGAAACTCTGGGCTGGCACCGTCGTCATCCACCCCAAGGCCAAGACCGGCGCGCATCATCACGGCCCGGTCGAGAGCGTGATCTACGTGGTGAGCGGCAAGGCGCGCATGCGCTGGGGCGACAAGCTCGAGTTCGTGGCCGAGGCCGGCCCTGGCGACTTCATCTACGTCCCGCCCTTCGTCCCGCATCAGGAAATCAACGCGAGCGACACCGAGCCGCTCTCCTGCGTCCTATGCCGCAGCGGTCAGCAACCAGTGGTGGTGAATCTGGATATTCCGGTGGTCGAAAAGCCGGAAGAGGTACATTGGGTGGATAACATTCATCCAGCGCCAAAATCCTAGTTAGTACTTGAACTTGAACCTGAACGGCCTGGTCTTCGAGCCGTGGGTCAGCGTGCCGATCACGGTCACCGTTGCGGAACGCGGAAGCGCTGCCAAGGCGAACGGTTGCGTCGCGCACGCGAACCGCTCGACCGAATTCACCATCATCAGCGCGCTCTTCGCGGCTTCCTGATTCCCTGCGCGGTCCACCGCGCCGTAGTTGAGCACGAAGACTCCGGTGGTCAGGAACGGGATCGTTCCGCTTGCCGACGCGATGCTCTGGTTCAGGGCAGGATTCGGCGGCTGCTGTCCGAACACGAAGGGCGCGGACCCGTAGTTGATCTGCGCGACGCCGGAGAGATCGTCGGTCGCTGACAGAAGGGCGTCGAGACCGTGAGAGTCGAAGCATTGTGTCTGGATCGTCAGACCGCCCGGCGAAAAGGTCATCGTCGCGTTTGCGCTCTTCAACTTCCGGTGCTTGAGCGTTCCGGGCTGCGCGGCCAACCTCGTCACGGGTGGAGTCGTGTCGCCCGAGGAGCTGATGAACTTGCCGAAGGCGCGGGGCCCGATCCCCACCGGCACCGTCGCCGTCACGGTGTTGCCGGCCGTGGCGATCACCGCGACATTGTTGTCGCTCTGGTTCGCCACATAGACGTGGGCCCCGTCGGGCGTCACCGCCACTCCCACCGGAAGGATCCCCACCGGCACCGTCGCCGTCACGGTGTTACCGGCCGTGGCGATCACCGAGACCGTGCCGTCGCCCTGGTTCGCCACATAGACCTGTGCCCCGTCGGGCGTCACCGCCACTCCCTGTGGAGACTTCCCTACCGGCACCGTCGCCGACACGGTGTTGCTTGCCGTGGCGATCACCGAGACCGTGTTGCTGGAAAAATTCCCTACATAGACGTGGGCTCCGTCAGGGGTCACCGCAACGCCGTCCGGGACGCCCCCCAACGTCACGGTCGCGGTCACGGTGTTGCCGGCGGTGTCGAGCACCGAGACCGTGCCGTCGCCCTGGTTCCCCACATAGACGCGGGCCCCGTCGGGCGTCACCGCAACTCCAGTTGGGTTGAGGCCGACCGTAACCGTCGCCGTCACGCTATTGCTTGCCGTGGCGATCACCGAGACCGTGTTGCTGGAAAAATTTGCCACATAGACGTGGGCCCCGTCGGGCGTCGCCGCCACGCCCCATGGGACCATCCCCACCGTCACGGTCGCGGTCACGGTGTTGGTGGCCGTGTCGATCACCGAGACCGTGCCGTCGAGAACATTCGCCACATAGACGTGTGCCCCGTCGGGCGTCACCGCCACGCCGTTGGGGAAAGTCCCCACCGA
>Ga0210382_10000065_pt1 | contig 42302 bp, 54 predicted proteins | sample PLMedo_FD_155452 | JGI IMG/M metagenome (GOLD analysis project Ga0210382, IMG submission 155452) | Groundwater sediment microbial communities from an aquifer in East River, Colorado, USA - PLM0_60_coex redo | ecosystem: Environmental > Terrestrial > Soil > Riparian zone | place: USA: East... | reverse complement strand
CCTGGTGCACGGCGCAGAGCTCGCGAAGCTGTTGCCGCGGTGATTTAGAATGGCTCATGCCGCGCAATGTTCTCAGTGAGGTAAAAATCCATCCTGCCGTTCGCGAGAAAATCGCGAGTTACCGCACCGATATCCTGAAGGAGGTCCAGGATGCCGTGGCGGCGAACGGGATCGTCGTCGTCGGCATGCGCCAGAACCCGTTTCCGAAGAAAGCGAGGAAGCTGCTCGATGAAGCCGGGCTCGCGTACAAGTATCTCGAGTACGGCAGCTACCTCGGCGAGTGGCGCCGGCGCCTTGCGCTAAAGATGTGGACCGGCTGGCCGACGTTTCCGATGGTGTTCGTCAAAGGTGTGCTGATCGGCGGGGCGAGCGATCTCGCGAAGCTCATCGAGAGCGGCGAGCTGCCGCGCAAGCGATAGCGTTTGCTGAGGAAGGTCGTCTCCGGCGGGCAGTCGGGCGTCGACCGCGCGGCGCTCGACGCGGCGAGGGAGCTGGGTATTCCGAGCGGAGGCTGGTGCCCGAAGGGCCGGCGCGCGGAGGATGGGCGCATCCGGCGGCGCTACCGCCTGGTCGAGACGCCGTCCGGCAATTACATACAGCGCACGGAGTGGAACGTGCGCGATTCCGACGGCACGCTGATCGTCAACCGCGGCCGCCTCGACGGCGGGACGCTGCTTACCGCCGAGCTGGCGCTCGGGCGCTACCGCAAGCCCTTGCTCGTCGTCCAGCTCGGGCGGCGCATCCGCGGGGAGCGCTTCCGCGCCTGGCTCGCGCGGCACCGCGTGCGCGTGCTGAACGTCGCCGGGCCGCGCGAGAGCAAGCGGCCGGGGATCTACCGCGCCGCAAAAGCGCTCCTGGTGCGGGTCCTCGGCGAGCTCGTTCAAATGCGCTCTTGCCGAAGGACCGCAAAAGGTCTAAATTCAGTCCGATGAAGTACTCCTCGAGAATCAAGCCGATCAGCTACGTCAAAGCCAACGCCGCCGAGGTGATCCGCGAGCTGGCCGAAAGACGCGAGCCGCTGGTGATCACCCAGAATGGAGAGGCGACTGCGGTGATGCAGGATGTCGCGAGCTATGAGGCGACGCAGGAAACGCTCGCGTTGCTGAAAATCCTGGCCCTCGGCAGGCGGCAGATCGAAGACGGCAAGGCGATTCCGCTCGCCGAGGCGACCCGCAGGCTGCGCGCGCGGCGAGCCGGTCGCTGATGCGCTTCGCGGTCCGGCTGACGCCGGACGCGCTCGCCGACCTCGAGGAGATCCACGATTGGATCGCCGTCCACGATTCGCCGGGCCGGGCCGCGCACGTGGAGGATCAGATCCTGGCTGCCGTCGCGGCGCTCGCACGGCTTCCGGACCGGGGCGCGCATCCAAGGGAGCTGCTTGCGCTCGGGATTCGCGCGTACCGCGAGACCTTCTTCAAGCCGTATCGCATTCTCTACGGCGTCGAAGGAAAGCGGGTCGACGTCTATCTGATCGCCGACGGCAGGCGCGACTTCCAAACGCTTCTCGCCCGCCGCCTGCTGGGTGCGTGAACGAAATCAACCCCCCGCTCGCCGCGGCGTTGCCGCGGCTCACGGCCCCCTTGTCAGGGGGCCAAGGGCGGGCTGATGGAGGACTACAGCCGCAAGGCGCTCGGCAGGCGCACTCCGTGCCGGTCCTCGGAGCGCGCAGAGATTGCGATCGCGCTCGCCGAGACGCATGCCGAGCTTGTTCTGATCCACCCATTCCGGGAAGGCAACGGCCGCATCGCACGCGTATTGGCGACGCTCATGGCATTACAAGCGGGTCTGCCGCCGCTCGATTTCAGCTTGATTGCAGGCCGGGCAAAGAATGCTTACTTCACGGCGGTTCACGCCGGGATGGATCGCAACTACCAGCCGATGGAGAAGCTGTTCGCCGGAATTATCGACCGGAGCCTTGCCGCACCTTGACCGGCAGCGTCCGTTCTTCCCGAGTCAACGCGCGGGCAATGGTTTCGGTCTTTCTGCCCGTTTCGACCGAGGTGTTGCTCGATACGTTGGTGATGAGTGCCTTGCGGCGCCCGTCTGCATCTCGCAGATAGGGATTGGTTTCGATGAGCGGCTTCTTTGGCATAGCGTCATTTTAGCACCCGAGCGCACTGGTTTATTTGAGTGAAAAAATCGGGGTCAGAGCCCGACCAAAAATCGGGGTCAGACCCCAACCAAGAAAAATCGAAAATCGGGGTCTGACCCCCTTTGTGCGCTTTGTGCGCTAGCGCACCGATGCGAGGGCGCGCCGACGTGCATCATCGGGCGAGCGAGGAGGACACGTGGCAGCCGCTTCGCTGCCAAAGCCGCAAAGGAATCAAATGGAATGGGATCGCATTGAAGGCAAGTGGCAGCATTTCAAGGGCAACGCCCTGCGGCACTGGGGCAAGCTCACCGGCGATCAGCTCGACGCGAGCGCGGGCAAGCGCGAGCAGCTCGCGAGAAAGATCCAGGAGGCGTACCGCATCTCCGGCGAGGAAGCGGAGAAGCAGCTTGCCGCCTGGCAGCATGCGCAGAAGGAAAGGCATCCCTTCAGGTAGTCAAAGCCGGGTCAGAGCCCGACCAAAAATCATTTGGCGTTGCGCGGGCGAGACAGGCGAGTAGAGGTCTCGCCCCAGCGTGCGGTTTTTCCTTGGCTGGACGTGCTTTGGGCGGTATTTCTACCGGGTTGTGCTCTTACAACGGAGGCTCAAATGAACCAGTTCAAGCATCGCTTCGCCCTCGTCATCGCTGCCGCGCTGCTCGGCCTCGCCGGCTGCGCAACCTCGCCAGGCGGCAATTCGTTCTTCGACGACGCGGCCACTACCATGCGGGTGAAGAAGGCCATCTTCGACGAGCCTTCGCTCAAGTCGATGAACGTCAGCGTCGCGACCGAGGCCGGCGTGGTGAGCCTCAGCGGGACGGTGAAGTCGAAAGCCGAGCGCACGAAGGCCACCGCGGTGGCGGCCAAGGTGGAAGGCGTGAAGAAGGTGAAGAACGACTTGAAGGTGGAGTAAGCAACAACAAGTAAAAATCGGGTCAGAGCTCCTGCTTCGGGCTCAATCGTTCTCGATCTGCTCGAACTTCCGCCAGAGAGGCACTCGATAGTCCTGCGGCGCGGGACAAGCCGGCGGCAGCGCAGGCATCGGGCGCGGATCGAGCTTCGGCATCTCGGCGGGGCCGGTCACGCATTCGGGTAACGGGCCAGCGTTGGGTCGTTGTGTCGGTTTCATGGGAAAGCGCCTCATAGGAAAGCCACAGTACGCCCGCAGGGCCGGCGCGTATGTCTGCTACCCAACAAACAGGCGGCTCACGACCGTGTATCGTGGGTTGAGAAGGACTCCAATGGACGAGCGCTCCAAGACCAGCCAGCATCGTCCCTCCGGCAGCGGGGCTTGCTTCGATTACGCGCTGGAGGTGACGCGGCTTCACGCCAGGAACCTGGAAGCCTCGCGCGCGAGGATGGGCCTCAAGAAGCCCCGTTCTCTGCCGGAGGGCGAGCCAGGCGCCGAGCAGCGCTGGGACGGGGAAGGCGGGAATAGCACATGACTGTTCTCCAGGTCCTCGCCGGGATACTCGCGGCGCTCATGCTCTACGCCGCCGCTGCCGGCAGCGGGCGCGTGACAGCGCAGGCCGCACCGAGCCTCGCAGACGCCTCGATCGCCGCCCGGGTCGCGCGCGCCCTGAAAAGCGAGCGCTCGCTCGAGCGCGCGCATATCGGCGTCGACACCCGCGGCGGCATGGTGACCCTGAGCGGCTTCGCCAGCACGATCGAGGACATCGCGATGGCCGGCCGGCTCGCCGGCGGCATCGACGGCGTGAGGGCAGTCACCAACGCGATCTGCGTGGCGACCTAGAACAAGGGCGATGGCCCGTAGGGAAAATCGGGGTCAGACCCCAACCAGGAAGAGGCAATAAATCGGGGTCTGACCCCGATTTTAGCTCTCGCGGGCAGTCCTGCTGCTCGCGAGGCTGAGCGCCAGCGCCAGCGCGGTGATGGCGGCGAGGATCCAGAACGAGGCGTGCATGGTCGCGACGAGCCGATCAGGGTCGGCGCCGACCGGGTCGTGGCCGAGGTTGAGCGAGATCAGCGCGCCGACGATCAGCATGCCGCTCACCATGCCGAGCGAGCGCGCGCCGGCGCTCAGGGCGGAAGCGATGCCGGCGCGGTTCGGCGGCACGGCGTTCATGACCATCGTCATGTTGGGCGAGGAGAAGAACGCGAAGCCCAGGCCCTGCACGGCGAGGACCAGGCCGACGTGGAGGAGGTGCGAGCCGCCTCCCAGCCCGAGGGCCATCAGCGCGGCAACCAGCGCCAGGGCGACGCCGCAGCTCGCGATGAGCCCCGCCCGGTAGCGGTCGCTGAGGATGCCGGCCACCGGCGCGACCGCGGCCATGAGGAGGGTGCCGATGGCCAGCACCTGCCCCGCCGTGTTCGCCGAATGCCCGAGCACGGTCTGCATGTACAGGCTCAGCATGAACACCGAGCCGAAGGCGTTGCAGTAGAGAAGCCACTGCACAAGCAGCGCGCCGCGCAGCACGATGTTCTTCATCAGGAGATCGACGTTGAGGAGCGGCTGCGCCACGCGCCGCTGCCAGAGCACGAACGTCGCGAGGAGCGCGAGGCCGAGCGCCATCGCGCCGTAGCCGATCGCGCCCTGGCGCAGGGTCGCGGCGCCACCCACCAGCACGAGCATCGCGGCGACCGCGAGGAAGGTGCTCGGTAGATGTACCGCGCCCTCGGGCGGCCGGCGCCACGACGCGGGCAGCATGAAGTGGATCGGGATGAGAAGCACGAGCACCAGCGCGCCGCCGGCGAGGAACACCGCGCGCCAGCCCCACAGGTCGACGAGGAAGCCGGCGCAGATCGGCCCGAGCGTGAGGCCGGCGTAGATCGAGCCGATGATGATGCCGTAGGCCTTGCCGCGGCGCTCGGGCGGCACGGCGTCGGCGATGATCGCCGGGCCGGCGGCCTGGACCGCGGCCGAGGTGATGCCCTGCACGAAGCGCAGGCACAGGATCGCCGGCACCGAGGACACCAGGCCGACGAGCAGCGACGACAGCGCGAAGGTCACCATGCCGAGCTTGTAGAGCGTCGCCTTGTCGCTGGCGTCGGCGAGGCGCCCGGCGGGGAGCAGCAGCGCGACGGCTGCGGCGAGGAACACCGTCTCGACCAGGCTCAGCGCGGTGGCGCCGGCGGCGAGGTCGTTGCCCAGCGCCGGCAGCGCCACCGCCACGCCCGAGATCATGAACGGCGGCGCGAACTGCGACGCGGCGATCGCCGGCACCAGCAGGCGATGGGTGCTCGGCCGGTTAATGGGCTCTGACCCCGATTTTCACGATTTTCATTCCAGCGCGATGCCAGCTTCGGCCACCAACCGCCGCCACAGCGCGAGGTCGTCGCGGTTGATCGCGGTGAGGCCTTCGGGCGTGGAGCCTTCGGCGGCGTAGCCGTAGCGCTGGAGCTGCTCGAGCACGTCGGGGCGCTTGAGCGCCGCATTCACCTCTTTGTTGAGCCGATCGACGATGTCGCGCGGCATCTTCGGCGGCCCGAAGACGCCGGCCCACTGCCGCACCGTGACGGCCGGGGCGCCAGCCTCGGCGATGGTCGGGACTTCCGGCAGCAGCGCGCTGCGCTTGTCGAGCAGTACTGCGAGTGCGCGCAGCTTGCCTTCCTTCGCGAGCGAGATCGCGTTGCCCTGGCTGAGGAAGCTCGAGTGCAGGCGCCCGGCGATGATGTCGGGCATCAGCGGGCCTTCGCCCTTGTACGGCACGTGCAGCATGCTGATGCCGGTGGAGTTCATGAGCTGCACGTTGTAGAGGATCGAGAGCGGGTTGCCGGTGCCGTAGACGAGTTTGCCGGGATTCGCGCGAGCGTGCTCGATGAACTCCTTCAGCGTGGCCGCCGGCACCGAGGGATGCGTGTAGAAGAAGATCGTCGCGCGTCCGACCATCGAGATCGGGGTGAAGTCGGCGAGCGGGTCATAGGCGGGTTGCCTGCGCAGCGCCACGGCCGCGGTCATCGCGCTGTTCGAGGCGAACATGATCGTGTAGCCGTCGGGCGGCTGCCGGGTCATCATCTCGGCGGCGATCGCGCTGTCGGCGCCGGGCCGGTTCTCGACGACCACCGGCTGACCGAGCTGCTGCGCGAGCGCGGCGCCGAGGATGCGGGTCGTCGGGTCTGCCGAGCCGCCGGGCGGGAAGCCGACGATGAAGCGGATCGGCTTCGACGGGTACTGGGATAGCGCGGACCCTGCGTAGAGCAATAACGCGAGTACGAGGGGCAGTCTGTTCATGGCTTGTATCTCCTCCAGTGATTATGATGACCTCATTGGGTTTGAGGCTCGCGCGGAGCGTAAGCGGTGCGCGAGCCTTCCCGAAACTGGTTCGGGTCCGGCAGCACGATCATGGTCGGAGCTCTTTAAGCTCGTGGAGGAGCAAGGTGCGCCGGACCCGGTTGTTCGATTCATCCCGAACGGTTGATTGCGCCGGCCATGAGCCCGAGCGCGCATTTGCAAGACAGGGAGTTCGAAATGAATAACACCACTAGCCAAAACTGCGTCATCGGTATCGATGTCTCGAAGGCGGCGCTCGACTCGCATCTGTTGCCCGACGAGAGCCGAGCACGCTTCGACAACACGGCTGAGGGTCACGAGCGGCTCGTTGCCTGGGCGGGGTCTCATCAGCCCCAGCGCATCGTCCTTGAAGCTTCCGGCGGTTATGAGCTGCCGGTCGTGGCGGCGCTGGCGAGCGCCGGTTTGCCGGTGATCGTGGTCAATCCGAGACAGGTGCGCCGCTTCGCTCAAGCCCTCGGTGTGCAGGCGAAGACCGATCGGATCGATGCCCGGGTCATCGCGCTGTTCGCGCAGGCCGTGCGGCCCGAGATCCGTCCGCTCAAGGACGAGCTTACCGTGGAGCTCGACGCGATCGTCAGCCGGCGCCGCCAGCTGCAGGACATGCTGGTTGCCGAACAACATCGCAGGACCCGTGCCAAGGGGCCCGTGCGCAAGAATATCGATGCGCACATCGCCTGGCTGGAACGGCAGGTCCATAACGTCGACGGCGATATCGCCAAGCTCATTCAAAGCTCGCCCGTCTGGCGGGAAAAGGAGGACATCCTGGACAGCATCAAGGGCGTGGGCCGCGTGACGATCGCCACCGTGCTCGGCGCCTTGCCCGAGCTGGGCACGCTTTCGCGGCAAGCTATTGCGGCCTTGGTCGGCCTTGCGCCGTTTGCCCGCGACTCGGGCTCCTGGCGCGGGAAGCGCTTCGTGCGCGGCGGGCGCCCGGATGTACGGCGCGCCCTCTACATGGCCGCCCTGGTCGCCTCGCAGCGAAACCCCGCCCTGCGCAAGTTCTATCAAGGGCTTGTCGCCCGTGGCAAACCGAAGAAGCTCGCTCTCACCGCCACCATGCGCAAACTGCTCGTCATCATGAACAGCATGCTGCGCACGAAAACGCGCTGGGACACGCGTCGCTTCAGCCCTACTTAACAAGACGGTTGCTCCTCCCTGCGACTCAGCAATGATATCGCCAGCGCGAGCGCCGTAATGGTGGCCAGGATCCAGAACGAGGTGTGCTCATTGAGCGGTTACGTCGGCCCTGGCCTTGGATTCCAAAGCTTCCCAGCGCTCCAGTTTTTCCATGAGCAAGGCTTCGATTTCGGCGCCGCGCTGCTGATCGCCGCGCAGCACATCGGGCGGCTGCCGGTAGTACTCCGGCTCATGCATGCGCGCATGCAGCGCCTGCTGCTCCGCTTCGAGCGCTTCGATCTCCCTCGGCAGCGCTTCCAGCTCGCGCGCTTCCTTGTAGCTGAGCTTCACGCGCCTGCGCTCGCGCGCGGGCCCTTCGTTTGGCGCGGGCCTTTCTTCCGTGGCAGGAGCGGGGCGCTGGCGCAGCCAGTCGCTGTAGCCGCCGGCGTACTCCTTCCACACGCCGCCGCCTTCGGCAGCGAGGGTCGACGTGACGATATTGTCGAGGAAGGCGCGGTCGTGGGAGACGAGGAGGAGGGTGCCGGCGTAGTCCTGGAGCGCCGCCTCGAGGAGCTCGAGGGATTCGATGTCGAGGTCGTTGGTTGGCTCGTCGAGGACCAGGACGTTCGCCGGGCGGGCGAAGAGGCGAGCGAGGAGAAGGCGGTTGCGCTCGCCACCGGAGAGCATGCGCACCGGCGAGTTGGCGCGACGCGGCGGGAAGAGGAAGTCGCCGAGGTAGCTCATGACGTGCTTGCGGCCGCCGGCGAGCTCGATCCATTCCGAGCCCGGGCTGATCGTCTCGGCGACAGTTTTCCCGGGGTCGAGAGCTTCGCGCATCTGGTCGAAGTAGGCGGGCTGGACGTTGGTGCCCAGGCGCACGCGTCCCGCGTCGGGCGCGAGCTTGCCGAGGGTCAGGTTGATGAGGGTGGTCTTGCCCGCGCCGTTCGGGCCGATGAGGCCGAGCCGGTCGCCGCGGCTGATGAGGAGGTCGAGGTCGCTTACGATCGCTCGCCCGCCAAAGCTCTTCCCCACCTGCGTCAATTCGCAAACCAGCTTGCCCGAGCGCAGGCCTTCGCCGATCGTGAGCTTCACGTTGCCGATGCGCGTACGGCGCGCGGCGCGCTCCCCGCGCAGGCGCTCGAGGCGCTTGACCCTGCCTTCGTTGCGCGTGCGCCGCGCCTCGACGCCTTTGCGGATCCAGGCTTCTTCCTGCGCCCAGAACCTGTCGAACTGGCGCGCGGCGACCGCCTCGGCGGCGAGCTCGCCGGCCTTGACGCGCTCGTAGTCGGAGAAGTTGCCGGGATAGGAGCGCAGCGTGCCGCGATCGAGCTCGAGGATGCGCGTCGCGAAGCGGTCGAGAAAGGCGCGGTCGTGCGTGACGACGATCGCGGAGGGCTGCTTCTGCAGCGAAGTCTCCAGCCGGAGTATGCCGTCGATATCGAGGTGGTTGGTCGGCTCGTCGAGCAAGAGCAGGTCCGGCTCGAGCGCAAGCGCGAGGGCGAGCGCGGCGCGCTTCAGCTCGCCGCCGGAGGCGGCCTGCGGCGATACCTGCGGATCGACTTTATAGCGATCTAAAAACTCGCTGAGACGCGCCTCGGTGCGCCAACGCCGGCGCTCATCGGCGATGGAGAAGATGTGCCCGCGCAGAAGCAGGCTCTCGCGCACGTTGGCCGCACGCGGCAGCCGCGGCTCCTGCTCGACCATCGCGACGCGCAGGCCGTCGCCCTTCCTCAGCTCGCCGTCGTCGAGCGCCACCGCGCCCACGATGACGCCCAGCAGCGAGGACTTGCCGGTGCCGTTGCGGCCGATGAGGCCAATGCGCTCGCCCGCTTCCATCGCGAAAGACGCGCGGTCGAGGAGCGGCAGCTCGCCATAGGCAAGCTGGGCATCGGCTAGCGTCAGGAGCGGCATACCAAAGAGGCCGCCTTCGGGCGGCTTCTCTCTTTACTCAAGCAGGGGCGTGGGTGGTGCCGGAGAGAGTCTGCTTGCAGCGCGGGTAGTTGCGGCAGCCCCAGAACGTTCTGCCTCCCTGTGTGCTCTTGCGCGAGATCATCTTGACGGAGCAGCTCGGGCAGGTCGGGGTCAGGAAGTCCCCTTGGGTGGCGAGCTTGAGAAGCGCGAGCGCTTTTTCAGGCAGGAGCGCGGAGATCTTAGCGAGGAGGTCGGCGCCGTCAACGAGCTGGATGTTCTCCTTGCGCGCGAAATCGACGGCTTCCTGCGTGAATCGGCCGGAGGTGACCAGCACGCCTTCGCCAACGCTTGCCGAGGCCATCGCGCCGCGCAGCTCGCGAGCTGCCTTGATGCCGACGCGATAGGCGTCCCACGCCTTGCACTGGACGACGATGGACGTTGTCTCGGAGCCTTCCGCGATCAGGTGAATGTCAACGCCGCCGTGCGTGCCGGACTGCGCGGCGCTCGTCCTGAACCCCAGGGTTTCGAAATAGGCGGCGCATAGCTCCTCGAATCGCCGCCACTCGAGCTGCTTCAGGAGCTGCGGGGTCCAGGACAGTCCGGCGGCTGCGGCTCCGGCGGCGCTGGCAAAAGGGCGTGCAAGCGTGGCGGCCGCGCCGAAGAGAATCCGGGAAAACGGATTTCGTTTCTCGTTTGGCATTGCCGATATTACCTTTATATCGGCCGTGAGCTTCGAGGGGCGCGGATCGAGCTTCGGCATCTCCGCGGGGCCGTACACACAATCGGGCAATGGGGTCACTTTGGATAGTAGCGGCGGTTTCATAGGAAAACCACAGTACGCCGGCGGGGTTAGCGCGTCTGTCGGCTACCCAACATACATCCGGCTCTGCGCACTGCGCGCCGGCGCACAGACCCGCGGCCCTCGAGCGCGTACTGTGCCTGATCAAATGGAGGTGGCATGGACTACGAGCGCTACAAGCCGAAGTACTCGCGCCCCACCGGCATGGGGGCTTTTTTCGACTATGGAATGGCCGTGGCGAAGCTTTACGCCCCCAAGATCCAATCCGGCAGCGCGGGCCCCAAGTCGAAGGCGCGCCCGCCGGCTCCGCAGCCGGAGCAGTCCGCGGAGGAGCGCTGGGACGGCGAAGGCGGAAACAGCCCCATCCGGAGCGCCCGGCGGTAATATCGTTTACCCGCCTTCCTGCGGGCAAAGAGGAGAGAGACGATGAGAACACCAGCTGCTGCGCTGTTGGGCCTGCTGATCCCGGCGTTCCTGGCCGCGGGGATCGCCGCGAATCCGGCCATCGCCCAGGACAAGGGCGCCAAGTCCACGGTCAAGATGAAAGTACTGCTCGATAACGACAAGGTGAAGGCCTACGAAGTGACCTACGCGCCCGGCGCCGAGAACAAGGGCATCGCATCGACCACCATGCGCATCGTGCGGGGGTTGAAGGGCGGCACGCTCGAGCGCACCTACGCCGACGGAAAGAAAGAGCTGGTGCGGTGGAAAGCAGGCGAGGTGAAGCAGGTCAATCCGGGCCCGGCCTACACCACGAAGAACATCGGCAAGGGCGAGCTTCAGCTCTACGTCGTCCAGCTGAAGTGAACGAAAAATCGGGGTCAGACCCCAACCAGGAAAATCGGGGTCAGACCCCACAAAACTGAACCAGGAAGAATCGGGGTCTGACCCCGTTTTACGGCTTCGCGTATTCCACGAACTGGCTCTTGCCGTCCCGGATGACCCACTGTCCCATGCCGCGGCCGAGCTGGTCGCCGTTCGGCGTGAAGTCGCAGGTCGAGCCCGCGCCCTGGAAGTTGATCGCCTTGCCGGCGCGCACGAGCTTCAGCGCCTCGACCACGTCGTCGACTTCCTGGCCGGGGCCATTGCCCACGGCGATGATCTGCTTCGACCAGTCCACCGCCATCGGGCTCTTCGCCTTCTCCATCGCCAGCGCGGTGATGGCGATCTGGTCGTGCGTGTTGGGCGGGAAGAGGAACACGCGGTCCGCCGGCGCATCCATCAGCTGCAGGAATCTCTTGTAGCCGGGAGCGGCTACGTCGGGCATCGGCTGGAAATGGCGGATGCCCTCGGCGACCTTGGGCCCGACCGCCTGCACGAACTTGCCTTCGGCGTCGGCCATGATCGACAGCGCCACCACCTTGCTCTCGAAGCCGCCGCGGTAGACCTCTTTCATGATCGACACGAAATCGGGCAGCAGGCCGAAGCAATACACCGCCTCCGGGTTCTTGCCGAAGACGCGCTCGACCTCGGCGCGGTAGGAAGGCTGCTCGGGGTTGTAGATGAGCGAGTCGACCACCTTGCGGCCGCCGGATTTCATGATGTCCTCGAACACGCGCGCGATCGGCAGCACGAAAGCGTTCTGCAGCCCCATCACGCCGACCGACTTGAAGCCGAGACGAAGGCCGGCGCGGCCGATCACCGTGCCCCAGTCGGTCGCCTTCATCTGGAAGCGCCACACGTAGCCCTGGGTGTCGCCCTCGGTGATGGCGTTGGCGGCGCTCGACACCATCAGGACCACCTTGTTCTGCACTGCGATCGGCCGCGACGACATGCCTTCGGGCGTGCCCCAGTAGCCGACCAGCGCCTGCGCCTTGTGCACGTTGATGAACTTGTGCGACAGGTTGGCCGCCACCGCGGCGCTCGACTCGGAGTCCTCGATCAACAGCTCGAGCTTGCGCCCGCCGAGGATGCCGCCGGCGTCGTTGATCTTCGCCGCGGTGCGCTTCGCCGCCTCGCCCATGTCGGGGCCGTAGGCACCGGCGTTGCCGGTGAGCGGCAGCGCCACGCCGAGCGGGATCGGCGAGCCTTGCGCGTGCGCGAGATTCAGGTACGGCGCGGCGAGCGACGATGCCGTCGCGGCGCCGATTGACTTGATGATGTGACGACGGTTTTTGTCCATTTCTCCTCCTTATGGTGAAACCTTCAGGCGATATTCGCGCAAAAACCCCTGCGGCCGCCAGATCAGCAGCGCGATCAGGCCCACGCCGATGATGATGATGCGGATCGCGGCGAGCTGGTCGGAATCGAGAGCCGGGACCAGGTCCTTGAGAAAGCGCGATCCCTCGAGCAGCGCCATCACCGCGGCGGCGCCGAAGATCGCCCCGGCGTGGGCTCCCCTGCCGCCCGCGATCACCGCCATGAAGCCGTAGGCGAGGACGATGTTGGAGAACTGCGTCGGATCGATGTACTGGTAGTAGAAGCCGTGCATCGACCCGGCAAGCCCGATGATGCCGCCCCCGATCGCGAAAATCCGTACCCGCACCCACAGCACGTTCTTGCCGAGCGTGGCGGCGACCACATCGTCCTCGCGCACCGCGCGCATCAGCCTGCCGAAGGGCGAGCGCGCCACCGCGTTGAGGAACCACAAGGTGGCGAGCAGCAGCACTACCGCCAGCGCGAGCAGAAAGTACTGGTAGTACTCGGGCGCGATTCGGTCGCCGAAGGGCCGCGGCACGCCGGTGAGGCCGAGCGCGCCCTTGGTGAGCCAGTCCTCGTTGAGCGCCACCAGGCGCAGCATCTCGCCCACGCCCAGCGTGACGATGGCGAAATAGTCCTCCTCGGTCACGCGCAGCGTCACGAAAGCCACCAGCGCGCACACCGCTGCGACGATCGCCATGGCTCCTACGACCGCGAAGAACGAGTTGGCGCCTGCCTTCAACATGAAGAGAGCCGAGGCGTACGCGCCGAGCGCGTAGAACCCGGTCAAGCCGAAGTTCACCATGCCGCCGAGGCCCCACTGGAAGTTGAGCGCGAGCGCGAGGATCGCCGAGAAGCACACCAGGATGCCGAGAAGGACCAGGTACGAGGTCATTTACGTATATACGGCGAGCCGAACAAGCCCTGCGGGCGGAAGATCAGGATCACCGCGATCGCGCACAGCGGCACGCCGATGCGATAGTTCGGCGGCACCACCAGGGTGGAGAGCTCGCTCACCACGCCGATGACGAGCGCACCGACGAAGGCGCCGAGCGGGCTGCCCAGGCCGCCGAGGATCGCCGCGGCGAAGACGCTGATCAGGTAGTTGCTGCCCATCGGCGGCTCGAGCGCCCGGTCCATGCCGACCAGCACGCCGCCCACCGCGAGCAGCATCCCGGCGATGAACCAGGTCCAGCGGATCACGCGCGGGCTTTCGATGCCTCGAACCAGCGCGAGAGATGGGTTGTCCGCCACCGCGCGCATTGCTCGTCCCATCGGCGAGCGCGTGAGCAGCAGCCACATGGCGATCATGGCCGCGGTCGACACGCCGAGCGTGATCATCTGCTCCTGGTTCATCCTCACGTCCGCGAAACGGAATGGGCGCGCCAGCTCGATGGCGAAGCTGCGCGCCGAATTGCCGTAGGCGAACCTCGCGATGTTCTCGAGGATGAAGCCCAGGCCGAGGGAGGCCACCATCAGCGTGATGCCGCCGCGCTCGCGCAGCGGCTTGAAGGTCACCGAGTCGATGCCTATGCACAGCGTGCCCATGGCGAGCGCTGCCGCCGCCGTCGCCGGCAGCAGCGGCCAGCCGAGCTGCGCGTTGAGCGCAAACGCCATGTAAGCCGCGACGGTCATCATCGCGCCGACCGCGAAGTTGGGAAATTTGAGCACGCCGAAGAGCAGCGTCACGGCGAGCGCGGGCAGCGTCATGATGACGCCGGTGATGATGCCGTTGAAGGTGGTCTGCAGCATCAGTGCGTCGTTGCGTCGCCGAGGTAGAGGCTGTTCAGGTCCTTCATGCCAAGCACTTCGCCGGCCGGCGCGACGGCGCGCACGCGCCCGCCGGCGAGCACGATGCAGGTATGCGAGATGCGCAGCGCCTCGCGCGCATTCTGCTCGACCAGCAGGATGCTGACGCCGATCGCATTGACCCTCTGTACTTTGTCGAACACGTCGCTCATGTATTTCGGCGACAGCCCGGCCGAGGGCTCGTCGAGCATCAGGACCTTGGGCCGCACGGTGAGCGCGCAGGCGAAGGCGAGCATCTGCCGCTGGCCGCCGCTCAGGTTTCCCGCCTGCGTCTTGTGGTGCGCGGCGAGCTCGGGAAAGAGGCCCGCCACCTCGTCGTCGAGCACGCGCTCCTGGCTGCGGCCGGCGCCCATGAACTCGCGCGCGATCTTCAGGTTCTCCAGAACTGTGAGGTTGCGGAAGACGTTGTATTCCTGCGGCACGTAGGCGATCCCGGCTCGTACCCGCTTCGGCGCGCTCAAATCGTTCAGCCGCTCGCCCTCGAGCTCGATTTCGCCCTGGCGCGCGGGCAGCAGGCCGGCGAGCGTCTTGATGAGCGTGGATTTGCCCGAGCCGTTCGGGCCGATGATGGTGACGATGCGGCCTCGCCCCAGCTCGGCATCCACTCCCTTGAGAATGTCGCCGGCCCCGTACCCGGCGTGCAGGCCCGTAGCGCGCAGGATCCCGCTCATGCCGCCTTTCCCAGATACGCGTTCATCACCTCGCCGTTGCTCGCCACTTCGCGGTAGGTGCCGCGCATCAGCGTGCGGCCCTCGGCGAGCACGAAGATCGGCGCGCAGAGCCGCGCGATGACATCCATGTCGTGCTCGATGATCGCGAAGGTTAATCCTTGGTTGCGGAGGCTGAGGATCGTCTCCCCGAGCGCCTGCGTCATCACCGGGCTCACCCCGGCGGTCGGCTCGTCGAGCAGGATGATCTTCGGCTCGAGCATCAGCGCGCGCGAGATCTCGAGCAGCTTCTTCTGGCCGCCGGAAAGATTCTTCGCCGACTCGTTGGCCAGGTTCCACAGGTTGACCTGCTCGAGGCGCGCGCGCGCCTTCGCCACCGCGGCGCGCTCCTGGTCGCGTACCCGCGAGGGCATGAGGAAGCAGCGCCAAAGGTCTTCGCCGTACTGGTGGGGGCTCGCGAGCAGCATGTTCTCGAGCACGGTGAGCTCGCCCAGCTCGCGCGAGATCTGGAAGGTCCGTACGACGCCTATGCGCGCGCGCTCATCGGGACGGAGCCGCAGGATGCTGCGTCCCTCGAAGGTCACGTCGCCCGTCTCGGGGAGCATCAGACCGCCGAGCACGTTGAACAGCGTCGACTTGCCTGCGCCGTTGGGCCCGATGATCCCGGTGATGCTCTGGCGCGCGATCTCGAGCGAGCAGCCGGCGAGCGCCTGGAAGCCGCCGAACGACTTGACCAGGCCGCTGGCGTGCAGCATGACTGCGGCTCAGGCGGCCTTGTGCACCGCTACCGGAGCCGCGTGGGCGCGGTTGGTGCGCTCCATCTCCTCGAGAATCTTGCGGCAACGCAGCAGCGGCTTGTCCGAGCGCAGGTAGACCTCGTGGTAGCCGTCCTCCGGATACTCGAAATTGCGCTGCTGCCGCTCGAGCGCCCAGCGGTCCTCGTCCATCACCGTGGGGAAGGTTTGCGCGATGCTCGAGGTGAGTTTTTTCGAGCGGGTGCTCACCCAGAGGCGCCACGTGTGGTTCGTACCATCGATGGGCGTATGCGAATGATGGATGACGTAGCCGCGCTCTTCGGCGGCAACGCCGAGCTTGCCCGGAGGCGCGCAGCGCAGCTCCACGCGCGTCAGGCCCGGCCCCATCATGTGGTGCGTGTGCCAGCGGTCCACCACCGGGTAGCCGAACCAGTCGGCCATGAAGGGTGGCTGCTTGTAGCCCTGCACGCGGCGGATCGTCTTCACCGTCGGTACGCCGTTCAGCGTCTCCTCGACCAGCTCAACCGGGATCTTGCTCTGCTCGATGTCGCCGATGTTGCCGTCGTGCAGCGGGTAGAAATGCGTGATGTCCATCAGGTTCTCGATCAGCAGCGCATAGTTCGCCGGCACGTGCACCGGGTCGAACATGTGCGTCTCCCATTCCGGGCCGGCGAGCTCGGGGGTCGGCGGCGGCACTGCATTGCCGCTGAGCGCCGGGTCGCCCACCCAGACCCAGGCGAGCCCGTCCTGCTCGACGATGGGAAACGGACGCAGCTTGGCGCGCGATGGAATCGGCAGGTCGAGCTGCGACGGGATGCGCACGCAGTTTCCCGTGGCGTCGTAGCAGAACCCATGGTATGGGCACTCGAGCACGCCGTCGGAGAGCACTTCGCCTTCGGAGAGCGGCATGCGCTTGTGCACGCAGCGATCGTCGAAAGAGACCAGCTTGCCGTCGGTGGTGCGCCACACCAGGACCGGCCTCGAGCAGATCTTCAGCCCTTTGGGCTGGTTCAACGGGAACTCCTGCGACCGTCCGGCGACGTACCAGGCGTTCTCCACGAATGTATTGAGGGGCATCGGCTTACTCCCGAGGGAATGGTGGTTCGAGGGCTCGATTTGCTATCTTAAGCCAATGACCCAACCTCTCGCAGGCCTCAAAGTCCTGGAGGTCGCGCAGTTCGCTGCCGGGCCTTTCCCCGCGCTGCTGCTCGCCGATTTCGGTGCCGACGTAGTGAAAATAGAGCCGCCCGGCGGCGATGGCTTCCGCAACTGGCCGCCGCAGGTCGATTCAGGCGGCGGCAAGCCCTACGGAATCAGCTTCGCGGTCCTCAACCGCAACAAGCGAAGCGTGGTCCTCGACTTGAAGAATGCCGCGGATCGCGCGCGTTTTCTTTCGCTTTGCGCCAAGGCCGATGTCCTGGTCGAAAACAACCGCCCCGGGGCCATGGAGCGCCTGGGGCTCGCCTTTGCCGACGTGCGCCGCGTTCAGCCCACGATCGTCTACTGTTCAGTGACAGGCTACGGACAAACCGGACCGTATGCGAAGCGCGGCGCCTTCGACGTTGCCGTGCAGGCCGTGAGCGGCTGCATGAGCGTGACCGGCGAAGAGGACGGCCCGCCGGCGAAGTGCGGCGTGCCCGTGGCCGACTTCATGGCCGGGGTCTACGCCGCCTTCGGCATCATGGTCGCACTGCAGGACGCGCGCAGGTCAGGAAAGGCTCGGCACGTGGACTGCTCGATGCTCGCCTGCATGATGCAGGCCGCGAGCCTGCAGTTCGGCGAGCTGTGGGGCACGGGCTCGGCGCCGAAGCGGCTCGGCTCGCGTCATCCGCGCAACGCGCCCTACCGTGCGTTCGAAGCGAGCGACAAGTCGTTCGTCATCGCCGCCGGAACCGATGGTCTCTGGCACAAGGTGTGCGACGTCGCCGGCCGTCCCGCGCTCAAGGACGATCCGCGGTTCGCCACGGTGACGCGGCGGGCGGATCAGGAGCCGGCGCTCACCGCCCTGCTGCAGCCGATCTTCAGGCAGCGCACGGCTGCCGAATGGCTCTCGCTTTTCGAAGCGAGCGGCGTGCCCTGCGCTCCGGTGTACGACTATGCAGAGGTTTGCGAGGACGTGCACGTCAAGCAAAGCGGCATCCTCTGCTCCCTCGTGCTGCCGGGAGGAGCCTCGACCTTGTCGATCGGCAATCCGTTGCGGATCACCGACTATGCATTCCAGGTCACGCGCAATCCGCCCGGCCTCGGCGAGCATGGCGCCGAGGTCTTCGAGGACTGGCTGGTTCCCAAAATGGGAACTTAGTGCTATTGTTCGCGACGTGACGTACTGCCGGAGCGCGAATGAGGATTGCCGGGCGGGAGCGGCTCGAGCAGTTCTGCCGGAAGCACGCGGACGCCCGCACATGGATCGAGCATTGGCTGGCGGACGTCGAAACCGCGGTGTGGGCGACTCCCCAGGAGCTGCGCAATCGCTACGCTTCAGCGAGCTTTCTACCTGATGGCGTGGTGATCTTCAATGTCAAAGGCAACGCGTACCGCCTGGAGGTGGCCGTCGCGTACCGCGCTGCCACCGTGTCGATTCGATGGGCAGGAACGCACCGCGAATACGACCAGCGCAACAGGAGCCGTTAGCGATCATGGACATCCGCATCATCAAGACGAAACAGCAGTACCGCCGCTACCTTGAGGAGGTGGATCGGCTGGTAGCGCTCGATCCGGATCCGCGGACCGCCGAGGGCGCCCGGCTCGAGCTTCTCGCCAAGCTGGTCGAAGACTACGAAAAGGAGCGTTTCAGGTTCCGCAAGCCAGACCCAGTCGACGCCATCCTGTTCCGGATGGAGCAGCAAGGCTTGCGGCAGACGGATCTCGCGGCGATCGTCGGCGGCAAGAACCGTGCATCCGAGATCCTGTCACGCAAGCGGTCGCTCACCGTGGCGATGATCCGCGCGCTGCACGAGAAGCTCGGCATTCCGAGTGAGTTGCTGATTCAGGAACCCCGCGCCGAGTATCGCGTCGCGCGCAAGCCTCGCAAGACGAAAAGAGCGGCGTAACGATCAGGGGCTGGCACTACTCGACGGCTGGCAGGACAATGCGAGCCGAGGTGCGATCGGTGTACCTACTTCTCCGGTCTCTTGCCTATATAGATAGTTGCACGTCCGTAGTCACGGCCAAACGATGCGCTCTCGGTGTCTATCCGAAGGACAAAGCGCGTTGCGTGATCTAAGGGGATGTCGGTTGGCACACTGAATGTTGCAAATGCAAATCCATTGCTATTCACGTCCCACCATGGAAGCGGATTTGAACCAACATTCCGAGACGATGATTTCTTATCGACTGGGTATACGAGGATTGCACCGGAGAAACCAAAGTTATAGGTCTTCTTCGGCATCTCTATTTTGCGGTCTACGATAACGCCGATTTCATACTCGCCCGAGTACTTAGGGGCGAACTCAAATTCAATATTTTCTCGTTTGGTTAAATCGACATCCCTTATCTTCGTTCGCTTATAAAGTTCGCTCGGCGGGAAAATCCAAAGATAGAAGGGACGAAGCCATTTGGGCGAATTTCCTCGCAATACGGGTTCGCGTAATGACAACAAGGTCACAAAAGCTCCGATCGCGAGCAGCAAAATAAGTAAGATATACATGGGCTTTCGAACCAAGTACCTAGAACGCCAGCAGCAACGCTGCTGCCGCTGCAGCTGCTGCAATACCTGCAGCGGCCCCGAGTGCGGTGTTTTGATTCACCGAACTAGCCGAACTCGTAGCTGATTGCTCCTGAGTTTTACACTTGCATAGATCCTGAATAGCAGGATCTCTTGCGAGGATTGCATACTGGCCACGTACATCTGCAGCCCAGTTCTGACAGTTGCGACAGAAAAAATTATACGAAGGTGGAAGCGGTGTGCTGCCTACAGCAATTCGCATAATGCAATCGTCATAACCGCCAGACGATCGCGTGTATCCAATGGGAATTGGTTCGGTATATAACCCGTTGGGGCCATAACCAAGGTTCGGCGGACTCAGTCCGTCTTCAAAAAACAACTGTTCGTGCGCCACGTTGTACGTGCCCAATGCCACACTAACCAGCATGAACCCCAAAGGCATACCTTGAAGCGAACGGTATCCAAAGTATGCAAGTCCCAACGGATCCGTACGGGTTAGGGGGGTGCCTCCAACATACGCATAGGTATTGAGCCCAGCCTTAAGCCCAATAGGATCACTTTCCCCATATCTTCCGAGGCTCGGGTCGTAATCCCGGAACATGTTGTACTGGAGAGTGGTTTCTTGGTCATGGTACTGCCCGGAATGTCGTAGCGGTAGCTCGAAGACGCCCAGCCCCGACGGATTCTCATCCGGTGCGTTGACACCAAACGGTTCCTGTTGGTCCCATCTCCACACCGTTCGTTGCTGATCGTCTGCAACGAGTCTTGGCGTGTTGAGATGATCGACGTGAATGTAATAGAGCTTCGCTTCCGCAGCGTTCACTGCAACGTTTACAGCGACTGAGGTCATGACGCCGCCGAGATTGTCCGTGACGCGAGCCGTCAAGGCATAGGTGCCTTGCGGAACTGCGGTCCAGACGAAACTGTACGGCGGTGCACTGAGCGAGGTGATCAACGTGGTGCCGTAGAAGTACTCGACGTTGGCGATGGAGCCGTCCGTGTCGGCGACTTGGACTGCGAGCGGAATGTTCGCAGGAGCTTTGAAGGCCGCGTTACTGCCGGGGCTTGTAAGCGAGACGCTCGGCAGGGCGTTCACGGTGATCGAAACCGGGTCCGAGAGATCGGTGTCGCCCTTGTCGTTCGTAGCTTTGGCCGTGAGCGAATAGGTGCCCGCGGCGACGCCCGTCCAGCTAAGCGTGTACTGGTCACCAAGTCGCGGGCCGGTGACGCTGCCGACGAGACTTGTTCCCTGAAAGAATTCCACCTTTGCGATTGGGTGGTCCTTCTGCTTCGTTTGCGCAATTGCAGAGAGAACGACAGCTGCAGGGGCGCTGTACAAGGCGCCGGCAGCGGGCGCCGTGAGCGTCACTTCGACTTTGTCCTTCTTCGCCCAGGCAGCCGAAATCGGCTCAAACAGGCCGAGCGCGACGAAAAGCAAGGTAACCGAAGCTTTTGCCCCCATAGACCCTCCCCCTGAAGGCCTCCGAAAGCTCGATTCGAACGCCTATGCTAGACGTTCTACTTCCGCCGTGTATAGCTTTCGGACAGAAAGATCAAAGGAGCCGGGCAGATCAAAGCAATCGCAGCTCCTTGAAGCGCAGGTAGAGCTCGCGGCAAGCCCAGGCGTCGGTCGCGGCGTAGGTGATCTGCGCCGGCTTCAGGTGCCGCGCGGCCCAGTTGGAGGTCCGGTTGCCTTTCGGGATGCGGAAGCCGAGGAAATTCGCGGCGAGGTTGCGAACACCACTCTGGCCGACGCCGCCGTGACGGGCAACGTCGCCGAGCTCGACCACCGAGGCCTGCTCGAACGGGAACACGAGCTTGAGCTGGCGAAGATCGTGCGCCAGGGACACGCCCGCCTTGATGATGAGCGGGTCGCCGAGCAGCTCGGCGAGCTCCCGGGAGCAATCGAGGCGCTGCAGCGGGAACAGGTACACGGCGCGCGCGGTGGCGACCTGCACCAGGCAGGGCAGGTGGCTCTCGCCCTTGCGGAAAGAGGGCCGCGTCTCGGTGTCGAGGCCTACCACGCTTTCCTGCCGGATGTCGGCCATCGCCCCCTTCAGGTCCTCGGGCGTCTCGACGAGCTTTACTGCGCCCTCATAGCGCCGGATCGGCAGCTCGTTGACGTCCCCCCGGGAGATGCTGCGGCGAAACTCGTTCATTTCGTTGCATGGTACCGGTGAAAGGGCGGGCTTTTTCTCGTAATCTCGCGGGTAATGGAATCGGAATCGGGTCAGGTCTCCCACTGGCTGCAGGCGTTCGGCGCCGCGCTCGCGCGCAACGACATCCGCGCGGCGGCGAACTTCTTCGGCTATGACTGCTACTGGCGCGACCTGCTGGCTTTCACCTGGACGATCAAGACCTTCGAAGGCCCCGACGAGATTACGGCGATGCTCGCCGCGACGCTGAACTCGACCCAGCCCTCGGGCTGGGCGCTGGCGGGCCAGCCGACCCTCAACGACGGCTTCACCGAGGCCTGGCTGACGTTCGAGACGAACGTGGGCCGAGGCATCGGGCACCTGCGCCTGAGGGGCGGGCGCTGCCGGACGCTGCTCACCACGCTGCAGGAGCTGAAGGGCTTCGAGGAGCTGCAGGCACGCACCCGCCCGGCAGGCGTAGAGCAGGGCGGGATCAAGGAGCGCAAGAGCTGGCTCGATCGCCGCGAGCAGGAAGAAGCCGAGCTCGGCGTGACGCGCCAGCCCTACTGCGTGATCATCGGCGGCGGCCAGGGCGGGATCGCGCTCGCCGCGCGCCTGAAGCGGCTCGACGTGCCCACGCTGGTGATCGAGAAGAACGAGCGCCCCGGCGACTCCTGGCGCAAGCGCTACCGCTCGCTCGTGCTGCACGACCCGGTGTGGTACGACCACCTGCCGTACCTGCCTTTCCCCGATCACTGGCCGGTGTTCTCGCCGAAGGACAAGATCGGCGACTGGCTGGAGATGTACGCCAAGGTGATGGAGCTGAATTACTGGCACTCCACGCTGTGCACCGGCGCGCGCTACGACGAGGCGGCGGGCGAATGGGAGGTGAGCCTCAACTACGGCGGCGACCGGATCAAGCTCTACCCGAAGCAGCTGGTGCTCGCCACCGGGATGTCGGGGTTTCCGTACATGCCGGCCCTGCGCGGCGCCGACTCGTTCGAGGGCCGGCTGTGCCACTCGAGCCAGTTCGACGCCGGCTCGAACTACGCGGGCAAGAATTGCGTGGTCCTGGGCTCCAACAACTCGGCGCACGACATCGCCGCCGACCTGTGGGAGCAGGGCGCCGAGAGCGTGACCATGATCCAGCGCTCGTCGTCGGTCGTCTGCACCTCCGACGCGCTGATGGAGCACGCCTGGGGCAAGCTCTACTCGCAGGCGGCGCTCGAGGCGGGCATCACCACCGAGATCGCCGACCTGACCGTCGCCTCGATGCCCTTCAAGCTGCTCCCCGCGCAGATGAAGCCGGTCTACGAAACCATCCGCAGGCGCGACGCGCAGCTCTACGAAGGGCTGGAGAAGGCGGGGTTCCTGTTCGACTTCGGCGAGGACGGCTCGGGCATCCACTCGACCTACCTGCGGCGCGGGGCCGGGTACTACATCGACGTCGGCGCCTCGCAGCTGATCATCGACGGCTTCATCAAGCTGAAGAGCAACGCCACGATCAAGGGCATCAACCCGCGCTCGGTGACGCTCGACGACAGCACCGAGCTGCCCGCGGACCTGCTCGTGTGCGCGACCGGCTACGGCTCGATGAACGAGTGGGCCGCCAAGCTCATCTCGCCGGAGGTCGCCGACACGGTGGGCAAGTGCTGGGGCCTCGGCTCGGGCACGCGCTACGACCCCGGGCCCTGGGTGGGAGAGCTGCGCAACATGTGGAAGCCGACGCAGCAGCCCGGATTGTGGTTCCATGGCGGCAACCTCATGCAATCGCGCCACTACTCGCTCTACCTCGCGCTGCAGCTCAAGGCGCGGATGGAAGACATCCCGACGCCGGTGTACTACGTCGATCCCGTGCATCACAAGCGCTGAGATGGCGCTTGCTCCCGGGCTGATCGACGCGTACGAGAACGCGGACTACGTCGTGTTCACCGATCCGGAGCTGGTCCTGCGCATCGGCGAGCCGAGCCCGCGGCTCGATGCGCTTCTCGAGGCCGAAGGCGCCACCGCGGCCGCCTATATCACCGCCGCCAACCCGCGCAGCGAGCAAAAGACCGATGCGGAGAACGAGAGCGCCGGCGTCACGCTCGACGAGCTGCTGGCTAGATCTGGGTACCCGCGCTATGCGGGCGAGGGACGCGATCCGGAGAGCCGGCGCGCCGCCGAGCCGAGCGTGCTGGTGATCGGCATCTACCGCGCCAACGCCGAGGCCCTGGGGCGCATCTTCGGGCAGAACGCGATCGTTTTCGTCGAGAAGGGCAAGGCGCCGGAGCTGGTGATTTGCTGACCCGGCTGCGCCTGGTCCTCGACACGCACGTATGGCTCGACTGGCTGGTGTTCGACGATCCCGGCATCGTGCGCATCCGCAACGCGGTGGGCCTGAAGCGCGCGGAAATCTTCATCGATGCGGCATGCGAGGCGGAGCTCGCGCGCGTGCTGGCGTATGACCTGCACAAGCGCAAGCTCGACGCCGCCGCGCAGGCGGCCTGCATCGCTCAATGCCGGCGCCTGTCTCACCGCATCGACGCGACGCTGCCCGAGCCGCAGCGCGCCGGATTGCCGCGCTGCCGCGACCCCGACGACCAGAAGTTCCTGGAGGCCGCGCTCGCCGCGCACGCCGACTTCCTGATCACCAAGGACCGGGCGCTCTTGTACTTCGCCCGGCGCCGCGCGCGCTCGCTGCCGTTCCGCATCCTGACGCCGCAGGCGTTCGGGCGCTAGGGTTCCTTGCCGGTGCTCTCGCCGCCGAGGGCGCGGCCGAAGGCCTTGCCGACATCGTAGGTCACGCTCGCTTCCTTGACGGGCGCGACCGGCTCCACGACCGAGCCGCAATGCTTGCACTTCTTCGCCTCGCGCAGGATCAGCTCGGCGCACTCGGGGCATTTGCGCAGCTCCTGGGTTTCCGGGGCGCCCGCGGACTTCGAGCGCGACGGCAGCATCATCAGGAGCAGGTAGGCGAGCAGCGGGCTGATCACCATCGATAGCAGGAACCAGCCGGCGCCGTGGCGCCCGCGGCCTGCCGCCCCGATCGCCACGACCACCGAAAACACCAGCCAGAAGATGAAGAATGTGAATTCCATCGATGACCCCCTTCGTCGGTGCGCCAGCCCGGATGATCGGCCGCGCCGCGATTTAGTGCGGTGACGTTCTTCCGGTTTTTGCTAGGATGGACGCGCACTTCTTGGGGGAGGCATGAAAGCCATCACGTTATTTCTCGCCATTGCGCTGCTCCTCGCCGGCCTGGCCGGCAACGCCGAGGCGCAGCGGAAAGCGAAGCCGAGGGACGCGATGAAGCTGAGCCCGCCGGTGAAGGTCGGGCCCTCGGACATCGGCGGCGTGGTCAGCGGCGAGAAGGGGCCGGAGGCCGGCGTCTGGGTGATCGCCGAGACGACCGGCCTGCCCACCCAGTACGCGAAGGTCGTCGTCACCGACGATAAGGGCCGCTACATGATCCCGGGCCTACCGAAGGCGAAGTACAGCCTGTGGGTGCGCGGCTACGGCCTGGTCGACTCGGCGAAAGTCCCGGCCATGCCGGGCAAGATCGTATATCTCACGGCGGTGGCCGCGCCTTCGCCGAAAGAGGCGGCGCAGTACTACCCGGCGCAGTACTGGTTCTCGCTCCTTCGCGTGCCCGAGTCGAGCGAGTTTCCTCTCGGGCCGGTGGCGAGCCAGGGCCAGTGGCTCAATACCATCAAGACCGGCGCCTGCCAGTCCTGCCACGCGCTCGGCACGCCGGGAATGCGGACCGTACCGAAAATTTTCATGGAAAAAGGAGATTCTGCAGAAGCGTGGCGCGAGCGCTTGAAGTCCGGCGGCGCGATGGCGCTCATGGCGCGCGACATCGGCCGGCTCGACGGCGAGCGCGCGATCAGGCTGTTCGCCGAGTGGACCGACCGCATCGCCGCGGGCGAGCTGCCGTTCGCGCAGCCCGAGCGGCCGAAGGGCGTCGAGCGCAACGTCGTGCTCACGCTGTGGGACTGGAGCCAGCCGACCGCGTACCTGCACGACGCGGTGTCGACCGACCGGCGCAACCCGCGCGTCAACGCCGGCGGCAAGCTCTACGGCTCGCCCGAGGACAGCACGGACTACGTGCCTGTACTAGATCCGAAGAGGAACAGCGCCGACGAGCTGTTCCACGCGGTGCGCGATCCGGACACGCCCTCGTCGAAGGACAACCCGTTCGGGCCGTCGGCGGTGTGGGGGCCCAAGCCGATCTGGGACAGCCGCACGCTCAACCACAACCCGATGATGGACGAGAAGGGACGGGTGTGGTTCACCTCGCGCGTGCGTCCGAACAAGAACCCCGACTGGTGCAAGGGCCCGGAGCATCCGTCGGCGAAGGCGTTCCCGCTCGCGGGCGAGGCGAACCGCCATCTGTCGATGTACGACCCGGCGAGCGGCAAGTGGACGTTGATCAGCACTTGCTTCCCGACGCACCACCTCAACTTCGCGCGCGACGCCGACCAGACGCTGTGGACCAGCTCGGGCGTCGCCGGCCCGGGCGTGGTCGGCTGGCTGAACCGCAGGCTGTACGAGCAGACCGGCGACGAGGCGAAGGCGCAGGGCTGGACGGCGCTCGTCCTCGACACCAACGGCAACGGCAGGCGCGACGAATACGTCGAGCCGGATCAACCGGTCGATCCGGCGAAGGACAAGCGCGTCGGCTATGCGCTCTACGCGGTCGCGGTCAGCCCGGCCGACGGCACGATCTGGGGCACCGCGACCGGCTATCCCGGCGCGGTGATCCGCGTCGTGCCGGGAGCCGACCCGGCTAGTACTGCGCTCACCGAGGTGTACGAGCCGCCGGCGCCGATCGCGTTCGGGCCGCGCGGCGGCGACGTCGACGCGAGCGGCGTGTACTGGGTGTCGCTCGCCAGCGGCCATCTCGGCTCGTTCGACCGCCGCAAGTGCCGGGTGCTGAACGGGCCGCAGGCGACGGGCAAGCATTGCCCCGAGGGCTGGACGCTCTATGCGTTCCCCGGGCCGCAGTTGCGCGACGTGCGCACGCCCGGCAGCGCCGAGGCGAGCTACTACGTCTGGGTGGACTGGTTCGGCATCCTGGGCCTCGGCAGGAACGTGCCGATCGCGATGGGCAACCTGGGCGACTCGATCTACGCGCTCGTCGAGGGCAGGCTCCTCACGTTCAGGCTGCCGTATCCCTCGGGCCTGTTCCCGAAGAACGTCGACGGCCGCATCGACGACCCGAAGGCCGGCTGGAAAGGCCGCGCCCTGTGGACCACCTCGGGCACGCGCACGCTGTTCCACAACGAGGGCGGCAAGGAGATGCGCCACAAGGCGGTGAAGATCCAGCTGCGGCCGGACCCGCTGGCGCGGTAATGCTGAAAATCGGGGTCAGAGCCCGATTTCCGGAATACCAATTACAACCTGAAACAATCCTGACGTTACCTCCCCCCGGGTCGCGCGTTATCCGGTCAGCCAGCGGAGGTTCCCGCCGGCGTCCACCATTCGGGAGAAATACGACCATGATGAAAAAGATCGTTTGCCTCGCCGCCGCCTCGGCGCTGATGGCGATGGGCAGCGCGTTCGCGCAAGGCACCGCGGACAAGGACCGCGACGTGAGCAAGGACAACCGCGACATCCGCCAGGACAAGAAGGACCTGCGCCGCGACCGCAAGGACGTGCGCGAGGATCGCCGCGACGTCCGGCAGGACAAGGCGGAGCTGCGCAAGGACCAGCGCGAGCTGCGCCGCGAAGTGAAGGAAGGCGACAAGGCCGGCGCCGCCGCGGAGCGCAGGGAAGTCGCGCGGGACAAGGCCGACCTGCGCCGCGACGAGAAGGACGTGCGCCGCGACCGCAAGGACGTGCGCACGGACAAGCGCGACCTGCGCAAGGACCGGCGCGAGCGCAACGCAAACAAGCAGGGCTAGTCGCTAAAAATCGGGGTCAGAGCCCGACCCGCAAAAATCGGGGTCAGAGCCCAACCGGGAAAATCGGGCTCTGACCCCATTTTTGTCCTCACCCCATTTTTGTCCTCATTTTTGTCGCTTGTGGCAACATCGCGGGATCCCCGCGATGACCGCCGCCGCCGCAACTTCCCGCATCGCCGAGTTCTGGGATCAGGCCATCGTCCCGACGCTCGTCGAGTACATCCGCATTCCCGCGAAGTCGCCGCATTTCGACGAGGAGTGGCGCGCGCACGGCCACATCGAGGCTGCGGTCGGGCTGGCGGAGCGCTGGTGCCGGCGCTACGCGGTCCCCGGCATGAAGCTCGAGGTGATGAGGCTGCCGGGCCGCACCCCTCTATTGCTCCTGGAGATTCCCGCCACGCGGCCGGATCTCGAGACCGTCATTGTCTACGGCCACCTCGACAAGCAGCCGGAGATGACCGGCTGGCGCGCGGAGCTGGGGCCGTGGACGCCGGTGATCGAGGACGGCAAGCTCTACGGCCGCGGCAGCGCGGACGACGGCTACGCGGTGTTCTGCGCGCTTTCCGCCCTGCGCGCCCTGCACGAGGAAAAGCGGCCGCACGGACGCATCGTCGTGCTGATCGAGAGCTGCGAGGAGAGCGGCAGCTACGACCTGCCGGCGTACCTCGATGCGCTCGCGCCGCGCATCGGCACGCCGGCGCTGGTCATCGGCCTGGACTCCGGCTGCGGCAACTACGAGCAGCTCTGGGCCACGGCCTCGCTGCGCGGCCTGGTGAACGGCGTGCTCACCGTCGAGGTGCTGACCGAGGGCGTGCATTCCGGCGACGCGAGCGGCGTGGTGCCCTCGAGCTTCCGCATCGCGCGCCTGCTGCTCGAGCGCATCGAGGCGGCGGACTCAGGCGTCATCAGGCCGGCCCAGTTTCATGCGCCGATCCCGCCGCAGCGCAGCGAGCAGGCCAAAGAGGCGGCCAAAGTACTTGGCGAGGACCTCTGGCGGAAATTTCCGCTCATGCCGGGCATGAGGCCGATGTACCCTGACCTGTCCGACCTGGTGCTCGCGCGCACGTGGCGCCCGGCGCTCGCGGTGACCGGCGCCGACAGTCTGCCGCCGCCGGCGAGCGCCGGCAACGTGCTGCGGCCGAAGACTTCGCTCGTCCTGTCGCTGCGGCTGCCGCCGACCGTGCAGGCCGAAGCCGCCGCGCAGCAGCTGAAGGCGGTGCTGGAGGCCAATCCGCCGTACGGCGCGAAAGTGCGCTTCGACTACGCGCAGGCGGCGACCGGCTGGCATGCGCCGCCGACGGAAAAATGGCTGGAAGCCGCCATCGACGAATCCTCCAGGAAGCACTTCGGCAAGCCGGCGATGTGGATGGGCGAGGGCGGCACGATCCCGTTCATGGCGATGCTCGGCGCGAAGTACCCGCAGGCGCAGTTCCTCATCACCGGCGTGCTCGGCCCGCACTCGAACGCGCACGGGCCGAACGAGTTCCTGCACCTCGACTACGCCAAGCGCCTCACGGCCTGTGTCGCCGACGTCCTCGCCGCGCACGCCAGCCCGCAACGCGCATCATCATGAGCGCCTCGGGCGCGGTGTTCTCGAAATGCCGCCGCTGGCGCTACCTGCTGTGGCGCAGCTGGGACGAGGAGCGCCCGGCCGCCAACTTTCTCATGCTCAACCCCAGCACTGCCGACGAGGTAAAGCTCGATCCGAGCTGCACGCGGGCGCGCGATTACGCCTTGCGCTGGGGTTTCGGGGGTCTATTGGTGACGAATCTCTTCGCCTGGCGCGCGACCGACCCGGAGGAGATGAAAGCGGCGCGCGATCCGGTCGGCCGCGGCAATGATCGAGCGATCCTGCGCGCCGCGCGCGAGGCGGCGATCGTGGTTTGCGCCTGGGGCAATCACGGCTCGCACCTCGAGCGTGCAGTCCAGGTCAAGCGAATCCTGAATGGAATACCGCTGCATGCATTGCACATGAACGGCAGCGGCGAGCCGGCGCACCCGCTGTACCTTTCCGGCGCGCTGCGACCGAGGCGGCTCAGCGAACCGGCTTCGTGAAGGGGAAGATCTTCGTGAGCCCCAGGATGTCGGTGATGAGCAGCACGAGGAACACGATGAGGAGCACGCCGATGATGCCGTCGCCGCCGGCGGGCAGGCGGTCGAGCTGGCCGGCGAGCTGAGCCGCTTCTTCATCGGTCAGCGCCGCCACGCGCGCCTTGAGGTCCCCCGTGCCGGCTCCGTAGGCTTCCAATTGCGCGCGCACGTCGGCGCGGTCCAGGACGGAAGCGATGCGATCGCGCTCCGCGGAGGCGAGCGCCGCGTCGGTCGACACGATCCCGGCGTGCGCGGGCAGCGGCAATCCGAGGCCCGCGATGGAGACGATGAGAAGGCTGGCAATCAGCCTGCGAAGTCGAGCAATCATGCAAATCTCCCAGTCGTTGTTGGTTGGTCCAGCGCGTGCAAGTGTGCCTGCAACGCAGAGGGTCGGCAAATCAGGCCATTGCGCGCGCGGCGCGAGCACCCCATACCGCCCAGTACTCCTGCCCGCGATGCTCGACGCGGAATTCCAGCACTACGGCCGGGTCGACGCCCGAAACCGTCGTGGCTTTGTCCTCGGGCAGACGCCCCGCGAAGCGCTCGCCGTAGACGAGAATGCCTTCCGCGCCTCCCTTTTTCGCAGCCAGCACGCAGTGCCTGAAGCGCTCCTTGCCGCCCGGCTTGTCCGACCATGGCCGCGAGCCGTTCTGGTTGGGCGCCCAAAGCAGGTAGCTGCAGGCGCCGTTCTCATTGCGGATGTCGTCCGCCCAGATCGACATGACGATGGTGTTGTCGGACGAGCGGATGCCGCCCCAGTTGGTCAGGCAGTCGCTGAACACGCCGCGCTTCTCGAAAGCGTCGCGGCGCGGAATCAGGCGGGGTTTCTTCGCTTCGCTCTGGCCGGTCCTGGGGACGCGGCGCGTCGAGTCGAGCAATGCGCTGTCGCAAAGCGCGACGATCTCTGCGACGCCCAGCCCGCCGGCGTTCTTGCGCAGCTGCCTGAGCTCGCTATCGGTGAGCCGGCTGATCGATTCGCTCGTCCATTGCATGAGTTTGTTATACGGTAAAGCGCGAGGCCGTGCCGGCGATTGCGTAGATATTCAGGTCGGGCCGCGACGACATGTCTGTGCGCCAGCAGACAGAGAGTGCGCCGCAGACCGCGCACCCTGTGTACATGAGAAATTTCGCCCTCGCTCTGGCGCTGGGACTTTTATGCGGTGCGGCAGGCGCACAGCCCGTTCCCGCGTACGAAAAGGTGGCGCTCGACGCGAATGTCCTTTTCGACTCCGCCCGATGGGCGCTGCGCGCGGCCAGCCGCGACGCGCTCGATGACTTTGTGCTCAGGATGCACGGCCTCGACTCGCAGACGGTGCGCGTGGTCGGGTTTGCCGACCGCATCGGTTCCGAGGCCTCCAACCAGATCCTTGCCGAGGAACGCGCCGGCGCGGTGAAGGCCTACCTGGTCATGAAGGGAATCGCGGCGGACCGCGTACACACCAGCGCCAGCCTGCGGCCCGATCGACGTGTCCTGGTCGAAGTTTCCGGCACCAGGATCACCAGGTAATCGCCTCTGCGGCTTCACGCTGGCGCGTTGGACGCGCCGAAAAACGTGCGCTTGCAGCGCGGATAATTCAGGCATCCCCAGAACTTCCGGCCCTCGGTGCTGCTCGTGCGCGCGGTCATCTTGATGCCGCAGGCGGGGCAGGTCGGCGTGGAAAAATCCCCCGCCGTCGCGAGCTTCAGCAGCGCCTGTCCCTGCTCGGGGGCGAGCGCGCCGATGTTCCGCAGCAGCTCGGCCCCGTCGACGAGCTGGATGTTCTCGCCGCGGGAGAATTCCTTCGCCTCGGAGGTGAACGTTCCGCAGGCGACCAGCACGCCCTGCGGCACGCCGGCCGCCGCCATGGCTGCGCGCAGCTCGCGCACCGGCTTGATGCCGACCGTGTAGACGCTCGAGCCCTTGCACTGGACGACGCTGGAAACCTGGTCCGCGCCCCCGGCGACCAGGCCGATGTCGGCGCCTCCGTCGGCGCCGGAGCGCGCCTGGGTCGTGGCGAAGCCGAGCGCTTCGTAATAGGCCGTGCACAGCTCCTCGAAGCGGCGCCATTCCAGCCGCCGCAGCAGCTCGAGGCTCCAGCGGCCGGTGCCCGAAGGATCGTCCTGCGCGCTGCGCGGCGCGGCAACGCGGCTCGCGTCGGCCGGCTCCCTCCGCCGCCGCACGAGCGCCGCCGCGAGGATCGCGGCGGCCGCGGCGATGAGCGCCACGGCGCCCGATGCATAGACCTTGGCGTTCAGGTCACTCGGCAGGGCGATGGCGATCGGTATGCCAAGCGCGAGGATGGCGGCGAACAACGCGCGCACGATGCGCGGCCCGGAACCGAGCCGTTCGCGCATCATTCAGGCGCGGCCGGCGAGCGCCGCGCTGCGCGCCTTGCGCTTTCCGTCGCGCGGGGGGCTGACGATCGCGTAGCAGGCGCAGGACGCCGCCTCGAGCCCGCCATGGTCGAGGATGGTGATGTTGCCGCGGCGGTAGGCGATCAGCTTGCGCCGCTGCAGCGCGGAGGCCGCCTCGGTGACGCCGACGCGCCGCACGCCGAGCATGTGCGAAAGGAACTCGTGCGTCAGGTAGAACCGGTCCGAGCGCACCCGGTCGCGCGTCATCAGCAGCCAGCGCGCGAGGCGCGCCGGCACCCTGTGGAAGCGGTTGCACGCGGCGGTCTGCGTGATCTGCGCCATGAGCGAGTGAGTATAGCGAAAGAGCTCCCGCTGCAGGGGGGCGCTGCGCCGCAGCTCCCTGCGGAAGCGGGCCGCGCTCATGCGCAAGGCCGTGCCGCCGCCCTGCACCAGCGCGCGGATCGGGGACACGCCGATGCCCAGCGCCAGCGCCACGCCGACCATGCCCTCGCGGCCGACCAGGCCGACCTCGAGCGCAAGCCGGCCCTCAACCAGCGTCAGCAGCGACACCAGGCCGTCGGTCGGAAAATACACTTCGCGAATCGGCGCGCCCGGCTCGTAGAGCACCTCGCCGAACACGAGCGCGACCGGCTCCAGGCCGGAGAGCAGGTGGCGGTAGGTCCCCGGCGGCAGCGCGGCCAGCACGCTGTTCGCGGCCGGCTGAGGCTTCGCGCTGCGCGGGCTCGGCACGCGGCAAGATTAGGCCCACGGCGCCGCCCGGTATGTACGCTGTCGCACAGAGGGAAGCCACGCCGCGGAACAGAATGGTCAGCCATGAGAGCAAGGTCGATAGTTCTTGCAGTGATCGCGCTTTTCGCCGCGGGCGGCAACGCCGGCGAGGCCCTCGGCCAGTCCGCGGCCGGCGCATTCACTGGCGAGGCCGGAACGCGGGAAGCGCAAGGCTGGCTGGGGCGCTCGCAAGACCAGGCTGTCGGCGGCGAGCGCTGGAGCTCATACCGGGACTTCTGGTTCGATTACAACAGCTCCCGCATCGACGTCACCGATGCGAGCAAGGTGACCGACATCGCCGGCTACCTGAAGCAAAACCCTTCGTTCCGGCTCGCCATCGACGGCGCGCTGCCCGCGGGCGACGCGGATCTCAGCGACCGCCGCATCGACTCGGTGCGCGAGGCGCTGATCGCGGCGGGAGTGCCGGCCTACAAGATCTACACCGGCACGTTCGGCGACTCGCTGCTGCGGCGCGAGCGCCGCGTCGAGGTGCTGTTCAGCCCCCGGGACTGATTGCAGGGCCGCTCAGGCGGCGGCGAACGGGATCAGGCGGTCGTATTCGCGCTTCACCACGGCATAGCACTCGCAAACGCGCTCCTCGAGCTTCGGGCGGTCGAGCACCGTGATGTGGCCGCGGCTGTAGTTGATGAGCCGGTCCTTCTGCAGCTTGCCGGCCGCCTCCGTCACGCCCTCGCGGCGCACGCCCAGCATGTTGGCGATCAGCTCCTGGGTCATCACCAGCTCGTTCGCCGGCAGGCGGTCGAGGCTCAGCAGCAGCCAGCGGCAAAGCTGCTGCTCGAGCGCGTGGTGGCGGTTGCACACCGCCGTCTGCGCCATCTGCGTGATCAGCGCCTGCGTATAGCGCAGCAGCAGGTGCTGCAGGTCGCCGCCGCGCTCGAATTCCCGCTTCAGCACCGACGCGCTCAGCCGGTAGCCGTGACCCGCGCTTTGCACCACCGCCCGGCTGGGCGTGGTCTCCCCGCCCATGAAGAGCGAAATGCCGACCAGGCCCTCGTTCCCCGAGACCGCGATCTCCGCCGAGGAGCCGTCCTCCATCACGTAGAGCAGCGACACGATGGAGTCGAGCGGGAAATACACGTAGCCCTGCGTGCCGCCGGCCTCGTACACCGCCCAGCCGAGCGCCAGCGGCACCAGCTCCAGGTGAGGCTGCAGGCGCGCGAAATCCGCCGCCGGCAGTGCGGCGAGCAGGCGGTTTTGCGACGGCGCTTGCCCGGCGGAGGTGGAAATGGCCATGGACGGCCTAGTTTACGCCCTGTGTGCGCCAGCGCACAGCCGGCCCGCCATGGCAGGACGACAATCACCGGGGCCGAAGGAGAGCGAGTTGAACTGGGACCGTATCGAGAAGGACTGGAGGCGATTCAAGGTCAACGCCAAGCAGCGCTGGGAAAAGCTCAGCGAGCAGCAGCTCGATGCCATCGCCGGCCGGCGCGGCGTTCTCGCGGGCCGGATCCAGGAAACCTACGGCATGACCAGGGAAGACACCGAGCGGCAGCTTGCAGACTGGCAGGCTCGCCAGCAGGACCATGAGTAACCCGGCAAGGAGAAAGCAATGTTGATGCGGACAGGTGTGATGGCAGTGAGCGCCGCGGTGGCGGCGATGATGTTCGGCTGCTCCCCGCAGCCGAGCGCGACGCTCGCAGTGGTGAAAGACAAGATCTACAGCGTGACGCCCGCCGCGATGAAGGTGAAATCCGGCATCGTCACGGGCGAGCTCACCGAGATGAAGGTCACGGAGCGCATCGAGGAGGGCTCGGGACGCATCACGTCGCCCGCCAAGCTCAGCGGCAAGCTGGTTCTCAAGAACGTGTCTGCGGACCAGTCGCTGCGCCTGATCGGCGGCAAGGTGCTCTACATCGACATGCAGGGCAAGCCGATCAAGCTGGAAGAGAACCGGACCGAGCCGATGCTCAGGATCGCCTCGTCGTACGGCAGCCAGGAGCGCCTCGATCCCGGACAGGACAGCACTCAGACCCTCGACGCGGACTTTCCCGCCGCCGCCCTGGGGGCGAAGAAGCTGAAGGAAATCCGCCTCGAGCTGTCCTACATCCCGTCTTCGTTCAGGGAAGAGGCGCTGAACTTCAACGTGTCGATCGGCGGCAGAGAAAAGTAGCCGCCGATTTACCAGCCGCCCGGCCAGAGCGTCAGCCAGAAGCCGACGGTGGCGACGCTGTTGATCTCGCGCACCTTCGGGAAGGGCGCGGTTGCGGCCGGAGTCGCGGTAGAAGCCAGTGTCGAAAATCCAGTCGAGCCGCTCGCCGTGCGGCACGCGGTAGCGCAGGCCAAGCCCCGGGTTGAGCTCGTTGTCGACGTGCAGCTCGCGCGCCTTCGCGCGGTCGAGATGGCGCGAGAGGCCGTAGACGTTCAGGCCGAGCTCGCCGGCGTGTGCCAGGGCCGGAAATACCAATACTGCTATCAACCAGCCTTTACGCAAGGTGCGCGTTCGCGGTAGCTAGACGACTAGGTTGTCGTGCGACAGGTATTTCTGCCGCCAGGCCTCGAAGGGCACTTTGTCCGCGGCCTCGATCTCGCGCTGGCGCTCGAGCGACCAGTCGGCGAGGCCGGTGAACCGCTCGTTCACTTCGCGCGGCAGCTCGAGGCTCTTCAGGTAGTCCCTGTGCCGCGTCGACTCGGCGAGCGCGAAGCGAACGAAGGAGTTGCGGCGGTCGCGCGCCATCGCGTGCAGCACTTTCGCCGAAGGCACGCTGTCGGGGGCGCGCAGCGCCTCGAGCGCGGCGGCGAGGGCATCGCGATGCGCGCTGCCGCCGCCGTGCGCCCGGTCCAGGGTCCCGGCGATCGGCGCGCATTCGGACAGTATCTGGCCGCCCCATTGAGCCAGCTCGACTTCATGTGAATCCTTCTGCAGCTTCAATCCCGGCTCCCGCCCGCGCAGCGCGACCTGCTGCTGGTTGCGCCGTATCGCGGCGATCTCCTGAGGCGTGTCGGGCGGGCTGTCGGCGAGCAGGCAGTGCAGCAGGAACAGGTCGAGGAAGCGGCAGGTCGCCGGCCAGATGCCGATCGGGCAGAACGGATCGAGGTCCATCAGGCGCACTTCGACGTACTCGACGCCGCGCTCGCGCAGGGCGTGCAGCGCGCGCTCCCCGGAGTCGATGCGGCGCTTGGGGCGGATCGTGCCGTAGAACTCGTTCTCGATCTGCAGCAGGCTGGCCGATAGCTGGCGGTAGTTGTCGTTGTCGCGGATGCCGGCTTTCGCGTAGGGCGGATAGGGCTTGGTGAGCGCATCGTCGAGCGAGGCCGCGTAGCTCTTGAGGTCGTTGTAGCTCACGCGCAGCGCTGACTGCGCGTCGCTCTGGTAGCCGAGCGGCCCCATGCGCAGCGAGGTCGCGTGCGGCGCGTACATGGTGCCGGGCGAGAGCTCGACCAGCTCGTGCTGGCGGCCCTCGACGAAGCTCGAGCATATCGCGGGCGAGGCGCCGAACAGGTAGATCGGCAGCCAGGAGTGGCGCCGGAAGTTGCGGATCAGCGCGAAGTACTGCGCGTCGGTCACGCCGGGGAGCGACCAGTTGTAGTGGATGCCGGAGATCGCCTGCATGCGCCGGCCGTAGCGCAGGGCGAGGCCGAGGCGGTACACGGTCTTCGCGCGGCCGACGTTCGAGGTGCCGTAGCGCCCGATCGGGATCTGGTTGTCCGCCGGCAGGTTGCACGGCATGCTCGCGCACCACAGGATCTCGTCGCCGATGTGGCGGTAGACGAACTGGTGGATCCAGGTGAGCTCCTGCAGGCAGGCCTCGACGCTGCCGTGCACGCCGGTGATCAGCTCGAGCTGCGCCTCGCTGAAATCGGTGGTGATGTGCGGGTGCGTGAGCGGCGAGCCGAGCGCCGGCGGGTGCGGCGCCTGCGAAAGCGCGCCGTCGGAACGCACGCGCAGGCTCTCCTTCTCGATGCCGCGGCGCATTCCCTTGAGAGTTTCCGGCGCGAGAGTACGCAGCCGATCCTCGTGAAAACTCATGGGTTCGCTAAGGTAACAGAGTTTCGACTACCCAACTGTCGCGGGCATGGCTACACTTGCCGCGCAAATGGGGGATGTTCTTCGCGCCTTGTGTGCGGCAGCAGGGCTCTTGTGCTCGACGGCGTTCGCCCAAATCCAGGAAGGGGTGTGGATCCCGGCGCCCGGCGGCTACACGGTAGCGGCGACGATCCTGCGGCCCGAGGGACCGGGGCCGTTCGGCGCGGTGATCCTCAATCACGGCGTGCCGGTCTCCGACAAGGAGCGCGCCGGCGCCTCCTCGAGCGATCTGCTGATGTCGGCGGCGGTGTTCGCGCAGCGCGGCTACGTGGTGGTGCTGCCGCTACGGCGCGGCTTCGGCGCCACCGGCGGCGAGTTCGCGGAGTACACCGGGTCTTGCAGCCATCCGGATTACCTGGGCGGCGAGCAGGCGGCCGCCGAGGACGTCATGGCGGCGTACGAGTACGCGCGCGCGCTGCCCTACGTCGACCGCCACCGCATGATCCTCGCCGGCCATTCGGCCGGAGGCATGGTGGCTCTGTTCACCGCCGGCGTGCGCCAGCCCGAGGGACTGGTGGCAGTACTAGCTTTCGCGGCGGGACGCGGCGGCAACCCGGCGCTGCATCCTGGCGTGCCCTGCGCCGCCGAGGCGCTCGCGCGCGTGCTCGACATGGTCGGGAGATCGATCAAGGCGCCGGTGATGTTCCACTACGCGGAGAACGACCAGTACTTCAACCCGGACACGACCAGGTTCTGGTTCAAGCGCTTCACCGCCGGCGGCGCGCGCGCCGAGTACGTGCTGCAGCCGCCGTTCGGCGACGACGGCCACTACGTGTTCGGCGACCGGGCGGGCGTCCGCTACTGGGTGCCGGCGGTGGAGAGCTTCCTCGCCAGGCACGACGTTCCGTTCAAGCGCCTGGATACGTCTGCGGCGCTCAACCGGTAATCACGCCGGGACCGGCTGCTTGGCTCCAGGTTTCGATTCGGCGGGCTTGGCCGGGGTCTGCGGCGCCCGCTTCCTCTCGTCCTCGGCTCTCTGCAGGGCTTTGCGCGCCTCTTCAGCGCGGCGCTGGTAGTACTCGCGTTCGTACTCGAGACACATACGGGCCTCCTTTCGGCTCGGCTGCGAGGTCGATGCTACGCCCGCCGGGGATGAAAGAGAAGATGCTCGCCGCCCGCGCGTTCCTAGCCAGAGGAGGAGGAGGAGGCGTCAGATGCGCGGACGGCGAAGCAAGCGGTGGTCAGTGCGCCGAGCGCGGCTTGCCGGGCGCATGAAACAGCCTGGCGAACGCGGCTTTCGCACGCGAGAGAGCTTCGACGGCCGAGTCGAGGCCGAGTTCCCAGCGCTCCGCATACTCGAAATGAGCAAGATAGCGGTGGCGCACTTCCTGCGGCAGCGACTGGTACGCCGCTTGCCAGAATGGCGTGGTCAACGCGTTACGCATGGCGAATTCCTCCTCGAGTGCGAGCGGCCGAGACGGCGCGCCTGGCTAACGAAGACAGCGCGCCCGCAGCGGCGCGGATCAGGCGCGCGACTTCCTGCGAGCGGGCCCTGCGGGCAGCGCGCTCCAGCGCGTACAATTCTGCGGCGGTCAAAGCGGTCCTGGTTTTCATGTTCGCTCCTATCACCAGTGCAAGATAGGGCCGCCCCCTGGCAACAACAAACGATGAATTTTCACGTCTGCCATGAGAAAAACTCACTGATTTCATGATTTACCGTCTGCCGCCGCTGAACGCACTGCGGGTCTTCGAGGCCGCTGCGCGCCATCTCTCGTTCAAGGAGGCGGCGCAGGAGCTCTCCATCACGCAGGCCGCCGTCAGCCACCAGATCAAGAGCCTCGAGGAGTATCTCGGCGTGGAGCTGTTCCGCCGCGCCGGGCGCGGGGTGCAGCTCACGGAGGCGGCGCGCGCCTGCCTGCCGAAGCTGCGCGAAGGCTTCGAGGCGCTCGCCGCGGCGGTGGAGCTGATCCGCGAGCGTGCGGCGGAGACCGAGCTCATGATCACCGCGCCGCCGGTGTTCACCGCGCGCTGGCTGTTTCCGCGCCTGGCGGATTTCGCCAAGCGCGAGCCGAGGATCGAGCTGCGCGTCTTCGCCTCGAGCAAGATGGTCGACGCCGGCGCGCTCGATTCCGCCACCCTGGTGGGAAACCTCGACCTGAGGGACGACGTCTCCGGCGTGGAGATCCATCTCGGCGCCGGCAACTATCCCGGCTACCGCGCCGATCACCTGTTCGACGTCGCCACCATCGCGGTCGCGAGCCCGGAGCTCGCGCGCAACCATCCCGGCCTGCGCGAGCCCGCCGACCTGGCGCACCACGTGCTCCTGCACGACGAGGCGATGGACCTCGTCGCGCACGGCAACGCGTGGCAGAAGTGGCTGGAGGCGGCCGGCGTCGCGGATCGCGTCGACGGCAGCCGCGGGCCGCATTTTTCCTCCAACATCCTGTCGCTCGAGGCGGCGTCGCAGAAGCTGGGGGTGGCGCTTGCTTTGAAACCTCTGGTCAACGACGATATCGCATCGGGAAAGCTGTGCGCCCCGTTCAAGGTGGAGCTGAAACCGCAGTCGGCGTATTTCCTGGTATGCCCCGAGGTTATTGCCGAGCGCCCGGCGGTGGCGGCGTTTCGCAAGTGGCTGCTCGAGCAGGCGGTAAATACATGAGCCAGGTCTGTTTTTTGCGGCACTTGATAACCGTTTCCGGCGCCGCCATTTAACGCCCGTGAGATCGCGCGATTTTTCGAGCCGGATGTGGACCGAGGCGCTGTCGCTCCTCGAGCAGGCCGACCGCCTGCACCGGCAGTTTCTGCGCGCCAGCGGCGCCGAGCAGGTACACGCCTGGGAGCCGCCCGTGGACGTCATCGAGACGGGCGACGAAGTGCGCGTGCAGATCGCGCTGCCCGGCGTCTCCGCCGACGCGATTCGCGTCGCCGTCGAGCCCGGCGGGGTCACGGTGTCGGCGTTGCGCGATTTTCCCTGCCGCGAAGACGGCGCGTACCTGCATCGCATCGAGATTCCCTACGGCCGCTTCGAGCGCCGGCTGCAGCTGCCGCTCGACGACCCGTACGCTGCGCTCGAGCTGGCTCGCAAGACGCTCGCCGACGGCGTGCTCACCCTGATATTCTGGAAGAAGGAAGGCCGATGAGCGAGCAGCAGAAGGTCCTTTCGAACGAGGAAAAGCTGAACGCTGCACCGGCAGCCTCGCAGAGTGCAAAGGCAGCCTCGAGCCGGCCGCTGCCCGACGACGCCCTGATCGTCGTCCCGATGCGCAACACGGTGCTGTTCCCCGGGGTGATCTCGCCGATCACGGTCGGCCGCAAGTCTTCGGTGGCGGCCGCGCAGGAAGCGGTAAGGAGCGAGAAGAAGATCGGCTTCCTCCTGCAGCGCGACGCCAAGAAGGACGACCTCAGGCCCGACGACCTCTACTGGGTCGGCACCGCCGGCCAGGTGGTGCGCTACATCACCGGCCCGGAAGGCGCGCATCACCTCGTGGTGCAGGGCACGAGCCGCTTCCGCGTGCTCGAGTTCCTCGAGGGCTGGCCGTTCCTCGTCGCGCGCGTGCAGTACGTCGAGACCAGGGACGAGATGACGCCCGAGATCGAGGCGCGCTTCCTGCAGCTGAAGGAGCGCGCGGTCGAGGCGATCCAGTTGCTCGCCAACGCCCCGGAGGAGCTGGCGGTGGTGGTGCAGCAGGTGGGCTCGCCGGGCCTGCTCGCCGACATGGTGGCGAACCTCCTCGACGTGAGGAACGAGGACAAGCAGGACCTGCTCGAGACCTTCGAGCTCAAGCGGCGCCTGGACAAGGTGCTGGAGCTGCTCGCCGAGCGCCTCGGCGTGCTGCGCATCTCGAAGGAGATCGGCGACAGGACGAAGAAGGAGTTCGACGAGCGCCAGCGCGAGCACGTGCTGCGCGAGCAGATGCGCCAGATCCAGAAGGAGCTGGGCGAGGGCGAGGAAGGGGCGGCCGAGCTCGCCGAGCTGAAGAAGGCGATCGACGACGCCGGCATGCCGGAGGACGTGCACAAGCACGCCGCCAAGGAGCTGAAGCGCCTGCAGCGGATGGGGGAAAACAGCGCCGAGTCCTCGATGCTGCGCACCTACCTGGAATGGCTCGCGGAGCTGCCGTGGCGCGATGCCGAGCTCAAGCCCATCGATATCGCGGAAGCGCGCAAGGTGCTCGACGAGGACCACTACGACCTCGAGAAGATCAAGCGCCGCATCCTCGAGTACCTCGCGGTGAAGAAGCTGAACCCGAACGGCAAGAGCCCGATCCTGTGCTTCGTCGGGCCGCCGGGGGTGGGCAAGACCTCGCTCGGCCAGTCGATCGCGCGCGCCACCGGGCGCAAGTTCCAGCGCGTCTCGCTCGGTGGGGTGCACGACGAGGCCGAGATCCGCGGCCACCGCCGCACTTACATCGGCGCGCTGCCGGGCAGCATCATCCAGGCGATCCGCCGCGCCGAGTCGCGCGCGGCGGTGATCATGTTCGACGAGATCGACAAGCTGGGCATGGGCGGCTTCCACGGCGACCCGTCCTCGGCGCTGCTCGAAGTGCTCGACCCGGAGCAGAACGCGCGCTTCCGCGACAACTACCTCGGCGTCGACTTCGACCTGTCGAGGGTGCTGTTCATCACCACCGCGAACGTGCTCGACACGATCCCCGGGCCGCTGCGCGACAGGATGGAGATCATCCAGCTCCCCGGCTACACCGAGGAGGAGAAGCTCGAGATCGCCAAGCGCTACCTGGTCAGGAGACAGCTCGAGGCCAATGGCTTGACCTCGGAGCAGGCGAGTATTACCGAAGACGCCATTCGCACGATCATCTCCGACTACACGCGCGAAGCCGGCGTGCGCAACCTCGAGCGCGAGATCGGCGCGGCGCTGCGCTCCGCGGCGATGCAGATCGCCGAGGCGAAGGCGCAGAAAGTCGTCATCGAGCCGAAGGACCTGCACGCGATCCTGGGAGCGAGAAAATTTGAAAGCGAAGTCGCGGAGAGGACCGCCGTCCCCGGGGTCGCGACGGGCCTGGCCTGGACGCCGGTGGGCGGCGACATCCTGTTCATCGAGGCCTCGCAGGTGCCCGGCACGGGCAGGCTGATCCTCACCGGGCAGCTCGGCGACGTCATGAAGGAGTCGGCGCAGGCCGCGCTGACCCTCGCCAAGAGCTTCCTCGGCGAGCCCCTCGACAAGGTGGACATCCACATCCACGTGCCCGCCGGCGCCACGCCGAAGGACGGCCCGAGCGCGGGCGTGGCGATGTTCCTCGCGCTGGTGTCGCTGCACGCCGGGCTGCCGGTGCGCCCGGATGTCGCCATGACCGGCGAGATCTCGCTGCGCGGCCTGGTGCTGCCGATCGGCGGCGTCAAGGAGAAGACGCTCGCCGCTCTGCGCGCCGGCATCAAGACCGTGATGCTGCCGAAGAGGAACGAAAAGGACCTCGAGGACGTGCCCGCGGAGGCGCGCCGCAAGCTCGAGTTCGTGTTCCTCGAGAGAGTCGAGGAGGCGGTCAGGACCGCGATCGGCGAGCTGCCGAAGGCGGCCGCGAAGAGGGCGGCTTAGGCGAAATCGGGGTCAGAGCCCGATTTCCTGCGGCGCTGTCCTGCTGGGGCGGCAGCGGGATGCGGTCGAGCAGCTCCAGCAACGCACGACGCCTGACTTCACGCTTCGAGCGCACGGGCATTTCCTCTCTATTTGCCGCGGATCGACTCGCGCAGGACGCGCTTCACCTGGCGGGCGAGGGCGGCGGGCAGCCTGGCGGCCGCCATGAAGCACTTCGCGGCCACCGACTCGTGGATCCAGACCGGTGGATGCTCGAACACGGGCTCTTTGTCGGGCTTCGGCGGTAGGGCTGGGGAGGGCATGGGGACTTGCTTGGGGCGAACGTAG
>Ga0210382_10000063_pt1 | contig 43363 bp, 37 predicted proteins | sample PLMedo_FD_155452 | JGI IMG/M metagenome (GOLD analysis project Ga0210382, IMG submission 155452) | Groundwater sediment microbial communities from an aquifer in East River, Colorado, USA - PLM0_60_coex redo | ecosystem: Environmental > Terrestrial > Soil > Riparian zone | place: USA: East... | reverse complement strand
CCCGACGGCACGTCCCCGATGAGGACGTCCCGCCCCTCCGCCACGCGGCGCGCGTCTCGGAGCACGCTGAGCGCCGCGGCGATGAATGGGCCCGCCCCCGCCCCCGGCCCCGCCGCGACCCGCGCGGGCGCGGCCACGCGCCACACGAACGGACGCCGGTCGTCGGCCCGCATTTCGTCGGACTCGAGAACCGCTTCTCCTGCCCACCAGCCGGGAGCCTGCGCGGGCAGCGCCACAGATACCGCCTCGTCCGGTGCCGCGAGGGCCCGTCCCACGTCGCGCCCGCGGATCCGGACGGTCACGGGCGCCGGTTCAACCCCACCTCCAGAACCGGCGACCGAGACAACTACGTAGCCCTCGGCCACGCGCACGCTCGCGATCCCGCGGTTAGCGATTGGGCGCCCCGACGCGAGCGCCAGGACCCGGACGCCACGCGGGACGTCCGCGTGCCCCTCTCCCAAAAAAGCAGTGCGCTGCAAGTCGCTCAGCAGGTGCACCTCCTGTCCCGGCAACGGCTCGGCGTGCACGAGCCGCGCAGCGCGCTCCACGGCCCGCACCAGATCGAGCCGGCGCCAGTCGACCATCGCACTGTCAACGCTTGCGAGCAGCGCCTCCCGCGTGCCACCCCGCACCACCCCGTCGGCGAGCAGCAGCCACACCCGATCGTCGACCGTGGTACGCGCGATGGATCCTCGCGCCGCGGCGCGGAAGCGCTCAAGCAGCGGCCGCCCGTCCACCACCGCGCCCGACGAGGGCGAGTTGTCGAGAATGACCACGAGCGCCGTTGGCTCGTGCGCGCCGCCCACCCCTGCTCCGCTCGCCACCGGCATCAGGGGACGCGCGGCCGCCAGCACGACGGCGACGACCAGCGCCGTCCGGAGCAGCAGCAATAGCAGGTGGCGGAGCTTCAGCCGCCGCGCGCTCTGGCGCTCCGCCTCGCTCAGGTAGCGGATCGGCGGGAACTCGAGCGCGGGAGGGGTCCGACGGTGGAGCAGATGGAGCAGCGCCGGAATGGCCGCGGCGACGAGCCCCAGCAGCGCCAGGGGATGGATGAAGCTCACGTGAGGAGACGCAACGCCATGCCGAACGGCAGGTCCGTCTGCACATGGTGGTAGGCGATCCCGTGACGCCGGCAGGCCGTGCGCCATGCGGCGACTTCGCGGCTCACCGTCTCCGCATATGCTCGCGCCAGTTCCCGTGGCCGCACCACCACGCTCGCCGGTGACTCAGGGTCCGTGAACCGCACTTCGGGCGGCCCGGACAGTTCGACCTCCGCGGGGTCCATCAGATGAAAGACGATCACCTGGTGCCCGCGGTGCCGGAGGTAGCGCAACGCCGTGAGGGCCAGGTCGCGATCGAACAGGAGATCCGAGAGGAGGACCACAAGCCCTCGTCGCGCGAGCAGCGCCGTGAGGCGTTGCAACGCCGCATGCGCTGCCGTCCCGCGCCCATCGGGCGTGTCGAGCAGCCCGCGCACCAGCCGCGTCCACTGCCCCGACTTCACCCGAGCCGGGATTACCTGCCGTACCTGCTCATCGAAGGTCACGAGCCCCGTCGCGTCACGCTGGCGGAGGAGAATCAAGGCGAGGGCGGCTGCCAGACGGTCGGCGTATTCGCGCTTGGTAAGCCGTTCCGGCGCGCCCCGCCACGCCATCGAGCGGCTCGCGTCCACGAGAATCATCGCGCGGAGGTTGGTCTCCTCCTCAAACTGCTTGACGAAGAGGCGGTCGGATCGGGCCAGAATGCGCCAATCGAGGTAGCGTAGCTCGTCCCCGGGCTGGTAGGCCCGGTGTTCCGTGAACTCCACCGAAAACCCACGGAACGGCGAGCGGTGGAGCCCGGCGAGGAAGCCCTCCACGACGCCCTCAGCCACGATCTCGATGCCCCCGAGACGGGCGACGTCAGCTGGGTCGAGGAGGTCTAGGCGTTGGATCGGGGGCATCGGTGGCGGAAGCTAACGGCGGGACGAATGTCCTGACCACAGGACATCGACGCCAAGACGCCAAGACGCCAAGTGGTTACTAGGCAATGGGTTCCAGTTGACCATGCGTGGCACGTTCCCTGCTCTTTCCAGCGCGGGAGGCCTTATGTTCGCACAAATCGCACTGCTGACCCTCGCCGCGTTGGCGACACCTGGTACCCGGTACCCGGCACCCGCTTCATACCGTCCTCGCATCGAGCTATGGACCAACCGGGGCGACGCTGCGGTTTATACCCGCGGCGAGCGCGTCCGGGTCTTCTTCAAGCTCGATCGCGACGCCTTCGTCACCATCTTCCGCGTCGATACCGACGGCCGCGTGCGGGTGCTGTTCCCCCGCGAGCCGTGGGAAGACAACGTCGCGCGCGGCGGGCGGGAGTTCGCGGTCGAGGGACGATCGTCGGACGATGCCTTTTCGATCGACGATTACCCGGGCGTCGGCTATCTCTTCGCCGTCGCCTCGGCCGACGCGTTCACCTATGACGCGATCGAGAGCGGAGACCACTGGGACTATCGCGCGATCGCTGACGGGCGCGTCCGCGGCGACCCCTACGTCGCGTTGACCGACCTCGCGCAGCGCATCGTGCCCGAGGGGTACTCTGACTGGGATTACGACGTCGTGTCCTACAACGTCGAGCAGCACTATAGCTATCCGCGGTTCCTGTGCTACGACTGCCACACGTACGTGAGCTACCCGTACTGGGACCCGTATAACTACTCGTGCGTGCGGTTCCGCATGTTCGTGTTCGACGATCCGTGGTACTATCCGTATCGCTACTACGGCGGCACGCGCGTCGTGTTCGTGCGCCCGTACCGGCCGCAGCCGCGCTTCATTTTCAAGGACTGGGCCGGCCAGCAGCCCAACCGCGATGGTTTCGTGACGCGGGAGCGGGAGCGGCCCGTGAACGACAACACGCGGCGTGGCGTGACCGGGCGTGACCTCGGCGGCATCGGGACCATTCCGCCGCCCAACGTACGCGATCGCCGCGACCGGCCCAGCCAGCCAGGCCAGGCGGGACAGCCAGGGCAGCCGAATCGTCCCGGCAACGATGGTAACGACGACCGCGGTCGCGGACGGCGCGATCGGCCTGACCATCCAGAGCGCCCGGAGGATCGTGGGCGGCGTGACCGGCCCGACCCGTCCGTGCAACCCGATCGGCCGCAGGTCCTCGCGCCACGCGAGCAGCCGCGCCAAGTTGAACCGCGCCGCGAGTCACCCCGGCAGGTCGAGCCGCGCCGTGAGCAGCCCAGGAAAGTCGAACCGCGCCGGGAGGAGCCCAGGCCGGTCGAGCCGCGCCGCGAGCAACCGAGGCAGGCCGCGCCCCAACGGGAGCAACCAAGGCAGGCGGCGCCTCAACGGGAAGCACCGAAGGAGAAGCCTCGTAGTGAGCCCGAGGTGCGGCGGCGCAAGCCCTGAGCGTTCAAGCTGAAACTGAAGACGCGCCCGATCGTGGTCCAATGCGGTCGGGCGCGTTAGCTTTTCCATTCCTTCCATTCTTTTCGAGGATCGATCCGTGCGTCCTGCGCTTGGCGTGCTCACCCTCCTGCTTCTCCCCGGCCTGCTGGCCGCCCAGTCTCCGGCGTCGGTGCAACGGGCGGTGCAGTCCATCACCCCGGACGACATCAGTCGCCGCATCGGCGTCATCGCGGACGACTCGATGCGCGGCCGCGATACGCCGAGTCCCGAGCTCGAGAAGGTGGCGGCGTACATCGCCTCGGAGTTCCGCCGCGTCGGCCTGAAGCCGGGTGGGGACAGAGGAACCTTCTTGCAGCGCTACGCCATCGACCGTGTGCAGTTCGTCCCCGAGAGCTCGATCGCATTCGTGCACGGTGGCGGCGACGTGACGCTCGCCTATGGCCGGGACTTCGTGTTCAGCGACAACATGTTCGAGAGCGGCGATTACGCCGGCGAACTCGTTCTTCTGACGGGCGCGATGGGCGCGGCAACGCAGCTGGACACGGCGGCGCTCGCCGGAAAGATGGTGGTGCTCGCCGGGCGGGTGCGGAATCGGGCCGAGCGCCAGCGGTTGTTCGCGTGGCGCCCGGCCGGTGTCATCGTGCTCACGTCCGCCCCCGACTCCTTGTGGACCGTGGCGGTCGCACGGACCAACCGGCCTCAGCTCCAAGACCCCGGCCGGCGGGTCGGCCCGCCGCTCGTGCTTACCGTCCGCACGGCCGCACTCGCGCCGGTCCTGACACGGCTCGGCGCCGATTCTGTCGCGGTGCAACAGGCGGCGCAGTCCGGCGCCGGGCTCGAAGCCCGGCCCCTCGGGGGAGCCCAGCTGCACGTGCACGCGCGTATCCGCCCGGTCGAGCGGAACTCGGCTCCCAACGTCGTCGGCATCCTCGAGGGGAGCGATCCGCGGCTGAAGCGGGAGTACGTGGTCCTAAGCGCGCACATGGATCACGTGGGCGTGGGTCGGCCGCTGAACGGCGACAGCATCTACAACGGCGCCGACGACGACGCGTCCGGGACGATCGCGGTCGTGGAAGCCGCGGAGGCGTTCGCGCGGCTCGAGCCCCGTCCCAAGCGGTCGATTATCTTCCTGACCGTGAGCGGGGAGGAAAAAGGGCTGTGGGGCAGCGCGTACTTCGCCGACCACGCACCCGTCCCGATCGCGGACATCGTGGCGGACCTCAACACCGACATGGTGGGGCGCAACTGGAAGGACACGATCGTGGTGATCGGCAAGGAGCACTCGGACCTGGGTGCGACGTTGAACCGCGTGGGCGCGGCGCACCCGGAGTTGAACATGCGGCCCATCGACGACCTGTGGCCGCAGGAAAACTTCTACTTCCGGTCGGACCACTACAACTTCGCGCGCAAGGGCGTGCCGATCCTCTTCTTCTTCAACGGCACTCACCCCGACTACCACGGCCCGGGCGACTCGCCCGACAAGATCGACGCCGAGAAGGAGTCGCGGATCGTCAAGCTCGTGTTCTACCTCGGCCTCGATGTCGCGAACGCCGCCGAGCGGCCGAAATGGAAGCCGGACAGCTACACGCAGATCGTCGGAGGAGCGCGCTGACTTCCGCGGGCCACTAGGCGGAGTTCTTGAGCAGCTCCGCGTTCGTCTTGGTGCGCTTGACCTGTTGCAGCAGCGCCTGCATCCCCTGCTCCGGCGGCAGCCCCACCAAGGCGCGCCGGAGCTTCTGCTTGGCCTCGACCGTGGCCGCGTCGGCGAGGAGCTCTTCGCGCCGCGTCCCGCTCGCCGCCACGTCCACGGCCGGGTAGGTCCGCCGGTCCGCCAGCTCGCGCGAGAGGCGCAGCTCGGCGTTGCCGGTCCCCTTGAACTCCTCGAAGATGATGTCGTCCATGCGGCTCTCGGTCTCGACCAGGGCCGTGGCGATCACCGTCAGCGAGCCGCCGCCGTCCGACGCCGGCACGGCGCGCGCGGCGCCGAACAGACCCTTCGGCTTCGCCAGGGCGTTGGCGTCGAGGCCCCCGGACATGGTGCGGCCGCTGCCGCGGCCCGTGGTGTTGTGCGAGCGCGCGAGGCGCGTCAGCGAATCGAGCACGATCACGACGTCGCGCCCCAACTCCACCTGGCGCCGCGCGTGCTCGAACACCATGTCGGCGACGGCGACGTGCCGCTCGTGCGGCAGGTCGAAGCTCGACGCGATCACCTCGCCCCGCCCCCAATCGATCATCTCGCTCACCTCTTCGGGCCGCTCGTCGACGAGGAGAATGAGGAGGACCGCCTCCGGGTGGTTTTCTGCCACCGACTCGGCCAGCGCTTGCAGCATCACCGTCTTCCCCGCTTTGGGCGGCGACACGATGAGCGCGCGCTGCCCGAAGCCGAAGGGACAGATGAGATCGACGACGCGCTGGGTCTCGGCCGTGCGCGGGCTCGACGCGCCCGGCGTCTCGAGGGTGAGGGGGCGGCTGGGATGAACCGCGCCGAGGTTCGCGAAGTCAGGACGGCCGTCCAACCGCTCGGGAGGACGGCCATTCACGCTCGCGACGCGGCCGTTTTCGAGAACGAGGAGATCCCCGCGGCGCAGCCCGGGGAGGTTGACGGCAGGGTCGCCCTTCGCGGGCAAGTAGCTGTTGGCCGCGAGTCGCAGGAAGCCGCCCTTGGGGGCGGGGTCGAACCAGCCGGTGATTGGTGTCAGATCCGTGGGTCGGCGTTGAGTGATGGCCGTTGGCGGTTGGCCGTTGGCCAATAGAAAGGTAACCGCCAAAGGCCAACGGCCAATGGCTATATTTCCCGCCGCATGCGTCAAGACCACATCAGGAACTTCTGCATCGTCGCCCACATCGACCACGGGAAGTCCACCCTGGCCGACCGCCTGATCGAGCTGACAGGCACGCTCGACAAGCGGCTGATGCGCGAGCAGGTCCTCGACACGATGGACCTCGAGCGGGAGCGGGGCATCACGATCAAGCTCAACGCCGTGCGCATGAGTTACCACGCCCGCAACGGTCAGCTGTACGAGCTGAATCTGATCGATACACCGGGGCACGTGGATTTCACCTACGAGGTGTCCCGGTCGTTGGTCGCCTGCGAGGGCGCGATCCTGGTGGTCGACGCCTCGCAGGGGATCCAAGCCCAGACGCTCTCGAACCTGCTGCTCGCCATGGATGCCGGGTTGGAAATCATCCCCGTCCTCAACAAGATCGACCTGCCCGGCGCCGAGCCGGACCGCCGGGCGCAAGAGATCCACGACCTGATCGGCGCCAAGCCGGAGGAGATTCTGCGCATCTCCGCCAAAGAGGGCACCGGAGTCCCCGATCTGCTGGAGGCCGTGGTGCAGCGCGTCCCTCCGCCCCGCGGCGACCACGAAGCGCCACTGCGCGCGCTCATCTTCGATTCGTACTACGACCGCTACCGCGGCGCGATCCCGAGCATCCGGGTGGTGGACGGCGTGCTGCGACCCGGGATGAAGATCGCGTTCGCCGCCCACAAGGACGATACCTACGAGGTGGACGAGGTCGGCTACCTGCAGCTCGGTCACAAGCCGACGGAGCAGCTCGAGGCGGGGGAGGTCGGGTACTTCGTCGCCAACGTGCGCGGCGTGCGCGAGACGCGTCCGGGTGATACCGTGTTCGACGCCGAGCACAGGGATGTGCAGCTCCTCCCCGGATACCGCGACATCCAGTCGATGGTCTTCGCGGGACTCTACCCGACCAACCCGGAGCAGTACGAGGAGCTGCGCGACTCGCTGGCCAAGCTGCAGCTCAACGATGCCTCGCTGCATTATCAGCCCGAGACGTCCGTTGCGCTCGGCTTCGGGTTTCGCTGCGGATTCCTGGGGCTCTTGCACATGGAGATTGTCCGCGAGCGATTGGAGCGGGAATTCGATCTCGACCTGATCAGCACCGTCCCCAGCGTGGAGTACCACGTCTACAAGACGGACGGCACGATGGAGCTGGTGGAGAATCCCAGCCTGATGCCCCATGGCTCCACGGTGGATCGCGTGGAGGAGCCGTACGTGAAGGGCCGGATTTTCGTCCCGGCGGAGTACATCGGCGGTGTCATGACCCTGGGTCAAGAACGTCGGGGCGTGTATCAGGGCATGCAGTATCTCGACCCGACGCGCGTAGAGTTCCACTGGGAGTTTCCGCTCGCCGAGATCATCCTGGATTTCTACGACAAGTTAAAGACGATCTCCCGTGGCTACGCGTCGCTCGACTACGAGTTTCTCGCGTACCGGCAAGCCGACTTGGTCAAACTCGACATGTTGTTGAACGGCGAGGCGGTGGATGCGTTCAGCGTCATCATCCATCGCGACAAGGCCTTCGAATGGGGCCGCAAGATCGCGGAGAAGCTGCGGGAGCTGATTCCACGGCAGTTGTTCGAAGTCGTGATCCAGGCGGCGATCGGCACCAAGGTGATCGCGCGCGAGACCGTCCGGCCGCTCCGCAAGGACGTGACCGCCAAATGCTACGGCGGCGACGTCACGCGCAAGCGCAAGCTGCTCGAGAAGCAGAAAGCGGGGAAGAAGCGGATGAAGCAGGTGGGGACGGTGGAGATTCCGCAGGAAGCCTTCCTCGCGGTCCTTCAGGTTGAGTAGTCTCGTCATCCAGACGGCGTTCCTGGGCGATGTCGTGCTCACGACGCCCCTGCTCGCGGCCCTCGCCAAGCGCCACGGGCCCGTGGACGTGGTCACGACACCGGGCGGCGCACCGCTCCTCGAGACCCATCCGGCCGTGCGGCGCGTGCTGCCCTACGACAAGCGCGGCCGGGACCGCGGCTGGGGCGGCCTGCGCACCCTGGCCGCCCGTCTCCGCACCGAAGGCTACGAGCGCGCGTACCTCCCCCATCGGTCGCTGCGCACGGCTGCCCTCGCGCTGCTGGCGCGCGTCCCCGCGCGGATTGGGTTCCACGACGGCTGGCCCTTCTTCTATACGGAGGTCCGGCGGCGGCCCGCCGCCGGCCACGAGGCCGACCGGCTCCTAGCCCTCGCGGAGGAGCCCGCTGCCGCCTATGCTCCGGAGCTGCGTCCGACGCCCGATGACGAGCGCGCCGCAGCGGCCGCGCTCTCAGGGGCGGGTATTGCGGGGCCGTTCGTGGCCGTCGCCCCCGGGTCCATTTGGGGCAGCAAGCGGTGGCCACACTACGCGGAGTTGGCCCGCCGGCTGTCGGCGCGGACGCCCGTCGTCGTGGTGGGCGGTCCCGACGATGCCGGGCTCGGCGAGGACATTGTTAGGGCGGTCGGGCGGTCGGGCGGTCGGGCCCTCAACGCCTGTGGCAAGCTCGGGCTGCGGGAGTCGGCCGCGCTGATCGCGCGGGCGGCGGTGTTGGTGACGAACGACAGTGCCCCGCTGCACCTGGCCACGGCGATGCAGACGCCGATCGTGGCGATCTTCGGACCGACGATCCCCGAGTTCGGGTTCGGGCCGATCGGCCCGCGCGACGTCACCATGGGGCTCGACGGGCTGATGTGTCGGCCCTGCTCGCGCCATGGTCCGCCGCGGTGCCCCCTGGGGCATCACCGCTGCATGCGCGACCTCGGGCCGGACCTGGTCGCCGACGCCATCGAGGAGGCCGGTGCGCTACATCGTCGGAATTGACGTCGGCGGGACGAACGTCGTGGCGGGGACCGTGGCCGAGGATGGCTCGGAGGTCCTGGGCCTCGTCTCGGAGCCCACCCTCGCCGAGCAAGGGGCAGACGCGGTGGTCGCCCGGATCGTGAAGTTGGCGCGCGCCTCGATGGCGCAAGCGCCGGGGCGGGAAATCGCGGGCGTGGGGATCGGCTCACCGGGGCCGCTCAACACGAAGACCGGCGTCGTCCTGCTCACCCCGAACCTCGGTTGGACCAACATGCCGCTGCGCGACCGGATTGGCGGCGCGCTGGGGCTCCCCGCCACGCTCGACAATGATGCCAACTGCGCCGTCTTCGGTGAGTGGTGGCGGGGCGCCGCGCGCGGCGTCAGCCACGTGGTGGGGCTCACCATCGGGACGGGAATCGGGGGCGGCATCGTGCTCGACGGCCAGATCTACCACGGCGCGTCGGACATCGCGGGTGAAATCGGACACATGACCATCGACTCGAACGGCCGGCGCTGTAAGTGCGGGAACTACGGCTGTCTCGAGGCGTATGCCTCGGGCCCCGCCATCGCCGCCCGCGCTGTGGAGGGCATCCAGTCGGGGGCGGAGACCTCCCTCCCGCAGTACGTCGCCGGCGACCTGTCGCGGATCACGGCACAAGTCGTCTACGAGGCGGCGCACGACGGGGACGGCTACGCCCTCGAGATGGTGCGCGACACGGCCAAGTTGCTTGGCGCCGGCGTGGCGAACATCATCAACATCTTCAATCCCGAGGTCGTCGTGATCTGCGGCGGCGTGACGCTCGCCGGCGCGAAGCTGTTCGGGCCGTTGCGCAGCGAGGTGCAGCGGCGGGCTTTCAAGCCGGCGTGGGCGGCGTGCCGCATCCTCCCGGGGGCGCTTACGGGGACCGCCGGGGTCTACGGCGCCGCGGCCGTGTTCATGCAGCGCACGTGGGGGGCCTGCTGAAGCGTCTGGGAGTGGTCGGGTCGATGGTGTGGGACACCATCTACGGCCGAGATCCGGCGCAGCCGGCGGTCGAGGAATGGGGCGGGATCGCCTACGCGCTGGCCGCACTCGATGCGACGCTGACGGAAGACTGGGAAATCGTGCCCCTGATCAAGGTCGGCCGTGATCTGGCGCCCCACGCCAATCGGTTTCTCTCCGGCTTACGCCGCACGGCGCACGGCGCACGCTTTATCGAAGTTCCCGAGGCCAACAACCGGGTGACCCTGCGCTACACCTCCGCGGAGCGGCGCTGCGAGCAAATGCGCGGCGGGGTACCGCCGTGGACCTGGCCGGAGCTCGGGCCGCTGGTACAGGACCTCGATGCGTTGTACGTGAACTTCATCTCGGGGTTCGAAATGACCCTCGAGACGGCGCAGCTGCTCCGCCGCGGCTTTCGCCGATTCATCTACGCGGACCTGCACAGCCTGTTCCTCGGCACGGAGGCGGACGGCACGCGCGTCCCCCGCCCCCTGCCCCAAGCGCCGGCGTGGTTCGGGTGCTTCGACGTGGTTCAGCTCAACGAGGAGGAAATGCGCCAGCTGGGCGACGATCCCCTGGGAACCGCGGCCGACGCGCTGGGTCAGGGGTGCACGACCCTGTGCGTTACGCTGGGCAGCCGCGGGGCCGCCTACTTTGAACAGGGGACTGACGCGCGGACGGGAAGACGGGTAGGGCCGATCCGCACCGCACGGATCTTGCCCGACGACGCGGCCCCGCTCGAGGGCGACCCCACGGGGTGCGGGGACGTGTTCGGGAGCGCCGTGGCCGCCCGCCTCCTGGCCGGGGCAACCCTCGAGGACGCGCTGCGGGAGGGCACGCGGCTCGCGGCGCGGAACCTCGCGCACCGCGGTGCGTCGGGTCTGCGGGATCACCTGCTCGGGCGGCTGGCCACCGCATGACGCGCCTCGTCGAGGTACCCGTCCAGTTCGACGACCGCTCGTTCGACCAGTTCGCAGCGGCCTACGCGCAGGCGACGGCGGATGGCGAGCGGTTGCTGTTCGACGCGCACGCGGCCGAGTGGGCCTCCCCCTACGGCCTGGTTGGGCTGCTGGCGGCCGGCGAAGCGGCGCGGCACCGCGGCGAGCGACCCCTCCTCACCGCACCCGCGAGCCCCGACGTGGTAAGCTACTGGGCCCGGGCGGGGTTCTTCCGCGAGGCGGCCGAGCTGTTCGAGATCCACGGCAAGGTCCCGAAGACCAAGCCGGCGAAGGAGAGCGAGGTCCTGCTCCCGGTGACGCCCGTCCGTGCCGCGGAGGACGTGCATGCCGTCGTGAGCACGATCCAGCAGCGCGCCTCCGCGATCCTGGCGTCGGAGCTGGGGCTCGATCCCAAGGCGACGATGGGATTCGCTATGGCGCTTTCGGAGTCGTGTCAGAATATTGTAGAGCACGCCGGCACGGGCGGCTGGGTAGCGGTGCAGGCGTACCACTGGCGGCGCAAGTTGGCACGTCGCGTCGTGGTGATCGCCGTCGCAGATGCGGGCGTCGGGTTTCGCCACTCTCTGGAGCCGAGCCAGGCCAAGCGATTCGGCGACCGTTGGGGGGACGCGGCGGCGCTCGAAGCCGCGTTGATCCAAGGCGTGAGCCGGTTCCGTGACCCCGGCCGCGGTCAGGGGCTTGCCGGCATCCGGCGCTACTTGGCCCGGTGGGAGGGCAAGATCGCGATCCGCAGCGGGACGGCGCGCATCGCGATCGTGCCCAAGTGGGACGACGACGTTCCGCTGCGAGATGGATTGCCGGCATTTCCAGGCTCACAGGTGCTTGTCATCATTCCGGAGCAGGAGTCCGCACAGGCGTGATTCAGCACATCAATGTCCACGCGGTGTTGCAACAGTCGGTCGCGGGGTTCTACGCCGACCTGGTGACGCGTCCCACGGGACGCGCCGTGCGGGAAAGCATCGAGCGGGCCCTGCCGCCGGGCACGATCGCCGTGATGGACTTCACCGGCGTGGGCTGCCTCGACTACTCGTGCGCCGACGAGATCGTGGCCAAACTGGTCAGGGAGAAGGTGCTCGTGTTGTTGTTGCGCGGGACCAGTGATGCGCACCGCGAGGCGATCGAACCGGTGCTCCTGGGCCACGGCCTGGCGGCGGTGTGCGAGCGGCCGGACGGTACGCTCGACGTGCTGGGCGCCCGCGAGCCCGCCGCGGCCCTGCTGGACGAGCTGGTGGCGCAACAGGTCGCGGCCCGGACCCCCGGGGGGGCGATCGCGCTGACCGCCGCGTGAGTCGGAGGGGGAAAGGGGGGAGGGGGGCGTGAAGCGTCGCCGCCTCGGGCTCGCCACCCGCGCCATCCACGGCGATCCCAAGCCCCGGGCCGACTGGACCGCGGTCGCCCCACCCCTCTACCAAAGCTCCACGTTCACCAACCCCGTCGGCTCGACGGCGGAAGTTCTCTACAGTCGTTACGGCAACAACCCCAATCAGGTGGACATCGGCCGCCGGCTCGCGCTGCTGGAAGGCGCGGAGGCGGCCCTCTTCGTGGCGAGCGGCATGGGCGCCACCGCCCTGGCCCATTTGGCGGTGCTGCGACCGGGAGACCATCTCATCTCGAGCGAGTGGATCTACGGGGGCGTCCACCGTCTCTTCTCCCAGGAGTTCGACCGTCTCGGGATCGACGTGTCGTTCGTCAACCCGACCCAGGCCCGCACGTGGAAGCGGGCGATGCGCAAGACAACGCGCGCGGTGTTCATCGAGACGCCCACGAATCCGTTGTTGCGGGTCATCGACCTCGAGCCGATCGCTACGCTGTGCAAGGCCGAGGGTCTGGCCCTGATCGTGGATGCGACGTTCGCATCGCCGGTGAATCTCCGCCCGCTCGAGCACGGCGCGGACATCGTGATCCACTCCGCCACCAAGTATTTGAATGGCCACACCGATGTGATCGCGGGCGTGGTCGCGGGGACCGAGCAGGTGGTGGAAGAGGTGCGCCGCCTGATGCAGGTGTGGGGGCAGGCGCTGGATCCGTTCGCGGCCTGGCTGATCGACCGCGGGCTCAAGACCCTGGGGGTCCGGGTCGCCCGCCACAACGCGACCGGCCTCGCCGTGGCCGAGTGGTGCGCCAAGCAGGCGGGGTTCGCTCGGGTCCACTACCCCGGCCTCCCAGAGCACCCCGACCACGAGGTGGCGCAGCGCGTGCTGGGCGGCTTCGGCGGGATGCTCGGCGTGGAACTCAAGGGGGGCGCGCGGGCCGCGGAGCGGTTCCTGCGGGCGCTCACGATCGCCGCCCACGCCCCGAGCCTCGGCGGCGTCGAAACGCTGGTCTCCGAGCCGCGCCTGACCTCGCACGCCGGGCTCACGGCAGAGCAACGGGCGCAGGCTGGCATTCCGGACGGCTTTCTGAGATTTTCCCTGGGACTGGAGGATCCCGATGATCTCATCGCGGACTTCGCCCAGGCCCTGGCGCGGCCCTAAGTGATCAAGTTCACGCACGTCTTCAAGGCCTTCCCCAAGGGCGGCCTGGCGCTCAAGGACGTCTCCTTCCACATCGCCAAGGGCGAGTTCGCGTTCCTGACCGGCCACTCCGGGGCCGGCAAATCCACCGTCCTCAAGCTGATCTACGCCGACGAGCGCCCCACGTCGGGCGAAGTGCGCGTGTCGGGCCATACGGTCACGGAGATGCGGCCGCGCGAGGTGCCCCTGCTCCGCCGCCGGCTGGGCATCGTGTTCCAGGACTTCCGCCTGCTCGAGGACCGAACCGCCGAGGAGAACGTCGCTTTCGCGCTCGAGGTCACGGGAGCGCGGCGCTCCACCCTCGCCGCACGGGTGATGCGGGTGTTGACACAGGTGGGGCTCGCCGCCAAGGCCCAGGCCTACCCGCGCGAGTTGTCGGGGGGCGAGCAGCAACGTGTGGCGATCGCGCGGGCGCTGGTGAACGAGCCCACCGTGCTCCTCGCGGACGAGCCCACGGGCAACCTCGACGAGCGGGCGACGCGCGGCGTGTTCCAGCTGTTGCGCGACATCAACGCGAGCGGCACGGCCGTCGCGATGGCGACGCACGACCTCGACTTGGTGCGCCAGGCGCCCTACCGCGTCATTGAGCTGCAGGAAGGCGCGCTGGTGTACGACTCGGCGGTCGACGAGCCCCGAGACCAGGCGGCCGCACCGTGAACCTCGTGGTCCGCGAAGCACTGCTCGCGTTCAAGCGCGCGCCCCTGCTGTCGGCGCTGTCGGTCACGACGATCGCCTTTTCGCTCTTCGTGCTGGGGCTGTTCGGCCTCGTGGCGGTGAACCTCCAGAACGCGCTGCGCAGCGTCGCGGAGCGCGTCGAGATCGTGGCCTACCTGCTCCCGGGGACGCCGATCGAAGCCACGGCGATCGGCCTGAAGGACATGGAGGCGTTCCCGGAGGTGCAGACGGCGATGTACGTCTCCGAGGATGAGGCCCTGGCGCGCGCGCGCGCCGAGCTGGTCGAGTTCCGGGACGTGCTGCGGGAGCTCGAGCGCAACCCGCTGCCGGCCTCGATCGAGGTGAAGCTCAAGCCGGGATTCCGGGACACCGAGCACGTCAGCGTTGTGGCGGAACGACTGCGCGGCTTCGGGTTCGTGGACGACGTGCGGTTCGGGCGCGACTGGGTGGAAAAACTCGACCGGCTGCGTCAGGTCGCCGCCGCCGTGGGGATCGTGGTCGGGGCGGCATTCGCGGCGGTCGCGATCATTATCATCGGCACCACGATCCGGATGGCGGTGCTGCAGCGCAGCCGTGAAATCGCCATCATGCGGCTCGTGGGCGCGACCGACGGTTTCATCCGGCGCCCGTTCCTGCTGCAGGGCGCGATTAAGGGGCTGCTCGGCGGTCTGGTCGCCGTCGCGCTGTCGTTCGCGGCCTACGCCCTGATCGATCACTACCTGATCCAGGCGGCCTTCTTCACCCGCGAGCAAGCGGCCGCCATCGTCGGGTTCGGAGCGCTCATCGGGCTCGTGGGGAGTGCGACGAGCGTCGGACGACACCTGAAACGCGTATGACCACAAAGGGGCTAGGGGTTAGGGGCTGGGGCCTGGGGGCATGTGTCGTTGCCGCCGCGCTTCTTGTGCCGGCTTCACTTACCGCCCAAGCCCGCCCCACGTACCAGCAGCAGATGCAAGACAATCAGCGGCGCCTCGAGGGGATCCGCCGCGAGCGCTCCGAGGTCGAGCAGGAGCTGGCCCGCCTCCGCACCGCCGCCCACTCCCTGGCCGACGAGCTGTCGAACATCGACCGCCAGAAGCAGAGCACCAACCGCATCGTCAACGAACTGGACCGCCAGATCTCCGGGCTGGGCGGCCAGATCGACCAGATCACGGTGGACCTGCTGCTGGCGCAGGACGCGCTGCTCGAGAAGCGCGCGGTGCTGGAGCGGCGCCTCGTGGACATTCACAAGCGGGGGCCGCTCTACGCCTGGCAGGTCCTGCTCGCCGCCGAGAGTTTTGGCGACCTCATGTCGCGCTACAAGTATCTCTATCTCGTGAGCCGGCAAGACCGGCTGCTGACGAACGACATGCACAAGCTGCGCGACCGGGTGGCGCGTCAGCGCCAGCTCCTCGTGGACGGACGCGAGACGCTGGCGCGGCGGCGGCGCGAGCGCACCGACGAGCTGGATCGCTACGTCACGCTCGAGCGCGTGCGCCAGACCAACCTGCGGGAGACGCGGCGTAGCACCCGCGAGGCGGAGCAACGCCTGTCGCGTCTGGAGCGCGACGAGCGCGGTCTGAACGACCGCATCGAGGCCCTGGAGCGCGCGCGCCGCGAAGCGGAGGCGCGCGGCGCCGCCGGGAGGCCGGGGGCCATCACGACGGGCGACCTCGGCGGACTCGACTGGCCGGTCGAAGGCGGGGGCGTGGTCATCTATCCGTTCGGGACCACAACGGGCCCGAACAACACGCGCATCCCCCGCCACGGCATCGGGATCAAGGCACCCGTCGGCGCGGCGGTGCGGGCGGTCGCGCCCGGGACGGTCAGCCTGGCGGGCCCGCTCGGCCTTTATCTCACGTCGGTCCTGATCGACCACGGCGGCGGCTATTACACATTCTACGCGTACATGAACGACGCGACCGTGCGGCAGGGGGACCGCGTGCTCCGCGGCCAGGTCATCGGACACGTGGGCGGTGAGTCGAGCGACGAAGGGGCCCACCTCCACTTCGAGCTCCGGGGTCAGGGGGGGATCGCCCTCGACCCCGCGAACTGGCTGCGCCCTCCCCGCCCCTCATCCCCCCCCGCCCCCCGCCGGCCCAGGCGGTGACGCGGCTGTGGCTCGGCGCCTTGGCGGGAGGTCTCGCCCTCGGCGCCTGCGCGGCCGACCGGGGCACACTCACCGTTTCCGGAACCGTGGAGATCCGCGAGGTGCGGCTCGCGCCGCTCGCGGCAGGCCGGCTGACGCGCCTGCTGAAAGACGAGGGGGATACCGTTCGCCGCGGCGACACGGTCGCAGTGTTGGAGCAGCCGGGGCTGGAGCAGCTGATCGCGCAGCGGCGGGCCCAGGCGGAGGCCGCGACCGCGCGCACAGCGGAGATCCAGGCGGCGGAGGCCGACAGTCAACGCGCCGCGAACGACCTGGCGCGCGCCCGACCGCTGCGCGAGCGGGGTGTCGTCGCGCCGCAGCAATTCGAGGCGCTGCAGAGCGCAGCTGCGGCGGCGGCGGCGCGCCTCCAGGCCGTGCGCGGTGCGGCCCGCGAATCGCAGGCGGCCCGGGCCGGCCTCGCCGCCATCGAGGCGGTCCGCGACCAGCTGACGCTGCTCGCGCACGATGACGGCATCGTGCTCACGCGGTTTGCCGAGGCGGGTGAGGCGGTGGCGGTTGGGGCGCCGGTCGTTTCGATCGGCATCGTGGGCCGCCCCTGGATCCGCGCCTACGTCGGTGAGCGGTTCGTCGCGCGGCTCGGCATCGGCCAGCCGGCGGTCGTGCGGCTCGACGCCTATCCGGACACCTCGTTCGCCGGGCGCATCGTCGAGATCGCGCCGCGCGCCGAGTTCACCCCGCGCGCCGCACTCACCGAGCGCGAGCGCGCCGACCTCGTGTTTGCCATCAAGGTGCAGATGGACGACCCGCGAGGTGCAGGCCACCTCAAGGCGGGACTCCCGGTCGATCTCGAGATCACGCTCCGGCCGTGACCGATTTCGCGGTCGAGACCCGCGGCCTCACGCGGCGCTTCGGCCCTCTCACCGCCGTTCGCGAGCTCACGCTCCAGATCGCCACGGGCGAGGTCTTCGGCCTGCTCGGCCCGAACGGCTCCGGCAAGACCACGACGATCCGCATGCTGTGCGGCCTGCTCGACCCGTCGGCGGGGACGGCGCGCGTCGCCGGGATCGAGGTCACCGAGGCGCCCGACCGCATCAAGGAGCGGATCGGGTACATGTCGCAGCGATTCGGCCTGTACGAGGACCTGACGGTTGCCGAGAACATGGACTTCTACGGCGGGATCTACGGCCTGCCCGACGCGGGGCGCAGCGGCCGCATCGCCGAGGTCGTCGCGTTTCTGGGTCTCGAGCGCCGTCTGACTCAGCTGGCGGGGACGCTCTCCGGGGGTTGGAAGCAGCGCCTCGCGCTCGCCTGCGCCTTGATGCACCGGCCCGCCCTCCTCTTCCTCGACGAGCCGACCGCCGGCGTCGACCCGGCGGCCCGGCGGAACTTCTGGCGCACCATCCACACGCTCGCACGCGAGGGGACGACCGTCATCGTCACCACGCATTACATGGACGAGGCGGCGCAGTGTGGACGGGTGGCGATGATGAGCCAGGGGCACCTCATCGCGCTGGGGACGCCCGCCGAGGTGGCGGCGCAGGTAGGCGGCCAAAACCTGGAGGACGCGTTCGTCATTCTCCAGGAACGCGATGAACTGGAGCAGGGGCAGCCGTGAAGCGCTTCTGGCCGATGTTCCGCAAGGAATTCATCCAGATGCGGCGCGACCGGCTCACGCTCGGCATCATGGTGGGCATTCCCGTGCTGCAGCTGCTGTTGTTCGGGTTCGCGATCCAGACCGACGTGCGGCACATCCCGACCGTGGTGTTGGACGAATCACGCACCCCGGCGAGCCGCGACATCATCCACGCCTTCGAGAACACGGGCAGCTTCCGCATCGTCGATCACGTCGACGGGCGGCGCGCGCTCGACGCGGCGATCGCCCGGGGCGACGCGCAGGCCGGGATCGTGGTGCCCGCCGATTACGCGCGGGACCTGGTCCGCGGCACGACCGCGACGCTTCAGGTGATCGTCGATGCGTCGGATCCCCTGTCGTCACAGGCGGCCCTCGCCGCCGCCGCGGGCGTGGCTCAGGTGCGAAACCTGGCGATTCTCTCGGCTGGGGCGGGCCGGTCCCAGCTCCCGATCGAAGCGCGCGTCCGCCCGCGCTACAACCCGGGTCTCCGCAGCCCCAACTACATCGTACCGGGGCTCGTGGGCGTGATCCTCACGATCACCATGGTGCTGGTCACGGCGATGGCGATCGTGCGCGAGCGCGAGCGCGGCACGCTGGAGCAACTGATCGTCACGCCAATCACGAAGACTGAACTGATGCTCGGAAAGATCGCGCCCTACGTCGGGGTAGGGATCGTGCAGATGACGGCGGTGCTGGTCCTCGGCCGGTTCGTGTTCGACGTGCCGCTGACGGGCAACGTGTCGCTGCTGTACGCCGTGGCGCTCGTGTTCGTCGTGGCGAGCCTGTCGCTGGGGCTTCTCGTGTCGACCCTGGTGCGCACGCAGCAGCAGGCGATGCAAGTGAGCTTTTTCTTCGTGCTCCCCAACATCCTGCTCTCGGGATTCATGTTCCCCCGTCAGGCGATGCCGCTGGTATTCCAGTGGCTCGGCGCGCTGCTGCCGCTCACCCACTTCCTGAAGGTGTTGCGCGGGATTCTGTTGAAAGGCGTGGGCGTGCCGGAGCTCTGGCCCGAGATGCTGCTGCTGCTCGCCTTCGCGGTGGGGTTGATCGGACTCGCGGTCCGCCGGTTCCGCAAGACTCTGGACTAGCCCGACGGACCCGCTTCCGCGATGCGCTCGGGCGCGCCCTTGGCAAGCTGCAGCGCGCCTTCGACGAGCGTGAACAGATCCTCGGGGCGCAGCGCCTCGCCGTGCGGGTAGGCGACGACGCCCGCGGAGATGGCTGGCGCTTTCCCCGGACCCAAGTCGGCGAAGGTATGGCGGCCGAGCACCTGGCGCAGCCGCTCGACGAAGTGGCGCCCGCCGGGGCCGTCGGTCTCGGGGAGGATGCACGCGAATTCGTCGCCGCCGTAACGCGCCACGAAGTCCGGCGCGCGGATCTCGCGCTGCAGGATCGCGCCCAGCTCGCCGAGGACGCGGTCGCCCGCCGCTTGGCCCACCCGCTCGTTGATCTCGCGCAGGCGGTCGATGTCCAGGAGCACGACCGCGAATCGCAGGGAATAGCGGCGGGCGCGCTCGAACTCGTCCCGCATGCGGCGATCGAGGGCGTCGAGCGACGCACAGCCGGTCAGCTCGTCGGTCGTGCCCGCACTGATCTGGCGGCGGTAGATCGCCGACCGGCGCTCCTCGTTCTCGAGCACGCGGGCGGCCGCCTGCGCGATCGTATTGGCGAAGGCGACATCCTCGGGCCGGAGCTCCGGATCGCCCCGCTCGGTCCGCAGGAAAAAGACGCCCGCCGCGCGCCCCTGCACGAACACCGGGAGGGCGACGGCCGACTGCACGTTGACCGCGATCTGCTGCTGGGACCAGCGTTGGCGGATCGACTCGAACAACGGATGCTCGTGCACGTCGTTGATGACGACGGGGCGCTCGGTGCGGATCGCCTCCTGAATCTCGGGGTAGCGGTCGAGCTCCACCCGAAGATCGCGGATGGCGGGATTCTCGTACACCGCCACGACGCGCCCCTTGTCCTCCCCCGAGGCCGTCAGCACGAAGGAGCAGTGCGAGAGTCCGAAGGCCTGCCCCACGCGGCGCACCAGGGTCTGGAAAATCTCGTCGGCCCGGAGCGCCGCGGAGACTTCCTGGAAAATGTCGAACAGGAGGTCGCGGGCGCGCAGCGCCTCCTGCACGTCCCGCAGCTCGCCGCGGCCGTAGAGATCGGCGTCGAGGCGCGCCCGCAGCTCGGGGAGGTGCACGGGCGCGAGCAATACGTCGTGTGCGCCCGCCAGCAACGCCTCGGTCGCCGCCTCGGCGCCGCCCTTCGTGAGGATCACGAACACGGGCGCCCCGCTAAAGCCCGGGCGCGTGGCGAGATCGCGCACCTGCTCACCCAAATCGGCGGCGCGCGCGTCGGCGGCGAAGAGCACGAGGTCTGGGGTCTGGGGCTCGGACGCCTCCATAACCTCGAATCCCCCCTGCACCAGCAACCGCTCCAACCCCTCGGGTCGAGCGGCGGGGTTTCCGATCAAGAGGATGCGGTGGCGGGCGGCGTGGGGCAAACCATCTCTCGCGCGCGATGGTCCGGGCCAAGGTATAGTTCAGCCGATGGCCCGGCAACCACGAGGTCCCGCGCCCGACACGCGCGGTCCGCGCCGCCGCATGGTCGCGCGCCAACTCGCGAGTCGCGGCATCCGCGACCGCCGCGTCCTCGCCGCCATGGCGTGGACGCCACGCGAGTGGTTCCTGCCTCCGCAGCTCGCCCGCAGCGCGTACGACGACGCGCCACTCCCGATCGGCAACGGGCAGACGATCTCGCAACCCTATATCGTCGCCCTGATGACGGCGGCCCTCGCCCCCCACCGCCGCGACCGCATCCTCGAGATCGGGACGGGTTCGGGTTACCAGACCGCTATCCTCGCCCGCCTGGCCGGCGCCGTTTTCACGATCGAACGGCTGCCCGACCTCCTGGTGGAGGCGGAGGAGCGGTTCCGCCGGCTCGGGCTCACGAACATCCGGACGCGTTTGGGGGACGGCGCCGCGGGGTGGCCGGAAGAGGCGCCGTTCGACGGCATCCTGGTCACTGCCGCAGCCCCCCGCGTGCCCGAGCCGCTAGTGGCGCAGCTCGCTCCCCAAGGCCGGCTGGTGATCCCGCTCGGTGACCTCGTCTCGCAAGAGCTGGTCATTCTCCAGCGCACCGCGCGTGGGATCGAGGAGCGGCGGGCAGGCGGTGTGCGCTTCGTGCCGTTGATCTCTCGCCTCGCGTTCGCGGAGGAGAGTTGGCGCTGAGGCACCCGCCCCAGGACGAGCTGTTGGGCGCGCACGTGTCGTCACAAGGCGGGGTGGCGGAGGCGCCGGCGCGTGGCGCGGAGATCGGTGCGACCGCCATCCAGGTATTCACCAAGACGCCGAACCAATGGCGCGAGCCGGTGCTCGAGGCTACGGCGGCCGTGCGCTTCAGGACAGCCATGTCGCGACACGGCATCCGGGCCGTCGTGGCGCACGACAGTTATCTGATCAACCTCGCGTCGCCCGACGACGCGCTGCGCGCGAAAAGCGTGCGCTGCTTCAGCGGCGAGCTAACGCGCTGCCTGGCGCTCGGGATCCCGTGGGTGGTCTCGCATCCGGGGAATTACATGGACGAGCGGACGGCAGGGCTGGAGCGGAACGCCCGGGGTTACGCCGAGTGTCTGGCTACGGTGCCGGGCGACGTAGGCGTCCTGATCGAGGGGACGGCGGGCGCCGGGACGGCGTTGGGAGCCACGTTCGAGGAGCTGCGGGCGCTACGGGACGCGCTACCCGAGGCCGCGCGGGCTCGGGTGGGGTACTGTCTCGACACGGCGCACCTCCATGCGGCTGGGTACGACGTGGTGGGCGGCATGCCCGAGGTGTTCGAGGAATTCGACCGGGTGGTCGGCCTGGAGCGCCTTAAGTGCTTACACCTCAACGACTCCAAGGCGGCGCGCGGGTCGCACCTCGACCGCCACGAGTGGATCGCGGAGGGCACGATCGGGGCGGAGCCGTTCCGGCAGATCATGCGCGACCCGCGCCTCGGGGGGGGGCGCGTGATTAAGATTATCGAAACGCCGAAGCGGGACGACCCGCTGAAGCACGACCGCCGGATGTTGCGCCGGCTCCGCGCGTACGCGCGGGTCAGCGCCCAGCCGGTCCGAACCGTATGAAAGGCGGCATGCGTCCCCTGCGGCAGAGTCACCGTCGGCTGACCCAGTTGAGCCTCACCCTACTCCTGGTCATCCAGGCCTTTGGGGGCGGCGCGGTTACGCTGGCACACGCCCGGGACGTCGTAACCGCACCTGCCGCCGTTGAGTCGCGCCATGACGCGCGCTGCGCGGTGCTGCACGACGCGCTGCGCTGCGCGTTGTGCCACTATGCCGGCGCCCGCGTCGTCGCCCAACAGACCATCATCTCCCTACCCTCGCGCTCCACGCGAGTGCTGGCGCCGTCGGACCATCGCGTCGTCGTGGTCGCGGCCGCCGTTCACCTCACCGCCCCCGCTCGAGCCCCACCCGTTCTCCTGTCCTAACAGCGTAGGACGCGCGCTCCGCATGGTGCGGGGCGCCTCGGCTCCGACGTAGGGACAGGAGATGACACCGACATGACTCGCACATTCCACGCGGCGCTCGTCGCCGCGACATGTTTCATAGGCCTCGCCGCACCGGTGGCCGCCCAGCAGCCGACACAACGGCAGGTGGACTCGCTCAGGGCGCAGCTGCGGGCGCTCCGGGCCCGGTTGGATTCGATCCTGACGGCGCTCGGCCAACGGCCGCCCTCCCCGGCGCCGCCCGGGGGCGACGATCTCGCGGCGCTGCGGGCCGCTGCGGCCGCCGCTGTGGGCCGCGACACACTTCGAGCCGCGGACACGGCTTCGGAACGGAAGTTCGTCGGCCGCGAGCGGAATCAGGCCCAGCTGAATCCGGAAATCGGCGTGACGGGCGACATCCGCGGGTATGCCACCGCACGTGGGGTCCAGCGCGACAACTTCGACCCGCGTGAGTTCGAGATCGGATTCCAGTCGGCGCTCGACCCTTACTCTCACACCAAAATCTTCGTGAGCATCGAAGGCGAGGTAACGAGCCTCGAAGAGGGCTATGCCTACTGGACGGGCTTGCCAGGGCGTGTCCGTCTCGACGTCGGAAAGTTCCGCCAGCAGTTCGGCGAGCTGAACCGCTGGCACCTCCACGCCGTGCCCGAGACCGAGTACCCACTGGCGCTCACGAGCTATCTCGGAGAGGACGGCCTCGTTGGCACGGGCATCTCGTTGTATCGGGCGTTCGGCGGGTTCGGCACGCACGAGCTCATGGCCCAGGTGACGCGCAGCGCGAGCGACGGCGAATTGTTCGGCGACGGCGGCCGGCCAACCTACCTCGCACACCTGCTCAACTTCTGGCAGCTCGGCCGTTCCGCGTACATGCAGATCGGTGGGACTGCGTTGTACGGCACCAACCCCGATTCCGCGTTGCGCACGCGAGTGGGCGGGCTCGAGTTTCGCTTGACGTGGCGGCCGCCGGCCCGCGCCCTCTACCGCGAGTGGACGCTCCGCGGCGAGGTCCTGGCGCTGCAGAAGGAAGTGGCGGGCGTCGGCCCCACGCGGCTGGGCGGCTACGTCAGCACGACCTACAAGTTGAACCAGCGGTTCATCGCCGGCGTGCGGTACGACTACGTCGAGGCGCCCGAGTTCGGCGTGATCACGCGTCAGGTGATCCCCTCGCTCACGATGTGGCAGAGCGAATGGGTGTTCTTGCGCGCGCAATACCAATTGCAGCGGGTCGCCAGCGCGACCGCCACGCACCAGCTCGCCCTCCAGGCGGTCTGGGCCATCGGTCCCCACAAACACGAGACTTACTGACATGATATCCCTCATCCCGCTGTTCCTAGCCCTCACCCTCCCGACGCCGCCGGCGGCGCCGGTCAAGGTCGTGACCTCGCTGACGACGTACGCCTCGATCGCTCGCGAGATCGTGGGGGATCGCGGGGTCGTAAGCTCCATCGCCGTCGGCGACGAGAATCCGCACTACGTCCAGCCCAAGCCGAGTTTCGTGCCGACCTTGGCGCGGGCCGACCTGTTCGTCACCACCGGGCTGGACTTGGAGTTGTGGGTCCCTGCCCTCCTCGACAAGGCCAACAACCCCAAGATCACGGAGGGCGGCCCCGGCTACGTCGCGGCGTACGCGGGCGTCCCGCTGCTCGACGTCCCGGCCAGCCTGTCGCGCGCCCAGGGTGACATCCACGTCTACGGCAACCCGCACATTTGGACCGACCCGCTGAACGTCGTGATCATCGCGCGGAACATTCTCACGGGCCTGAAGCGCGTCGCGCCACAGGACGCCGAGTATTTTACGGCGCGGGAGAGAGACTTCGAGGACCGCATCTACCGGGCGTTGTTCGGCGACGAACTGGTCGCCCTGCTCGGCGGGCAGACCCTGGCCGACCTGGACCGCCAGGGCAAACTCTTCGATTTCCTGAATCAGCGGCAATACCAGGGCACGGCGATCGCGACCCGTCTCGGTGGCTGGCTCCGGCAGGGTTTGCCGTTCCGTGGCAAGCTGGTGGCGTGCTATCACAAAGAATGGGACTACTTCTCGCGCGAGTTCCAGGTGACGTGCTTTGACTATATCGAGCCGAAGCCCGGCATTCCCCCCACGCCCCGGCACGTGCAAGAGATCATCACCGCGATGCGCGACCAACACATCCAGGTCCTGCTGTCCACGAACTACTACGACCGCAATCAGGTCCTCGAAGTGGCTCAGCGTACGGGCGCCAAGGCCGTCATCGTGCCATCCAATACGGGCGGCTCGAGCGGCGTCGCTACCTACTTCGACCTCATGAACCTTTGGGTCTCGGAGCTCGCCCGCGCCTTCGGGGCCGCGAGCGATCCGGCCCGCTAAACCGTTGGAGGCGTCGTGAGCGGTCTTCAGTTGATGCTGCCCCCGTTTGTGGCCTGCATGGTGCTGGTGGCCATGCTCTCCTACCTCGGCCTGCATGTCATCGCGCGCGAGGTCATCTTCGTGGATCTCTCGCTGGCACAGATGGCGGCGCTCGGGAGCCTGTCCGCACTCCTGTTCCACGTGAACCCGGACTCGCCGACCACGTACGTCTTCGCTCTGCTCGCTACCGCCGTCGGGGCCTTGTTGTTCGCGCTCACACGCACGTCCGACCGCAAGGGCCGGGTGCCGCAGGAGGCCTTCATCGGGATCGTCTACGTCGTCGCGTCTGCGGCGGCCGTGCTCGTCGCCAACAAAGTCCCGGGAGGCGGGGAGGCGGTCGAAAAGACGCTCGTCGGCAGCCTGCTCTGGGTCACCTGGCCCACAATCGCGAAGCTGGCCCTGGTCTATGCCGGCCTCGGTGTGTTTCAATTCGCCCTGAGGCGACGCTTCTTGACCATCTCCTTCCACCCGGAGGAGGCGGAAGCGGCGGGCTGGAAGATCCGCTGGTGGGACTTCCTCTTCTATTTGTCGTTCGGCGTCGTGATCACGCTAGCGGTGCCGATTGCAGGTGTGTTGATGGTGTTCAGCTTCCTCGTGGTGCCCGCAGTGATCGCGAACCTCTTTACCGGAGACAAGCGCCGGCTGACCCTGATTGCCTGGGGCTCAGGAGCGCTCGCTTCCCTGCTCGGTCTCTGGGTATCGTATACGCAGGACTTGCCCACAGGACCGCTCATCGTATGCATGTACGGGCTCTTGCTCGCCGTCGCGGGGGTGCTCCGCAAGCTGGGTGTGGGCGACGGAGCAGCGGCGGCATGAGAGTGGCTAGTCGGTTAGGCGGTTGGTCGGTTAGCGTTGCGATCCCAGTCATGGCCGCGCTAACCGTCTATCCGTCGAACCGTCTGACCGCCCAGGTTTCTCTTCACGTCGCTGCCGGCGCGCGCTACAGCTCCACGCTCGTCCACGACTCGATCGTCGCGCCGTTCGACCTCCGGCCCACGGTGGCTCCTACGCTCGCGGTGACGGTGCTCGAGGAGACCCGCGGCACATGGACCCCGGACGTCACCGCGGACATTTCGTGGAGCGGCCTGCGGCGCCACGACAGCGGCGGCGGGTCGACTCGCATCAACTCGCTCGCGACGCTCGCCGTTACCGTCGGCCTGCGCCGCCAGCTTCGGGCCGGCGTCTCCGCACGCGTCGGCGTCGGCGCGCTCAAATACCTGCCGGGTGACGCGACCGGAATCTTTCGAGACGGGTCGGGGGTCGCCGTGCTGGGCGCGGCGGCGGTCGACTGGGCACCGCCCGCGGCGGCCCGACGCGGGCTCGCCCTCACGGTGCGGTACGACGCGCACCGCTTCCTCACCACCGCCCTGAAAACGGCCGGCTTCACAGAGCCGCACTTGGTGCACCGTGTGGCGGTCGGTCTCCGCGCCCGACTCGGCGCACCATGAAGCGCAACCTCGCGCTGGGCGCGCTCATGCTGGCAGCCTGCACCGAGCCGGCCGCACCCGCGCGCACCAGCACCTACGCGTTCGACGTCGGCGGCGACGTCTTCCGCTGGCCGAGTGACCGCCTGCCGGTTCGCTACTATGCCGATACGCGCGGCAACATGGGGTTTCTTATCGGGCGAGCGCTGAGCATCTGGGAAGACCAGTTTCTTTACGGCGAGTTCCGCGGCATCGTGGTGTCAGACTCCACCACCGCGGACGTGATCGTCCGCTGGGCCGACAGCGTCCCGCCCGACGTCCCTCCCGATGCGGGGCCGCCCGTCGCGGCGTGTGACGGCGTCACGACACTCTTTTTCGACAGCGCGGGGACTGCGCTCGCCCAGCCGGTGCGCGCACAGATCAGGATCACGACCGGCCAGGCGTTCACCGCCGCGCAGGTGGCGGCGTGCCTGCGGCGCGTGACGATTCATGAGTTGGGACATACCCTCGGCATCCTGCAGGAGAGCCCGGGCCCGACCGACATCATGAACACGGCGGCGCCGGTGTCCCTGCCAAGCGGCCGGGACCGGCAGACGGTGGAGGTGCTGTATCACACCCCGCCGACGATCGGCCCGCCCCCCCCCCGTTAACCCATTGGGGCGTGGGGACGTGGAGGCGTGCTTGACACGCCCGCCCCCCTGACCTAGCATAACCCCTTCCCCAAAAAGGACTTGTGTCCTCGATGTCGAGCCGTCGCCAGGAGGCCCTCGATTACCACTCGCAGGGCCGCCCTGGGAAGATTCAGGTCTCGCCGACCAAGCCTTTCAAGGACCAGCGCGACCTGTCCCTCGCCTACACGCCGGGGGTGGCGGAGCCGTGCCTCGAGATCGCCAAACGGCCGGAGGATGCCTACACCTACACCGCCAAAGGCAACCTCGTGGCGGTCGTGTCGAACGGGACCGCGGTCCTGGGCTTGGGGAACATCGGCCCCCTCGCCGGCAAGCCGGTGATGGAGGGCAAGGGGATTCTGTTCAAGTCGTTCGCCGACATCGACGTATTCGACCTCGAAGTGGCGTCCGAGGATCCGGAGGACGTGATCCGGTTCTGCCAGCTGCTCGAGCCTACCGTCGGCGGGATCAACCTCGAGGATATTCGCTCCCCCGACTGCTTCGTCATCGAGCAGCGCCTGCGAGAAACGCTCAGCATCCCGGTGTTCCACGACGACCAGCATGGCACGGCGATCATCTCCGGTGCGGCGTTGCTCAACGCGCTCGACGTCGTGAAGAAGGACATCGACAAGGTGCGGGTCGTGTTCTCGGGGGCGGGGGCGGCGGCCATCGCCACAGCCGAGCACTACGTGCGCCTCGGCGTCAAGCGCGAGCACATCGTGATGTGCGACCAGAAGGGCGTGATCCACACCGGCCGCCCGGACCTTGACCAGTACAAGCGTCGATTCGCCTCCGACACCAAGGCGCGGGTCATCGCCGAGGCACTGCATGGGGCCGATGTCTTCGTCGGCCTCTCGGTCGGAGGCATCATCACTGGCGAGATGCTCGCGCCGATGGCGAAGCAGCCGATTGTCTTCGCGCTCGCGAACCCTACTCCCGAGATCATGCCGGAGGAGGCCAGACGCGCCCGGCCCGACGCCGTGGTCGCAACGGGGCGGTCGGACTTTCCCAATCAGGTCAACAACGTGCTCGGCTTCCCGTTCATTTTCCGCGGCGCGCTGGACGTGCGAGCGAAGAAGATCAACGACGAGATGGAGATGGCGGCGACCCGGGCACTGGCCGCGCTCGCCAAGGAAGAGGTGCCCGATTCAGTGATGCGCGCCTACGGGCTGGAGCGCCTCAAGTTCGGCCCCGATTATTTGATCCCCAAGCCGTTCGACCCGCGGGTCTTGCTGTGGGTGGCGCCGGCCGTGGCGTGGGCGGCCGTGGCCTCGGGCGTCGCGGGAAAGATCATCGACGTGGCAGAGTACCGCGCGGAGCTCGAGGCGCGGCTCGGGCGGGCCCGGCAGGTCATGCGCGGCCTCATGACCCGAGCACAGCAGGATCCCCAGCGCATCGTCTTCCCAGAGGGGGAAGATCCCCGCATCCTGCGCGCCGCGCGGATCCTCGCCGACGAGGGGATCGCCCACCCGATCCTGCTCGGCGACGCCGACGCGATCCGGCGCCAGGCCGACGACGCGGCGGTGACGCTCGAGGATATCGAGCTCGCGAATCCGCGCACCGCGGTCGATCGCGAGGGGCTGGCGCAGGAGCTCTTCGACCGTCGCCAACGGCGGGGCATTACGTTGCGCGAAGCGCGCGCGCGCGTCCTCGACCCCATGTATTACGGCCTCCTGATGCTGCGCGCCGGCCGAGCCGATGCGCTGGTGGCGGGCGAGGACATGCACTACCCGGACACCATCCGACCCGCCCTCGAGGTGATCGGCGTCGAACGGGACCGTAAGCACGTCAGCGGCATCTACATGATGATCTTCCGCCAGCAAACGTTTTTCTTCGCCGACTGCACGGTGAACATCGACCCGGACGCCGAGACGCTCGCGGAAATCGCCTCGGCGACCGCCAGCTTCGTGTGGCGGCTCGGCGTCGAGCCGCGCGTCGCGATGCTGTCGTTCTCGAACTTCGGGTCGGTGAAGCATCCTGCCGCCGACAAGGTGCAGCAAGCCGTGGCCCTGCTGCACGAGCGGGAGCCGGCCCTGCAAGTGGACGGAGAGATGCAGGCGGACACCGCGGTGGTGGAGCGGATTCTGACGAAGACCTATCCCTTCTCCAAGCTGCGCAGCGCGGCTAACGTATTGATTTTCCCAAGCTTGGATGCAGCGAACATCGCCTACAAGCTGCTCGACCGCCTCGGCGGCGCCCAGGCCATCGGGCCCATCGTGGTGGGGATGGACCGGCCGGTCCACGTCTTGCAACGGGGTTCGGAAGTGCCCGACATCGTGAACATGGCGGTTATCGCCGCCGTCGACGCCCTGGAACACCGGCGGAGCCCATCGGCATGACCCTGACTGCGCCCGTCACCCTCGCCCCTCGGGCCACGGTGCACCAGAACCTCACGCCCGCCGAGCTGTACGAGCACGCGGTGCGCCGCGGGGAGGGCGTGATCGTCGCCGACGGGCCGTTCTGCGCCGTGACGACTCCGCACACCGGCCGCAGCCCGAACGACAAGTTCGTCGTGCAGGAGCCCGGCTCGAGCGAGCGGATCTGGTGGGGCAAGGTCAATCAGCCGCTCGCCGCGGAGCAGTTCGAGCGGCTCCACGCCGACGTCATCGCGCACCTGAACGAGCAGGAGCTGTTCGTGCGGGACGTGTTCGCGGGCGCCGACCCCGCGTACCGCCTGCCGATCCGGTTCGTGACGCCGAACGCGTGGCATGCCCTGTTCGTCTACAACATGTTCCTGCGCCCCGCGGCGGGCGACCTGCAGGGGTTCGCGCCCGGCTTCCAGGTGCTCCACGCGCCCGAGCTGCAGGCGGAACCCGCCGTGCACGGCACCAGGTCGGGGACGTTCATCGTAGTCAGCTTTGCGCACAAGACGATCCTGATCGGCGGGACGCGCTACGCGGGCGAGCTCAAGAAGTCCATCTTCACGATCCTCAACTACCTGCTCCCGACGCGGGGCGTGCTCTCGATGCACTGCTCGGCCAACGTGGGCGAGGGCGGCGAGGCCGCACTCTTCTTCGGACTCTCAGGCACCGGCAAGACGACGCTCTCCGCCGATCCCGAGCGCCGGCTGATCGGCGATGACGAGCACGGCTGGTCCGACCAGGGCGTGTTCAATTTCGAGGGCGGCTGTTACGCCAAGGTCATCCGGCTGTCGCGGGACGGCGAGCCGGAGATCTACGCCACGACGCGCCGGTTCGGCACGGTGCTCGAGAACGTCGTCGTGGACCCCGAGACTCGGGCCATCGACCTCGACTCGCACGAGATCACCGAGAACACCCGGGCGTCGTACCCCATCCATTTCATCCCGAACCACATTCCGGGCGGGATGGCGGGGCACCCGTCACACATCGTGTTCCTGACGTGTGACGCCTTCGGCGTGATGCCGCCGATCGCCCGGCTGACGCCGGCACAGGCGATGTATCACTTCCTTTCGGGGTACACCGCCAAGGTCGCGGGCACCGAGCGCGGCGTCACCGAACCCAAGGAGACGTTCTCGGCCTGCTTCGGCGCACCGTTCCTGCCCCTCCATCCCCACGTGTACGCCGAAATGCTGGGCGAACGGATCGCGCGCCACGGCGTGCAGTGTTGGCTCGTCAACACCGGTTGGACGGGCGGCCCGTTCGGGACCGGGCACCGGATGCGCCTGTCGCACACGCGGGCGATGATCCGCGCGGCACTCGCGGGCCGGCTCGATCGCGTGCCGACGCGCCGCGAGCCGGTGTTCGATCTCGAGGTCCCGAAACACGTGCCGGGCGGCGTTCCTGACGACGTGCTCGACCCGCGGCACACCTGGAGCGACCCGGCCGCCTACGACGCCCAGGCGTCGAAGCTCGCCGGGTTGTTCCGCAGGAACTTCGAGCAGTTCGCCGCGCGCGTGCACGGCGCCGTCCGGGAGGCCGGCCCGCAGCCTTGACGCAGTTCGAGGTCGTCCGCGACCCGCTCTGGAACAACATCCGGCTCGAACCCGAAGCGCTGGCGGTCATCGATACCCCGGCGGTGCAGCGCCTGCGCTACGTCCGCCAGCTCGGGCACGCTTTCCTCGTCTATCCCGGCGCCACGCACACCCGCTTCGAGCACGCGTTGGGCACGTACCACCTGGCGCGCCGGGTGCTCACCCAGCTCGATGAGGTGGAGGGCCGCCGTCCCGACCCGGCCGAAGGACTGGCCGTGCGGATCGCCGCCCTGCTCCACGACATCGGCCACTATCCCTTCTCCCACGCCCTCGAAGAAGCTGGGCTGCCGCACCACGAGAACCTCGCCGCGCGCCATCTCACGACGGGTCCGCTGGCGGCCGTGCTCGAGCGCCTCGGCGTCCCCGCGTCCCGGCTGCTGCCGCTGATCCAGGGGACGAGCCCGTCTGCCTTGGCGGGGATCGTGGCGGGGTCATTGGATGTGGACAAGCTCGATTATCTGTCGCGCGACGCGACGATGTGCGGCGTTCCCTACGGCGTGATCGACGTGGATCGGTTGCTGACGTCGCTCACGCTGGCAGAGGGACGGCTCGCGCTGCACGCCAAGGGTCTCGCCGCGCTCGAGTCGCTGCTGTTCGCCAAGTATCAGATGTACCGCAACGTCTACTGGCACCACGCGGTGCGGAGCGCGACGGCGATGTTCAAGCGCCTGGTGCGGCGGACCATCGCGGCGGGTCGGATGACGCCGGAGGCGGTGGCGGTCGCCACCGACGACGGCTTCACGCACGAGCTGCAGCAGCACGACCCGACCGGCCTCGCGCGGGCGCTGCGGGAGCGACGGCTCGCCAAACGCGCCCTCGACCTACCGGGGACCGACCTCCCGGCGGCGACCGCCGATTGGCCGGCGACGGACCCCGATTTGTTGCAGCAGGTGGAAGAGCGCCTGGCGGGCGACGTGGGACTCGGCCCCGACGAGCTGTTCCTCGACTTCCCGTCGAAGCCCGGCATGTTGGACGTCACGATTCCCGTCGTCGGCCGCTCGGGCGGTGCCGCCCAGCACATCGGCTTGCCGCGCGTCGCCGCGGAGCTGCACCGGTCGGCGCAGCGGCTCCGGGTGTTCGTGATGCGGCCCGCGACCATCCGGCCGCAGGTCGTGATCGATTGGGTGACGGCGCCGCGCGAGGAGGTGGCGGCGCGGCTCGGCGCTACTTCTTGAGCGTCGTCTCGCCCGACGTCCGCGGCTTGCCGATCCGCTGAGTCGTGGTGTTCGGGTCGACCGCGGGGACGTCCACGGAATCGATGCGCACGATGATCGCCGTGATGTTGTCGAGTCCCCCGTGACGGTTCGCCTCGGCAATGAGGGCGTCCACCTGCTCCTGCGGCATCCGGTCGGGCGTGAGAATCTCCCCCAACTGGTAATCCTCCAGCATCCCGGTCAGACCGTCGGAGGCCAGGAGGAAGAGATCCCGCGGCTTGACCGTCCCCACGTAGATGTCCGGCATCACGTCGCTGTTGGCGCCCACGCAGCGCGTGATCACGTTGCTGTAGGGGTGTGAGCGCGCCTGCTCAGGCGTGAGATATCCCGCGTCCACCTGTTCCTGAACGTAGGAGTGGTCCTTCGTGACCTGACTGAGCCGGCCGTCCCGCAGCAGGTATCCGCGGCTGTCCCCCACCTGGCCGATGAGAAACCGCGTCTCATAGAGCGAGAGCGCGGTGACGGTCGTCCCCATGCCGCGCTTGTCGTGCTCGGTGAGCGTGCGCTGGAAGATCGCGCCGTTGGCCGTCCGGATGGCCGTCCGCATCCGCTCGGCGACCTGCTCGTCGTTCATGCCGCGGAGCGAGTCCAGCTCGCGCGCCACGAACCGCACGGCCATCTCGCTCGCCACCTCGCCGGCGGCGTGCCCCCCCATGCCGTCCGCGACGACGAAAATCCCGCGGTCGGGAACCATGAGGTAGCTGTCCTCATTCCCCGACCGGATGACTCCGACATCGGTCCGGCCTGCGGCGGTGATGTGCACGCGAACCCTAAATGAAAATCCAGTACACGACCGCGACGAACCCTAACACCAGCACCGCGGCGCTCCCCCCACACCCCTTACCCTTCTTCTGCTCAGCCGCCGGCGCTTTCGTCGGGCGCCTAGCCGGCGGCTTCGGTTTGGCGGGCCCCGGTGCGGCTTTGGGCGGCACGGGCGGCACGGGCGGCACGGGCGGCACGGGCGGCGCGGGCGGCGCGGGCGGCGCCGCTTTGGGAGGGGGGCCGGGCTTCATCACCCCCATCATCCGAGTCCCGCCGCCCTTAGCGACGCCCGCCGCGTCATCGGTGGGCTCGAATACCAGCGTGACGTCTCCGAACCGCACTGCGGCGCCGGGCGCGAGGGGCACCTCGCCCTTCACCTGATCCCCGTCCACAAACGTCCCATTGGTCGAGTCGAGGTCCACGAGCACCCAGACACCCTCGCGACGCTGCAGCTTCGCGTGGGCGGTGGAGACCGACTCGTCCGGCAGGATGAGGTCGTTGTAGTCCGCCCGACCGATGTTGGCGACCGGCGTCTTCACGACGAGGCGCTGGCCCTTCAGGGCGCCGGAGCGCACCAGGAAGTTGCCCAACACGCCCGACGCCGTTGGGGGGGGGGGGGGGGGGGAGGTCGGAGGAGGCGCCGGGGGCGAGCTACGAGTCTGGGGCACGGCCGGCGGCGCGCTAGCGGCCGGCCCCGGTTGAGGGTTTGGCGCGGCCTGCGGCGCGGAGTCGGCATAGAACCGGAAGTTCTCATCGCCGATCCGAATCACGTCCGCCCGGGCCAGGAGACGCTGACCCTCCACCGGTTCCTCGTTGACGAACGTCCCATTGGTGCTCGAGTCGACGACCAGATAGCCCTTGGGGGTTTGGACGATTTCGGCATGGCGCCGCGACACGTCCTTCCCCGAGACCACCACATCGCACGTGGCATCGCGCCCGAACACGAGCGAGGCTCCGGCGATGGCGTACTCGCGGCCGTCCGTCAGGGATACCACGCGGCCGCCTGTATTGGCCGTCGCCTTGCCAACCTTGGCCTTCGCCATCGCGTCGGGGAGGTTCATCGCCTGGACGTACTGGGTGCTGCCGCTGCGGCGCTCGTCCACGAACGTCAACTCCTGCCCGCCGACTTCTACCTTGTCACCGTGCAGCAGCGGCGTCGGCTCGGCGCCCAGACGCACGCCATTGATCAGTACGTCCGCCTCGGGCACTGCTTTGGAGATCACGACCTGCCCATCCATGAGCCCCTTGAACTTGGCGTGGCGCGGGAGCACCCCGGCGCCGGTCAAACCGATCGCGCACGCCGGGTCGCTGCCCAGAAACACGTCCCCCGCGGGGATCGGGAACTTTCGCCCGCCCAGTTCAAGTAATGCCATGCACGCGACTCCTCCCGCCCTCGTGGCCCGGCGGGGAAGTTACGCCGGGCGGTGTAACCGGGCAAGCAAGCAGGGCTTAGGTGGCGAAGACCGACTCTTCGCGCCCGATCAACCCGCGCCGCAGCCAGTGCCAGAACAGCAGCGATCCGACGGTGACCGTCGCGTAACTATTGATGAACCGCCAGATGAGGGTGTAGCTCGGCGTCAGCTCGCGCGGTACGTAAAGTGACATCACCGCCGCGGAGATCAGCTCGGCGAGCCCCGAACCTCCGGGCGTGGGCGCGAAGTATAGCAGGAACGTCAGGAAGGTCTGCACCAACAGAATGTCGGAGAAATCCGCCGGGATGCCCAACACTCGCAGCGTGACGTATCCCGCGAGCAGCTTGTTGGCGTGCGAGGGGGCCGAAATCAGGATCGCCAGGAGCAGGGTCAGGAGTCCCCTCGGGCTCCCGAAGGCCACCATGCACTCGTGGGCTCGGTCGATGCCCTCCAACAGCGATGTCATCCCCGCCGCGGCCCGCTCGCTGCGCCGGGCCAGGCGGCCAGCGGCCCAGCGCACCAGGCGGCGGAGTCTGTCCGGGAAGAAGATCGCGACCAGCATGACGGCGCCGATCACTCCGAACAGGGTGAGGCTGGTCTTGAACAGACCGTACAGCGTAATCCCGAGGACAAGCCCGTGCTGCTCCAGCGACCGGCCGGCGCCAAACCAGATCGCGAGCGGCCCGGCAATCGCGAAGAAGGCGACGGTGGCGACGAACGTCATGAACACCGACGTCAGGGCTTCGGGCAGCCGCACCCCGGCCCGGCGCATCGTCCAGATGATCATGGGGGAGGCGCCCGACTGGAACGGCGTGAGGTAGGCGCCCCACGCCCCCATACCGCCCGCGAGGATCATGTCGCGCAGGCGCACCGTAGGATGGACGTGGCGGGCGCACACCCACAGGCGCAGCCCACCCCCGATCCAATCCATCGACGCCAGGGCGAGCCCCACGGCCAACCAACCCCAGTGGAGGCGGAGAAACGGCGTCAGGAAGACGTCGATTCGGTCCCCGAACCGGATGAGGTAGTAGCCGAAGAGGATCGCGACCCCTGCGAGCGAGATCCCGGCGAAGAGCTCGAGACCGCGGCGCAGCAGGCGCGGCGTTAGGGCGAGGGCCATCTGAGCGCCAAAGCTGTTATTTTGGAAGGTTATGCGCCATCCCCCCGAGCAGGTCGTCCTCCGCAACGTGCGGCAGCACAACCTGAAGGGCATCACGGTCGCCTTCCCCCGGCGGGCGCTCTCGGTCGTGACGGGCCCGTCAGGGTCCGGCAAAAGCTCCCTGGCCTTCGACACGCTCTACGCTGAGGGCCAACGCCGCTACATCGAGTCGCTGTCCACGTACGCCAAGCAGTTTCTCGAACGGATGCCGAAGCCGCTCGTGGACGCTCTGGAGGGTTTGTCCCCCGCCGTGGCGATCGAGCAGAAGAACCCGACCACCTCGAGTCGCTCCACGGTCGGGACCGCTACAGAGATCTACGACTTCTTGCGGGTCCTGTGGGCGCGAGCGGGAACGCAGGCGTGCGTGCGATGCGGGGCGGACGTGCGAGTGGATACGGTCCAGGAAGTGGTCGATGCGATCGCGGAAGGCGGAATGCGGAACGGGGAACAGCCGATTCTGGTGACGTTCCCACTGCCGGCATCGGCGCACCGCCCGGAGGTGGACGTGGCGGCGCAGCTCCGAGCCGCAGGGTTTGTCCGGGCCCAGGTCGACGGCGCAGTCGTCCGGCTGGATGAAGACGGTGCCGAACAGCGCGTGCGCGAGGGGCGCGAGGTCCTGGTGGTCGTGGATCGCATCGCGCCCACGGAGGGCAGCCGGGGGCGGCTGGCTGATGCGGTGTCGACGGCGTTCAACGAAGGGGAGGGCGTCGCCTTGGCGCTGTCGAACGGCGACCGGCGTCGGTTTTCCGAGCACCCCACCTGCTCCGCCTGTGGCACGCCGGCCCCGGCCCTTGCGCCGAACCTGTTCTCGTTCAACAACCCCCGCGGCGCCTGCCCCGGGTGCAACGGCTTCGGCGCCGTGCTCGAGTACGACGAGGCGCTCATCGTCCCGGACCCCGGGCGCTCGCTGGCCGCCGGCGCGCTCGATCCTTGGACCAAGCCGCGCTATGAAGGACGGCGCCGCTTGCTGCGCGAGACGGCGCGCGCGCATCGCATACCGCTCGACACGGCGTGGCGCGATCTGCCCGAGGAGGCGCGGCGCCTGCTGCTGCACGACAGCCCGGGTCGCTATATCGGGATGTTCCCCTTCCTCGAGCGTCTCGAGGAGAAGCGCTACAAGCAGTACATCCGGGTGTTTCTCCGGCAGTACCAGCTCGCCAAGACCTGCCCCGGCTGTCGCGGGGCGAGACTCAAGCCCGAGGCACTGTCCGTCCGGATCGACGGCAAGACGATCGCCGAGGCCGCGGCCCTCACGGCGGCGGACCTCGCCGTCTGGCTGGGCCGGCTGGCTCTATCGCCGTTCCGACGGCAGGTCGCCGATCACATCCTGGGCGAGCTCGGCGCGCGGGTCGGTTTCGTCAACGACGTCGGCTTGGGCTATCTCACGCTCGACCGCCAGACGCGCACGCTGTCGGGCGGCGAGGCGCAGCGCATCGCGCTCGCCAACGCACTCGGCGCCCATCTCGTCGACACCCTGTACGTGCTCGACGAGCCGTCCATCGGCCTCCACCCCGCCGACGTGGACCGGCTGCTCGGTTTACTGCGCCGTCTCTCCGACGCCGGCAACACGGTCGTCGTCGTGGAGCACGACCCGGCGGCGATGCGCGCGGCTGACTGGATGGTCGAGCTCGGCCCGGGCAGCGGCGAAGCGGGCGGGCAGGTCGTGTACCAGGGGCCCGCCGCCGGCGTGCGCGAAGCGGGGACGCTCACGGGTCAGTACTTGACGGGCGAGAAGCGGATCGGCGTCCCGTCGGCCCGGCGCCCCGCGGCCCGCTGGCTGGACGTGAAGGGCGCCCGGCTTCACAACCTCGCCGGCGTCAACACCCGGATTCCCCTCGGCACACTCACCGCCGTCACCGGCGTCTCGGGCTCCGGAAAGTCTACGCTGGTGCACGACGTGCTGTACCGCCAGCTCGAGGCACGGCTGCGGGGGATGCACACCGCGAAGCAGCATCTGGGCGAGCCGGTGGGCGAGGTGTCCGGCCTGAAAGGCTGGGAGCAGATCGAGGACGTGGTGCTCATCGACCAGGCTCCGATCGGCCGCACCCCGCGCTCCAATCCCGTCACGTACGTGAAGGCGTTCGACGAGCTGCGCGCCCTGTTCGCCGCCGAGCCGCTGTCGCGAGCCCGCGGCTACACGCCGAGTACGTTCTCGTTCAACGTGGCGGGGGGCCGCTGTGAAGCCTGCGAGGGAGCGGGGCACGTCCTTGTGGAGATGGTGTTCCTTGCGAACGTCTACGTGCCGTGCGACGCGTGCGGCGGGAAGCGGTTCAAGCGAGACGTGCGCGAGGTGAAGCTCCAGGGACAGTCGATCGACCAGGTGCTCGAGTGGACCGTGGACCAGGCGATCCAGCGCTTGCACCGCCATCCGCGGCTGGGGCGTCCCCTGTGGCACCTGCAGCAGGTGGGACTCGGCTACCTGCGGCTCGGCCAGCCTGCGACAACGCTCTCGGGCGGCGAGGCGCAGCGTCTCAAGATCGCGCGCGAGTTGGCCGTCGCCGCCGGCTCCGGTCGGAGCCGCGGCAAGCGCAAACTCTATATCCTCGACGAGCCCACCACCGGCCTGCACCTCGACGACGTGCGTGTGCTGTGCCGCGTGTTGGACCGGCTGGTGGATGCTGGTCACACGGTGCTCGTCATCGAGCACAACCTCGACGTCATCAAGCGCGCCGACTGGGTCATCGATCTGGGACCGGGCGCCGGACAGCAGGGCGGCCGGATCGTGGCCGAAGGAACGCCGGAGGAGATCGCCGCGGTTCCCGCCTCGGTCACCGGTCGCTACTTGGGAGCACTTCCCTGACGCCGCGGCGCGCCGACGCGATGCTCGTCGCCGCCTGTTTCCTGTGGGGTGTGAGCTTCGTCATCGTCAAGGACGCGCTCTCCGCGGCGACGCCTCTCGCCTTTGTGGCGTTGCGGTTCGGCCTCGCGGCCGCGGTCCTGGCGCCGTTTGCGCAGCTCGGCGCGCCATTCGCCAAGGGCGAACTCGCGGCGGGGGGCCTGCTCGGCCTCCTGCTCGGGGCGGGGTTCATCGCCCAGACCGCGGGGCTCGTCCACACGACGCCGTCGCGCTCGGCGTTCATCGTCGCGATCTCGTCGGTGCTCGCCCCGGCCATCGCCGCGCTGCTGTTGCGCGAGCGGCCCCGGCTCTCGCTCGTAGTCGCCGTGCTGCTCGCCGGTGCCGGCACGTACTTCCTCAGCGCGCCCGAATCGGGCGGCCTGAACCGTGGCGACTTGCTCACGATGATCACCGCGGTCCTGTTCGGCGGCCAGATCGTCGCGATCGCGGCGTTGTCACGGCGGTACGACGCGATGCGCCTCGTGTGGCTCCAGATCGCCGGCACCGCCGTGCTTAGCGTGCTCGGGATGGCGGTCCTCGAGCACCCGCGCATCGCCTGGAGCCCGGCCTTCGTCGGCGCCGTGGCGTTCACGGGCGTCGGCGCCACGGTGGTCGCGCTGCTCTGGCAGGTCCAAGCGCAGCGGCATATGTCGACGACCCGTGCCGCACTGCTCTTCTGTTTCGAGACGCTGTTCGCGGCGTTGGCGTCGTGGGTGTGGCTGGGGGAGCGGCTGTCGCTGCTGCAATGGCTGGGCGGGGGACTGATTCTCGGCGGGATGGTGCTGGCCGATCTGCCACCCACGCGCCCCGCTCCACGTCCGGGGGGCGGGAGCCCTGTAGGATTTGACTGACAAGCGTTCTGCAACGGTTTTCCATATCCTAGGGGTGACTCCCTGAGAGGTTGCAAGGTGCGCCCGAGGCTTCCGATCGAGGTCAAGACCCAGGCACTGCTGAGTTTGGGCGTCGGTCTCGCCCTTTTCGCGACCCTCGGGTTCGCCCAGCAACCCGATTCCGCCGCCCAGGCGTTGAAACAGCTGAGCATCGAGCAGCTGATGAACCTGGAGGTCACCTCGGTCTCGAGGCGTCCGGAGCGGCTGTCACAGACCGCCTCCGCGATTCAGGTGATCACCCAGGACGACATTCGTCGGTCCGGCGCGTCGAGTCTCGCCGAGGCACTCCGCCTCGCCCCCAACCTGCAAGTCGCGCAAGTCGATTCCCGCCAGTGGGCCATCAGCGCGCGCGGATTCAGCAGCACCACCGCCAACAAGCTCCTGGTCCTCATCGACGGGCGCACCGTGTACACGCCCTTATTCTCCGGTGTGTTCTGGGATGCGCAGCTGGTCCCTCTCGGGGACATCGACCGCATCGAAGTCATCAGCGGGCCTGGCGCAACGCTGTGGGGGGCGAACGCCGTCAACGGCGTGATTAACGTGATCACGAAAGACGCTAAAGACACGCCAGGGCTCGTCCTGTCGGGCGGCGGGGGCACCGAGCTGCGGGGCTTCGGCACCGCCCGCTACGGAGGACCGCTCGGCTCAGCCGTGCGCTATCGGATCTACGGCACAGGCTTTGACCGCGATCCGACGGCGTTGCCCAGCGGCCAGGAGGCCACGGACGACTGGCACCTGGGTCAGGGCGGTTTTCGCGTGGATTGGGACGCGTCGTCGATCAGTCACGTTACGCTACAAGGCGATCTCTACGATGGCCGCATCGGTCAGGCTACCGCCGGGGACATCGCCGTCAGCGGTCGCAACGTGATGGCGAAGTGGTCACGGACGATCTCCGAAACATCGGGGCTCACGGGCCAGCTGTATTATGACCGGACCCACCGGGACATCCCCGGTACTTTTGGCGAGGATCTCGACATCTACGATGTCGATCTCCAGCATCAAGCGCGGCTGGGCGCCAGGCACGACTTGGTTTGGGGACTTGGCTACCGGCTGATCAACGATCACATCGCCAACACCGCGCTCCTGGCGTTCTTGCCGGCCCACGTCGCGCGGCAGTGGTTCACTGGATTCGTTCAGGACGAGATCGCCATCGTTCCCAACCGGTTGCACGTGGCCCTCGGCACCAAGATCGAGCACAACGACCACACCGGCTTCGAGATCCAGCCCAGCGGCCGTGTGAACTGGAGGGTCAGCCCGTCCGCCACCCTCTGGGGGGCCGTCTCGCGCGCGCTCCGCACGCCGTCGCGGATCGACCGGGACCTCTTTGCTCGGGTCTCAGCGGCCTCTTTCCTAGCCGGCGGCCCAGGCTTCCATTCAGAAGAAGAGCTGGCCTACGAGCTGGGATACCGCTACCAGAAGGGGTCCCTCGCCCTTTCCGTGGCAACGTTCTACAGCCGTTACCACGGGCTCCGCAGCTTGGAGGAGCTCAACCCGCCCGCACCCGACACCCTCATCATCGGCAACGGGCAGGATGGGGAATCCTATGGAGCGGAGTTGACCGCCGGGTACTGGCTCACGAGTCGGTGGAGGGTGCGGGCAGGCTACACCGAGTTGCGCGTCCACATTTGGCCAAACCCCGGCAGCACGGATACGTCCCGCGGCCTGACCGAGTCCCAAGCTCCCGATCGCCAGTTCTTCGTGCAATCGTCGGTCGACCTGCCCGCGCACTTAAGGCTCGACGTCGGACTTCGCGCCATCGGGGAGATCGCCAGGCGGCAGGTCCCGGCCTATAGCGACCTGAATGCCCGGCTCAGCTGGCAGCCCACCCCGAAGCTGGACCTGGCCATCGTCGGGCAGAACCTCCTGCACCGGCGTCACACGGAGTTTGGCGCACCGGGTGCGACGCGCCGCGAGATCGAACGTGGTGTGTATGGGGCGGTCGAATGGCGCTTCTGAGGCGGCTGCTCCCACTCCTTGCCCTGCTGGTGGCGGGGCAGAGGGTGGCTGCGCAAGGCGTGCGAGCCTCGGAATACCAGGTGAAGGCCGTGTTCCTGTTCAACTTCGCGCAATTCGTCGATTGGCCAGCCGAAGCCTTTCCCGCCTCCGATACACCCCTGGTCATCTGCGTTCTCGGGAATGACCCGTTCGGAGGCGCTTTGGACCAGACCGTGCGCGATGAACGCCGGGGAGGGCGGCCATTCCTGGTGCGGCGCCACCGGAGCGTCGACGAGATCAAGACCTGCCACATTTTGTTCATCAGTCGGTCCGAGGGGGACCGGCCGCAGGCCATCCTGGCGGGCCTCAAGCAGCGGCCCATCCTCACGGTGAGTGACGCCGACCGCTTCGCTGAACGCGGCGGCATGATTCGCTTCGTGACCGACCGGAATCGCATCCGCATCCAGCTCAATCTTGCAGCGACGGAAGCTGCGCACCTGACGATCAGCTCCAAGCTGCTCCGCGTGGCCGAGATCATCACCCGGCCTGGGAGTTGAGATGTCGCCGCTGCGCGACTGGCCGATTAGGCGGAAAATCACGGCGATGCTGCTCGTGATCAGCGGATTGGTATTGTTGCTGACGTCGGCCGCGTTCGTCACCTATGAGGTCGTGACGTTCCGCCAGACGATACGGACTCAGCTGGCCACGCGGTCCCGTATTCTTGCCGCCAACAGCACCGCCGCCCTGGCGTTTGCGAACGAGGCGGACGCGACGGAAATCCTGAATGCCCTGAGGTACGACCCGCATATGGTCGCGGCGGCGCTGTATGGCCAGGACGGACGGGTGCTCGCGACCTATCCGGTAGGCGCCGCCGCCGATCTCATCCCTGCCGCGCCGCAGCCGGACGGCTACCGCTTCGAGGGCGGGCGTCTCGTCGGGTTTACGCCCGTGGCGCAGGGAGAGAACAGACGGCTGGGGACTCTCTACATCGCGTCGGACACGAAGGCGGTTTCGGACGCCCTCCGGCTTTCCGGTGTCATCGCCATCGTCGTTCTCGCGATCGCGCTGCTGGCCGCGTATGCGTTGGCCGCCGCCATGCAGGGATGGATCTCAGGACCGATCCTCGCGCTCGCGGAAACCGCGACGGTGGTCTCGACCCGCCAGGACTATGCGGTACGGGCGCCCAAGCTCGGCGAGGATGAACTGGGCACGCTGACCGACGCTTTCAACCAGATGCTCGGTCACATCGAAGACCAGGACCGCGAGCTGCGGCGCCACGCGACGGACCTCGAGCAGCGCGTCGAAGCGCGGACCCACGAGCTCTCGGAGCGCAACGAGACGCTGCGGCGCAATGCGGCGGAGCTGCTCGCCGCCAACCAGGAGCTCGACGCCTTCGCCTACTCGGTGTCACACGACCTGCGGGCACCGCTGCGCAGCATCGATGGGTTCAGCCAGGTGCTGCTGGAAGACTACGCCGCCCAGTTGGACCAGGCGGGACGGGATTCGCTCCAGCGGGTGCGCGCCGCCAGCCAGCGCATGGGGACCCTGATCGACGACCTGTTGAAACTTGCTCGGGTCACTCGCGTCGAGATGCGCACCGAGGTTGTGGATGTGAGCGGCATGGCACGGGACATCGTGGCCGACCTCCAACGGACGGACGCGGACCGGCAGGTGGAATTCGTGATTGCCCCTGGGCTCACGGCGCGGGCAGATCCGCCGCTGCTGCGCGTTGCGCTCGAGAATCTCCTCCGCAACAGCTGGAAATACACCGGGAAACAGCCGCGGCCGCGCGTTGAATTCGGATCTATCGACGCGAACGGAGGGCGGGCCTTCATGGTCCGGGACAACGGCGCCGGCTTCGACATGAAGTACATGGACAAGCTGTTCGGCGTGTTCCAGCGTCTGCACTCCGCGGCCGAATTCGAGGGCACCGGCGTCGGCCTCGCAACGGTCCGGCGCATCATCAACCGGCATGGCGGCCAGATCTGGGCCGAGGGTACGGTCGATCAGGGAGCGACGTTCTACTTCACCTTGTGATGGAGGCGCTTGTGAACCCGGGACAGATCCTGTTGGTGGAAGACAACCCCGACGACGTCGCCCTGACGCTGCGGGCGCTCAAGAGCAACAACATCAGGAACGACGTGGTCATCGCAGAAGACGGCGCGAAGGCGCTCGACTATCTCTTCGGCGCGGACGGCGGCACCGCACCGGAAGGACCGCCGGCGGTCGTGCTCCTCGATCTGAAACTGCCGAAGGTCAACGGGCTGGAGGTGCTGCGACGCATCCGCTCGGACGACCGCACCAAGCTCCTGCCGGTGGTGATCCTGACCTCCTCCGACGAGGAGCGCGACATCGTCGACGGGTACAGCCTCGGCGCCAACAGTTACGTGCGCAAGCCGGTGGAC
>Ga0210382_10000062_pt1 | contig 43882 bp, 45 predicted proteins | sample PLMedo_FD_155452 | JGI IMG/M metagenome (GOLD analysis project Ga0210382, IMG submission 155452) | Groundwater sediment microbial communities from an aquifer in East River, Colorado, USA - PLM0_60_coex redo | ecosystem: Environmental > Terrestrial > Soil > Riparian zone | place: USA: East... | reverse complement strand
GAGGTGGTCGGGATGACGTGGTACCCGTGCCCGCAGCGGCTGGCCCCGCAGAACTGCATCCGGCGGCGCGCGAAGGTGCGGGCCGCCACCGCCTGTGCCTTCAGGGCCTCGACGAGGGGGAAGGCGATCGGCCCGAGCTCCCGTGGCACCACACCGTAGAGGTATTGCTCGATCGGCAGTTCATTCACGCCAACGAGACGCGAGCGTGTCGCGTTGAAGCGTACCTCCGCCGTGCCGCGGTAGATGCTCTGGTCGCTCGTGGTTCGGCGGAGGCGGGCGAATCCCGACGTCGCGGTGAGCACCACGGGATCGCTCGAGGCGATCGCCGCACCACCCGGAAGAGAGAGGCGAATCTCGGCCGTGGACCCACTGCCCACGATGGTGGCGATCGCCTCGCCGGTGAGACCCTTCGCCAGAACCGGTCCACTTGCCGTGCCGCCCCGCAGCTCGTAGGTGTCGCCGTCGTCCCGCCCGCCCACGCGGACGCTCAGGGCGCCTAGCTCCGCGTAGATGACGCCAACGCGGATGCTCGGCTCCGGTGCGAGGGCCAGCGTCGGGGCGGCGTGCGCCGGGATCTCGACGGGCGCCTCCTCGATGGTGCGGTCAATCCATTCTTCGTCGTTGAGGATCACCTCTCCGGTGAAGCCCGCGTCGGTGAGGTTGAACCGGGCGGGCGGCTCGGGTGACGTCGCGATCGGCTCCCAGCATGACACGATCGCGACGGAGAGGGGGAGCAGGAGGAGCCGCGAGGAGCGGGTAGCCATCGTCAGCTCAGCGTTAGAGTGGGCGTGAACGCCGGCACCCGGCGCGCCTTGGTGGCCTGCTCGAAGGCGTACGCCAACCGAATCAGCACCGGCTCACTCCAGGCTCGGCCATAAAACGACACGCCGAGCGGCAGGCCGAAGTGGAGACCTGCCGGCACCGTGATGTGCGGGTAGCCGGAGACCGCGGGGAATTGCGAGCTGCCGCCACCCCCGCCGCCCCCGCCCCCGCCCGCCAGATCCACGAGCGAGGCGATGCCCCCCGAGGGACCGAGCATCGCGTCGAGCTTATGCTTGTCCATCGTCGCATCGATACCCTTGGTGCGGGTCAGCTCGATGCACTTGGCGCGCGCGTCGAGGTACGCCTGCTCGGTGAGCGGCCCCCGCGCCTGCGAGGCAACGAACGTCTCCTGCCCAAAGTAGGGCATCTCGCGCTCCTTGTTCGCCTCGTTGAAGGCGATCAGATCGGCAAGGGTCCGAGGCTGCACGGTGGCGGGCACCGTGGCGAGATAGGCGTTCACGTCGGCCTTGAATTCATACTGCAGCACGTCCCGCTCGTTCATGCCCAGCTGTCCCGCGGTTTCGATCGGCGCGGGATCCACGACCTCGGCGCCCTGGGCCTTGAGCACCGCGATCGCCCGCTCCACCACCGCGTCGACGATCGGATTGGTGCCGCTGCGCGCCTGGACGCCGATGCGCGCACCCTTCAATCCATTCGCGTCGAGAAACGCGGTGTAGTCCTTGGCGATATGGCCTTCCGCCTGCGCCGTGGCCGGATCGCGCGCGTCGACGCCGGCGAGTGCGGTGAGGAGCGCGGCGGCGTCGGCGACCGTCCGGCACATCGGCCCGGCGGTGTCTTGACTATGGGCGATGGGGATGATCCCCGCCCGGCTCACCAAGCCCACGGTGGGTTTCACGCCAACGACGCCGCACGCGTTCGCCGGTGAAATAATCGACCCGTCGGTCTCCGTGCCCACGGCGACGGCGCACAAATTGGCGCTCACTGCTACCGCCGACCCGGCGCTCGAGCCCGACGGCGTGCGATCGAGGACGTACGGGTTCCGGCACTGACGGCCGCGGCCGCTCCAGCCGCTCGACGAGCGGTTGGATCGGAAGTTGGCCCACTCCGAGAGGTTCGCCTTGGCGAGGATCACGGCGCCCGCGGTGCGCAGCCGCTCCACAATGAACGCATCGCGTAAGGCGATGTTGCCCTCGAGCGCCAGCGAACCGGCGGTCGTCTGCATCTTGTCGTGCGTGTCGATGTTGTCCTTCACGATGACCGGGACCCCGTGCATGGGGCCACGCACCTTACCCCGGCGCCGCTCGGCATCCAGCGCGTCCGCGATCGCCAGCGCCTCAGGATTCGTCTCCAGCACCGCGCGCAGCGTGGGTCCCTGGCGGTCCAGCGCCGCGATGCGGTCCAGGTAGGCCTGCGTAAGGCCGCGCGCCGAGAGGCGTCCGGCTTTCATGCCGTCCTGGAGCAGGGCGACCGTGGTTTCCTCGAGCTCGAGTGCCTGCGGCGGACGGGGGCGCGCGCCGGGCAGCACGACGCCGGCGACGGCGAGGGAGGCGAGCTCGGTGAATTCGCGGCGAGAAATCATGTTGAAACCCTCGGGGCTTGGATGTCGTGTGACCTGCCGCGACCTAGCGTACACCGGGCCCGCCGACCTCGCCAGGACCGGCTAGATTCGACTCACCCACTCTTCCGGAACACGGCCGTGCTCGCGAAGCGCTCCGCAACGCTGCTCCTGACCATCCTGCTGGCGACTGCTGCCGGCGCGCAGGCTCCTCCTCCCCCGCTCCGCACCCGCCCCGAACGCACCGATTACCGCGAGACCAGCTCGTACGCCGACGTGATGGACTTCGTGCGGCGCGCGAGCGCCATGGCGCCCCGGCTGCTCCATCCGACTACGTTCGGCTACACGATGGAAGGACGGCCGCTGCCATTGGTCGTGGTCGGCCGGGTGCCGGACGCCAGTCCGGCCGCGGTCCGCGCCAGCGGCAAGGTCCGCGTCTTCATTCAGGCGAACATCCACGCGGGCGAGGTGGAGGGAAAGGAAGCTGCACAGATGCTGCTGCGAGCCCTCGCCCGTGGTGAGCACGCTGCCTGGTTCGACTCGCTGATCTTGCTGGTGGCGCCGATCTACAACGCCGACGGCAACGAGCGCGTCAAACTCACCAATCGGGGGCCGCAGAACGGCCCGGTGGGAGGGATGGGCCAGCGCGCCAACGCGCAGGGGCTCGACCTGAACCGGGATCACATGAAGCTCGAGTCGCCGGAGGCACGCTCGCTGGTCGCGCTGCTCCGCGACTACGATCCCCAGGTCGCGATCGACCTGCACACCACGGACGGCTCGTTCCACGGGTATCACCTCACGTACGCGCCGCCGCTCCATCCCAACACCGACAGCGCCATCGTGCGCCTGCTGCGGGACGACTGGCTGCCGGCCGTGACGCGCGCTATCAAGCGGCGTGATGGCTGGGATTTTTACTACTATGGCGACTTTCCGGGCCCACGCGAGCAGGGTGTCGAGCGGGGCTGGTACAGTTTCGACGCCCGGCCGCGGTTCAACAACAACTACGTGGGCTTGCGCAACCGCTTCGCGATCCTGTCGGAGGCGTACTCGTATGCCACGTTCGAGGAGCGGATCCGGGCGACCTACCGGTTCGTCGAGGAGGTCCTCGCCTACGCCCGGGGGCACTCGGCGACGCTGCGGCGCGCCGTAGCCGCCGCCGATGCAGCGGACGTGACGGGGCGGACCCTGGCACTGCGGGAGGAGTTTGAGCGCACCGACTCGGTCGCGATTCTCGTGGGCGCCGTGGCCGAGGACCGGCATCCCTACACCGGCGAGCGGATGCTGCGGAGGCTCGACGTGCGGCGGCCGGAGCGGATGCCGGAGTTCCAGACGTTCCGGCCGACCGAAACCGCCGTGGCTCCGGCCTTTTACTATGTGCCGGCCGAGCTGAAGAAGGTGATCGCGCTACTCGAGGCACACGGCGTGCGGCTCGAGCGGCTGGCCGGCGCCGTGTCGCGGAGCGTGGAACGCTTCGCCATCGATTCGCAGGCGACGGCGGCGAATGAATTCCAGGGACACCACGAGCGAACGCTGTACGGACGCTGGGAAGGCGTCGAGGTGACGTTGCCGGAGAGCACCGTGGTGGTGGCGGTGCGCCAGCCGCTGGGCCGACTCGCGTTCACGCTGCTCGAGCCGCGGTCGGACGACGGCGTGGTGGACTGGAACGTGTTGGACGACGTGCTGGCGGAGGCGAAGAGCTACCCTATCCTGCGCGCGCGGTGAATGGAGTCGCCCCGCTCGGCGAGCCCCTGCCGATCGACGCGACGATGGGCAGCCCGACGAACGGGAAGTGTCCGATCAGCTGGATCCACCAGCGAATGTTGAACGTCGGCGCATGATGCGCGAGCAGCGGGATGACCACGAGCGACATCACCAGCCATATGAAGGGCCCGTACAGCGCGGCGACCTTGACGACTCCATACGGTGAAGCGAGGAGGGCACGCACCCAGCGCAGCCGCATCACCACGAAGAGAAACACGGCGGACCATCCGAACGCGACGCCGAAGTGCATGAGCAAGCCGAGCAGGGCCACCGGGATACCGCCGTCGAACGCCGTCCTACCGAGGAGTGTGGACGCGACTCCTTGCCACAGACGCGTGGCCGTCGACCCATAAAAGAAGATGACCAAGACGGTCGCGAAGAGGCCGTCGCTGATGCCGGTCAGGAGGCCGGCGCGAACGAGGCTACGCGCCTGCTTCATGCTGCAGGCGCTGAAACAAGCGCACCGTCTCGGCGCGCGGCTCCGCCTCCAGGTCCGCCCGCAGCCGGTCCGCGAACTGGCGGTACAGTCGCAGCGCCTGCGGCCGCTCCCCCAATGCGACGTGACAGCGCATCAGCGCTTGCAGCGCCTCCTCGTGCACGGGGTCGCGCGCGAGTACGCGGCGGTATGTCTCGGCGCCCTTTTCATGCCGCTCCTCCTTCATCAGACGTGCGCCCACCTCCATTAGGGCGTCCACGTAGATCCGCTGGAGCCGGTCGCGATGCTCGAGGTGCCAATCGCCCACGGGCTCGCCGTCGAGCAGGTCGCCGCGGAACTGCGCCAGCACTTGCTCGAGCCGGCCCGTCGCGTCCGCGTCCTGTCGTTTGAGCGCGAGACGCGCCGCCGTGACGTCGCGCTCGAAGTCGCGCGCGTCGAATGCCTCGATTCGCTCCGGATCAACGCGATAACGGTCGCGCTCCAGGGTCACCCAATCCGCGCCGCCCAGCGCCTTGCGCAGCCGGTGCAGCGTGACGTGGAAACTGTTGCGCAATTGCGCCGTGCTCGAGTCGGGCCAAAAGGCGAGGCCGACCTGCTCCTTGGTGCGTCCGTCGGGATGTAGCAGGAGGTACACGAGCAGCTCGCGGGGCCGCGCCGAGCCCCACGTGGCTGACTCGATGGGCCGGCCACCGACGAAGACCTGCAATGATCCCAGCGCGAGCACGCGGAGGCGCGCCGCGCCGTCTGCGTCGCGCGGCTTTGCTGCCGGCTGCGGTGCGCGGTGATCGCCGGTGTCGCGCGTCGCTTCGGCAAGGCCGAGTTGCACGACGTCCGCCGTGGACAAGGCACGGCCCTCGGCATACAGGGAATCGAAGCGTGCTCCCAGCGACGCGCGCAGACCCGCGAGGAGCTCGACGCGTTCGGCCGGCGCCGGCCCGGGGGGCGCGATGGCGATACGGGCGCGGTGCGCCTCGATTCCGGCGGCGAGCCTGGTGGCGTTCTCCAGGTGCCCGCGTTTTGCCGCTGCGAGGGCGAAGACGTCAAGCGCGAGCGCGATGCCCCAGCCGTCGTTCAGTTCAACCTCGCACTCGAGGCTTTCGGACACGAGTCTGCACGCCTTCTCGACGGCTCCCCGGGCGAGCTCGATGCGCGCCAGCGTCGACAGGGAGTGCGCGTAGGTGGTCGGCAGCGAGTGTTCGCGGCCGACGCGGACATTGGGCTCGATCAACTCGTACGCCAGGTCGAACTGTCCCTGGGCGTACGCCGCCCAACACCGGTAGAACTTGGCAAAAATCACCGCGATGTCGTGATCGGGCCACCCGGCGGTGAGGGCGAGCGCCTCGTCGAGAATCGGCACGGCACCGGCGACGTCCCCGCCCTGCAGCCACGCCGCCCCATACATGGCGAGCGCCGCCGCGGTGCCCGGGGTGTCGCCGGCCTCGCGGAGCAGGGGCAACGCCGCCTCGAAATCGGCGCGCGATCGCGCGTAGTCGCCTTGCGCCAGCGCCGTGAATGCACTCGAAGCGAGGGCGCGGCCGCGCAGCAGCGCCGGCTCCGAGCCGGTCGCCAGAGCGAGCGCGCGATCCGTGAGCTCGCGCGCCTCGCGAAACAGCCCCAGGGCATACAGGAACCAGAACAGGGCGCCCACGAAACGAAGCGCGAGCTCTGTGCGCGTCGCATCCGCGCACGCCCAGACCGACGCGGCGCGCAGATTGTCGTGCTCGGCCACCAGGCGGGCCAGGAGGCGAGGCTCGTTCGACCCACCCACCAGATGCGGTGCCGCTGCCTCCAGCACCGCGAGGAAGAACCTCGCAAAGCGCTGCTCGACTTCTCCCAACTCTTCCGCTTCCCTCAGACGCTCGAGGCCGTATTGCCGCACCGTCTCGAGCAGCCGGTAGCGCGCGACCCCATCCCCGGCCTCCATCAAGACGAGCGATTTGTCCACCAGCGTGGCGACCCCATCGAGGATGTCCTCGGCTTCGAGCGGCTCGCCGGCGCACACCGCCTCGGCTGCTTCGAGCGTGAAACCGCTCGCGAACACGGCCAGGCGGCGGAGCAGCACCTGCTCGCGCTCGCCGAGCAGGGCGAAGCTCCACTCCATCGTGGCGCGCAGGGTGCGGTGGCGCGGCAGCGAGGTGCGGCTGCCCGTGGTGAGCAGGCGGAAGGCGTCGTCCAGGCGCTGCGCGATCTGTGCCGGCGTCAGAACGCGCACGCGGGCCGCGGCCAGCTCGATCGCCAGCGGCAGGCCATCCAGGCGGCGGCAGATCTCGCTCACCATGGGCCGATTGCCGTCGTCGAGCGTGAACGACGGCAACACGGCCTGCGCGCGCTCGACGAACAGTTGCACTGCCTCCGCGCTCACGAGCGGCGGCACGAGCCACGCCGTTTCGCTGGCGACGCCCAGCGCTTCGCGGCTGGTCGCGATCACCGCGACGCGCGGACAGCCCTTGAGGAGCGTCTCGGCGAGGCCGGCGCACGCTTCCACCAGATGCTCGCAGTTGTCGAGCACCACGAGTACGTGATGCTCGCACATGAACTCGACCAGCAGGTCGAGCGGCGAAACGCCGGGGCGCTGGGGGACGCTCAGGGCATCGCCAACCTGCTGGACGACGAGGCCGGGATCGGCGAGCGGCGCGAGATCCACCCACGCGACGCGGCCGAAGGCCGACGCCGCCCGTTCCGCCACTTCACGAGCGAGCCGGGTCTTGCCGCTGCCCCCCGCGCCCGTGAGCGTCACGAGTCGCGAGCGGGCGACCAGGCGCGCCAAGTCGTCGAGCTCGCGGTCGCGCCCGATGAAGCGGGTCAGGTGGACCGGAAGAACAGCCGTTGTCATCGTGTGGAACCTAGCGTACGGCAAGACTGTAGGGCCGTCAACTCTCCCCGAGGATCACGTGGCTGACGCGATCCGGGTCGGCGAGCGCCAGGTCGCGCGCCACCGCATGAAACGGCTCCGCGGCGAGGACCGTTACCCCCGACATCCCCAGCCCTTCTAGGAAGGCAGTCAACCAAGCCCCCACATCCTCCCCGGGATCCGGCATTTCGGGAACGATGACCCGAAATCGCGCAGCCAGCTCATCCGCGCGCCCGGTGGGCCCGAGGAGTACCAGGGGTGGGCCCGCGCCGAGGCGGTGATAGCGCATAACCCGGCCGTGCGCGCGGACTTCAGCAAGTGACGTCGCCATGGCCGCACGCTAGCCCGGCACGCTTACCGGGCGCTTACAGCGCCCGCCGCACTCCCCGCCCCAACGCGCGTTAGGCCTCCGGTAAGCGGCGCCTGCGATTCTTGCCCCAGTCGCGAGCCGCCGCACCCCGCGCCGGCAGCGAACGCCACCAGGAGGTTCTCTATGTCACGCTTTGGCACCCTGCTTGTCGCGGGCTCAGTCCTCGCCGTCGCCGGCTGGACCTCGTTTGCCGGTTCCCCGATCCCCGCGGTGGATGCGCCACTCTCGTTGCGTGCAAACGGCGCAGCTCAGCGCATCGGCAACGGCACCGCGCGCACCTACGTGCTCTATGACCCCGCGAATCGGACTGTACCGATCGAGGTCGGGGTCGCGTTGAGCGCCGGCGCCCTGGACCAACTTCCCACCCCGATGGTCATGACGCCGGAGCAGATGGCGGAGCAGATGACGAACGGGCACTTCGATACGCACCTGCGGCTCCTCGAGCTGCCGGCGCAGAATCCGACGCCCTACAAGTTCGTCCAGTTCAATTGGAATCCCGGCGGTCACGAGCCCCCGGGCGTGTACGATCAGCCCCACTTCGATTTTCACTTCTGGACGGTGCCGGCTGACGTACGCAACGGGATCCTGCCGTCGGGCGCCGAGTATGCGGCGAAGGCCGGGCGCTATCCCGGCGCCGAGTTCCGCGCGCCGTTCTACGTAGACGCGGCGACGGCGGCGCAGGCTCCGGCCGCGGCCGTCGCGGTCCCGGAGATGGGGATGCACTGGCTCGACGGGCGCTCGCCCGAGTTCCGCGGACAACAGTTCACCAAGACGTTCATCTACGGCTCCTGGGACGGCCAGTTCGTGTTCGACGAGCCGATGATCACGCGCGACTACATCGTGGCGAAGCGCGCGGCGGCCGATCCCGCCCAGCGGGACGAGATCGTCGCGATCCCGACACCCGAGCGGCGCGCGGTGGCCGGCTATTACCCGCAGGCGTACCGCATCTCATTCGACGCCGAGACCAACGAGTATCGCATCGCGTTGACTCGGCTCACCTGGCAGCAATAGCCCTCACCCCTGACGAAAGGAGCAGTTCTATGTATGCGCTTCATCGATTCTCAAGCGCAGCAGTCGTGCCGCTCGTGGCCGCGATGTTCGCGGCCTGTGCGGGCGATGCGAGTGGTCCCGGGGACGGGCCAGTCCCGGTCGCGTCCGTCGAGGTCGTGCCCCAGGCGGCGGCGCTCAACGTGGGTGAGACGCTGCCCTTGGGTGCGACACCGCGCGGCGCGGATGGCACGCCGCTCGCCAACCGCAGCGTGAGTTGGTCGAGCAGCGACACGCGAATTGTCACGGTCAACCCGCAGGGCGTGGTGGGCGCTGCCGGCGCCGGAGTCGCGAAGGTCCGCGCCCTTGTTGAAGGGCGTTGGGCCGAAGCGACGATCACCGTGGGCGACCACGAGCCGGTGCCGCCGCCTGTACTCAGCAGCTTGACGCCGGCATCCGTTGAGGCTGGCAGTCCCGGCGTGACAATCGTGCTCGAGGGGAGCGGCTTTGAAGCCGGCGCTCTGATCCTCTGGGATGGCGCCGCTCGCGCGGCTCAACGGATCAACGCGACAGAGCTGCGGGTGACGGCCGGCGCGAGCGACCTCGAGACCGCGCGCACGGTGCAGATCGCCGTGCGGAATCCGAGCGGGCCGGTCGACTCCGACCCGCTCCCGTTTCGTGTCACGCCCGCTCCGCAGGTGCCGGTCGAGTGGGTCATCGTAGACCCGGGTTCCGCGGCGGTTCTGGTCGACGGCACGGCGTCGTTGACGGCGGTTACGCTGTCGGCCAGCGGCGGGGTGTTGACGGGCCGGGCGATCGCGTGGTCCAGCGAGAACCCGGAGGTCGCCACCGTCGACGCCGCGGGAATCGTCACGGGTGTCGGCAAGGGAACGACCCGCATCCGCGCCGAGAGTGAGGGGAAGGCCGGTTGGGGCAGCGTGGAGGTGCGGCAGTACTCGAGTGGGCCGGTGCAGGCATACAGGCTGCTGGGCGTTCTCGGCACGCCGATCATGCCCGTCGTCGGCGCCACAACGTGGGTGGACGAGCACGGCACGACGCACGACGCCACGCTCCTACTCAACGGCGGCAGACTGACGCGGGACATTCGCGACGGGCGCTACACGCAGACGCTGATCGTGAACGTGATGGTGCAAGGCCGGGGCGCCGTGGCCCAGGTCGAGTGGACGGACGACGGATCGTGGGGGTACATCTTGCCCGACGGTATGTGGTTCACGTCGTCCAGTACCGGAGCAACGTTCACCGCGGTGAGCGGCCACGCCGGGGAGCTGCTGGTGGAGCAGAAGATCGGCACGGCGCCGACGCTGCCGTACCGGTGGGTGATCGAGTGAGGCTCCTTCAGGGTCCCCCTCTCCCTTCGGGTCCTTACCTCCGAAGGGACAGGGGGACGGGCGGTGAGGACCCCAGGGAAAGGGGGACCGGCGACACGGTGCGCATGCACGCCACGCTGTACGACGAATGGGGCGTGGCCGTGCCGAGCACGGGGGCGCGGCGCGTCGACTGGGTTCGGTTGGACGACGGCATCCAGTTCGAGACGTACGACGCGATCAGAGACAGCGTGCGTGTGCGGCTGCAGCTGGCCGGCACGCACAAGGTCAGCGAAGGCCGGGGAGCGAATGCTCTCCGGCTTTCGAGTCCCCCGAGGCCTTAGCGCACGGCCGCCAGCACCAGGAACAGCAACGGCGCCGCGCCCTGGATGACCGCGCCTCGGCGCATGCCCGGCGCCGACCCCGCCAGGACGACCGCCGCACCCAGCATGAACAGACAGTTCCAATACACGAGCGTCCACCCGACGCGGGGATGTCCCGTCAGCACCAGTCCCAGCCCCGCGAACGTGCCGATCGCCAGGAACAAGTTGTAGAAGCCCTGGTTCAAGGCCAACAGCTTCGTGGCGTCGGCTTGCTCTGGGCTCTGCCGGAATCGGGCGCGGACCCCCGGCGTGGTCCACAGGAGGCTCTCCATGCAGAAGATCAGGACGTGCACGGCGCCCGCGAGGATCGCCGCCAGCCACATGATCACCACCATCAGCGAAGTTCCTCGAACGCCTTGTTGAGGATGGGATACCGCTGCCAGTCCCGAAAGTCGAAATGCCACCACTCGCTCGGGTTCACCGTGAACCCTTCAGCCTCGAGTACTCGGCGCAGCAGGGTGCGGTGCCAGCGTTGCCGCGACGTGCCACCGGGATAATCGGAGAGCGCGCGCGGCGTCGCTTCGTCGTACGTGGACGGCATCTCGACCGGCGCACCCGTCGCAAGATCGTACAGGGTGATGTCCACCGCCGCGCCGCGATTGTGCTTCGAGCCACGTGTGGGATCAGCCACGAGCCAGCGCGACCCCGGCGGCGTCGCGTCCCAGAAGACTTTCGTCACGTACCACGGTCGATACGCGTCGTGAATCAAGATCCCGTAGCCGAGCGACCGCAGCACCCGCGCCGCGCGCGCGAGGGCGAGGGCGGCGGGCCGCTGCAGGAAGGCGTGGGCCGAGGCGTAGAACACGCTGCCCAGAAAGTTGTTCGTCGTGGCGTAGCGGATGTCGAGTCGGATGCTGGAGTCGAGGGCCGCGGGCTCCACCAGGTCCGGCACCAGGAACGCGCCGCTCTCGGCCGGGGGCGACAGCGCGCGATCGGTAACGAGTAGCTCCGCGACGGAGCGGACGGGGCGGAGCCGGAGCTGGCCTCCGTCCGCGGGCCCGAGCTGCAGGCGCCGCAACACGACGCGTCCCACTTGGATTCCGCCACGGCGGAACACGACGCGGTCGGCGTCGTAGGGTCCGTGGTCGGTGAATGTGAACAGCGATTCCGACGCCTGAGCCAAGCGGGCGGCGGCGGACGGGGCCAGGAGGGCGACGAGAACGCCGCCGTCTTCATAGACGTACAGCGTGTCGTGTGCCGACGTGTAGGCGCCGATCAAGTTCAGCCAGGCGGCGCGGGGCGCCGCGGGCTTGGGCGGGAGCGAGTCCGGCAGCTGCAGGAGCAGCGCGAGCAGGATCATGGGTTCGCCCTAGACCGCGCCGCGCTTGGGCGCCAGTCCCAGGACCGCGAGAATCACGGCCAGAGCCACGGCGGCGCACGATTGGATCAGATAGCCGCGCCCCGCCACTTGAATGATAGCCGGTCCCACGAGCGGGTCCGCGAGCTTGCCGAGCTGTGACCACGCGACGAACGCGATGACGGCCAGCACCGGGAGGACGAGCCAGCGCCGGAACCGCGTGGCCGCGAAGCCGACCAATCCGAGACCTAAAGCAACCCCCCAAATCGCGAGGAGCGTAGGCTGCTTATCCATGCGGTTGCCTCTCCACTGCCGCCGGCAGTCTGGCCAGGAACTTGTCGATCGCGGCCGCTGAGGGAAGGATCGCGACCCGCTTGCGCTTGTCGAGCGCCGCCAAACGCCTCAGAATGTTGCCGCGGCGGCGCGATGGATACGTCCAGATCCAGACCAGGAACTCCCAGGTCAGTCGCTCCCGACAGCCCGAGGGAAGCTCCGGACGCACGTGGCCAAAGTGGCGCAGTTGGCGTGACACCACCCGCCACAGGCAGACGAAGCGGGGAAGATCGAGAAACACAACGGTGTCACAGGCCTCAAGGCGGATGTCGAGCGTCCCTCCATAGTTGCCATCGATGATCCACGCGTCGCCGCTGATGACTGTCTGGACCTTGGCGCGCCACTCGTCCGCCGGCGTGGGCTGCCACCCGGACCGCCAGTAGAGCGAATCGAGGTGGATGAGGGGAAGTCCGGTGCGCTCGGCCAGTCGCCGAGCGACGGTGGTCTTCCCGGATCCACCGGAGCCGATCACGAGAATGCGCTTCAGAGGAGCAAAGTTAGAGACATTGTGAGGGCACGCCGCTTAGCTATTGGCTCGCATCTCGACCTGCTCCGTGGCATGCGTCCACCGCTCGAGCCCCGACTCGAGATCGCGTTGCAACTTCTCTAGCTCGGCACCGAGCTTTCGGGCCGTCGCGGCGCCATCGGGCCGGGTATAGAGCGCCGGGTCCTCGAGCGCCGAGACCACGACCGCGACCTGGGATTCCAGCCCGGCCACTGCCACCTCCGCCTCCTCGAGCTCGCGTTGGGCTCGACGCAGCTCCTTGCGCGGGTCGCTCTTGGACGCGGGCGCGACGCGCTGGCGCTCGTGCACCTGCCGTAGCGCCTGGTCCTCGGCGGCGCTGACCGCCGCCGCGTGGGCCCGCTCCGTGCTCACTTCCTCCCACTCCGCGAAGCCGCCGGCGAACTCGGTCATGCGCCGGTCGTGCAGGATCCAAATCCGCGTCGTCAGCGCGCGCAGCAGTGCCCGGTCGTGGCTCACGAGGATCACCGTGCCGTCGTATCCCTCGATCGCGTCCTCGAGCGCCTCGATGGACTCGACATCGAGATGATTCGTCGGCTCATCGAGGATGAGCAGGTTGGCACCCGACAACATGAGGATCGCGAGCGCGACGCGCGCGCGCTCGCCGCCCGACAGCGACTCGGCGCGCCGCAGCACCGCCTGCCCCGAGAAGCCGAAGCGCCCCAGGTGTCCCTGGATCTGACCGCGCTCCCATTTCGGTCGCAGCCCGGCGATCACGTCATAGAGTGTTCGATCGAGCGGCACTTGTGAAAGATCCTGCCGGTAGTAGCCGGTGGTGATCGACGCGCCGATCCGCAGGTCGCCGCCCTGCGTCGGATGCTCACCCAGCAGCGCCCGGAGCAGCGTGGACTTCCCCGCCCCGTTGCGTCCGAGAAGCCCCAGCACGCCGGTCCGTTCCAGGGTCCCGCTGAACCGCTCGACCAGGGTGCGCTGCCCGATGGCCACGCTCACGTTCTTGGCGGCCACCACCTGATCGCCGCCCCGCTCGGCCACCTCGAACCGCAGCGCCATTGTGCCATCCGCGCCGATCACTGGACTGAGCCGAGGCAGCCGGTCGAGACGCTTGCGCCGGCCCTTGGCCTGTTTGCTGTTCTGTCCGGCGATGTTGCGCGCGATGTAGTCCTTCTCGTGCGCGATGGTGCGTTGCTGTTGCTCGAACGCCCGCTGCTGCGCCATCCGGCGCTCGGCGCGCTGGGCGACGAAGTCGGTGTAGCCCGCCGAGTAGGGCGTAGCCGTGCCGCCTTCGAGGTGCAGCACGTGGTCCACGGTGGCGGCCAGAAACGCGCGGTCATGGCTCACGAGCAGCACCGTGCGCTCACTCGCGGCGAGGTATTGCTCGAGCCACCGCGTGGTCTCGAGATCCAGGTGATTGGTCGGCTCGTCGAGCAACAGCACGTCGGCCGTCGTCATGAGCTGGCGGGCCAGGCCGAGCCGGCCGAGCTCGCCGCCGCTCAAGGCGGACAGCGGCGTGACGCGGGCCTGAGCGGGATCGAACTCGAGGCCATGCAGCACCGCGTCGATGCGCGAGGTGACCGCGTAGCCGCCCTCGTGCTCGAAGCGCTCGAGGTCCTCGCCGTACCGGGCCAGGGCCTGGGGCGACGCGTCGTGGGCGAGGCGGGCGGCCTGGTCCACCAGGGACTGTTCCAGCGCCAGCAGCTCGGCCAGCTCGCCGGCCGCCGCCTCCCAGACCGTCGTCGCGGCGCCGTAATCGCGGTGCTGTTCGAGCAGGGACACCCGGAGTCCAGGCGCGCGCGCGACGCTGCCGCGGGTGGGGTCGAGCTCGCCGGTCAGCAGCCGGAACAGCGTCGTCTTCCCCGTGCCGTTGCGGCCGATGATGCCCCAGCGTTCGCCCGGCGCGACCGAGAAGGAGACGTCGGAGAACAGAGTCGTGGCGCCGAAGTCCACGCCGACGCTGCTGAAAACGGTCTGGGTCATCGCGATGTCACGTGTCCCGTCCCGTATCCAGGTTCTCCTGGATGAAACGCGGACTCAAATGGACATCAACTTGCACGAGGGGCGCGTCCCCGATACATCGGAAGCCATGGATCTCGCCGGCCTTGATGACCAGAATATCGCCCGCCCCGGCCTCGAATTCCTCTCCATTGACGGTCCAGAGACCGCGGCCTTCCCTGACGAACTGGACCTCGTCATACGGATGCCGATGGGGCCCGGGGCCATTGCCGGGGAGGGCGCGGAGCAGGAACACGGAGACCTGCACATCACCGTGATCGGCGCCAACGAACTGATGAGAGCTTCCCTTGAACGGCAGATCTTGCTGACGGACGCGGTACATCCCGCCGATCCTCCTTACGGTTGTAGCCTCACCCACCGCATTCCCTCGGCGCATCGCCCTTGACGGCGACGGCAAGGACGAACTGGTTCCGGGTCGCGTTGATCGCCAGCCGGATGGTGTCAGACCGCCAGGCCCGGACGGGTTCGCTCCATGCGCCAAGATTGGGGGACGGGTAGGCCGGGAGCGGCTGTCGGACGGTTCCCTGGCCGGCCCAGGGCGCGACGGTGGCGGCAAGCGTGAGATGCGGCCCTTCGATCGTAACGGTATAGAGCGAGTCCCACCCCAGAAGCGCTACGGCACCCGTTTCGCAGCGCATGCCGCTGACCTGAAACTGCGGCAACCGGATGCTCGTGGGTGCTCCGATGCCGCCGAAGTCGCTGAGGCTGATGACGTAGAGGTAGTGCGTGTTGTCGCGCCGGCTCAACGATAGTTCGTACGCGATGTAGTTCGGACCGGTACAGTAGTAGCCGTCACTATCCGCCTGAGCCGCACGCGGGGCTCCGCACACAATGAGTGCGAGGAAGAGCAAGGCCCTGCAGGAACGGAGCATTCCCTAATCTACGCAAATTAGACGAAGGCCCCGACCCTCCGATCCGTGCCCTAAAGGGCCACGACTGTTGCGAGTGACGCCGATCCCCTCACTTCACGAATTGCCTCACGAAGTCCAGGACGTTCTTCCGGTCCAGACGGAACACTCCGCCGGTCCCAGCGCAGTTGCCGTTGAGCCCGAACGAGGTCACCGCCGCGATCACGTTGCTCCCAAGGTAATTGGGGCCGCCCGAGTCGCCGAAGCAGGTGCCGCCCGTCGAGGCGTTGTTCGAAAGCAACAGCGAGAAGTCGCCCGTGAAACCTGGCGTGTTGATCTGGATCAGATGCGGCGTGGCGAACATGCGGATCCGCTCGGCCTCGACGAAGACCGGGTTGATCCGCTGCAGCCCGTAGCCCACGGCCGTGAACACGGTCGAGCTCCCCGGCTGCAGCGCGTCGAGCTGGTCTTGCGCCGGCAGCTTGCCGTACTGGTCGCCCGCGAGCTTGACGGCCTTCGACAGCACGATCACCCCGACGTCGTGCAGGAAGAACGCCCGCTCCGTAAAGAGCGGGTGCGCCCGCCACTCCACGGCCTCGACCGAGTTGGGGCCCGCGAACGGATAGTTGTTGTTGCCATTCTCCACATCGGCCTCGGTGAAGATGCGCACGCCGCTGAACTCACCGGGCTCGCCGGCGCAGTGGCCGGCGGTGAGCACGACCTTCGGGGCGATCAGGGTCCCTGAGCAGCGGAACGCCGGAGCGCCGGCGACTTCCATCAAGACGAGGACGACGGCGGGATGCGACGTGCCATCGAGCGTGCCGTTCGTGATGAACGAGGGGCCGTACGGTACCTGGGGTGCCGTGGCACTGCGGTCGCAACCGAGCAGGCCGACAGCGACGGCCAGGAAGGGGACAACGAAACGGGACCTCATGGGACCTCCAGATGCGGATTGGACTGCCGATTGTAACGCCAGTCGCGAGCCCCGGCTAGAACGTCACAATCCTCCCCCGCGGCGGTATCCCCGGCTTCAGCGCACGGATTCCACGCGGTCGTACCGCACACGGGCGCGCGACCCACTCCCGGATTCGTTAGGTTTCCAATCACCAATCCCCTTCACGGAGCCCACCCCTGACCGAACTCCTCGGTGCCCGTGTCCTCAACGCGTTGCGTGGCCGTTACGCAATCGACCGGGAGATCGGGCGCGGCGGGATGGCGACGGTCTTCCTCGCCCGCGACCTGAAGCACGACCGGCCCGTCGCCCTCAAGGTGCTGCACCCGGAGCTGTCCGCGGTGCTCGGGCCCGACCGGTTCCTGCGCGAAGTGAAAGTCACAGCACAGCTCCAGCACCCCCATATCCTGCCGCTATTCGACTCGGGCAAAGCCGGCGACCTCGTGTTCTACGTCATGCCCTTCATCGAGGGCGAGTCGCTGCGCGCGCTGCTCGAGCGGGAGAAACAGCTTCCCGTAGACCAGGCCGTGCGCATCGCCACCCAGGTCGCCGCTGCGCTGGACTACGCGCACCGGCGCGGCATCGTCCATCGCGACGTCAAACCCGAGAATATCCTCCTGCACGGCGGGACCGCGCTGGTCGCCGACTTCGGCATCGCGCTCGCCGCCGGCAACGACCGGCTGACGGAGACCGGCCTGGCCGTGGGGACCCCCGAGTACATGAGCCCCGAACAGGCCACCGCCGACCGGAACCCCGACGGCCGCAGCGACATCTACTCGCTCAGCTGCGTGCTCTACGAAATGCTCGCCGGAGAGCCGCCACACACCGGCCGCACCGCCCAGGCCATCATCGCGAGGACCGTGGTCGAAGAGCCGCGCCGGCTGCGGACCGTACGCCCGTCGGTGCCGGCGCATGTCGACGCGGCCGTGCACAAGGCGCTCGCCAAACTCCCCGCCGACCGGTTCGCGACCGCCGCCGCATTTGCCGAGGCCCTGGCCACCGATGACGGCGCGGCAGCGGCGACCGCTACGAGCGGCGCGGAACGCTGGCAGAAGAACCATCAGACGGTCGACAAGACGTTTCAGCTCACGATGGAAGTCTGCAGCAAGCTCGACCGCAAGACGCTCGATCCGCGCGTGATCGGGGATCGGATCCATTACCTCGACAACGACGCGACCTCCGACGTCTTGATTCTCTACATGCACGGGCTGGGACTCGATCAGAGCAGTTTCGACGACATCCTGCGCGTCATACCCTATCGCGGACTGGCGCCGACCCTGTACGGATTCGAGCCCGGCGATCGGCGGCCAATCCAGCTCACGCTGACCGACCACGTGACAATCATGCGGGAATTCTGCCGCGACGCGATCGCGCGGGTGCGACCCAAGCGCACCCTGCTCGTCGGCTTCTCACATGGCGGCGACCTGGGATTCGAGATCCTGACTGCGCCGGCGGGGGAGCCCCCGCTGGCGATCGACGGCTTCCTCTCGCTCGGCTGCAACCTCGATCTCGGCACCTGCTTCGTCTCGACCGTGCTCGCGAACCTCGCCGCCGACGACACCGGCAGAGTGGTCGCCGAGCTGCGGAGCCTCGGCTCGGACCTGCAGTCTTTGCGCGATTGGATGTCGCTGCACGACTACCTGGTGCGGGTGTTCCGGAAGTTCGAGGGCGATCTGGCGCCCTTGCGGGCATTGGCGCGCGAAATCGTAGCGCCCTTCTCCACGCCGCAGCCGCCGTTCCCCCGGTGGTACCGGAGCGCGATGGCGTCGGTCGCGTGCCTGCGATGCGCCTTCTCCAATTCGGCGGCCGAGTCGCATGCCACGCAGCAGATCAAACTGCAGCACCTGGACCAGGGGATTCTGGGAAAAGACTACCGCGAGGAGACGATCGTCACCGAAGCGGAGTGGAACCACTTCGATCTCGTGAACCTGACGCTGCACCGCCGCCACGTCGAGGAGATGCTGGCTACGCTCCGACGGGCCTAGGACTGACGCCCCAACCCCACAATCCTCCCCCGCGGCGGTATCCCCGGCTCGAGCTCCAAAATCCCGACGCTCGGCTGCAGCCCGAACCGCGGCGCCCCTGCCCCACCCGGATTCATCACCGTCACCGTCTTGTCGACCAGCTCGAGCAGGGGCTTGTGGGTGTGCCCATACACGATGATCTCGGCGCCCGGAAACGCCTCGTGCAGCTTCGCCGGCGTCGGCTTGCCGAGCTGATCGCCGTGCGTCACGACGATGCGAAACCCGTCCAGTTCGACCTCCGCGACCTGCGGCAGCCGCGACCGGATCTCGAGATCATCGGTATTGCCATAGACGGCGGTCAGGGGAGCCAATGCCTCCAGCTCAACCACCACGACCCACTTCCCCACATCCCCACCATGCAGGATGTGATCGACTTCCCGGAAGACGTCGAACACTTCCGCTCGCAGCATGCCGTGCGTATCCGAGATGACGCCGAGTCTCACAAGAACGCGAAGACGCGCTCGCCCTTGAACTTCTTCTTCTGCGGATCCCAGGGAAAGAAAATCACGACGCGGAACTCGACCTTCTGCCCCGTGGGCGCGTGGCTCAGCCATTTGCCCTTGTGCGTCCCCGTGACCTTGGCTTCCTCACACACACCTTGGGGACCGATGATGATGTTCTGAAGATCGAAATGGACATCGGGAAAGGCGTTGAGGAGCTGCGTATAAAACTGCGTGGCCCCGGCGTGCCCCTCCCACCGCGCACCCTCCGGCAACACTTCGTACACACAGTCGAGCGTCAACGTCGCGATCAGGCCCGCGATGTCCCGTTTGTCCTCGGCGATCGAATGCGCCTTCCACAGCTCCCGGACCTCGCGGTAGGTCTCGGGCGTCACCTCGCGCGATAGCAGCTCCCGAACGTCCACTTCACCCCCCCCCTTCCCAGCGCTTGGTGAGCGCGACGTCGAGCCCCAAGTGATCGATAATCCGTTGCACCACGAAATCCACCAGATCGCGGACCTGCTGCGGCTTGTGATAGAACCCCGGCATCGCCGGCAGCACGATCGCCCCCGCCTCCGTCACCAACGTCAAGTTGCGCAGGTGCACGAGCGACAGCGGCGTCTCGCGCGGCACGAGAATCAGCTTGCGGCGCTCCTTCAATACGACGTCCGCCGCCCGCTCGATGAGCGAACGGCTGGTTCCATGCGCGATCGCCGCCACCGTCCCCATCGAGCAGGGACAGACCACCATCCCCGCGGTCCGGGCCGACCCCGACGCGGGGCTCGCGCCGCGGTCCTTGTCGTCGAACAGGCGTACACTCGACCAGTCACCGTCCCGCGCAGTGACCCGCCTCAACTCCGCTTCGTTCTTGATCCCGCACTCCTCTGTGAGCAGGCGCCACCCATGGCTCGACACGAGCAGCCACGTCGGCACCCGGTGCGTCGCGAGCAGCTCGAGCAGCCGCACGGCGTAGGGCGCGCCTGAAGCGCCCGTGATGGCGAGGACGATGGGAAGGGGATGGGCCGTCACGCCGCGAAACATAGCCCTGGCTCTCGGCGCCGGGGAGCCGTTAATTCGAAGCGGTCGGGTACCCACTTCAGTGAGGCTCCGTATGTTTTCGCTCTCCGCCCTTGCTGTTCTTCTACAACAGGCTGTTGCCGCCTCCCCCGCCTCGCCGGCCGCGCCCGTTGCCGCCGTGCGGCCCTACCGGCTCGAGGCGCACGGACAGGTGCGCACCGACGAGTACTACTGGCTGCGCGATCGCGACAATCCGGAAGTGATCCGCTACCTCGAGGCCGAGAACGCGTACACCAAGGCGGTGATGGCGCACACCGAGGCGCTGCAGGAACGACTGTTCGAGGAGATCAAGGGGCGAATCAAGCAGAACGACCAGTCGGTCCCCTACCGCCAGGGCGGCTACTTCTACTACACGCGCCTCGTCGAGGGAAAGGACTACTCCATCTACGCGCGCAAGCGCGGCTCGTTGAGCGCGCCCGAAGAGATCATGCTCGACGGCAACGCGCTCGCTGCGGGCAAGCCGTTCTTCCAGGTGATGGGCTGGCAGGTCAGCTCCGGCGAGGATCTGCTCGCGTTCGCGGTCGACACGATCGGCCGCCGCATCGCGACGCTCCGCATCAAGAACCTGCGCACCGGCGAGCTGCTCCCCGACATGATCCCGCGCGTCACCGGCAACCTGGCGTGGGCCGAGGACAACCGGACCCTGTTCTACACGAAACAGGACTCCGTGACGCTGCGCTGGAATCGCATCTACCGCCACGTGCTCGGCACCGACGCCTCCCGTGACCAGCTGGTGTTCGACGAGACCGACGACACCTACAACGCGTTCGTCTTCAAGACCAAGTCGAGAGCGTACGTGATGATCGGCTCGGAGCAGACGCTCGCGAGCGAGTACCGCTTCGTCCCCGCCGACAAGCCGGCGCAGCCGTTCCGCGTGCTCCTCGCCCGGCGCCGCGGCCACGAGTACGACGTGGATCATTTCGGCGACTACTTCTACATCCGCAGCAACGACAGCGCGCAGAACTTCCGCCTGATGCGCACCCCGGTAGGCCGGACGGGACGGGAGAACTGGCAGGAGGTCATCCCGCACCGCAGGGACGTGTACCTCCAGAGCTTCGAGATCTTCAAGGACCAGCTCGTGTTGAGCGAGCGGAAGGACGGGCTGGTCCTGCTGCGCGTGCGGCCCTGGAACGGGTCCCCCGAGCACTACCTCGACTTCGGCGAGCCCGCGTACCTCGCCTACATCGGCACGAACCCTGAGTTCGATACGCCGCTGCTGCGCTTCGGGTACACGTCGCTCACGACGCCGACGTCGACCTACGACTACGACATGACGACCCGGCAGAAGACGCTCCTCAAGCGCGACGAGATCCTCGGTGGATTCGATCCGGCGAATTACGTCACGGAGCGGCTCTACACGACCGCCCGCGACGGCACCCGCGTGCCGGTGTCGCTCGTCTACCGCAGGGGCATCGCGCGGCCCGCGCCGCTGCTGCTGTACGGCTACGGCTCGTACGGCTCCAGCACCGATCCCACCTTCTCGGCGGAGCGGGTGTCGCTACTCGACCGCGGGTTCGTGTACGCCATCGCGCACATCCGCGGCGGCCAGGAGATGGGCCGCGCCTGGTACGAGAACGGCAAGCTGCTCCACAAGAAGAACACCTTCACCGACTTCATCGACGTGGGCCAGGACCTGGTGCGGCGCGGCTACACGACGCCGGATCGGCTGTTCGCGCGCGGCGGCAGCGCCGGAGGGCTGCTCATCGGAGCGGTGATCAACCTGCAGCCCGATTTGTTCAAGGGCGCGATCGCCGGCGTGCCGTTCGTGGACGTGATCACGACCATGATGGACGCGTCCATCCCGCTGACGACGAGCGAGTACGACGAGTGGGGCAACCCCAACGACTCGACCTATTACCGGTACATGCTGTCGTACTCGCCGTACGACCAGGTCGAGCGCAAGGCCTACCCGAACCTGCTCGTCACGGCGGGGCTGCACGATTCGCAGGTGCAGTACTTCGAGCCCGCCAAGTGGGTGGCGCGGCTGCGCGCGATGCGGACGGATACCCACCGGCTGATTCTGCGGACCAACATGGAGGCGGGGCACGGGGGGGCATCGGGACGCTACAAGCGCTGGCGCGACGTGGCCTTCGAGTACGCTTTTCTGCTCGACCTGGCGGGGCTGGACCAGTCGCCGGTAAGAGCGACTACACCCTAGATCCTAGCGCCCGCGGCGATTGGGCGTGGGGGAGCGTTTCGGATGCCGGGGTGGCTGCGGTGGCACAACGGCGGGTAACGGCGGGGAATTGCGCGGTGGGTGTGGCACCCCCCGCCTCTCCGCGCCTTTTCCCGCCTTGTCCCGCCTTTGCTTCACAGGATCCGATCCACCAGCGCGCCCAGAAACACGATGATGCTGACCAGCCCGTTGGCAAGAAAAAAGGCGGCGTCAAGGCGAGAAAGGTTGCCTGGCCCGACCAGCTGGTGCTCCCACGCGAGCAGCCCCGCCCCGATTCCAACACCTGCGTAGTACGGCCACCCAAGCCCCGCCCCCAGGCCGAAGCCGAGTAACGCCACGACCGCAACGCCGTGCAGCGCCTTGGCCACGAGGATGCCGCGCCCCTGTCCCAGCCGCACGACGAGCGATTTGAGCCGCTCGGCACGGTCGAAGGCCTCATCTTGCAGCGCGTAGAACACGTCGAACCCCGCGACCCAGCACGTCACCGCGGCCGCGATCACGAGCAGCAGCCACCACGGGTCGCTCCAGGTGCCGGCGATCGCCAGGTATCCGCCCGCCGGCGCGATCGCCAGTGAGAACCCCAGCCACAGGTGCGACCAGTGCGTGAACCGCTTGGTGTAGCTGTACGCCGCGATCCAAGCCAACGCGAAGGGCGACAGTGCTAGGCAAAGTGGGTTCAAGGCCCACGCAGCTATACCGAACACTAACCCCGCCGTTATTACGCCTTTCCACGCCTGTGTTAAGGTCAGCCGTCCGCTGGGAAGCTCACGGTTGCTAGTTCTCGGATTCCGCGCATCCAGCGCACGGTCGGCGATCCGGTTGAACCCCATCGCCACAAACCGCGCCGCCGTAAAAGCCACGACGACGAGGGCGATCGCGCGCCAGGTGACGGCCGAGCGATACGACGCCACGACCACCCCCAGCAATGCGAACGGTAGTGCGAACAGTGTGTGGGGGAGTCTTACGAAGTTGACATATCGCACCAGCAGCGAGCTGCCCGCGAACGTCTGGCCTTCACGGTTGGAAAGTTGGACGGTTGGAAGGTCATCCTTCCCACCTTCCAACCTTCCAACGCGTTTAGAGATCAATCCCGAGCTCCTTCCACATCTCATCTACCCGCCTCTTTGTCGCGTCGTCCATCACGATCTTGTTGGGCCACTCGCGCGTGAAGCCTTCTTCCTTCCATTTCCGCGTCGCGTCGATCCCCATCTTCGAACCATAGGTGAAACCGCGGCTCGAGTGGTCGAGCACGTCGATCGGGCCCATGGTGAACCGGACATCCCGCTCGGGGTCAATGTGGTTCAGCGCCACCCACCAGGCTTCCTTGGGATCGCGCACGTTGACGTCCTTGTCGAACACAACGATCACCTTGGCGAGCGACATCAGCCCCTGGCCCCACAGGCCGTTCATCACCTTGTAGGCCTGCCCCGGATACTGCTTGTCGATGCTCACGAACACGAGATTGTGGAAGATCCCCTCCGCGGGCATGTGGAGATCCGTGACCTCCGGGATCGTCAGCTTCAGGAGGGGGAGGAAGATCCGCTCGGTCGCATGCCCGAGCCAGTAGTCCTCCATCGGCGGCCGGCCCACGATCGTGTGCGGCCAGATGGGGTCCTTCCGGAACGTCACGGCGGTGACGTGCACTTTCGGGTAGTAGTCGGCGAGCGAATAGAACCCCGTGTGATCGCCGAACGGCCCCTCCAGCACCAGCTCCTCGCGCGGGTCCACGTACCCCTCGATCACGATCTCTGCCTCGGCGGGCACCTCGAGGTCCGACGTGACCGCCTTGGCGAGGCGCACCGGCTCGCCGCGCAAGAAGCCGGCGAACAGGAACTCGTCGATGGACGGCGGCAGCGGCGCCGACGCGGCGTAGATGCTCGCGGGGTCGCCGCCCAGCGCGATCGCGACCGGCATCGTCTCTCCGCCCTGCGCCATCACCCGCCAGTGCGCGGCGCCGACCTTGTGGCGCTGCCAATGCATCGCCAGCTCGTTTCTCGCGAGCACCTGGACCCGGTACATGCCGACGTTGCGGACACCGGTGGCCGGGTCCCGCGTGATCACGCCGGGCAACGTGATGTACGGCCCGCCGTCCTCCGGCCAACACACGGGCACCGGGAACCGGCCGAGGTCCACCTCGGCGCCTTTGAGCACGGTGTCCTGGCACGGTGGCCGGCTCGTCACCTTGGGCGGGAACTTGGCCACCTCCGCGAGCCGCGGGAGCATCGCCAGCTTTCCCATCAGCGTTTCGGGCACCTTGAGGTTCAACAGCTCCGCGATGCGATCGCCAACGTCATCCAGACGCTCCACTCCCAACGCGAGCGCCATGCGGCGCTCCGAGCCGAACAGGTTCACGGCTACGGGATAGCGCGAGGCGCCTCCCGACCGCAGCGTCGGCTGCGCGAACAGCAGCGCCGGGCCGCCGCCCGGGGACTTCATGCAGCGGTCCGCGATCTCGGTCATCTCCTTGTCGACCGCCACGGGGGGGGCGACGCGCGTCAGCTCGCCGGCTGCGTCGATCGCGTCGATGAACGCGCGGAGATTATCGAGTGCCATGGTGGACGGCGCAGATCCCGCCGGTCAACAGTTCGAACCCCACATCGTGGAAGCCCGCGGCGCTGAAGCGTCGCGCGACCGCCTCGGGCTCCGGAAAGGCGAGCACCGACTCTGGCAGGTAGGTATAGGCATCCCTATGTTTCGACACCATTCGGCCGACGGCTGGGAGAATGTGGCGGAAGTAGAAGAGATACAGGGCGCGGAGCGGCGCGAACCGGGGTGTCGCGAACTCGAGGATCACGAATCGCGCCCCCGGCTTCAGCACCCGCGCCGCTTCTCTCAGGCCGGCGTCCAGGTCCGCGAGGTTCCTGACCCCGAAGCCGACGAGCGCGCCGTCGAACGCGGCGTCCGGGAACGGCAGCGCCAGCGCATCGGCCCCCACCGGCACCGTGCGGGGTGCCTTGCCTTTGCCGCGGACGAGCATCGGGAGGGCGAAATCGGCGCCGACCACGGTGCCGCGGAACGCAGGGCGCCTGGCCAGCTCGGCGGCGAGATCGAGGGTGCCGGCGCAGAGATCGAGATAGACACCCTGCGGCCGCGCCTCCCAGCCGAGCCGCGCGACGGCCGCTCGGCGCCAGGAGCGATCCACATTGAGGCTGAGCAGATGGTTGAGGAAATCGTAGCGCGGCGCGATCGCGGTGAACATGCCGCGCACGTAGGCAGCCGATCTGACAGGGGGGGGCGCCATAGGCGCGAAAGATAGACCGGACCACTTGAGCGACGCCAGCGATCAACAGGTCGTGGCGTGGGCAAAGCAGGGCCACGAGGCCGCGTTCCGCGAGCTCGTGCGCCGCTACGAGCGCCCGGTGTTCTCGCTGCTCTATCGCATGGTCCGCGACCGCGCGCTCGCCGAGGACCTGGCGCAGGAAACCTTCATCAAAGTCCTGAACGGCATCAAGACGTACCGCCCGGAGTTCAAGTTCTCGTCGTGGATCTTCAAGATCGCGAACAACGCGGCGATCGATCACCTGCGCCGGCGCAGCCTCGACACCCTGTCGCTCGACGGCTCGCCCTCGGCCGAGACACCGGAGCAGATGCAGGCCACCTCCCTGCAGTTGGGCGACCGCGCCGAGACCCCGCTGCAACGCGTCGAGAGCCGCGAGCTCGGCACCGCGATCGAGCGCGCCATCGGCCGGCTCCGGCCCGAGTACCGCTCGTGCATCCTGCTGCGCCACGTCGAGGGGTATTCCTACGAGGAAATCGCCGCGACGCTGGAGTTACCCCTTGGAACGGTGAAGACGTATATCCATCGGGCCCGCAACGAATTGCGGGTTTATCTCGAGGACCGGCGGGAGTGAAACCGGGGCTGGGGGGAGGCCCGTAAGGGTACCCAATGAATCACCCTGAGATGCACCTCACCACCGACGAGATCGAGCTCTGGTCCCTGGGCCTCCTGGGGGCCCAGCGCGCGATTCACCTTGCCGACTGTTCGCTGTGCCGCGACATCGCGGATCGCGAGCGCAAGGTCATCCTCGAGTTGGTCCAGCTGCCGGGGTTTGCACCGAGCGCTGGCTTCGCCGACCGGGTGATGGCGAAGGTGAAGGTGCCGACGCCGTCGGGGGACTTCACGGCGTAAGGCGGCAACGGACGGCAACAGACGGCAACGGTTGCCGGCTATTGCCGCCCATTGCCGTCCTTGTTCAGGCCCGTACTTCGGCTCCCACACCGACTCCCAACAACCGCGCCGCACTCCCGTCCCGCACCGCGATCTCCACCGTTCCTCCCGACCCGACAAACGCCACCAGCGTCCCGCGCTCGACGTCGCCGAACGTGCGGCGCACCGTACCCACGTCCGTTCCCGCCACGCGGATCCGCACGCCGGGCTCCACAGCGCCGCCGGGGATGTTCGACACGAGCGTTCCGAAGCGATCGACGTACAGGACTTCGCCGACCACCGCGACACCGTCGTGACGGGGCGTGGGGAGTGGGGCGTGCGTCGCGTCGGTGATGGGCGAGCCCAAGTCCTCCAGACGCGCGCCGGCGGCGAGCGCAGCGGCCGCGGGGGCGAATACGTCGCGGCCATGAAACGTGGGCGCCGCATGCGCGGGGATCGGCAGCGAGACGACGCGGGCCCCGGCAGGAAGAAACGAGAGGAGCCCATTGTCGGGAGCGACGAACCGGTGCTCCCCCGCTGCCGCGGCGAGCGCGCGCCGCGCCGTGCCCACCCCCGGATCGACGATCGCGAGATGCACCGTCCCCGGCGGGAACCGATGCCAGGCGCGCGCCAGGAGGTACTGCCCGGCGCGCACGTCGCCCGGCGGGACCTGATGGGTGACGTCCACGAGCATCGCGCCTGGTGCGCGTGACAACAGCACCCCCTTCACCTCGGCGACGTAGCTGTCCGAGAGGCCGAAGTCGGTGAGGAGGGTGATCAACGACGCCATTGGCTCTTGGCCCTTGGACTATACCGCAACACGGCGCCACTTCCCACGTTTCCAGAACAATACCATCGCCACACCGCGTAGAATGGCGGTCACGCTGAGCGCGAGCCAGATGCCCAACAAGCCGAACACGCCCGACCACCACGCGGCGAGGGGGATCCGCAGCGCCGTCAGCGATGTGCTCACGATTTGCGGCCAGAACGTGTACCCCGCGCCCGCGAGCGCCCCTTCGAGAATCAGTTCGAAGCTCTGGCCGATCTGCGCGAACGCGATCACGCGCAGGTACAGGGCGCCGTCGGCGATGACGTCGCGGTCGGATGTGAACAGCGTCACCAGCGTCTCGGGGATCACGAGGAACGCGACGGCGGTCGTAACCGTCACGATGAGGCAGTACTGCACGGTGAGCCGCACCGCTTCGCGCGCGCGCGCTTCCTGCCCCGCGCCGAGGTTTTGCCCCACGAGGGCGCTGGCGGCGAGTGAGAAGCCGCTGATCGCGATGAAGCCCAGCCCTTCCATCTTGTGCCCCACGCCCAGCGCCGCGAGCGCCGGCGTGCCGAAACGCGACGTGAACCGCGTGAGCAGCATGTAAATGGCCGAGAGCAGCACCCCGGCGAGCGACAGCGGCGCGCCGATCCGGATGATCGTGGGGAGGGCGCGCCAGTCCGGGGGGGGGGCCGCGATGCGAATCAATCCACGCCGCAGCGCGATCACCACGCCCAGCAGGAACCCTCCGCCGCGCACCATCACCGACGCAAGCGCCGCGCCTTCCACGCCAAGCTGCGGGAATGGGCCCACGCCGGCGATGAGGAGCGGGTCGAGCCCGATCGACACGAGCACGGAGCCCGCCAGCATGAGAAACGGGGTGCGCGTATCTCCCGCCGCGCGGAACGTTGCCTCGATGGCAAAGAAGCCGAAGACGAGCGGACCACCGAGCAGCCAGGTGGCCAGGTAGGTGTGGCCGAGGCGCGCGACCTCGGGCGGGACCGTCATCAGGCGGAACAGCGAATCCATGACGAGCAGTCCCACCACGCTCACGACCGCGCCGGCCGCGATCGCGTATACCACCGCTGCGGCCGCCGCGCGCGCGGCCCGCTCGGGCTTCCCTTCCCCGTGGCGCCGCGCGGCCACGGCGGTCAGCCCGATCTCCACCATCTCGCCCAGGCTGAGCGCGACCCAGACGTAGAATCCCGCGGTCGAGACGGCCGCGAGCGCGGCGGGCCCGATCAGCCGCCCCACCCAGATGCTGTCGATAAGATTGAAGGAGAAATGGCACGCCATCATCGCGACGGCGGGGGCGGCGAGGCCGAACACCACGCGCCGCAGCGGCCCAACGGTCAGCGTGCCGGCCGTCACGGCGCTGCCGGGATCTCGGCGAGGAAGCGCCGGAACACGGGATTCCCCGGGTAGCGCTCGGCGAGGCGCGCGACGTAGCCGCGGGCCTCCTGCTCGAGCACCAGCCGTCCGGCGGGGTCGCGTTCCGCCTCGCGCACCAGCGCCGCGGCGAGCACCCAGGTCGCTTCGACCTGCGCGAGGTCGCCCTCGCGCGCCACGCGGCGCATGTACCGGATCCCGGTTTCGGCGTTCCCGCTGCCAAGCCCGATGATCTTCGCGAACAGCCGCGCCAGCGTGCTCGCCCGGGCCAGGCCGTAGTGGTACACGCCCAGCCCGAGATAGCAGTCCACGCAGGACGAGTCGGCGGCGACCAGGCGGCGGTAGATGTCGCGCATCGCCTTGGCATCTCGAGCGGCGCCCCACGACTGCCCGTGCAGCTCGCGCTCGCGGGCGCGGTACCCTAGCGCGGTGGCGCGCCAGAAGTCGCCGCCGTCCCCCAACGCCCTGGCGCGAGCAATGGAAAGGGCGAGCAGCGAGTCGATGCGCTGGCGCTCGAAGTTCGCCGAGTCCTTGGCCGATGCCCACCAGATGTACGCGCCGGCCTGGAAGATCACCGCCGCGGCATCGGCCGTGTCGCGCGCGACGAGGCGCTCGAAGTGGGCGGCGGCGGCGGGAAAGTCGCCGCCGTACAGCGTATCGAGCCCGGCGCGCAGCTCGGCACGACCCGCGGGGAGTGGGGGGGGGGCCGCCTGAAAGAGCAGGACGGCTGCGGCGAGCAGCCGCACGTCAGCGAGGTGGAGCGGTGATCGGGAGCGCGGCCGGGAGGCCGGCGACACGCGCGGCGACGGTCTGCGCCAGCGCGGCGAGCGCCACGCCCGCGGGCGACTCCGGCTCCGCGACGACGATCGGCTCGCCGCGGTCGGCGAGCCCGGGCAGCCCCGCCTGCAGCGGCACCTGGCCCAGCAAGGGCACGCCCAGCTCGGCGGCGAGCCGCGCCCCGCCGCCGCCCAGGAAGACCTCGGAGCGGTCGCCGCAATGCGGACAGATGTAGTAGCTCATGTTTTCGACGATCCCGACGACGGGCACGCCCACACGTTCAAACATCTTTGCACCGCGCAAGCTGTCGCCCACCGCCATCTCCTGCGGCGTGGTCACGATCAGGGCGCCGTGCAGGCGGATCGCCTGCGTCAGCGACAACTGCGCGTCGCCGGTGCCGGGAGGCAGGTCCACGAGGAGGTAGTCCAACTCCCCCCACGCGACGTCGCGCAGGAATTGCTGGATGATCTTCATGATGATGGGCCCGCGCCAAATCGCCGGGGCGTCGCGCTCCACGATCAAGCCGAGCGACATCAGCTTCACCCCGTGCGCCTCGAGCGGCTGGATCTTGCCGCCGCGCACCTCGGGCTTCTGGTCGACGCCGAACATGCGCGGGATGTTGGGTCCGTAGATGTCGGCGTCCATCAGGCCGACTCGGTGGCCCAGCCGAGCCAGGGCGGCTGCCAGGTTCGCCGAGACGGTGGACTTCCCCACGCCACCCTTGCCGCTCGAGATGGCCAGAGCCTTGCCGAGCGCCGGAAGCTCGTCGGGTGTGGGGGGAGGAGGGACGGGGGAGGAGGGACGGGGGCCCGCGGGCGCCGTCCCGGCTCCCGCTCCACCGGCATCGACGACGTTCACTTTCACCGCGGACACGCCGGCGACACTCTGCGCGGCTTTGCGGGCGTCGCGAGCGAGGGAGGCCGGGTCGTCGCGCGTCAGGACGAACGTGAACGTCACGGCACCGCCGTCGTCGACCGCCAGGTCCTTGACCATTTCCGCCGCGACCAAATCCCGTCCCATCCGTGGGTTCTGCACGGCGGCGAGGGCGTCGCGGACGCGTCGGGTGAGCGCTTCGGTTGACACGCCGGAAACTTAGTCAGTCTAGCGCTTCGCCGCGCGCCGTTCCCCGTGGTCCTTCAGGTACGCCCGCGAGGCGGCGAGTACCTTCGTCTCGACGTCCGCCATCGTTCCCTCGAACGACGCGCCGGCGGCCTTCTTGTGGCCGCCGCCGCCGAACTGGTGGGCCAGGTCGGCCACATCCACCGCGCCCATCGAGCGGAACGACACTTTGATGCGCCCGTTCGCGATCTGGCGGAACAGCAGCGCCAGTCGGACGCCCGCGATCGAGCGCGGGAACTCGACGATGCCGTCGAGGTCGTCGGCGGTCGCGCCATGGCGGTCGAGCGCGTCGGGCGGGACGGTCACCCAGGCGAGCCCCACTTCGGGCTCCACGACGAGCGTCTGCAGCACCTCGGCGGTGAGCCGGACGCGGCCCTCGGGGGCGCTGGCGTACACCGCCTCGTAGATCCCCTCGGGGTCCACGCCCCGCTCGAGCAGCGCCGCAGCGACGCGCAGCGCCCGCGCCGAGGTGTTCGAAAACCGGAAGCCGCCCGTATCGGTGAGGATGCCGACGTACAGCGCCCGCGCACTCTCGGGGCTGAGCGGCCAGCCGAGGGCGCCGGCGAGGTCGAACACCAGCTCGGCTGTCGCGGTGGCCTCCGGCGCCACCAGCCGCGGCCCCGCCGGGAGCGATCCCGGGCTGATGTGGTGGTCGATGCACACGGTGGGGGCCCCGCGCTGTCGCACGGCGTGCCCCAAGTCACCGAGCCGGCTCAGGTCGCCGATGTCGAGCACGACGATCACGTCGGCGCGCTCGACCTCTCGGACCGCCCGGTCGCTCACGTCGGCGCCTTCGGGGATGAGGAAGGCAAACCGCTCGGGGATGCCGGTCGGATTCGCGATCGTGGCGGTGACGCCGCGCGCTTTCAGCAGGTGCCACAGCCCGATCTCGCTTCCCACACCGTCGCCGTCGGCGTTCACGTGCGTGGTGAGCACGACGCGCCGGCCGGGGGTCAGCACGGCAGCGACTTCTTGGGCGGCGCGGGAGCGTTCTGGTGGAACGGGGACGCCGTTAGTCGACATGCCAGATAAATACGTCCAATAGAGGCGTAGAAGAAGAGCGTAGAAGGACAACGCCGTTCTTCTACGCCTCTGTTCTACGCCTTTAGTTCCTAGCTGCCAGCTTCGACTTCCGCACGCTGTACCCGAAGTAGATGACCATGCCGATGATGAACCAGATGCCCAACCGTTCCCACGTCACCGGGGGCAGGGCCATCATCAGGTACAGGGCCGACGCGGCTCCCGCAGGCGCGACGAACCAGACCCAGGGGGTCTTGAACACCCGCGGCAGGTTGGGCTCGCGCACGCGCAAGACCAGGATTCCGATGGAGACGATCACGAACGCCAGCAGCGTGCCGATCGACACCAGGCTGGCGGCGTCACGGATCGGCAGGATGGCCGCGAAGAAGGCGACCACGACGCCCGTGACAATCGAGGTGAGGTACGGCGTCTGGAACCTGGGATGCACCTTGTTGACGAACGGTGGAAGCAGACCGTCGCGGGACATGGAATAGAACACGCGCGACTGGCCCAGGAGCATCACGAGAATCACCGACGACAGCCCTGCGATGGCGCCCAGTTTGATCAGCGTGGACATCCACCCGAGGCCGGCCCGGTCCGCCACGACGGCGATCGGATCGGGAACGTTCAGCTCCTTGTAGCTCACCACGCCCGTCGCGATCCCCGACACCAGGATGTACAGCACGGTGCAGATGAGGAGCGACCCGATGATGCCGATGGGCATGTCCTTCTGCGGGTTCTTGGCCTCCTGTGCGGCCGTGCTGACGGCGTCGAATCCGATGTAGGCGAAGAACACGATCGCGGCGCCCGTGAACACGCCGCTCCAGCCGAACTCACCCGCCACCGGCACACCGTCCTTGACCGTTTGCGGAGGGATGAAGGGGTGCCAGTTCGCCGGGTTCACCGCGTGGGCGGCGAAGATGATGAAGAGGATCACCACCGCGAGCTTGATGAACACGATCACGTTGTTCGCGGTCGCCGACTCCTTGATCCCGATCACGAGCAGCGTCGTGACCAGGCCGATGATGATCACCGCGGGGAGGTTGAAGACCGCGGCGACCTGCGTCCCGTCGTGGCACGTCACCAGCGTGCCGCGCGCCGCGGCTAGGGCGCACGGCACGTCGATGCCGACGTCGTGCAGGAACGACACGACATACCCCGACCAGCCGATCGCGACCGTGACGGCGCCCAGCGCGTACTCGAGCACCAGGTCCCAGCCGATGATCCAGGCGATCAGCTCGCCGAGCGTGGCGTAGCCGTAGGTGTAGGCGCTGCCCGCCATCGGGACGAGGGACGCGAACTCGGAGTAGCACAGGGCGGCGAAGATCGACGCCACCCCGGCCAGCGCGAACGACAGGACCACCGCGGGGCCCGAATTGAGCGCGGCGACGGTCCCGGTGAGCACGAAGATGCCGGTCCCGATGATGGCGCCGATGCCGAGCGCCGTCAGGTTGAGCGCGCTCAAGGCCCGCTTCAGACTGTGATCGGTCGCCGCCTCGTTCTGCAGGTCGGTGACGCTCTTCCGTCGGAAAAGGTCCATGCGCTCCTCGGTGTCAGGTGGGGCCGGGGCCGACCAAACGTCGGCATGCCGGGCGCTAGAGTAGACCTCCGCCTGCGGAGTGTCAAGCTCAAATAGAGTAGTTCGGCGCCTCGCGCGTGATCACGACGTCGTGCGGATGGGACTCCCGCAAGCCGGCCGTCGTGATGCGGATGAACTCCGTCTCGGTGCGCAGTGCCTTGATGTCACAGACTCCACAGTAGCCCATGCCGCTGCGCAGCCCGCCGACCATCTGGTAGATCACGTCGGACACGGGGCCGCGGAATGGGACGCGCCCTTCGATCCCTTCGGGGACGAGCTTCTGCGCCGAGACCTCGCCTTCCTGGAAATAACGATCGGCCGAGCCTTCCTCCATGGCGGACAAGCTCCCCATCCCGCGGATCACCTTGAAGCGCCGGCCCTCGAGCAGGAACGACTCGCCCGGACTCTCCTCGGTGCCGGCGAGCATCGAGCCCATCATCACGCTCTCAGCGCCCGCGGCCAGGGCCTTCACGACGTCGCCCGAATACTTGATCCCGCCGTCCGCGATCACGGGAATGTCCCCTGCTCCGCGCACCGCGTCCACGATCGCGGTGACCTGCGGGACGCCGATACCGGTGACGACGCGCGTCGTGCAGATCGATCCGGGGCCGACGCCGACCTTCACGGCGTCCACGCCGCGCTCCACCAGCGCCTTGGCGCCGGCCGTGGTCGCGACGTTCCCCGCGACAATCTGCGCGTCGGGGAACGCGTCGCGCAGCAACGCCACCGTGTCGAGCACGCCCTGCGCGTGGCCGTGCGCCGAGTCTACGACCAGGACGTCGCACCCGGCGCCGAGCAGCGCCGCGGCGCGCGGCTTCGCATCGGGTGTGCCGCCCACCGCGGCGGCGACGCGCAACCGGCCATGCGCGTCCTTGTTGGCGTCGGGGTGCTGGCGCCGCTTGAAGATGTCCTTGATGGTGATCAGCCCCTTCAGCACGCCCTGCTTGTCCACGACCGGGAGCTTCTCGATGCGGTGCTTGGCGAGGATGCGCTCGGCTTCGTCGAGGGTCGTGCCGACCGGGGCGGTGACGAGCTTCTCCTTGGTCATCGCCTCCCGGGTCGGCCGGTCGAGCTCGCGCTCAAACTGGAGGTCGCGGTTCGTGATGATGCCGATGAGCTTGCCCGCCCCGTCCACGATCGGCACGCCGGAGATCTTGAAGCGCGCCATCAGCTGGTGGGCTTCGCGCAACGGCCGGTCGGGGCCGAGTGTGATCGGGTTCATGATCATCCCGGACTCGCTGCGCTTCACCCGGTCCACCTCGGCCGCCTGGCGATCGATCGGCATGTTCTTATGGATCACGCCGATGCCGCCCTCGCGCGCCATCGCCATCGCCATTTCGGCTTCCGTCACCGTGTCCATGGCGGCGGCGACGAGCGGGATATTGAGGGAAATCGAGCGGGTGAAGCGGCTGGTGACCGAGACGCTACGCGGATGCACCGTCGAATGGCGGGGGACGAGCAGGACGTCGTCAAAGGTGAGGGCGACGTCGGACCGGAAGGTTCCCATGGCGAAAGTTACTGGGGGGGCTTGGATTCCTCAACCGGCTTGTCGGTCGTCTTCTTGGTCGCATCCTCCACCGCCGCTTTTCCTGCTGCCGCCAGGCCCTCCAGGAACTTCCCGGCTTTCCCGACCGCGTCCATCGTGCCGCGAATGATGTTCACCGGCACCCGGCCGGCGCGGAGCGTGTCCTCCAGCGTTTCCGCGACCTTTTGAAACGCCGGCGCGCCGGCGGCCCGCTGCGCGTACTTCGACTCCAGGAACTCGACGTAGTCGAGCACCTGGTACGCCTGCTCGTCGGGGAGTGTCTCGATTCTGCGCCGGATGCGCTCGGCCAGCACGTCGTTCACGGGGAAGCCTCCAGCGAGATGAGGTCCACCACGGGATTGCCGAGGTACTTGCTCCGGCCCGCGCGCACCCGCGCGGTGACCTGCAGGGTGGCGAGCGGCGCGAGCGCCTGGACGGCCGCGAGCTTCGCGTCAGGGACGATCACGTAGACGAAGCCCCGCTCGGGCAACGGGCCCCGCGCGAGCATGTACGTCGCGCCTGCCGGAATGTCGGGACGCAAGTCGTCCGCTTTCTGCAGGGCGATGAACTGCACCGTCCAGCGGAGCGTCTGCCCCGCGTAGCGCTGCGGCTCGGTGCGGAGCTCGGCGGCGGTCACACCCACCAGCCCACCTCCGGGCGTCGCCGGCAGCTCTGACACCTTCACCCAGCCTTCGAGTTGGATGCGGGCCCAGTCCCCCGCCCGGCTCAGCACGCGGAGCGGCGTCTCGGCGGCGAGCGTCCCGGCCTCGGGTCCGTCGGGCGCGCGGTACAGCGTCGTGGGGCGGGCAGGTTGGGCACGGGGGGACTGGGTGGGTGTCGTGTCTCCGCTGACCCCGGGCCGGCGGCCCGGGGTCAACCCACCCGCCGATGAATCGGGGCCTGACGAATCAGCGGTGCGTGTGGCACTCACGTCCGGGACTAAGGCCAATGCGGAGGTCGAAACCCAGCCGTCGCGCGTCACGTGCACCCAGCGGTCGTCCTGGCCGACCTTCTTGAGTCCGAAGCCTTCGGCGAGTTTCGCAACCAGCGCGCCGCCGGCCGAGGAGCGAAGGTTCTCGTCCGGTGCGCGCGTGACGGCCAGGTCGAACTCGGGGCGCGGACTGGGCCCCACCGACGTCGCGAAGATCCAGCCCTCCAGCGTCACCTGCATCCAGGCGTCGCGCGTCACCCCGCCGTCGACGATCGCGCCGCGCGCCAAGCGCGCCAGCCGTCGGCCGTCTGGTTCCTGATGAAACCATTCGCCGTCGTTGGTGACGCGATAGCGGCCTTGCGCGGCCACGGGCCCCGCAAGGCAGAGCACAACTGGTAGGGCGCGAACGATCTGGCTAACTTGCATCCCCTGCAATATGACCACGAGCCGTGGCATGCGCACCCCGGTCGTCCTGATCGTGCTCGACGGCTGGGGCTTCCGCCCCGGCCGCGACGGCAATGCCATCGAGCTCGGTCGCACGCCCACGTGGCACCAGGTGTGGGACCGCGCGCCCCGCACCCTGCTCGAGGCGTCGGGTCTGGCGGTAGGACTCCCGGAAGGACAGATGGGCAACAGCGAGGTCGGCCACCTGAATCTCGGCGCCGGCCGAGTGGTCGCGCAGGACATGGTGCGCATCTCGCAGGCGATCGCCTCGGGCGAGTTCTTCCGCCTGCCGCCGCTCGTGGACTTGTGCGCGCACGTCAGACGCCACGACGCCACGTTGCACGTCATAGGACTAGTCGGGACAGGCGGCGTGCATGCGCTCGACACGCACCTCCTCGCCGCCGTGGAGCTAGGCCGGCGCGCAGGCGTCCCCGTCGCCATTCACGCCTGGCTCGACGGCAGGGACACGCTGCCGAAGTCGGGGCTGGGGTTCATGCAAGAGCTGCTCGATAGAATCGGGGCTCAGGGCCTGGGGCCTAGGGGAACTGCCCCAGGCCCTAGGCCCCAGGCCCCCGTGGTTAGCACCGTAGTGGGCCGCTACTACGCCATGGACCGCGACAAGCGGTGGGAACGCACCAAGCTCGCCTACGACGCGATGGTGAATGGTGTGGGTGCACCGGCGCCGGATCCCATCACCGCGATCAAGCAGGCGTACGAGGCAGGTGAGACCGACGAGTTCGTGAAGCCGAGGGTCATCGCGGGTGGGCCGCGGATCCGGGACGGCGACGGCGTGTTCTGCGTCAACTTCCGCGCCGACCGGATGCGGCAGATCGTCCGTGCGCTCGCGATCGAAGGGTTCGATGGGTTCGACGTGCGGGATCGGCCGAAGCTCCGCCTCGTCACGATGACGCAGTACGACGCGACGTTTCCCTTCCCGGTGGCGTTCGGCCCCGTGGTCCTGTCGCGCATCGTGGCCGAGATCCTGGCGGAGCGCGGTAAGACGATGTTTCGCACCGCCGAAACGGAGAAGTACGCCCACGTGACGTACTTCTTCAACGGCGGGGTCGAGCCGCCGTACCCGGGCGAGGAGCGGCTGCTCGTGCCGTCCCAGAAGGTGGCGACGTACGACTTGATGCCCGAAATGAGCGCGCCGGGTGTCACGGACGTGCTGTGCCGTGCGATCGTCGCCAAGCAGCACGACTTCGTTTTGTGCAACTATGCCAACGGGGACATGGTGGGCCACTCCGGGGTACTAGCGGCTGCGGTAAAGGCGGTCGAGACCGTCGATACCTGCCTGGCGCAGGTGTTGGCGACGGCGGACAAGGCGGGCGCGACGGTCCTGGTGACGGCCGATCACGGCAACTGCGAGCTGATGATCGACCCCATGACGGGGGGCCCGCACACCGCGCACACCACCAACCCGGTGCCATTCGTGATCGCCGGGGACGACGTCCGCGGCCCGCTGCGTACGGGCGGCTCGCTTCGCGACGTCGGACCGACGATCTTGCACCTACTCGGAATCGAGCCCCCCCCGGAGATGACGGGGCGGGACCTACGGAGGACGGAATGACGGACTGGCGGAAGGGCGGACGGGTACTGCGGAGCGCCGGAATCGTGGCGGGGTTCCTTTCCGTCCTTCCGCCATTCCGCCTTTCCGCCCAGGTGGGCCACGACCCCGCGCACTCTCCCTACCGCGATATCTACCGTGCCGCGGGCCCTGTGGTGTTCGGCGGGTACCTCACCGGCGATCGCGGCCTCGCAGGCGTGGGACCGAGCAACGCGCGCACCGTCGGACTGCGCTACGAGGTGCCGCTCGGGCGTCCGACGATCATGCAGCTCAGCGCGGCGTACCTGAGGGGTGACCGGTTCATCGTGAACCCCGAGGTGAACGCAGACGCGCCGACGCGTCGCACCGGCCCCGTCGACACCGACATTCTGTTGACCGAGTTCGCTCTGCAGCTCCGGCTCACGGGCGGCAAGACGTGGCATGGCCTGGCCCCCTACATCGGCGCCGGGGCGGGCCTGGCGTTCGACGTCCGCTCGCCCGGAGACACCACGGCCAGCGGTTACGAATTCGGCAAGAAGTTGACCTTCGCGGGGAACGCCGGCGTGCGCTGGCATGCCGGGCGCAAGCTCACGGTCCAGCTGGACGCACACGCCCTGCTGTGGCGGCTCCGCTATCCGAGCTCGTTCAAGAATGCCGCGCCCGATGGGAGTCGGGTGGTGCCGAGCGATCAGCCGCTGACCGAGTGGACCGTCCATCCCTGGATCAGCCTCGGCATCGGATGGACTTTCTAGCCGAGGGCTTTCGGCGCGCCCTCGCGCTGCTCTTCTCGGGCGATGCGGAAGTGTACGGCATCGCCCTGCTCACCCTGAAGGTTGCAGTTGTCGCGACCATTGTCGCCTGTGGCGTCGGCCTTCCGCTCGGCTACCTCCTCGCCACCCGCCGCTTCTGGGGGCGCCGCGCGGCGCTCACGGTCGTCAACACCGCGCTCGCCTTCCCCACCGTAGTCGTGGGCTTGCTGCTGTACGGCCTCCTCTCGCGCCGCGGGCCCCTCGGCGGGCTCGGCTGGCTGTACACCTGGCAGGCGATCGTCGTCGGCGACGTGCTGCTCGCCCTCCCGATCGCCGCCGCGCTGTCCGCTGCCGCCGTGCAGGGCGTAGACGCCCGTGTGCGGCGCACCGCCGAGACGCTGGGGGCGGGGCGGTGGCGCACGGCGTGGACCGTGGCGCGCGAGGCGCGGTTCGCGCTCGCGGCCGTGATCACCGCAGCCTTCGGCCAGGTGGTCGCCGAGATCGGCGCCGCGATGATCGTGGGCGGCAACATCCGCGGCTCGACGCGCACGCTCACGACGGCGGTCGCGCTGTACACGTCGCAGGGCGACTTCGGCCTCGCGCTCGCGCTCGGGCTCGTATTGATCGGGATGGCCCTGCTCGTGAACGTGGCGCTGCAGGTGCTCCAGGGAAAAGGCAGTGGTTGAGCTGCGCGGCGTGCGCCACCGCTACGACGGCCGCCTCGTCCTCGACCTCGATCACTTCGCGGTGCCGGCGGGCGCGCTGGTCGCGGTCGTGGGGCACAACGGGTCGGGGAAGAGCACCCTGCTCCGCCTGCTCGCGCTGCTCGAAACGCCCACCGAGGGCCAAGTCCTGCTCGGCGGCATCGCGGTGCCTCGCCGCCCGCCTCCTCCGCTCGCGCTGCGCCGTCGCGTGACGCTCGTCGAGCAGCGACCGATCCTGTTGCGCGGATCAGTCCTGGAGAATCTGGGATTTGGGTTGCGGGTACGGGGCATGAGACGCACAGCCGTGAACAGGGAGGTGGAAACAGTGGCGGACCGCTTCGGCTTGACGCCGCTGCTCCAGCGGCGGCGCCACGAGCTGTCGGACGGCGAAGTGCAGCGCGTCGCCGTCGCCCGCGCGCTTGCCGTGCGGCCCGACGTGCTGCTGCTCGATGAGCCGGCCAGCTCGGCGGACCGCGCCGCCGCGGGCGCGCTATATCGCGCCCTCGCCGCGGAGCGCAGCGCACGGCCCCTCGCGATCTGCATCGCCTCTCACCAGCTGGAGGACGCCTACCGCTGGGCCGACGACATCCGCGCGCTCGCCGAGGGCCGCCTCTCCCCAGTGACACCCGAGAATCTGTTTCGCGTGGACCTGCCTTCCGGATCGGAGGACGCGAAACGCGTGCGGGTGGGCGGCATCGAGATCATCGTGGCGACCGACCGGACGGGCCCTGTTGTGCTCGCCGTGCCGCCGACCGACATCTTTGTAAGCCGTGAGCCGCTCCCCTCCTCGGCGCGCAACGTGTTCGCGGGCCGGGTCACCCGCATCGCCGCCCAGCGGCCGGGGGGAGGGGTGGTGCACGTCACCGCCGACGTGGGCATCGAGCTCGTCGCGCTCGTGACCGCCGAGGCGGCCCGCGACCTGGCGCTCGCGCCCGATACCCCCGTGGTGTTCTCTTTCAAGGCCAGCGCCGTGCGAGTGTTCTAGCGATGCCGACAGCCTGTCTCACGCGATCGGTGGAGTTCACGGCCACGCACCGGTTCCCCCAGGGGCCGGAGTTCGGCGCGGCCGCGCGCGACCACGGCCACCGCTATCAGTGCCAGGTGACGGTGCGCGGCCCGTTCGACCCCGGCCGGGGGGGCGTCATGAGTCTTAAGACGCTCGACGACCTGCTGCACCGGGAGATCGTGGTGCCGCTCGACGGGCGACACATCAACCAGGACGTGCCGGAGTTCCGCGAAGGGAAATGGTTGCCGACCGGGGAGGCGCTGGCGGTGTATCTCTGGGGGCGGATCAAGGACCAACTCCCCAGCGGCGTAGCGTTGCACGCCCTGCGCGTGCAGGAGGGGCCGCATCTCTATTCGGAATACTTCGGTGAAGAGTGATGTGAACCCCGAGCCCGACCTTCCGAATTCCCCGGGCTTGCGCCCGGGGTCAGCCGACGCTCCAGCTAACCCCGGGCGACAGCCCGGGGATACTGGGACCACCCCGACCGATCGCGCACCCGGCTCCCGCAAGGGCCGGATGCAGGCCGATTCCGCCGCCGTCGAGGAGTGGCTCGTCTGGCTCGAGGTGAACGGCGAGCCGGTCGTGACGTGGATGTGCACCCCCGACCAGCTCGAGGAGCTGGCGGTGGGCTGGTTGCACGGCGAAGGCTACATCGAGTCGCTCGACGACCTCGTGCAGCTGCGCCCCTGCGCCCCGGACCTGGGCTTCTGGGCGGATGTGAAGCCGGAGCGCGTCGCGCTCGTAAAAGGGGAAAACCGCAAGCGCGTGCTCGCGTCGGGGTGCGGCGCCGTGACCACCCTCCTCGCCGATCCGCACACGATATCCGCTGCTGCCGTCGCGGTGCGCGGGGAACCGCCTGTGTCCGAGGCGCTGCGGGCGGTCTTCAAGGCGTTGTTCGCCAGCGGCACCCGATACAACGAGACCGGCGGCATCCATGCGGCCGCCCTGACCGACGGCGCACACCTCCTGTTCCACGCGGAAGACATTGGGCGCCACAACGCGGTCGATAAGGTGATCGGCGCGGCGGTGCTCGCCCGCACGCCGATCGTCGGCCGCGGATTGCTCGTGACGGGGCGGATCTCCGCCGAGCTGGCCTTCAAGGCTTCGCGCGCCGGGCTCGCTTGGGTGGCGACGCCGAGCGTCCCGTCCACGCTGGCCCTGACGATCGCGCGGCGATCGGGCATGGTGCTGGTGGGCCGGGCCGTGAGCGGGGCCCCCCATCTCCACCGCCCCGACGCATGACATCGCTCGCCTCGCCCGAGGCGCTGCGGGCCCTGCTCCTCGAGGTGCGGACGATCGCGGTCGTGGGGCTGTCTCCCAAGCGGGAGCGGCCCAGCCACGGCGTCGCCCGGTATCTCCAGGGCGCGGGCTACCGGATCGTGCCGATCAATCCGGGCCACGCCGAGATCCTCGGCGAGCGCAGCTATCCCACCCTTGCCGCCGCCGCGCGCGACCACGCGATCGACGTGGTGGACGTGTTCCGGCGCAGCGAGCGCGCGGGGGCGGTGGTGGACGAAGCGATCGCCCTGAGCCCCACTCCCCGGCTCATCTGGCTGCAGGAAGGTGTGGTGGACGCATCGGCGGAGGCGCGCGCCGGGGCCGCCGGTATCCCCTTTGTGATGAACCGCTGCCTGGCCGTCGAACACCGAGCCCTCGAGGTCTAATGCGATCTCTTCCGTTCGTTGCCATGGCGCTCACCTGTGGCCTGTCCGCACCCGCCGCCGCCCAAACAGGCTCGGAGTCGAACCTCGTGCTCACCATCTTCGGCGGGGCGGTGACCGGCCACCGCCTGTGGACGGTGGACAAGCAGCCCCTGTGCCTACTCGATGACGCCAGTCAAGCGTGCACCGCGCAAGACGACACGCTCGAAATCTCCAAGTCGATCGGCTCGAGCGTCGTCGTCGGCGCCAGCGCGACCTACTTTGTATCGCCGCTCGTCGCGGTCCACGCGGAGCTCTCCTTCCTCGGGTTACCGGTTGAAAGCCACTGCGCGGGTGTCTACTACAATGCCGACGTCCAAAACAGAAACCGGCAGGTCTGCAACAACCTCCAGACATTGGCTGGCGCCGGCGGCGCCATTACCGCGTTCGGCGGCGTGACCCTGCGGGCGGCGTCGCGCCGGGCGCTCAGCCCGTACGTGCGCGGCAACCTCGGTCTGGTCAGTCATGCCCACAGTACCACCGATATGGTGGGCGCATTCGTCGACACCGCGGGTAACTTGGTCGGACGCCTCGTGGTCGCCGATCCGAAGCCGGGTCAGACGTCGGTGATGCTCGGCGCCGCCGTGGGGTTCACGTCGGCGGTCGGCACCGGGTACCAATTCCGCCTCGAGGTGCGCGATCTGATGACGAGCCTCGAGCGGGTCACCGGCCCCGCCAACGCTCAGGCGGTCGCGCCGACGGCATCGCGCTTCTACCACCACATCGCGCTGACCATCGGCCTCGACGTCGTGTTGGAGAGGAAGCGCGGGCGGCGCTACTAGGATGCGGGGAGCCGTGCTGGCCGGCGGCGCGGCGCGCCGCTACGGCGGGCGCCCCAAAGGCCTGGTGGAGGTGGGCGGCCGGCGGATTCTGGACCGCGTGGTGGACGCGATCGCCGCCGTGACCGGCGCTCCCCCTCTCCTGGTCGCCAACGCCGAAGACGCTGGCGCCTGGCGCCCCGACCTCACCACCATCCCCGACGCGCGCCCGGGCGCCGGAAGCCTGGGCGGGATCTATACGGCCGTCGCCGCCGCCGACGGGCCGGTGTTGTGCGTCGCGTGGGACATGCCGTTCGTAGATCTCGGCCTCCTCCGCGCCTTGATGGATGGCTCCAAAGATTGGGACGCGTTTCTGCCCGAGAGTGATGGCCGGCGCGGTGTCGAGCCGTTGTGCGCGGTGTACGGGCCCGCCTGCCGGACGGCGATTGGGCGCCGCCTGGACGCCGGGGATCTCAAGGCCATCGCCTTCCACGACGACGTGCGGGTCGGTATCCTCCCCCTCCTGGAAGTGCGGCGGTTCGGCGACCCAGGCGAGCTGTTCTTCAACGTGAACACCCCGGAAGATCTGGATCGGGCGGAGGCGGTGTGGCGGCGACGCGGATGATCTCGATCGTCGGACTCAAGAATGCCGGCAAGACGACGTTCCTGGTCGCGCTGGGCGCGGAACTGGCGCGCCGCAAATTCCGGGTGATGACGATCAAGCACGGGTCCCACGCCGCGGACATGGACCAGCAGGGCAAGGACACCTGGCGCCACTGGCACGAGGGCAAGGCCGAGCGGGTGCTCATGGAGGCGCCGGGCCAGCGGGTCCTGTTCGAGCGCACCCTCGAGGAGTCTGACCCCGTTGCCCTCGCCCGGCGCTACCTCGGCGGCGCCGACATCGTCCTCGTCGAAGGGTTCAAGCGCGCTCCCCTCCCCAAGATCGAGGTCTATCGCCGGGTCGCGGGACCGAAACCGATCTTCGACCCCGCGGTCCACGACCCTGCCGCCTGGGTCGCGATGGTGACCGACGATGGCGAGTTCCGGGCGCCGTTCCCCGTGTTCCGGTTCAGCGACACCGCCTGGCTCGTCACGGTCGCCAACCTCGCCTGGGACCGCGCCAAGATCCTGCCGCCGTGACGCCCGCCGACGCCGCTCGCTTCATCCTCGGCCACCTAAAGCCGCTCGAGACCGTGCGCCGGCCGTTGCGCGAGGCGCTCGACGCCGTGCTCGCGGAGGACGTGACGAGCCCTCTCGACCTGCCGCCGTGGGACAACTCGGCGATGGATGGATACGCCGTCAGGAGCGCCGACGTGGCTGGGCCCGTCGCGCTCGAGGTGATCGAGACCGTCCCCGCAGGCCAGTTTCCCCGCAAACGCGTCGGTCCGGGCCAGGCGACGCGCATCTTCACCGGGGCGCCGCTCCCCGACGGCGCGGACGGCGTCATCCGACAGGAAGACACCGAGGCCCTCCCGGACGCCCGCGTCGCGATCCGCAACCCGCGCGACGCGGGGAAGAACCTGCGCCGCCGCGGCGAAGACATTCGGAAGGGCGCCATCGCGCTCCCCGCGGGCACGTCGCTCGGCCCCGCCCAGCTCGGCGTGCTGGCCTCGATCGCCTGCGACTC
>Ga0210382_10000061_pt1 | contig 44418 bp, 66 predicted proteins | sample PLMedo_FD_155452 | JGI IMG/M metagenome (GOLD analysis project Ga0210382, IMG submission 155452) | Groundwater sediment microbial communities from an aquifer in East River, Colorado, USA - PLM0_60_coex redo | ecosystem: Environmental > Terrestrial > Soil > Riparian zone | place: USA: East... | reverse complement strand
ATACTTTGTGTGGCCGGGCCGGGTTCAGGGAAGTCGTTTTGCATAATCGAGCGGCTTGCAAGGCACATTTCGGAAGGCGTTCCGGCTTCTGAAATATGCGCGATTACGTTTACAAACAAAGCAGCCCAGGAACTGCAACAGCGTTTGACCGGAAGGCTTCAGACTGACGCCGTGCTTTCTTATTGCGGGACGCTGCACGCCTTTGCGCTGACAATCCTGAAGCGGTTCAAAAAGGAATCCGGCTTCAGCGAAGGGCTTTCGATCATCGACGAAGAGCAGGCGAACGCGCTGACGAAGAAGGTCCGGGACGATCTGAAGCTGAAGAAAGCGGCCCTGTCCGATTGCGTGGCCGAGATTGACAAGGGGCCGCGCTTGCGGGCTGCCCTGAATCAGAAGCGCCCGCTGTCCCCGCCCGAGCTTGTTGCCTTCGAGTTTTACGACCGGCTTCTGAAGAACAATCTTTTGACCTTCGATTCGATTCTGTGGTTCTGCCTTGAAACGCTGCGGACCTTGAACCGGACGCCACCGGCAGATCGGTCCGCGCCGTGGCCGTGGGCCTTGCTTGCCGTGGACGAATACCAGGACACGGCCGCGATCGACGCCGAGATATATTCGGAAATGCCCTTCACGGAAAAATTCTTCGTGGGCGACCCGGACCAATGCCAGCCTTTAGGAACAAAGGTCCGTATGGCTGACGGAAGCGAAAAGCCAATCGAAAGGATTGCGCAGGGGGATTCTGTAGTCAGCTATGCGCGCCACGAAAAAGTTTTGATGCGGTCAGCGCGGGTGCTTTCCGTTGCCCGCCGTCCTTTTTGCGGATTGCTTTACAGCGTCAGCGCGGGCGGACTGAAAACCGAATGCACCGGAAACCATCGGTGGCTGGTCAAGTGGCTCAGCGGGGCGGAACGGACGCCGCGAAGCCTTTGGACTGTTTACTTAATGCGGCAAGGGGACCGTTTCCGGGTTGGAAAGACGTGCTTGTTCCGTTCAGGCGGGGCTGCTGGGAATAAGGGTGACGTGCTGGGATTGCCGTTAAGGATGCGTCAGGAACGGGCTGACGCCGGATGGATTTTGTCCGTCCACGAAACTGAAAGCGAAGCGGTCGCGCAAGAGGATATTGTTGCGGCCGTTTACGGATTGCCGCAGACATGTTTCAGCGCCGGGAACGCGGGATATTCTCAGGATACAATCGACAGAATCTTCGCTGCAATTCCGAAGCAACTAAAGAAGGCGGCGATCTGTTTACAAAATCACGGCCGGGAACTGGACTTTCCTTTGTTCCATAAAGGGCAACCCCGAACGCGCCGGACGGTTCAGGAAATCCACGCCTGCAATTTACTGGACACGGTGATGCGGATTCCAACTTGCCCCGGACCATACGACAGCAAGCGCCGGGCTGGAAACTGGGTTCCGGTTGAAGTCACTTCGCGGGACTTCATGGGGGAAGTATTTTCGCTGGACGTTGAAAAGCACCATAAATATGTCGCGGACGGACTGGTGACTTGCAATAGCATTTACTCTTTCCGGGGCGGGGCCGTGGAAAACATTCAGAAGCTTCAGCGCGGAAAGCTTTTCACCACGATCTTGCTGGAATCGAATTACCGCTGCGGCGTTGAGATCTGTCAGGCCGCGAACAAGCTGATTGCGCACAACCGCCGCCGCCTTCCGAAGCAGACCCTTTCGACGTCCGCCCTTGACGGGTCCGTGGAATTCTGGACGAACCTTCCGACCGGCGAGCACGAATACCTTGTGATTGCGGACGCGCTGCGGTCGAAGTCCCCGGACCTGACCGCGGCCGTCCTTTGCCGGACAAACTTCCTTGTGATGGAAATTGCGCGGGCGCTGGAAGCGAAAGGCGTCCCGGTTCAGCGGAAGGAAAAGCTGGACTGGCCGAAGGACTGGACGCAGGCGCGGAAGCTGATTGCGCTGCTCGCGGACCCGGAAAACGATTTCCTTGCGCACGGCTTCCTTGAGCATCTGCGCGGGGAAAAGTTCGCGGACCACGTTCGGTTGCAGGCGCTGGAAGCCTTCGCTTCGATCAACAAGACTTACCTGAAGCTGCCGGACAATCTTCCGCTGGCGTCCGTCCCCGAAGCCCTGGGCAAGTCCGGCATCGGGACTGAATCGGTTGATCGGGTGAAGAAGGCTATTGAAAACCTCGGGACCGGCGCGGGCATCCCGGACCTTCTGATTGAGCTTGCGAACGAAGACCTTCACCGGAAGGAAGTCGGCGCGGGCGTCCTCGTCACGACGCTGCACAGCGCGAAGGGCCGGGAATGGGATTGGGTCTTCATTGCAGGCTGCGATGAAGGATTGATTCCGTCAACGAAGTCCGGGGCGGACCTTGAAGAAGAACGGCGGCTGCTGTTCGTGGCTATCACGCGGGCGCGGTCCCGCTGCGTCCTGTCCACGGCGAACGCCCGGCGCACGATGCAATGGCAGCGCGCCCCGGCCGAAGCGAAGCCGTCCCGGTTCTTAATCGAATGCGGAATGGAACCCCGATGAAACGCATCCCCGCCGCCATCCCTGAACAGGCAAGTCCGCGTCCCTTTTTCAATCCGGCGTTCCGGCCGTGGGGAACAATCGCGAAGCGCATCGCGGCTGACCGCGACCGCGCCGAGCGCCGGAAGCCACGTCGCAGGGGCGGAAAGGCGCAGCGATGAAGCGAAACAACGTGGTAATCCTGTGGCTGATCGGGACGGCCGCAGCCGCAATTCTGAATTCGGGCGAACTTGCCCTTTTGTTCGGCGTCTGCGCCTTCGCTGCGCTGCTGTTCAGCCGGGACGATAACCCTTTGATATGATCAAGACCTTCCGCCGTCTGTTCCTGCGCGTCTTCAAACGCCGCTGCGCGGACTGCAAAGCGGCAATCGGAAAGGACGCAGGCCCGAAGGACGGATGGCAGCTTGAAGACGGCCGGACAGTCTGCCACGCCTGTTGCGTGGCGGACACGAAGCGGCTCCTATGAATGCAAAACCGAATACCTTGGAACCTGACTGGAAGACCGTCGCAAACTTACTTCGTCAGGCGATCGTCACCCATCACGCGCAGAAGGCGGACGATCGGTGTTTCCTGGACGACGATAAACTTTATGTGGCCGCAGGTCTTCCGCCCTGCGATCGGCGCGTGGGGGACAAGGCCGCGATGCTGGAAAACTGCAAGCGTTTCCTTGCGCTGCGCTGCGAATCGGGCGGATGGGTTTCCTACAAAGATCTGGAATCGGAACTTGAACGGGCGGCGGAAGCGATTGACGCCCTGCTGATCTTCGCGCATCAGTTCACGCAAACGCCGTTCTATCGGGAAGCGGCCGTCCTTGAAGCAATCCGGCGCGTCCTGAAGGGTTGGGAGCAGCACGGGTCCGGGCCGCTGACTGAAGCCCGCGTGGTCAAGCTTCTGTTTTCCCTGGGCGAATGGTTTGACAGCCCGAGCAAGTCCCCGCTGATTCGGACGCGGGCCGGGACGCCGGGGATGGCGCTGCGCGAGATTGCTTCCGAGCTTGAAAAGACCGCCGCGGCCCGCGGGGAACAACCTGCGAATAAGTCTTCACAAGACACCGTTGCGCCCAGACCGGAAGCGCGGTAATCGGTCGATTCATGAGCATCAAATACATGGCGGCGGTTTGGGAACAATCGAAGACGGAAGGCGGCGATCTGCTCGTTTTGCTCGCGCTTGCGGACTTCGCGAACGGCAACGGCGTTGCGTGGCCTTCAGTTCAAACGCTGGCGGACAAAGCCCGGAAGACAAAACGGCAGACGCAGCGAATCTTGAAGCGGCTTGTAAAAAATCGGGAAATCGAAATGGTCCCGAATCAAGGAACGAATGGAACAAACGTTTACAGGTTCGTCAGGGGGGTGACATTTGAGGCAAGGGGGGGTGACATTTCGGGTCAAAATGGGGTGACATTTCGGGTCAACAGCGAGCCCAAAATGTCACCCAATCCGTCAGTGGAACCAAAGAATGAACCAAAAGATTCCGGCGCGCCTGCGCCGGGTCATCGGGATTTCGTTCAGGGCTGGGGGGAAAGGTATCAAAAGAAGTTCGGCCGGGCTTACGTCTTCCAAGGCGGGAAGGACGCGAGCGCCGTCAAGCGGTTACTGAAGGCAACCGGAAAATCTGCGGACCTGTTGCTTGCGGAAGTTGAAAGGGCGTGGGGTTCGGCCGGGTTCAACTGCAAACAGGCGGTCAGCATTTCGGGGTTCGTTTCCCGTTACAACGAAATTCAAGCCGAACTGGTTTCCCCGCTTCCCCCCGGCGTCCGGCGCGGGACCCGTCCGCCGCTTGCGGGACCGGCCGGGCTTGATCGGGCTGACCTGAAGCGCCGGATGGACGAAGGGGACAAAGCCCAACGGGAGAAATTGCGGCCGCAGGTTGAAGCCGAATGCAAACGGCTCGGAATCCCTTACGATCTATGAAGAAAGCTGGAAAAAAGACTAAAGCCCGGGAAGCGAAGATTCGGGGCAGCGCAGGGCCGCAGCGGGCGTCAGGACAGGCCGCAGCCCGGAAAGCGCCTGAAGATACCCCCCCGCTCCCTGCTGAAGGCGTCAAATCGCTTACGGCGGTTCTGGACCCGCTGATTGCCCGCCTGTCCCGCCTGTCCGAAGTCTGCCTTGCGGCCCGGACCGTCCTGAACGAGGCGGCGAAGCTTCAGCCGCAGACCCAGGCTTGCCCCTGCGGACCGGCCGGGCAGCCGCACGAGCTTGACCTTGACGCCAGCAGCCGGGCGTCTTACGGGCGGCAATCCCACGTGTGGGTTTACCGGCCTTGTCCGCTTTGCGTTCAGATCGGGGAAAAGCCGTGGTTCGTCCGGGCGGGCGCGCCGTCAAAGCTGATCGAAGCCACGCTGGAAAGCTGGAAGCCGCGCCTTGCTTCGGACCTTGAAGTTGCGGCGGCGATCGGAAAGTTCGTCCTGTCCTTCCGCGGCCTGATGGTCTTGACCGGGCCGGTCGGAACCGGGAAGTCCCATCTTGCCGTTGCGCTGATGAAGAAGTTCGGCTGCGGCCGGTTCATTTCGCAAAACACAATCCTGATGAAGCTGCGCGCCACGTATCGGAACGACCGGGCGGAAGACATTGTGGAATCCTGCAAGGCGGCTAAATTCCTGGCGCTGGACGAGCTCGGCGATTCGACCGGCAGCAAGGACGAATTCCCGGCCCTTTACGAAATCGTGAATCACCGATACAACGAAGACCTGCCCACGGTGATTACATCGAACATCGACCCGGACGCCTTCCCGGAGATCTTCGGGGACCGTCTCGCGGACCGTCTGTGCGCCTGCGTCCGCGTCAGGCTGAAAGGCCCTTCGTGGCGAAAGAAGGAAGACCGATGATGCTTTTGCGCGATAAGATCGGGGCCGCGCTGCTGATCGTTGCCGCGGCGATCGTGGCGCTCGCAATCGTCGGGATGATCGTTCTGATCTGCGTGGAAGAAGGGCTGCTGTGAAAGACAACGCGATCGAAAAGGAATGGCTGCGGTATCGGACCGCCTGCTTCCCTGACGGAAAGGTTTCGCCGGTTCAGGACAGGGAAACGCGGCAGGCTTTCTTCGCGGGCGCGCTCGTTGCCTGCGGATTGATGACTGACGTTGCGAAGCTGCCGGACGAAGACGCGGAAAAGGCCCTTGTCCGCTTGATGAAGGACGCCGTGGGCGGCTGCAAAGAAATTGTCACGGACAATATGCGCAAATTTAACTGACTTTCGCCCGGCGTTTCAAAGCGGACCTGCGAAGGAACGCGGCGGCGGGCGCAGTAAAAAAACGACAACGACAATGCCTAAACGACAAAAGGCGGACGCCCGCCTGTCCGATATTCGGGATAAGTTCCTCGAACGCTGCGCCGAGCTGTGGGACGCGCACGAAGAAGAATTTATGGCGGTTCTTGAAGACGCAGAAAAAAGGTGCGTCAACGTCACCTTCCGGGCCTGCCTGGACTTCAGCGAGTCAACGGCGAAGCTGGACACGTCCCTGTCCTTCAGTCAGGTGGTCAAGGACAACAAGCAAGACGACTTTGACGACCCGAACGCCCCGCCGCTTCCGGGCCTGGGCAAGAAAGGAAAGAAAGGCGGGAAGGGCAATGGCAATGACGGCGACGAGCCTGACGGGAAGAAGGCCGCGGCGGGCGACAAGGATTGACTTGCGCCGGGGCGGGCCGCAGTGTGCGGTCCGTCCCGGACGGATAAACGAAAACGAAAACGATTATGAAATGGAAGATCGACCCCGAAATCGTCCTGAAGGAACCGTCCATTGCGGAAATCAGGAAGGCGCTGGAAATAGAAATCGAAGCCAACGGTCAAGGCGCACGGGAAGCGGGCGGATTGGTTCGGGACCGGAACTTCATCCATTCGATCGTCTGCCTTCGGGCTGCGCTGAAGATCGTCCGGGAAGAAGAGCGGACGCAGGCGAAAATTCAAGGAAGGAAACGTGCGCGATCAAACTGAAATTCAGCGCGTCCACGATTTGCTTGTGGCTATCATCGTCGGGGAAGTCCCGAATCCGGCAACCGGACTCCCGGCGAACCCGAAGGCGGACGATTTCGGAGCGTGGATTGAATCGGTCCGCCTGACTGACCCGGCGCTGTTTTGGCGAATCGGGGAAGTGCAGATGCGCGCCAACGCAGACGTTCTTTGCTGGATTCTGCTTCACGATCACAACAAAACTTTCGCGAGGAACTTCGGCGCGGTGGAAGCGTGGCTGAAGAAGGGTGGCTTCGTCCTGGATATTGTCCGGTGTCAGTCCCCCGGCTGCGGCGATCAGATCAGGTGGACCGGCAAGTTTTGGGAGCACGTCAACACGTCCCCGCGCCATCCGGCGAAACCGCCCGAAGGGATTCGGACGTGACGCACCTGTTCAATTTCAAAGCCCGGTTCGCGCCCGCCGTTGAACGGGGCCTGCGCGGACTTACGGGCGGGAAGCGGCAGACGATGCGGCCGCGGCGGAAGCGGCCGGTCAAAACCGGGGACACGCTTCGGCTTTACTGCGGGCTCCGGACGAAGGCCACGGTCTTCCTGGGGGAAGCGCCCTGCAAAAAGGTTCAGGGTTACTGGCTGCATCAAAGCTATTACCTGACCGCAGGACGGCCGCACAGCGGCGGAAGCAGGGAAGCGCACGCGCTCGCGCACGCGGACGGCTTCGCGGATTACGACGAAATGTTTTCCTTCTTTGAAAAGACCTATCGCGGGACGCGCCACTTCAAGCGCGGCCGTGTCCGTCTGGAATTGGTTCAATGGTGAAACTGAAAAGGCATCCGAACTTCAGCGGCGGGGCAATCCCGGAACCGCGTGGATACAAGCTGATTTACGTTGGCAAGGCGCATCATTTGGCTATGGTCAACGGATACGCTTACGAACACCGGCTCGTTGCTGAAAAGAAATTGGGGCGCAGGCTGCGGCCGGGCGAAGTTGTTCATCATCGAAGGTCCGGCAAGGAACATCGCGGCAACAATCAACCGCGGCAGTTGAAGGTCTATCCGGCGAACGCTGCGCATTTGAACGAACACCGGACAAAGAACTTCAACCGCAGGCGATGGAACGAGCCGAATCCTGAAATGGTTTGCGGATGTGGCTGCGGAAAGCGGTTCAGTAAATTTGATTCGTCAGGCCGTCCGCGCCGATACGCCGCGGGCTGTTCGTGGCGAAAAGGAAAGAAAGGCGGCTGGAAATGATTGCAGACTTTTGGAAACGTCCTCCGACGATTCAGCGGAACAACTTTATTTACAAAAGCCTGTCCTGCTGGTCTTACAACATAGCGGTGGGCTGCGCCCATTCTTGTCGCTTTTGCTACACGCCAGAAGTCTCAACAATCAAAATGACCCCGCAGCTTGCCCCGCTCGGCGTGACGGACCCGGACGCGCAGTGGGGCGAATACCTTTTTGTGCGGACGTGGAAGCAAACGGCGTTCGCCACGTCCCTGAAGTTCGCGGAAGCAACGCCGCTGACTGCGCTGAACAAGGACGGCAACCGGGCCGTGATGTTTTGCACGACGACGGACCCTTATCAGGTCGTCCACCACGCGGACAACGCGAAGCGCAGGGACCTTCAGATTGCGCTCGCGGACAACGTGCGGAACGCGCTGCGCCAGATCTTGGAAGATTCAACGCTGAACGTCCGAATCCTGACGCGCAGCCCGCTCGCCCGCCTGGACTTCGATCTGATGAAGCAGTTCGGCAATCGTCTTCTGTTCGGAATGTCCCTGCCCTGCGTGGATAACAAGCTTGCCCGCGTTTACGAGCCGCACGCGCCGTCCCCGTCCGCCCGGCTGGAAACCCTGAAGGCGGCGAAGGCGGCGGGCATCCCGATTTACGTCGCGATGGCACCGACTTATCCCGAGCAGACGGGCTCCGATTTGCAGACCTGCCTTGAAGCCATTGCGCAGCTTGAGCCGCTGACGATCTTCCACGAGCCGATTAACGTCCGGGCTGAAAACGTGGCGCGCATCGCGGACCACGCCCGGACGATCGGTGTCCCGCTGAATCTGAAGACGTGGACTTCAAAGCAGACCTGGGCCGCTTACGCCGTCCATCAGCTTCAGCGCGTGGAAACGATTGCCCGCGTCCTCGGTATCGGGGACCGGCTGCACCTGTGGCCGGATAAAGAACTTGGCAAGCTGCGCCCGGATATGGTTCCGTGGTTTAGTCAATACTGGAACCGGATTTCAGAGTGGCCGAAATGAAAACGAGCGATCAATTTTGGGGAAGGGTAAAGAAATCTGACGGTTGCTGGAATTGGTTCGGGCGTTGCAGTAAGCACAATGGATACTGACAGGTTGACTGGTTTGGCAAAGGATGGCAGGCGCACCGATTAGCTTGGGTTTTAACCCACGGACCGATTCCTGAAGGAAAGAAAGTTCTGCACAGTTGCGACAATCCGCCTTGTTGCAACCCGGCGCACCTGTTTTTAGGCACCCAACTGGACAATATCAGGGACAGGGTTGCAAAAGGACGCAGCGCAAAAGGGGAACAAAACGGAAGCGCGAAGCTGACGGAAATTACAGTCCGAAAGATCAAAGCCGCTTACAGGCCGGGAAAATTCGGGAAAGTAAAAATCGGACGAATGTTCGGACTGACTGAACATCAAGTTTCGCCAATCCTTTACGGAAGGTCCTGGAAGCATGTTGACGCCGCGGCGAAGGCTCCCTACCGTTCCGGCGACGAATGACAACGATCGACCTGAAGCCTGTGGTGAATTTGCTGCGCCGTTTGCTAGAGGAAATGGTTGCGCATCCCGGCGACCTTGTAATCGAAACAAAGTCCCTGACGCAATTCGTGGTCATCACGATTCAGGCGCACGCAGCGGACACCCCCCGGCTGATCGGGTCGGGCGCTGTAAATTACCGCTCCCTCGTTGCGATCGGGAAGGCGCTCGGTCAGCGCGCCGGATTCCGCGTGTCCATCCCGAAGATCAAGGAACCCGTTGTGGGCGAGCCGGACCGATACAAGTTCGAGGCGGACCCGCAGTGGCCGAAGGACAAGATCGTGAAGCTGCTTCAGGACACGGCGCAGGCGATCTTCGCGGGCGCGTCCGAAGTCAGCCTGTGCGACGACAATTCCACCGATTCAACCACGATGGAAGTTTGGGTTGCGCGCAGCGAAGCCACGCTCGCCTTCGCGATGAATTCAAGCATCGCAACCGTCTTCGACGCGATCGGGCGGAAGAACGGGCGCTTGATTTACGTGGACGTTGTTCCGAAGAAGCGGACGGAAGACGAACCCCCGCAGCCGAAGACGGCGGCGGGAAGATACGCGGGCGAAAAATGAATCCTCGAAACCAACAGCGGAAGGAAAATTATGGCATCGTTGAACCTTGTAATCATCGGCGGGAATCTGACACGCGACCCTGAGCTTCGATTCACCCCGAAGGGGCTGGCTGTGGCGGATTTCGGCGTGGCGGTCAACCGGAAGTGGAAGACGGACAGCGGCGAGCTAAAGGAAGAAGTGTCCTTCATTGACTGCTCGGCTTTCGGCAGGACGGCCGAAAATATCGTGCAGTATTTTCGCAAGGGCGGCTCAATCATCATCGAAGGACGGCTGAAGCAGGAAACGTGGGAAGACCGGCAGGACGGCCGCAAGCGGTCAAAGCTGAAGGTCTTCGTCAGCATCTTCCACTTCGCAGGGGAAGCCGCGCCGGGCGGCAAGACCGAGCGTGCCCCGGAGCAATCCCGCGCTGCGTCAAGACCGCCTGCGGCCGCGCCCAAGGCGGCGGAATCGGACAACGACGGCGGGGCGGGCGACGAAAATGATGTTCCGTTCAGTTCCATTTTGAAACTTGCTTGGCGGGTTCTTTGTTATAAATGGAGTCGTGAAAAAACGTTGCTTCAAGTGCGGGCGCAAACAATCTATCAGTCAATTTTACCGGCATCCTCGGATGGGGGACGGCCACTTGGGGAAGTGCATCGTCTGCGCGAAGCGGGACGTTGAAGCGCGGCTGAAGATCAAAAGGAAAGACCCGGACTGGATGCGAAACGAACGCGCAAGATGCAGGGCGAAGCAAGCGCGGTATCGCAGGCTCGGGCTTGCTACTGTCAGCGCAGGCGCTCCGGGACGATGGGCGAAGAAGAACCGGAATAAGCGGCAGGCTCATGCGAAGGCAGCGAAGGCAGTTCAGTCAGGAAGAATAGTTGCTCCGGACGCCTGCGAACGCTGCGGGGAGTCAGGCAAACGGCTTGTAAAACATCACCCGGATTATTCAAAACCCATTCAGATAATTTGGTTGTGCTTCGCCTGTCACGGCATCGTCCACCGAAAGGACGCCCTTGCCTAAGTTCAAAGACTTCCCGCTGCCTGACGGCGTGGAACCGATACCCGGCGAGTATCTGCGCTTCCGCGTCCGGTCCCGGACGAATCCGCGGACCACTTACCTTGTGGACCTGGAAGAATGCGGCTTCAACGGCGCGTGCGATTGCCCGAACTTTCAGATGGTTCACTTGCCGAAGCTGAAGGCGGACCGGCGCGACGGCGGACCGCGGCGGCTTCGGCGCTGCTATCATATCCAGCGGGCAGGGGAATTTTACCGGGAAGTCTCCGTCCGAATAATGGCGCGCCACATGAACAACCCTGACCCAAACGAATGCCCGAACCGATGAAAACGAAAACGAAGCGGAAGGCTGCGGCGAAGAAGCGCGCAGCTTGGGAAGCCCGGCCGGACGGCCTTGAAGAATACGACGTGATTGAAGCGCGGAACCTTCCCGAGCTGATCTGGAAGCATGACAGCCTTGTTGAAAACGGATGGCGGGCGCAAGGCGGCGTGGCCGTGTTCGCCCATCCGCTCAGACTCTTTCAGGCGATGGTCAGGGGGGGGCGATGAAAGAAAAGGAACTTCGGCAGCGGACGCGCTGCGTCAACTGCGATCTGCTGATCGGGGAAACAAGGGTCCCGCTGTTTTACGTCCTGCGGATTGAAAGGCACGCGATTGATCTGAACGCGGTTCAGCGCAAGGCCGGACTGGGAAGCTTCCTCGGCAGCCCGATGCTGGCAACCGTGATGGGGCCGGACGAGGAAATGACGCGGCCGATAATGGAACCGATGACGGTCACGATCTGCGAACGCTGCGCGATTCAACCCGTCATCCTGGCGGCGATCGTTGAGCAGGGGCAGGAACAAAGAAACAAAAAGGAATCCGATGGCAACGAAGAAATCAAATCCCACGCTTGATAAGATCGGGGACAACGAAGAAGTCTTTACGCTGCGCGGCCGGGACGAATCGGCCCCGCAAACGGTGGTCTTCTGGATTGCGGCGAACATAAACAACCCCGGCTGCCCGGACGCGAAGCTTCGGGAAGCCCTGGACTGCGCGCTGAAGATGCGCCGGACAGCGGAGCGAAGGGCGGCGGACTGAAGGCCGCAAGACAACGACAACGAAAGGAAAACGAATGAACGTCCTGATTGAAGAAGAAGCCCGTCAAATAATCGTCCTGGAATACGAAGCGTTCAGCCTTTTGTTTGATCGTCACGAAGAATACTGCGTGTGGCCTGATTACCAGATTCTGACCGGCCGAACTGCTTCGGGGATTCTGACGCTCGGCGCAAGGAAGACGGACGCCCCTGCGATCGTCCGGCCTTCTGACTTTCCCTGGGACCCTGAAGTGCGGAAGCCGATTGACGAAGAATGAAAACGAAAAAGGAGAAGCGCGGCAAAGCCCCGTGGGTTGCGATGAAGGGCGGACTGAAGCCGAACGGATTCGGGACCGTCCGGCCGAAGCGGACGCTGATGAAAGTCTATCGTCAGAAGAAAGATGCCTTCCTGCGGCGGAACCCGACCTGCGCAGTCTGCAAGAAAAGGCGGTCCGTCCACGTCCACCACAAATTCGGACGCGGCCGCTTATTGATGGACGAAGCCCTTTGGCTTGCCGTATGTTTTCCGTGTCATGACGAAATTCACCGCTTCCCGGACCGGGCGCGCAAAGCCGGTTATCTTGCGCAACGCGGTCAATGGAAGAATCCTCGGAAGCCGCAGGCGGACGCCTGAACAGGTAGCAACGGAATTCTGGATGCGTGTGAAGCGCAGGGGGAAGAATCAATGCTGGCTTTGGACCGGGGGACGGCACAGCAAAATTAAAGGCAGGGATTACGGCGTTGTTTCGATTGACGGAAAGAAGCGCAAGGCGCATCAGCAAGCGTGGATTTACACCTTCGGTCCGATTCCAAAAGGAAAGATCGTTTGCCATACCTGCGACAATCCGCCGTGCTGCAATCCGAATCACTTCTTTGCCGGGACGCACGGGGACAATCAAAGGGATTGCTTGGCGAAGGGAAGGGGAAACCGGGAACGTGGCGCGGACCGTTACAACGCAACCCTGACTGAAGCAGACGTTCGGGAGATTCGCAGGCGTTACAAGTTCAGGGCCGGGCCTGACGGCGGGGCAGGGCTGGCAAAAGAATTTGGTGTCGGTAAAACAATGATAAGCGCGATCGTGAACAGACAACGCTGGAAGCACGTTATATGAAGCGGACCAACCGCCACAACGACGGGAAGCAGTTTGAAAGCTGCGTTGAAACCGTCCTGCGTCAATATCAATCCCGCGGCCTGTTCCGGGCGCGCAAGGTGGACCCCCCGGCCCGCGTCCTCGGCACCGGCGCAGCGCGCAGGGTAATCTTCCAGGCGAATCCCTTTCTTGATTACGTGGGCGTGTGGTCCGAGCGCAACGGCCGCGCCGTCTTCTTCGAGGCGAAGTCCACGGCCGAAGCGCGGCTTCCCTTCGGCGGGGACCACGGCCTGACCGGGGCGCAGATCGAATCAATGCGCCACTGGCACGCGCACGGCGCGATTACTTTTTGCCTGTGGGAAGTCCGCGGCGTGGCGCGGGTCAGCCTGATAACCCTGGGCAACCTTGACGCGGCCCGGAAGGACGGGATGAAAAGCCTGACGTGGAATTACGCCGAAGAAGTCCCGAAGGGGACCGGCTTCGTCGTGTTTGACTTTTTGGTGATCTTGCGCAAGCTCTGGCCGTGACTCCCGAAGGACTGAAAAGAAAGTTTTACCGCAGAACGCGGCGATCAAAAAACGGATGCCTGATCTGGATTGGGGCGCGGTTCAATCACGGATACGGACAAGTCAGGCGGAAAGGAAAGCTCGTTCTAGCGCACAGGGAAGCGTGGAAAATGCAGCGCGGCCCCATCCCTGAAGGCAAGGACGTGTTACATGACTGCGATAATCCGCCTTGTGTGGAAATCCTTCACCTGTTTTTGGGAACGCATCTGGACAACATGCGCGACAGCGCAGCGAAAGGAAGGGCGAACCGATGCCACGGCGAAAAACATCATCGGTCAAAATTGAATCGGCGGCGGGTCAAACAAATTCGCAAGGCGGCAGCGAATGGCGTTTCCCACGTTGCGCAGGCGGTCCGGTTCGGAATGCATCCTTCAACAATCGCTTCCGTTGTGAAACGTGAAAACTGGAAGCACGTCCCTTGAAGAAGAAACCCCCGGCTGTCCGCCCGGTCACTTACCGCGAAGCCCCGGAGCGCCCGGACCGCTGGAAGCACCTGACCCTTGTTGAAACGAAGCGCCGGAAGTTTTCCGTCCTGTTCCCTTATACCTATCTGCCCGTGGGCGATCTTGCGAAGCAGGCGTCCGGCTGCCGGGACGCCACGGACAATCTTCCGCTGACGCAGGCGATCGTTGCCGGGGACAAGCTTGACCGCTGGCTGCAAGTCCAGGAAGGCAACGCGAAGAAGGCCGGGAAGTCAAAAGACCGATAAAGCCCCGCAATCAGGCCCGGTCCCGCAGTAAAGATACGTATTGACGCCCGCCCCTGATGGCGTATGTTTACTGCGGGCCGGGACACCCGGACCGAACGAAAGAAAACGAATGAACGCCACCGAAAGCCGAGCCGCAGTCCTGAAGGACAATTTCTTCCACCGCGGGCTTCTTCAGCCCGTCCAGGACGCGGCCCTTGCCACCTTCAAGCGCCTTGACGCCCGCTTCCGATACAAGTTTTTTGACGCCAAGGATTACGGCGTGGGTCTTGCCAAGTGGAATCCCGGCCGCGCCCGATGGGAAATGACGGCGGACGATACCGCCGCCGTCTTCTTCACCGGACCTGAGCTGAAGGATTACATTGCCGCGTGGCTGGCGTCCGGCCGGAACGTCCTTCTGTGGGCTTGCTGCCTGCCCGCCTGCAACACGGCCGAGATGAAGGCGATCTGCGCCACGGTCCCGAACGTCTCGCACGGATACTGCGAAACCTGCGGCCCGAAATACCTTCAGGACATGCAGGCCGAAATGATGATGATCAATTCCTGCCGGTCCCCGCTTGAACTGAGCCGCTGACCGGAAAGCTTTCCTTCCCCCGGCCCGGACAGCGGGGGAAGGCGAAACGAACCGCTGCCCGAAAACGAAAACGAAAACGAGAAAATATGGCAAAGCAACAAACGAATCTTCTGGTGGGCGCGCAGGTCTTGATTGACTGGCCTTGCCGCTGGAAGCACGCCCGGCCGGAACTTGTTCAAGACCTGAAGGCGGAAGCCGCGGCAAAGGAAGCCTTCTTCGGGGAAACAGGAACGATCGTGGCTTCTGACCCGGGCGAACCCCGCGGCAACGCAATGAAAGTTCTGATCGGGTCAGGGAAATACGTGGGCGAGCTGGAAGACCTTTACGAAGGCGCGCTGACCGTCTTGCAGCTTCCGCCGAATCCGAACGCCCGGACTGAAGACCTTCTTTCCGAAATCCTGAACGAGCTTCGATCTTTCTGCGGGGCAAAGGGGGAAGCTTGAGGACCTTCGGCCACAAAAAGCCGGTCAGGGACGAAGCCGGGGAAATCGTCGGCAGCAAGGACGCCCCGGTTCGGGTCCGAACCGTGGACACCCTGGGCGGGGCCTTCGGCCCGGACCGGGACAAGCGCCTTGTCGTCAGCCTTGAAGACCGCGATCAGATCGTGATGCGCCCGGAGCGGACCGGCCGCAAATTGCAGGCGTCCGCCGTGGACGTTTATCGGTGGCTTATTGGCTGCGAAGCGAACCGAAAGGTCCTTGAGCGGGCGCGGGCGAAGAAATCAAAGAAGGCCGAGCGGCTTGCTGCGCAGCGCGAGCAGCGATGGGTGAAGCGGGGGTGCAAATGAGCGCAGGCGAAGATCAGGTTGCCGAAACCATCGCGGACCAAATCGGCCGGAAGGCTTTCTTCATGATGGGGACGCGCTTCAGGACGGCGTGCGGCAGCGTTTTGTTTTTTGATATTCGCGGCTGCGTGAAATTCAACCGGGTCCGAATCACGCTGGATTGTTCGGACACTTACACCGTGGAATTCCTGAAGCTTGTCACTAGCAACGGCGCGCAGATCGTGAAGCGAGACTTGACGCGAAGCGGCGTTTACGCTGAAGACCTGAAGAAGTGCCTTGAGCACAACACGGGGCTTTGCCTGTCCCTATGATCTTCCGCAAGATCAAGCGGCCGCAGGTCCGGGCGAACGCGGTCCGGTTTGTCCGGCCGCAAACCTTTATCCTGACCACGGACGCCCGCGGGATTCGGGTCTTCAAGGCGCGATCGTTCGACGAAGCGCGGACCTTTGCGCGGCGGCTCTGCGGACCTGTCCTTGACAAACTGTTCTGGACAAGCGCCAAGAATGCGGCCGCGGCTGTCCGCAGTAAGGGCGCGGCGGACTTTTGCGGTGTGCAGATCGGAACGGAAAACGAAAACAAACCATGAAAACGAAAACAAAAAAGCAGAAGGCGGTTGAAGTATCGGAAGCGAAGAAGCGGTCGGACGCGGCCCTGAAGCCGCTTGTCCTATTCGCGCAGAAGAATCCCGGAACCATCACGCGGATTGCCGAAGGGCTGACGCGGCTGACAGGTCAAACCCAATACCGGCAGAACGTGGGCGAGTGGCTTCACCCGGACCCGGCCCGGCGCGTTGAGCCGAAGCTCGGCATCGGTCTTCTGCTGATTGACCTGGGGGAAAAATACCGGGGCAAGAAAGCGAAGCCCTGATGTGGCACCGTAAATATCTAACGGCGGTCCCTTCGGCAATTCAGGACGGCGGGCGGAAGATCTGGTTCGTGGACCTGAAGCGCAGGGACGAGCCGCCGCTGCGGACGATCAAGGTCCGGGCGGACACGCGGATGGGCGCGCACCGTCAGGCGCAGCGGGTCTTGCGCGGGACCGCAACGGCGGCGGAAGTAATGGAATGAAAACGATCGTTCTTGCGCGGACCGATATGACGGGCCTTCGGGACACCGGGCAGCTTGAGCGGCGGGACGGCGTTAATTGGTTCCCGAAATTTGAGCCCTGCCCCAAGGCTTCGGCCCTGGTATGGTTGAACGAAGGGACCGAAGCGGACGAAGCGCAGGCGCGGGACTTCGCGCAGCGCGAGGGATATTCCGTCCTGATCTTTCCAACAAGCGAGCCGGACCCGCTCGGCAAAGCGCGGGCAGCCGTCCTTGCGAAAGCCTCATGATCTTCCTGAAAAATTACACAAGCGAAGTCCCTGTCCACATCACGATCGGACGCATCGAAGCCCTGCTGATTCGCTGCGGCGTGTCCGGGATAATGAAGGAATACAAGGGAACGTCCGGGAAGATGGTTGCGCTGACTTTCAAGATCGACCTTGACGGGCAGAAGCCTTGCACGATCAGGCTTCCCGCTGACGAAGAAGCCGCGCTGACCGCGCTGTGGGCGCAGTATGCAAACGGCGCGAAGCTGTCCCCGGACGGGCAGGCAGTATGGGGCGCGCCCAACAAAAGGAAGAAGCGGGAAGACTTCAGGCAGCAAGCCGAGCGCACGGCCTGGAAGCTGATGCAGGATTGGGTTGAAGTTCAGCTTTCCCTTATTCAAATGAAGCAGGCGGACTTTATGCAGGTCTTCCTTCCCTACGTGTGGGACGGCGAGCGGACCTTTTATCAGGCCCTTCGATCGTCCGGTTTCAAAGGGCTTTTGGCCGATAAAAGCTCCAGTTGACACCCTGCCCGCTGGCAGTATGTTTACTGCGGGACGGGGCCTGTAACCCCTGACCGAAAACGAAAAATGAAAACGAGCGAATTGAAGAAGCTGAAGAATCTAGTCCGGGACCTGCAAGCCCTTGTCCATTCCAACAATGTTTACGGCAACGCCGGGGACAATAACGGACGCCGGTTCATCTGCCCGCAGATCGTGGACGGCGCGGTTTACCTGAAAGACCTTTACACCGGCAAGCTGCATCGTTACGCTGCGGACCTTTTCCGGGACGGATATGGAAAGGCGATCAGCCTGTGACAATCAATCTTGAATCCCTTCTTCCTTGGGGACCTGCGAAGGAAGTATCCACGCGCAACGGGGACAGGATATTGAGCACTGCGAAAGCAACCGAGGAATTCTGGAATCTTTGGCGAACGAACAAGACAGCCTTGAAGGCGGCGGGCGTATCTGTTCAGCCGGTTGCAGGAACTAAGGACTGGATGGCCTGCCTTTGGCGTCCGCTGAACGGGCAGGAAGTTGTTCGCCGCGAAGAAACCATGGAAGCCAGCCGCGCAACGGACGCGGACGTGACAATCCCCTGCCCGGACGGGATTGATTATTTGCCTTATCAGCGGGCGGGCATTGTATTCGCCCTGAAGTTGTGGGGTGAAATGTGAGTATAAAGAAAGCGCAAGCTGCCAGATGGGCCGGGCATCCGAAGCCCGTTACGCTTTGCTGCGCGATCTGCGGGAAGCCCTTTACGGTGTCTTTTTCCCGAAGCAAAGTTGCAAAATACTGCGGTTTTAAATGTCACCAGATCGGGGAAGGACGAAAGGGCGGGGCAGTTCGGGCGGGACAGATGAAGGCGGCGTCAAAGGGGAAGGCTTACGTCAAGTTGAACGGGCGGCATCTGCACCGTCAGATCGCGGAGCGGAAGCTGGGCAGGAAGTTATTGCCTGGGGAAATCGCCCATCACGTTGACCGCAACAAGCTGAATAATTTGGACGATAACATTGACGTGTTGCCGTCCCAATCCGAACACGCGAAGGCGCACGTCCGGGAAATGCTGGAAGCAAGAAAGAAAAAACATGGCTACTAAAGAAGAAAGGAGTTCCCTGTCTCGTCCGGGCGTTTTGTTCGCTGACGAGATGGGGCTTCCGTTGGGAAAACAATTCAGGCGATCGGTCTTATTAACGCGGTTCCTTGGTTCAAGCGCGTCCTGGTAATCTGTCCGGCCACGCTAAAAGTAAACTGGCATCGGGAGCTTTCAAAATGGTTGACCCGCCCGCTGCGGGTTGCAATCCAAGACGCCGGTTCCCCCTGGGTCGGGACGCTGACAGACGTGGTAATTATCAATTACGATATTCTGCACAAGTTCGAGGCGCAGCTTCGCGGCGAGGTTTGGGATTACAGGATTTTAGACGAAGCCCATTATTGCAAGAATCCGAAGGCGCGCCGGACCATGCACGCGCTCGCAACGGCCGCGGTTCGGAAGGCGTCCCTGACCGGGACCCCGATTCTGAACAAGCCGGTCGAATTGTTTCCCATCCTCAACGATCTTGACCCGGCCGCGTGGTCGAAGTTCTTCAGCTTCGGCTTGCGATACTGCGCCGGGAAAAAGATCAGCATCGGCCGCGGCCGGACAGCGTGGGACTTTACCGGGGCAAGCAACGAAGGCGAGCTTCAGGCCCGGCTTAGATCGTCCCTGATGGTCCGCCGCCTGAAGGCGGACGTGCTGAAAGAGCTTCCGGCAAAGCGCCGTCAGATCGTGGAATTGAGCAAGGACGGCTGCGAGCGAATCGTGGACGCCGAGCTGAAGGCTTACGAAATGCGCGAGGACAAGCTTGCCGCGCTGCGGGCGCAGGTTGAGCTTGCGAAGGCTTCAGACGTTCGCGGGGATTACGAAGCGGCCGTGGCTGCCCTGCGGGAAGGTCAGGCGACGGTCTTCGCCGAAATATCGAAGCTGCGCCACGCCACGGCGCTTGCGAAGCTTCCGCAGGTCATAGCCTACGTGAAGGACGCGCTGGAAAACGGGAAGGTCCTTCTGTTCGTCCATCATCTTGACGTAGTGGCCGCGCTGAAATCGGAATTCCCGCAGGCCGCGATCGTGACGGGCGGCTTCACTTCCGAGCAGAAGATGGCGCAAGTTGACCGCTTCCAAAACGAATCGGCCTGCGACCTTTTTATCGGGAACGACGCAGCGGCCGAAGGGCTGACGCTGACCGCTTCTTCGCACGTCGTCTTCGGCGAAGGCGATTGGGTTCCGGGCAAGCTATCGCAGAAGGAAGACCGGGCGCACCGTATCGGTCAGAAGGATTCGGTCCTCGTCACGCACCTTGTCCTTGAAGGCTCGCTTGACGCCGTAATGGTCAAGCGGTGCATCGCGAAGCAGGAAGTGATTGACGCCTGCCTGGACGACGCGGACCGGGCGAAGCTGCTTCGGGAAGAAACGATCACCGAAGTTGAAGTGGCGGACCCGCAGGAATCGAAGGCGGCGGACCCGAAGGAAGGGACCGCGCTGACCTTTGAGCAGGTTGCGAAGGAAGCGCCGAAGCTTTCCAAAGCGATCGTTGCGGCCTGCCTCGAAGGAATCAAGATCGTGGCCGGATACTGCGACGGGGCCGCGAAGCTGGACGGGTCAGGCTTCAGCAAGGTTGACGCAGCCATCGGTCATTCTTTCGCAGGTCAGTTATTCCTGTCCCCGAAGCAGGCGGTGATTGCGCGAAAAATCTGCATCAAGTATTCCCGCCAACTAAGCCCGGAACTGGTTGCTCGCATCAGAAATACCGGGGACAATAAAGCGTGATTCTGATTGTCTGCAAAGGCTGTGGCGCTTCCGTTGAAACGTATCCTTCCAGGGCAGGGACGAAAAAGTTTTGTTCAACGGCCTGCGCTTTGGAAAAGCTTCACTTGCTGGCGAAGTCCAGACGCGGGCCGCGTCATCAGAACTGGAAGCGCCGGGTGCGAAGGCGCTGCGCGGGTTGCCGGGCGATTGTTACCCGCAGGGAAACTGAAGTCTGGAAGTATCGCTTGACGTTCTGTTCCCGGTCCTGTCACACAAAATGGTGGGCGGACAAAGCCGCGAAGCGGAGCGGGGACAAGAATCCGAACTGGCTGGGCGGTTCCCGCGATTACCGCGGGCCGAACTGGAAACAGGTCCGGCGAGAAGTTCTGATTCGGGACGGACTCAAGTGCGTTGAATGCGGACGGGCGACAGGAATCGTTCACCACCGGAAGCCCTTCAGACTATTTGACGATTACAGAAAGGCGAACGCGAAAGCTAATCTTGAAGCGCGTTGCGGTTCCTGTCACAGCAAGGCTGAAGATCGGTTCTGGAAGCTGGCGAACGGAAGGCGGATTGAATTCCCAAGGGCCGGGGTGAACTGCAAAAAGTGCGGGCGCTTGTTTCAGCCCCGGACTTCAAACCATCCTGAAAGGTATTGTTCAGGCTGCCGCGTCTTCAAGCCCTGCGAATTTTGCGGGACGAAGATTGACGTTACTTCCAGACAGAAGGCCGCGCATCAGGTCCGGTTCTGTTCAAAGCGATGCTTGATGAAAGCGGTTCAGCCCCACAAGGCGCGGGCGGCGGTCAGAAGGGTTTGACCCGTCCCGGACGCCCCGGCTTGCCCTGCGGCTCCGTGGTCGAAAGGTCCGCGATGATTCCCGTTGAAAGCAATCGGCGGAAGGGGGAAAAACCCCGGATGACACCTGAACAGGCAAGGCAATGGTTGGAACACGCGCCCGCTGACCCCGGCAAGATTGCGGACGGGCTGCGCGGATGGATTACGATTGACGAGCATTTTTACTGCGCAGTCTGCACCGGCCGCTTGCTGAAGCGCGGCTGCGCGAACTGGACGATCGGGGCAAGCCCGGTGTGGGACCCGGAAGCCCCGCCCGGCCCCTGCGCTGCCTGGGAAGGGCGAAGCCCCGCCTGCGGCCGCAGCCACGGCCCCTTCACTTTCGGACCCCTGACGCGTTTACAGGACGATTCAGGAACACGGCCCGGACCCGGCGCGACCCTCCCACGCGCCGGGCTTTTTGTTCATTTTTCCTGCCTCATTCGTGGCGGCAAAAATGGACACGTGGGCACGGAATACCTGACCCGGACTTCGCAAGACGCTGCAAAGCAACGCGGACGTTTAATCCTGGGCGCGGAATACCTGATTGACGCCGGGCCGGGATTGCGGCAAACCTTCCGGGACCGACAACGAATCGAATGAGACTTCTTCAAATGAAGCGGACCGATGAAAGCTGGAAGGCTTTCCGCAATCGGATGCGATCGGCGGGACTGTCCCTGAAAAGCACAGGCCGGATTGAAGTCCCGAAGGAGCGGCAGAAGCTGGCTTCCTACGGTGACGGCCGCGGGCGGGGATTCAACCGGACGCACGGTCCAAAGATTTGACGGGCGCGAAATGGTTTCGATTCGCTGAAGACGGAAGCAGACGCAAGCCGTGGATTCCTCGTTGGCCACGTAAAACCCCGAGGCAAACAGAAACGGCAAAATCGTTCCTGTGGACTTCGCGCAGCGCGAAGTTGCTGTCGCAGCTTAAAGACTGCGGCCCGGCGCTCGGACAGGTCCGCCTGACAGTCCGCCTCGCCGTCATATCAGGCGGAAACGCGGCGTTTGCAGCGCGTCAAATCTGCGGACTGGTGGGGATGACGGAAGCGGTCCGTCCCTGAAGCTTGTAATCCGGTTGCCCTGTCCTTCGGCGAAGACCCGGGTTCGACTCCCGGCGCGTCCAGATCTTTATGAAGTGCAAGCACGAACAGTTTGAAGCGCATGTGGACGTGAACCGCCTTTCGGACACCGGCCGCTTCAGCGCGGACGTGCGAATCAAGTGCGTGCAATGCGGCGAGCCTTTCCGCTTTCTCGGTCTTCCCGCAGGCGTGGACCCGGACGGTCCGACCGTTTCAGTGGACGGGACGGAAGCCCGGATGCCCATCGGGACAAACGAAACAATCGCGAATATCATCGACGGCAACTGCCCGGTGGGATTCACGGTGCGCAAGGTCAAGGACGAATGAAAAAGCAAAAGCAAACCCCGGCGCTGTCGGACCTGAAGCTGAACCCGGACAATCCGCGGACGATCAGCGAGCGGCAAAGGGAGATGCTTGCGAAGGCGCTGAAGGACGTTGACTGGAAGCCGGTCAAGGTCAGCGGGCCGAACCCCGAAAACCTGCCCGTGGTCACGCACGAAGGCGTCCTGAAGGTCGGCCCCGTCAGCCTGCGCGTGATTCAGCTTTCAAACGGACAGCGGCTTGTCCCCTGCGCCGAGCTTGACCGGCTGTTCGTCAGCCTGAACGAAAGCGAATGAACGCAGCCGAAGGAAAGCCCGTCTGCAAGGATACCGCCTGGGCGCGCAACCTCGCCGCGTCCATGACGCAGGGACACGGGCGGCACAACAGCGGCCGGGACTTCAGGCAGGAAGTGCGGTCCTTCGTCAACCCGGCCGTGGTCCGCGTCCCGGCCGTGGCCGAGCATCGCGCCCCTTCCTCGTTCAGCCTGCGCCGTGTCGGGGAGCTGACGATCAAGAACACGTTTGAAGCCTGCGCGGTCGGGGATTGCGTCCCGGTGGAAGAAGTCCCGGACTATTCCCGCGGCGGTCCCTTCGTGGACATTCCGATTTACGGCCCGCCGATGACAGTCTTTGACCCGGACGCAAACCTCGCAGCGACCGCAACTTCGTCCTTCGATCGGTGGACCTTCGAGCGCGTCCTTTACAGTTGGGGCAACCACGGCGGACGGCCGCGGCATCAAGTTTTCTGGAAGCGCATTTCGTGAACAAGAAACAAAAGCGGCCCGGTCCCGCGAAGGACGCAGTATTGAATCTGCGCATCGCGGAAATGATTGCCGTCCTTGCGAACCGTCCCACGATTCATCGCGTCCAGCTTCACGCGGAATTCTGCAAGCGATGGGGCGTCCACTGGAAGACCGTGGACAGAGCAATGGGTCGCGCACGCGAGGAAATCATGCAAAGACTGGGGCGGACGAAGGAACAGTTCCGCGCTGAATCCCTGGCGTTTTACGAAGCGAAGACTGCGGACCCGAAAGCTTCGGTCGCAGATCAGGTCAAGGCCCGGCATCGCGTGGACGATCTGCTCGGGCTGGACGCGCCGAAGAAGCAGGAAATCAGCGGGCCGAAGGGAAGCCCCATCGAACTTGAGCACAAGATTGGAAAGCCCATCGACTACGGCCGCATGGAAGGACTGGCGAAAAATCTCTTCGGAGTTCCTGACGCGGACCGTAACGGATAACCCCTACATCCCGCAGACGCCCGAGCCGAAGCAGGCTTTGTTCTTGTCCCTGACCGGGATTGAAGCCCTGTTCGGCGGGGCGGCGGGGCCGGGGAAAGCGCTCAGTGTAGCCACGCCGATTGCAACACCTGAAGGCTGGCGGACGATGGGGGAACTTAATCCCGGCGACGAAGTGTTCGGGGCGGACGGCAAGCCCACGGAAATTGTTGCATGTTCGGACGTGATGAGGGGGCGGAAGTGTTACCGGATAGAATTCAGCGACGGAACGCACTTCGTTGCGGACGCTGAACATTCCTGGAAGACCTTTACTGCTGACGATCTTACGGCTTTGACGCGGCGGGACGAATCGTGGAAGGCAGGCCGCAGGGCAAAGCGCGCAAGCCGGGTGTCAGGCAACAAGAGCGGAAAATTCACCGCGTCCCTGATTGCCAGAAACAAAGCGATGCGCAAGCCCGGATATGAAGTTCCGTCCGGCGGACTGGTGACAACGGAACAAATCGCGCAAACGCTGACGAAGCGCGGGCGGCGCAACCATGCCGTAAGCACGGGCGGTTCAATTCAATGTTCAGAAAAGGATTTACCGCTTGACCCTTATGTGCTCGGGGCGTGGCTCGGGGACGGAACTTCAAGCGGCGCGGGCTTTACCAGCGCGGACGAGGCAATCGTTTCGGAGATTCGGAAGGCCGGATGGCTGGTGGATAAAGCTGCAAGTGCTTACGGCTGGAAGATTGGGGAAACGCAGCGCAAGGAACGGCGCGGGCGCGGCCTGGGGCTGGTCAATTCTTTTTCTACCTTACTGCGTCAATTAGGGCTGCTGGACAACAAGCACGTTCCGGCAATCTATTTGCGCGGGTCTGAATATCAACGGCTGGCGCTTCTGCAAGGGCTGATGGACACGGACGGGCATGCAAACGAGGACGGCAGCGTGGAATTCACAAACACGAATCGTCAGCTTGCGGACGCGGTTCAGTCGCTTGCGTGCTCGCTCGCTTACAAAGCGCACTTAAACGAAGGACGCGCCATGCTTTACGGTAAGGATTGCGGGCCGAAATTCCGGGTGAATTGGATGGCTGACAAACCCATGTTTCGATTGCCCCGGAAGCTGGAACGGCAAAAGCGGGAATGGTTCAGGCGGACAATCCGGTTCAGATTCATCGTGGCGTGCGAGCCTTGCGAAAGCGTCCCGGTCAAGTGCATTCAGGTTGCGGCAGGGGACGGAATGTTTCTTGCCGGGCGCACGTTCGTTCCAACCCACAATAGTTCCGCGCTGCTGATGGCCGCGCTTCAGTTTGTCGAAGTCCCGAATTATTCCGCGCTGCTTCTGCGCAAAAGCTTTTCGGACCTGAATCAGCCGGGCGCTTTGATACCGCGCTCAATGTCCTGGCTCGGCGGGACGGACGCCCGGTGGTCCGGCGCGGAGCACGCGTGGCACTTTCCTTCCGGCGCAATCCTGAAGTTCGGATACCTTGACGCGGCCCTGGACATTTATCAGTTCGCGTCCGCGGAATTTCAGTTCATCGGATACGACGAGCTGACGCAGTTTCAGGAATTCGCTTACCGCTTTCTCTTTTCCCGGCTGCGCAGGCCGAAGGATATGAACGTGCCGCTGCGCTGCCGGTCCGCGAGCAATCCGGGCGGCGTGGGTCACGAATGGGTGAAGCGCCGGTTCATCACCGAAGGAAGACGCGAAGGACGCATCTTCGTCCCCGCCACGCTTTCGGACAATCCGCATATCGACCGGGAATCCTACGTGAAGATGATGGACAACCTGGACCCCGTGACGCGGCGGCAACTGCTGGAAGGGGATTGGACGGCGCGGCAGGCCGGGTCAATGTTCCGGCGCGAATGGTTCAAGATCGTGGACGCCGCGCCCGCTTCGTCCCGAATCGTGCGTTACTGGGACATGGCCGCAAGCGAGCCGTCAAAGAAGGGACGGGACCCTGACTGGACCGCAGGCCCGAAGGTCAGCTTCCACGAAGGCAATTGGTATCTTCAGGACATGCGCAGGTTCCGCGGGCTGCCTGCGGTCAACGAAGCGAATCTGAAGCAGACCGCGCAGATGGACGGCTTTGAAATCCCGATTCGGATGGAGCAGGAGCCGGGCGCGTCCGGCAAATCGCAGGTTGACCATTACGCCCGGACCATCCTGCCCGGATATGCCTTCGCCGGAATCCCTTCCCTTGCTGACAAGATCACCCGCGCAGGTCCCTTTTCGTCCGCGGCCGAAGGCGGGCGCTTCTTCCTCGTCAACGGCCCGTGGATTTCCGATTTCCTTGACGAAGTGGAATCTTTCCCGGACGGCGCGCACGACGATCAGATCGACGGCGTGACCGGCGCAATGGGATTCCTGTCCACCGAGCGGAAAATCTTCGTTGCGTGAAGCGGGTAAAAGGGCGACAACCTAATTCATGTTCAAGTTTCTTGGACGGCTCCGCACAGTCTTCATGGCGAAGATAATGTCTTGGGTGCAATTCCCTGACGGCGTTCCGATTGCGAAGTTCACCGATTATGAAAGTTATCTGAAGGCGGGGACCGGGCTGATATGGGCGACGTGGAAGGCAATCGACCTGATTGCGCAGGCCACGTCCGATACCGCCTGGGCGTGCTACAAAAAGGGGACGAACAAAAAGACCGAGCCCGCGGACCTGCTCGCGCTGCTGAAGACGCCGAATCAATTCGAGACGTTCGCGGAACTTCTTTACAAGATCATTTTCCACGTTCGGCTGACCGGAAACGCTTTCATGGTCAAAGATCAGTGCAACGTGAAATTCGATCGGCCGAAGCAGTTGTTCCTTTTGAATCCAAAAAACGTGAAGATCGTCCCGGACAAGGACGATAAAATCAGCGGATATATTTGGAACGCAGGTCCGGGCGTTTCGATTCCTTTTGAGCCGGGGGAAATCGCGCACTTCAAGCGGCCGCACGCGAACAGCGATTACTGGGGCCTGGGGGATATTGAAGCCGGGGAACCCTTATTCGAGGAATACCTGAACCGGCAGACGTGGGCGAAAAATTTCTGGAAGAACGGCGCGGCCCCTTCGTCCATCCTGATCTGCGAAGACCTGATCACGGACAAGCTTCAGTGGGAAGAAGCGAAGGCGAAGTGGCAGAAGGAATACGGGGGGACGAACAACAGCGGCAAGACGGCGTGGCTTACCGGGAAGTGGCGGGCGGAAAAGCTCGGGCTGACCGCCGTTGAAATGCAGGACTTGGAAAAGGTCAAGCACACGGAAGAAAGCATCTTCCACATGCACGGCGTCCCGCTGTCCGTGGCAGGCGTCAAGGAAGCGGCGAATTACGCCACGGCCGAAATTGACGAGATGATTTTCCGCCGATACGCCGTCGCCCCGATGGTCAAGCTGATCGAAGACACGCTGCAAAGCGATCTGGTGAACGGATTCAATCCGAACGTGGAATTGAAATTTGCGATCAGCGGCTTGCTCAATATCGCGCAGCTCGTCCTGGACAACGCGCAGCTATTTGACCGCGGGATAATTTCGATCAACGAATTTCGCCTGAAGGTGGGTCTTGAGCCGGACCCGGACAATCCGATGTGGGACCAGCACTTCATCAACGCCGGTCTTATCCCGCTGGAATTGTCCGGGCTGGCGCAACAGGACGCGGCTTCCGCGGCCGCGGAGCAGGTTGCGCAGCGGTTCATTGCCACTGCGCTTGAGCGGAAGCGGCTGCCCGGTCCCCCTGCGACCGCGAATAACGGAACCTGACTTATGAAGCCCGAAGACTTCCCCGTTTCCATTCAGGTTGACAGTCCGTTCCGGCCCGCCCCGCGTCCGAAGCAGCAAACGCACGGCAGCTATGTCCCGCCGCCGTCCGAGCTTCCCCCGCCTGCGCCGAAGTCCGAAAAGCGGAAGGTCAACGAATTCCTGCAAGAGTTCGGCGCGCAACAAAGCGATCAGTTCTGATGCCCCTTTCAGCGAAAGAGTTCCTGGACGTAATCGCGTGGAAGGGTTTCGAGGTTCCGAAAGGGGGATGGACCGCCCAGGCGTTCGCCGTCCACGGATACGCGCTGCTTCGGACGATGATCAGGGCCGCGCAGATCACGCAGCGCAGGGCCGCGCCGATTGTCGCCCGGTCCGCGATGAAGGTCTTCAAGGAGCAGCTCGAAAAAATCATCAGCCGCGTTTACGGGAAGGCGTCCGAAGCGCCCGGCGTCAAGGACGGAAGCGTGGACCTTTTCTTCCCGCAGCACGAAGGCTTATGGGCGCAGGCGATCGACGACGTGCTGAAAGAAACCCTGCTGAAAGTTGTCGTGGAAGTCGTCCCCCCGGTTCAGTCCGTCATGGCGCAAGGCTATTCAAAGGTGGGAATCCTACTCGGTCAGGAATCGGACCCGGACATGAATCCCCGCATCGCCCGCGAAGCGCGGGACGTGGCGCTTCGCATCGTGCGGATAAACAACACGACGCGCAATCAGATGGCCACGATCGTCCGCAACAGCATTGCGGAAGGGCTGACGGTTTCAGAGACGGCGCAGGTAATGCGGGAAGAAATGCCGAAGCGGTTCGCCAATCGCGTGCTGACGATCGCCAGGACGGAGCTTAATAATTCTTGGACACAAGGGGCGGCGATACAATTTCAAAACAGTTCGGTGGTAACGCACGTTTCTGTTATCGGCTGTCAGGCTAGGGAACCGAAAAGCCCGCAGTTCAGGGGGGAATCGACCTGCAACATTCAGGACGTTCCGATTCACGAAATTGACGAACTGATGGAAGTTGGCTGGCATATAAATCACACAGGAACCCTTGTGCCATCACGCTTCCGAACTGAAGACGGCAGTTCAAATACTGACGCCGAACGCCCGGAAATGTTGGACGCGCAGCCGGAAGGTTAAATGGCTTCCAAAACGTTTCTGTTTTGGTTGAATCAGTCCGTGGCTTATGCCGGAACAAAAGCAGAAGTTAAAGTCCGAAGAAGGAATTTCTACGTTTCAAACCGGGCGCGTCTTTTAGCCAGCAAGCGCATGGATTACGAACCTGGGAGCAGGCGTGATTACAACCGGAAATATTATTTGAGAAACCAACTGCGTTTTCAACAAGCGCGGCATAGATACTACTTGGCAAACGGTGAAAAGGTTCGGGCTGATTCAAAATCTTGGCGTCATGCAAACAGGGAGCAGCTAAACGCACACCGCCGCAAGCGCCGAAGAACAGACCCGCGATTCAGATTAGAAAGTGATTTGCGCCGAAGGATAAACAAGGCGTTGAGAAACGTCCGCGCAACCCGGTCCGCGAAGCTTGAAAAGCTGATCGGTTGCAGCGTGGAATTTCTGATGGGTTATCTGGAAGCGCAGTTCAAGGAAGGAATGTCATGGACGAACCGGGGTCTTTGGCACGTCGATCATATCCGGCCTTGCGCCAAGTTCGATCTGACGAAGAAGGAAGATCAGGCGCGCTGCTTCCACTATTCCAATCTGCAACCGCTGTGGGCTGCGGACAATCTCGCAAAGGCGGACTTCTGCGAGTTGGCCGCAGGCGTTTAGCTGAAGCCTCAATGCAGAAGCCGAAGAAGAAGATTGATGACCACAACGACCGTGAAGATTACAAGGAAGACCTTCGCGGCAATATCCCATCCGCCCTGCGGCTTCAGCCACTTGTAAGCCCCGAACAGGACGCCGATGATGACCGCCCAAATCACCGCAACCCATAGCCACGACAAAAGGGCTTCGCCGCTTATCAGTCCGAGCAGAATAAGTTCCATGCCGCAACCGTAGCACAGGACGGCGAGACCGCACAACGGGGATTCCCCCCGCTAAACTGTTCTTGTGCGGATTGGATTCAGGGCGCAGATTCAGAATCAATCACGGCATCCCTTCCCGGATGCCCCAACAAAAAGAAAAGAAAGGCAAAGCATGTTACTGACCCGAACGCAAAAAGTTACCCTGACGGTGGTTTACGAAGACGACAGCGTTCCGCCCAAGGAAGTCGGCGTGGACGGCGCGCCCGTCTGGTCTTCTTCGGACCCCAAGGTGATTGAAGTCACCCCGGCCACGGACGGACTGAGCGCAGTGGCGCGGGCGACCGGCAAGGACGGCGCAGCGTTGGTGCAATCGAAGGCGGACGCAGATCTGGACTCGGGCGAAGAGCGCGAGCTGATTGCAACGATCGACTTCGACGTGCGGGCGAAGGAAGCGGTCGGGGCGCGAATCGTCGCAGGCACCCCCGAGGAACAATAATCAATCGCGGCCTGGGGAAGTGGGGGCATTCCGGCCCCTGCCTTCCCAAATTTATGAGCAGCCAAAAATTGCTGGACCTGAAGGCCGAGCTGATTGCGGAAAAGGCGAAGATCGTTCCCGAGCTTGAAGGCTGGCGGGACATTGCCGCGCTGAATATCAAGCCCGCAACCGGAACGATAGTGTCCGGGCGCATCGACCGGCTGTCCCGGCGTCTTGTCCTGATCGACGAAACGCTTGAACAGTTGGACTTGCTTGATCGGGACGGATACCCGGACACGCCGGACATTGTTGCGGACGCAGATTTGTTCCGGGACATTGAAGATCAAGTCCGAACGATTGCCGCGGCCTTCAAGCGCCTTGTTCACAAACAGCCTGAAGGAGTCACGGCGCGAATCGTGGCCGGAGCGATTCAGGAGCAGTGACCCGGGGACCGCGCACGCAACAGGTGGGGGCAGTAATTGAATTGACCCCCCATCGCTTGTTTGAGAGGTTTCCCAACGTGAAGCTTCGTTTCGTAAGCGCCCGTCAGCCTGAGCAGAAGAAGATCGTGCTGGTCACCCGGCGCGGTTGCAGGCATCACGCGGAGCTTATTCCCGCCACTGTTCCCCCCGCGCAGCGGAAGGTCTTGCACTTCGACGCGACCGTTGAGCTTGAAGTTCCTGACGTGAAAAAGATTCAGGTCATCAAGGACGGCGAAAAAGTTGTCGATTACCGGGACGTGTCCATCCGCGGATACCTGTCCACTTTCGCGAACGCGCTGAAGGCGGACCGCGACGGCGAATACGTGATGCCCGGCGCGTTCGAGGAAACGCTGAAGCGGTTCAGGACGAACCCCGTGATGCTGATTGATCATCGCAACGCCGTGGGGAATATCGCGGGCAGCTTCACCACTGCGGAAGAAGACGCGAAGGGGCTTTACGTGGAAGGGATGCTTTCCAACGCGCCCGGCAATATCGACGTGCGCTTCAAGCTTGTGGAGCGCCATCTTAAAACAATGTCGATCGGGGGGATTTTTCACTTTTCAGAAGACCGGCGCGGCATCTTCAAGGTGGACCTGTTTGAAGGTTCGCTTGTGGCCGTCCCGTCAAACCCGGAAGCGATCGTCAGCGTCCGGGAAGCCACCGAGCAGGAAATAAAGCGGGCGAATTTTTTAGCCTTGCAGAACTGACCGCCCCGAAACTTCGGGATTACGGGCGCGCAGCGCGGGCAGGGAAGGCAACAACAGCGGTTCAACAACAGAAAGCTATTCAATGAACAAACGAAAAATTGCGAACGCGGCGCGAGCCGCTTACGAAAAGGCGGTCAAGGACAAGAAAGATCAGGCCGAGCTTGACCGGCTGAAGGTGGACTGGGACACGAAGGAAGCGGCCGCGCTGACCGAAGAAAACGCGGACGACGGGCAGGGCGCAGGGGCAGGCGCAGGCGCGGCAGGCGGGCAGCCGGGGGCCGCAGCGGGCGCAGCGGGCGGGGCAACGAAGGAATTGACGATGGACGAAGTTGAAGCTTCCGTCTGCAAGTCCGTGAAGAAGGCCCTGACCGAACTGCTTCCCCCGAATCAGGCCGCAACGCTGACGGAAGAAGGCGTCAAGGCGATCGTGGACGCAGCCTTCGCGAAGCAGTTCCCGAAGGACGCGGCGGGCGCGGTCCCGAAGTTCACGGCCGAAGGCATCGACAAGGTTGTCGAAACCATTCTGGCAGATCAGGTGCGCAAGTTCGTCCGGGAATCGAAGATGCTGTTCGGCGGGGACGCGGACCCGTCAACCGGAGCCCGGAATCAAATCGAAATCCCTTACGGCTTGAGCAAGGCGAGCCTGCCGTTGCACATGAAGCAACTGATGAACGTCCTGATGAAGAAGCATCAGAACGACGGGATTGAAAAGCGGGATTTGGAGCAGGGGCAGAAGCTCGCAGATCAAATGTATCTCGGCTTGAAGACGCAGGGCGCGAAGGCGCTGACCACAAGCGGGACCGGCAGCGGGGCAGAATGGATGCCGCGGGACCTGTCTTCGGAATTGCATCGGCGGCTCTACCTGGACAGCGATCTTGCGCAGATGTTCCTGGCGCAGGAAGTCCAGATGCCCACGGACCCCTATGATTATCCGCTGCTGACAACGGACCCGGTCTTCTATCTGAACAACGTGCAGAACACGGACGCCACGGCTTCCGACCCCGGGACGGCAAAAATCACGCTGACCACGGCGCGGCTTATGGCGCTTGTGCAGTATTCTTACGAAGCGGACGAGGATTCGATCGTTCCCATCCTTCCGACGCTGCAATTCCAGCTCGGCCGGGCCGCAGCGCGGGCGCTTGAAAACGCAATCATCAACGGGGATACCACGGCGACCCACATGGACTCGGACGTGACGGACCCGAAAGATCAGCGCAAGGCGTGGATGGGCCTGCGGAAGCTCGCGCTTGCCGTGGCCACGCTGAAAGCGGACCTGTCAACGGGCGGACTGAATCGGGCGAACCTGACCGCGCTTCTTCGGCTGCTCGGGAAGTGGGGCGCAAGGAACAACGATCTTGTCTGGCTGCTCGGCGTCAACGGCTGGACTTCGCTGCTCGCGCTGGACGAATTCGCGCTCGCCTACTACCGGGGGACGCCCGGAACCTTCAGCGGCGGCGGGGCGCTGACGTCGCCTTACGGCGGCACAGTTGTCCGCAGCGAAATGACGCGGGAAGACCTGAACGCGGCGGGCGTTTACGACGGCGTGACGACGACGAAAGGCTCGGCGCTCGTCTTCAACAAGTTCGGGTTCATCCTCGGCAGCCGCAGGGAATTCACGATCGAGACGGCGAAGAACATTCGTTCGCAGACAAACGATATTGTTGCGTCGTTCCGCAAGGCGTTCCAGGCGGCGGAAGCCCCTTCAGCCACCATCAAAACCGTGGCTGTGGGATATAATTATTAGTAATTAAGTTGCGTGGAGTGTTTGCTTCGGCAACGCTCCACGCGCGCCTGAAAACACCCGAAAAAACACGATCTGAAAACGCGGCTTACATGCGGGAGTGGCTTCGGAAGAATCCGGCGCAAGCTCAGAAAAATCGTGCGCGTGCTGTCAAGTGGCAGCGCGACAACAAAGAGCGGCGTCGGCTCTACATGGAGAAGTATTACGCGGCCAATCGAGAGAAGTTCCTCAAGAAAACTCGCGATTGGGACAAAGCGAATCCAGAACGGGCGAAGGCATTGGCTGTGGATTATTCAGCGAGGCGCAGAGGCAAGTTGCGCGGCATGGATAAGGGCGCTGCGGTGCTGGTCAAACGTATGGTGGAACGGGAAGCGCGGAAGAAAGTCCATCGGTGTTATTACTGCAAGAAGTCATTCAGAGGATCGTTTCATTTCGATCACGTCGTTCCTCTCGCCAGTAGCGGGAAACACGAAATTGCAAATATGGCTGTCAGTTGTCCGGCGTGCAACTGTTCCAAACAGGACAAGCTCGTTGGCAGCCTTGTGGTGAACGGACAGAAATTGTTGAACCTGTAAAAAGAAAGGAAAAAGTATGAGTCGGTATAAGTATAAAGGCCCGGACGCAACGCTCGGCAAGCTCGGTCCGGTCGGCCACGGTTCGATCGTTGAAATCGGCGACATTGAATTCGCGAAGCTGGACGGGACGCAGTTTGAAGTCGTCCGTCAAAGCGAGCCGGTCAACGTGCTCGCGCACGGCACAATTCCCTACGTCCCGGACGTGACGGGGAAGACGCAGAAGGAAGGGAACAAGGAAACGACGGAAGCTTATCGCAAGGCGAATCCGCCGAAGACGCCCGCGGAAAAGAAGCGGCAGGACGAAGCGGACGCGGCTGCGGAGCAGGCGGAAAAGGACGAGGACGCCCGCAAGAAAGAGGAAGCGCGCAAGGAAGAAGCTGCGCGCAGATCAGGCCCCGGCGCGGCGAAGTAATCCCCGCGATCAGAAATCCGAAACCGAAAATCGAAAGCAGTAAAACGAAAGGCAAAAACTTATGGCGTTCGCACCCACTGTCCCGGTCGCACCGAAGGCCCGGACTTATCCGCTGACGAAGCTTGAAACCTTCACGAAGACCACGTTCCCGGCCGCGGCCACGAACAAGGACGTTCTGATTGTGCTGACCAACGGCGGCGCGGCCGACGCGTCCTGTCTCGCGATCAGCGACGGAATTGCGTGGCACACCGTTGCGGTCGGCGCGGCAATCGCGTAAGGCATTCAACAAAAGAAGCGCCTGGGATAAACCTGGGTCCGGGCTGTTCAATTCGGCCCGGACCTATTACAAACAAAAACAACAAACAACAAAAACGAATGACAAAGCCTTATTGTTACCTCGGGGAGCCCGCGAATATCGGCCGCTTCGGATGGCTGGAAAAGGGCGCAAAGATTGACCTGACCGTGGAAGAGGAAAGGGGGATTCAGGCTGACGAGCGGTTTGAAGAATGGAACGACGCGAAGCACAAGGGGATTCTGAAGCCGAAGCCGAAGAAGACCGCGGCCGAAGTGAAGGCCGAAGCGGACGCGAAGAAGGTCCCGGCGACCGCTTGACCGTATGCCCGACGTGCTCGTCAACCCTTACTGCTCCGTTGCAGACGTTCAGGCCGAAATCAAAAACGCGGCGGCAGCCTTGGTTGACGAAATCACGCGGGCAATCAACCGCGCTTCGCGTTGGATTGACGACTGGAAGGCGCGGGATTATTTCCTTCACGATTATTCCGTCACGCCGCTGACGCTGACCGCGGCGAACGCCCTGGTATCGGACGGCGTGCTTCTGCTTCCCCATCCCGGAATTGTTTCCCTGACGGAAGTTCTCGAAGGGGCGGGGACCTTGACGGAAGGCGTCAACTATTCCGTGGTTTACGAGCGGGCGCGCCGGGAAGCGATCGGCCTTGCGCGAATCGGCGGCGGCAGCGCGGGCGGCGGCGGCTTCATCAATCCTTATTCCACGATCGGACAGGAAGCGCCGTCCTCGTCCCCTTTCGGATGGGCGCTCGGGTATTCCACCGGGCAGGCCGTGACGCTGAAGGGGAAGTTCGGTTACGATCAGACGGGGTTCGTCCCTGTCACTTCGGCCGGGGACACGCTGAATCAGCTTTCAAACTGGGTCTTGACCGGACTCGGGACGGCCGTGGTCTTCTGGCAGATTGCAACGGTGTCCGGGACGCAGGCGCGGGTCCGCCTGTTCAGCGATGCCGCGCACGCGAGCCTGATTGCTGAAGGGACCGGGCTGAACGCTTCGGTCGTCACGCTGACCGCGCAGAACGGAAGCGGCGTCAGCGGAACCGTGGATATGGTTTATCTCGGGGACGATCTTGACGCGGCGAACACGCTGACGCCCGGGACGCCGGTGATTGATCGGACCGTTGTTCCTGCCGGGATACCGCAAGAAATAGTTTGGTGCGCGCTTCAGATTGCCGCGGCGTTTTCAGGTTCCAACAGAAAAGAAGTTGTTGGAGTTGATGGGGCTAAAGAGAGCATTATTGACCGCAGCATTCCGAAAGCTGTATTCGATGTGCTTGGAAGAAAAGGGCCGATACTGGTTTGAACGACGTTGCGATCATTTTGCTCGGTGGTAAGCGCGGCGGGTTCGCGCTTGTGGACGCGGAGGATTTTCCTGCGCTGAATCAATTCAAGTGGACAAAACATCCAGCGGGATACCTTCATGCTACTATCCTCGAAAGCGGTAAATGGCGAACCGTCAGGATGCACCGGCAGATTCTGAACGCGCCTGCTGGAATCGGAATTGATCACCGGAACCACTGTCAGCACGACAACACGCGGCGCAACTTGCGGGTGGCCACCACAAGGCAGAATTCATCGAACCGGCTCAAATGGAAGACTCCAACGAGTTCCAGATTCAAAGGTGTGTCTTGGGATGACGCCGAAGGCAAATGGCGAGCGCGAATCAGAGTCAATTATCGCGGAATAAACCTGGGAAGATTTCGCGATGAAGCGCAGGCCGCTCGCGCTTACAACGAAGCGGCCCGAAAGCAACACGGAGAATTCGCCAGCCTCAATCCCGTATGAGCGGCATCGTCCTGAAGACCACGGTGGACACGTCCGCAGCGAAGGCGATGCTTGCGCGGCTTGCGGCCGAGCTGACCCCGGAGAAGGCTGACCGGACGATTGAAGCGGCCGCGTTCAAAGTCCAGGCGATGGTCATAATCGACACGAAGGAAGCGATTATGAATTACGCGAAGCGGCCCCGGTGGAACATCGCGAAGCCGGAAAACAAATGGATGGTGCGCAAGATCGAAAACAGCCGGTGGGAAGTGGTCAACGCGGACAAGGTAATGCGCTTCCTCGAATTCGGGACGCGGGCGCACGGACCTGTCACGAAGAAGTTTCTTTATATCCCGATGGTCCGGCGCGCTGCGGGCGGATGGCGGAAGGGCTTCAAGTGGGGACGGGACTTCATCCTTGCGCGATGGGTCAAGGGCATCCGGGCTTACGGGATAGTGGAAACGGCCCGGCGCAAAGCAGTCGATATACTGCTGGAAGAAATGCGCGCCTTCGTCCGGCGCGCCGTCGCGAAGGCTCAAAATGGGTAATCTGTCCCGGCCGCTTGCCGAAATGATTGCGCGCCTGGAATACCACGCCACGTCCGCGCAGGTCCCGGCGCGGCTGCTGGACGGCCTGAAGTTTTACCCGGCCGGGATTCAGCGGACCGAAGGGCAGGACGATTTTCCTTATTGCGAATTCAAGGGGATGACAGGCGGCGAATCTTACCGGGGCGCGGGCCGCGTCGGACTCGCGCAGCCGTCCTTGATCTTGCTTTTCGAGATTGCGAACAAGCGCGGGGACGGACACCCGGCCCTGATGACATGGGTTGAAAAAGTTTTGGACGCGATCGAGACGGATATAACCGGCGCGGTGAAGCCTTCGCTGAACGGGACCCGCAGGCCCTTCGACGTTGCCATCACGCAGAATTTCACGCTTGACGCATCACTGAACGCGGTAATTACTGTCACAGTCGAGCCGAAGATCGTCGAACGCGGGAAACGCAGAATCTAAAATCCTATGGCCCAAAAAGACCCGAAACATAATTTGGACGCGCTGCTCGTAGGGACCGCGGAGTTTTCCTTTTCGGACGGCGCGCTGACGCCCGCGGAAACGATGCTGAAGGGCTGGCTTGACCTGGGGAACGTGGTCAGCGTCACGCCTTCGCTGGAAAATCAAAGCGAAGAGCATTTCGGAAGCTATCGGGGGGTTCGGCGCAAGGACAAGACCATCAACACGCAAAGCCGATGGCGGTATCAGCTCAAGCTGGACGAGTGGAATTACGAAGTCGTCCGGCTGCTTTGCGGCGGCAGCTCGGGAACCGGATTCACGCAGCTTATTCAAGCGGCCGCGGCAACGGACGCCTGGGCGTTTTCGGCTGGGACGCCTTCGGGAACGCAGAAATGGTTTGACGTAAAGGTGGGCGGGCTGCGGATTCGGAACCTGACGGCGTTCACGATTGCCGCGAAAGTGGAAGGAGTAGATTTCGAGGTTGACCTGCTGGTGGGCCGCGTCCGGTTCCTTGTTTCGCAAGTGGCAAGCACGGTCGGCGCGGTTACTGCACCGGCGATTGCGGCGGGCAGCGCGCAGGCGTTCCTCGGCATCGCGCCCCTGTCCGATATTGTCCGCGCCGGATATGGGCGGCTGACAATTTACGATCAGAACGACACGAACAAGGTCGTCCTGGACCACGTTGACTTTTCCTGCGACATATCGGCGGAATCAGCGGGCGAATTGAACGGGACGGCCGTGACGGAAATCACCTTGAACGTGGACGTTTCGGCGGACCTTGCGACGATTCTACTGCGGCAGGCAAACAATAACTGATCTTCGGCGGCGGCAACCCCGAAGGGGCAGAAGCAAAAGGTTCGGCGTCCTTTCACACAGGGGGGACGCCGGGCCGATAACAACAACGAAAGAAAAACGAATGACCACACTTCCCAAGGACGCGGACGCAAGGGCGGAAGCCTGCGCGTTCATCAAACCGGAACGGCGCAAAGAAATCCTTGCCCACCTGAAGGCCCTGCAAGGGCAGGCGCAAAGCGAAGCGATCAAGACCATCCTTCAGGGCGGCGGCGAGCCCGCCCGCTTCCTGACGCACGTTCTCGGCAAGGACGCGCCCGGCCCGAAGGATTCCCCGCAGACGAAGAAGCTCGGAAGCCCGGAAACAACCTGACCTATGGCGCGCAGCACAAAGACTTCAGGCCACAGGCGGAAGGACACCTTCCTTGAGCGAAGGAAGGAAGACGTGCGCCGGTTCTTCGGACCGAAGAAGAAGGTTCAGCTTTGGGTTGTGGGACAATACCGCGGCCACATCGAAGACGCCGTGGCGTGGGACTTCCAAGGGCTGTTCAGCTCAAAGGAAAAGGCGATCGAAGCGTGCGTCGGGGACCACTACTTTTGCGGCCCGGTCGTCCTTGACCGGAAGCTTCCCGCGAAGGTCTTGGTGTGGGAAGGCGCTTATTACCCGCGGCTGTCAGGCGGTCCGGTGCCAACGCCGAAAAAGATCAAGCTGCGCCGGAAGAAGAAGACCGCCCCGAAGAAGACAGGGAAGGCGAAGCGCCGATGACCACGGAAGCGAAGGACACAACCCCGGCCCCGCAGCGGGAATTCGAGACCCTGATCGGGGGGACCGACGTGAAGGTTCAATTCGAGGACGGGACGGACGAGCTTGTGAAGGTCCGCAAGATTCCGCTGCGCGAAATGTCCCTGCTCGCGGCGGTATGGGCGAACGAAGAAAAGGAAATCGCCGTTTACGTCCGGCGTCAGGACGGGAAGGTGGACGCGGCGTGGCTGGACCGGATTGACGAAACAAGCTGGGAGCTGCTGATGAGGGAGGGGCGGCGGATAAATTTTACACGATTCACCGCCTACTTCGCCCGGCAGCAACAGGCAATGGAAGCAATGGGGCAGTTGGGGACGCAGGCGATGGAAGCGGCCGCGAGATTGATTGCCCGCCCGGGATAGCTGACGCCTTTGAATTTCTAGTTGCGCACGGACACCCGGACCCCCTCGGATATTCTTACGAAAAAATCGTGCTGCTTTGTCAGAAGACGCGCAAGCGGCTTGACCGGCAGACGCTAGTTGAAGAAGCGCGGACCCTGCGCCTTGTCCGCCTTGCCGTGGGTTCGTTCGTTGACGCGCGGGGAGTTGCCGACTACAACAGCGAAATGAAGCGGCTTGCAAAGCTGTGCGGGGCGAAGAAGGAAGAAGCCTCGAATCTGCTGACGCGGATAATTAACAGCCGCAGAAAGGGAAGATGCCCGGCTCCGGAATAGACCCTAACGCTGTCCGAATCACGATGGAGGCTTTGGACCTGACCAAAGCGCAGATCAATCAGGCGATGGCCGGGATTGAAAAGCTGAACGCAACCCAGGCTTCGCTGACGGCAGGGACGAATCTTCAGATGGCGGCGGTTCAGAGGCTCGGACTCGAAAGGGAGAAGCTGACCGCGCTGACGAAGCTTTCGATGATGGCCACGCAGACCACGGCCGAAGCTACCAGGGCGCAGGCGAACGCTTCCTATCTAGCGACGATTCAGACGGAAAAGCACAATCAGGTTGTCCAGCAATTCCTGACCACGATGCGGATGCAGGCCGCGTCCACGGATATTGCCACGGGCAAAATGGGAATGTGGACGGCCGGGGTGGGAAGGAACAGCGCGGCGATGAAGGTTGCCCGCGGGTCCGCGCAGGCTTTGTCCACGCCGATAATGCTGCTCGGCTTCACGACGTTTCCTAAATTGTCGATGGCGGCGTTCGCGGCCACGTCCGCGCTTGAAGGATTTCACAAGGCGGGCGTGGCGACGGCGGCAACGCTGGCGCGAATTTCTATCATTGCGGCGGGCGTGGCGCTCGCGATATGGACGGTCGTTGAAAGCTTCCGGGCCGTCAACGCGGCCGCGGGGGAAAGCGAATCCACAAGCGGCCTTCAGCACTTCGCTCGGACCACGGCCCCGGGTCTTCGGGACGTTCTTGTTTCGATGAAGAACGACGGGCGGCTTGCGGCGGACGAATTCGAGCGGCTGTCCGCGACGGTTGACCGGGGAAGCTTCGAGGGGCTGTCCATCGTCCGGCAACGGCTGATGCAGATCGGGGACGCGAAAGACCCCATCAAGCTTGCGTCCCAGGCGCTGCGGGACCTGGGCGCGGACCTTGAAAAAGTGGCGGCACAATCGGACGTGCTCGGGGCCTTCGGCGCGGGCCGGTTTCAAATCCACCTGTTGCAGATTCAGAAAGAGGAGCAGGAAAAAATCACGGCGGAATTGAAGCGGCAGGCGCAGGCGAATCTGGACAACGCGAAGACGATCGGACAGCGGGGCGAAGCGGAAAAAGCAAACCTCGCGATCTTCGATCAAGTGACGGCCGCGGAAGTGAAGCAGGCGCAGATCGAGCGGGCGATGCGGGACATTGAAGCTGCCGAGATAAAGAAGCTGCTCGCGGACCGTCTTGAAGCTGAAGATAAAAAATTGGCAGCCCGGAAGAAATTTGCGGACGACGTGGGGCGCGTGATCGACATAGAAATCGAAGAAGAAAAGCGGCTCGTTCAGGAATTCGAGGACGGTTACGCGAAGCACCGGAAGCTTCAGGAAGCGCAGATTCAGGAAATGGCGGCAGCCGAAGAAGCGAAGCGGGCGATGCAACAGGACACGCTCGGGGCAACGTCTTCCCTGCTCGGCAGCGCGGCGTCCGCAGCCCGTCTCTTCGGCCGCGAAGGATTCGCGGCTTACAAGGCTTTCGCCATCGCGCAGGCGGTCATCTCCGGGGCGGCGGCAATCCTTCAACAGTTGGGGCAGGGGGACATTTATTCGATGCCCTTCCGCGTGGCTGCGGCCGGGGCGCTTGCTGCGGTTCAGATTGCCACCATTGCTTCAGCGTCTTACGCGCAGGGCGGTCTTGTTCCGGGCGCGCCGTCCCGCAGGGACAATCGGCTCGCGGCCGTGGCGACCGGCGAATATATCTTTGACGCCGGGAGCGTTCAGAAGGTGGGCGCGGACTGGTTCGGGTCCCTTCACGACGCAATCAGGCGCGGCAGCCTTGACGCCCTGCCCGAGCTCGCGGGCCTGTCCCCGCGCATCGTGACGGTCAGCGCGGCGACCGGGGGACTTGTGGGCGCGCCCAACGTGCCTGCGGCGGGCGCGCAGGCGGTCAACGTGGCGCTTGTGAACACGCGGCAGGACTTCCGGGCCTGGATGATTCAGGAAGGCGTCAGCGTCGTTGTGGACCGGCTGAACAGGCGCGGCAACCGGCTTCGATGAAGCGGAAGAAGGGGCGGCGAAAAGAGGCGGACTCGAGCGGAATCCTGTGGCTCGTCCAGGGGGATTACGGGCAGGACGGCGACGGCAACTGGTGGGTTCGCCCGCCCGGAATGCACATTGGCCGGATTGACAACAGAACGGTTTTGGAACACGAAGACCTGATGGCAATTCCAACTTTTAACGGCCTGACAATCCCGGTGGTTTCGATTCAGCCGGACTGGAAAGTGACGCCGGTGCTTTCCCTGAATCACAAGACCACCGTGGCCGAAGCGATCGACCTGACGGAAGAGCGGGAAAGCCTCGCACCCCGCTGCCTTTACGGGATGGAATTCCAGACGCTGACTTTGACTTCGCAGGAAAGCGGTTACCTGAAGCGCGTCCTTGATCTTGCCGAAGACCTTCCGGTTGCCTGCCCGCTGTGGCCGATGGCGGCGAAGCTTTCCGCGGCCGCGGTCCTGGGCGCAACAACCCTGGCCGTGGACGATACCACCGGCTGCCTGTTTGAAGTCTTCCACTCGCACGCCATCCTGTGGGAATCCTTCCTGAAGTGGGAAATCGTGGAATTGAACGCGGTGAATCAATTCAGCGTCACGTTGCTTGCCGGGCTGACGCAGGGTTACAGCGCGGCCGCGAAGCTGGTCCCGATTGCTTACGGGAACCTTTCCCGCGATTCGCTGACCGGGCTGACGGACGCGAACGTAGAATGGAAGTGCACCTTCATGGAAGTCTTTCACCGGCTGAACGATCAAAGCGTTCCCGAAGCCGTTCCTGTGGACGCCCCGCTCCCTGTTGCTGATTTCATTGCGGCCCCGCTGACCGCCCCTTCGCTTTACGACTTTGCGTTCACGAATCTGAGCACGGATTCAGAAAGCTGGTTGTGGGACTTCGGGGACGGCGAAACCAGCACGGACGAAAACCCGGTTCACGATTACGCGGCGGACGGAACTTACACCGTCACGCTGACGGCGACCGGGCCGGGCGGCGTGGACGTGGAAACGAAAGTTGCCTACCTGATCGTTGCTGACCCTTACGATGATATTGAATCGTATGCGGACGGCGCTCCGCTGAACGGGTTGAACGGCGGTGTCGGGTATCCCGGACCGTATATCAGCCGGGGGACGTTCGCCGGGGCCGCTGCCGCAGATGACATTGAATCTTACACGGACGGCGTGGCGCTGAACGGGTTGAACGGCGGCACAGGTTGGGGCGGTCCTTACGTTGACCGGCAGCGATACCAAGACCCCAACGACGAGGCGACAAGCTGGGCGGATTACGCTGTCCCGCAAAACGGCGGCACAGTATCGGCGGCGACGAAAGGATACGCGGCCACGTTCATCGCCGCGCTCAAAACGGCAGGTATCCGGTCAAAGATTCTGCGGCTGAATCTTTACGCCGGGAATCAGCTTGCGGCGTGCTGCGTTCCAATCATTCGGGACGTTGGCAACTGGATTGACCTGAAAACGGGATTCGTCGGCGGGGATTACAGCGAAGCAACCGGACTGACTGGGAACACGTCCAGCACGAAGTATTTGAACTGCACTATCATCCCGTCCACGGATTTGTTGCTGAACAATGTTCACATCGGTTATTATAACCGGAGCGCGGTGGGAGAAGCGGGGCATCCTTGCGGGTGTCACAATTCTGCCGGGACGAACATCCTGCGCCTGCTTTGCAGCTATTCAGGGACGACCTACTTCGCCGCAGGTGCGGCAGACATAACGGTTGCAGACGTAAATGGAAGAGGGCTTTACTTGGGCGTGCAAGACGCGAGCGAGCGGCGGGTTTACAAGGCGGGAACGTCCATCAATTCCAGCGCCAGCATCGGCGGGGCGATGCCGCCACACGCCATGTATTTTCACGCGCTGAATCAGTTCGGGACCGCCGCCAATAGCAGCGCACGGACGCTGGCCGGTTACACAATCGGGAAGGCGTTGACGGGCGCGGAGGTGACTGCCTTCACAAATGCTTGGCAAGCATTCCAAACGTCACTAAGCAGACAGGTCTAATATGCCATCAACAATTTTACGAAGGACGATCAGCGCGGTTGTCGATCAGCGAATCATTCTGTCCCTGTCAAATTGGTGCCGTCCGCACGGCTTCACAACCTGGACCAAACTGCGGTTTGCACTCCGTTGGTGCATGCGGGACAGCGGAGCCACGCTGACCGGGACGCCGAACTTTTACGCCGGATTCTGTTCAGGCGAGACGAACATCATTGGCGATGGAAGCGTGACGCATTTCGTCGGAGTCAAGACGACAGGAACGACGTGGCCGCGCATCGCTGGTCCGCCTACGGTCTATCAGCTATTCCCAACACAAAGCGGGAAGGTGATTGCGACGACGTTCACGTCATGGGCTTCCTGGCTGTCGGTCGCAGGCTACACCATTACTGACGTTGCCGGTGGCAATCGTGGCTGCTGGTTCATTGACGTTACAAAAGGCAGTCCGAACTTCACCGTGAACGGTTATGCGAGAATCAACGGAACGGCGGGGGACATTTCAGAAGCGACGTTTCTGTCCGAATCAGAGATTGACGCCGCAACTCTTACGAATCACGCCTTGGGAAACAGCGGGTCGGGAGCGGTGTCCGAAGGGACAAACGGCGCGCTCGATCACGTCTGCATGAGTTGGGACCGCACGACGCCGGAAATCGAAATCAGTTCACACCGGGTTGTCCGGCTTGCTTGAACTATGTCCCGCAAAGCAACACTCACCGTTGAAGAAGAATTGCTGAACCTGATGGGGCAGGCGAACCGGCTTTGCGAATATCTCCGCAAAGCAAGAGACTTCGTTCCGGTCGGGGAATTTGCAGCGCGTCTTGCCAATCTGGAAAACGCCGTGGCACGCGCTGAAGCGTCCACCGGATTTCACGCCACTGACGAAGGATAAACTTGCTGCGCTATCTGAACATAGAAGTCCTTGACGCCCGCGCTTCCTTCGATCGTCCGCTGTCCGGGGAGCTTCCCGACTTCAGCTATCAGGCCGAAGGCTTCGGTCCGTCCACGCCCTGGAAGATCACGTCCGGCGTGAAGCGGCGGCTGTCCTTTCCGCTGATCTTGGACGGCCGGACAGCCATCAAAGACCTGCGGCAGTTCGTGTCCCGGATGCGCGGTCAACAGCGGGCCTTTTGGGTCCCCGCCTACATCGCCGAATATGAGCTGATCGGGACTTACGCGGCAGGCGCGGCCACGGTCGATATAAAGGCGATGGGCTTCGGGGCGAAGTGGGATTTCGGGAATCAGTTCCGCCACATCTGCGTCCTGTCCGTCAGCAAGCTGGAAGCTTACGGCGTCACCGGATATTCGGGGACCACCACGGAAACGCTTGCGCTGTCCCGGCCGCTGGACACCGGGATTGATTCGCGGACGATCATCTGCCCGCTGCTTCTGATGCGCCTTGCGTCAGA